>OLRL01000214.1_pt1 | contig 52494 bp, 59 predicted proteins | sample 1643201 | NCBI WGS metagenome assembly OLRL01 (sample SAMEA3136649, study PRJEB25190) | human gut metagenome | biome: human gut; feature: human-associated habitat; material: faeces | place: Austria | collected 2013
GAGCTGACGGACAGTTTGTAAAAGCTGGAAATATCCTTTACAGACAGCGTGGAACTAAAATTCACCCAGGCGTTAACGTAGGACGTGGTGGAGATGATACTTTATTCGCTTTAGTTGACGGTGTTGTAAGATTCGAGAGAAAAGGAAAAGATAAGAAACAGGTTTCTATCTATCCAGTAGCTGAATAATTTATTGTAACTTTGGGCTTCAAATCTTTAGGTTTGGAGCCTTGTTTGATATATAGAAAGGAACGAAAATTATGTTTGCAGATAGAGCAAAAATATTGATCCGCTCCGGAAAAGGAGGCGATGGACACGTAAGCTTCTACCGTGCGCTATATGTTGCCAACGGCGGTCCGGACGGCGGCGATGGCGGAAGAGGCGGAGATGTGATCTTTGAAGTAGACAAAGGATTAAACACATTGGTCGATTATCGCCATAGAAAAAAATTTGCTGCAAAAGACGGGGAACAAGGCGGAAAAAGCCGATGCCACGGAAAAGATGCAGAAGATATTGTATTAAAAGTTCCAGAAGGAACGATCATCAAAGAAGCAGAATCCGGAAAGGTCATTGCGGATATGTCCGGAGATAATATGAGACAGGTCGTGTTAAAAGGCGGAAAAGGTGGACTTGGAAATCAGCACTTTGCAACGGCAACGATGCAGGTTCCTAAGTATGCACAGCCTGGACAGCCTGGACAGGAACTTTGGGTATGTCTGGAATTGAAAGTAATTGCAGATGTCGGATTGGTAGGTTTCCCGAATGTTGGAAAATCCACATTATTATCTAGAGTAACCAATGCAACACCGAAGATTGCAAATTACCATTTTACAACACTGAACCCAAATCTCGGAGTTGTAGACTTGGAAGGTGCAGAGGGATTTGTCATTGCAGATATTCCGGGATTGATTGAAGGGGCTTCAGAAGGAGTTGGTCTTGGTCATGAATTCCTTCGCCATATTGAACGTACGAAAATGATGATTCATGTTGTAGATGCTGCATCTACAGAAGGACGCGATCCTATTGAAGATATTTATAAAATAAATGCTGAATTAGAGGCATATAATCCGGAAATCGCAAAACGTCCGCAAGTAATTGCAGCAAATAAAATCGATGCAATTTATGAAGGAGACGAAGATCCGGTTGAAAGAATCCGTAAAGAATTTGAGCCGCAAGGCATCAAAGTATTTGCGATATCAGGCGTATCCGGAAAAGGCATCAAAGAATTATTTTATTACGTCAACGATATGCTGAAAACACTAGACAGTAAACCAATCGTGTTTGAGCAGGAGTATTTCCCTGAAGAAGAATTGATCAATATCGATCTTCCATATGAGATTACAATGGAAGATGGAATGTATGTAGTAGAAGGACCGAAGATTGAAAAAATGCTCGGATACACAAACTTGGATTCCGAAAAAGGATTCCAATTCTTCCAAAAATTCTTAAAGGATACTGGTATTCTTGAAGAGTTGGAAAATGCCGGCATCGAAGAAGGCGATACGGTGAAAATGTACGGTCTACAGTTCGACTATTACAAATAGAGTGTAAGATTAGAAGAGGAGTTAAATATGACAACAAAACAGAGAGCTTATTTAAAAAGCCTTGCTATGACAATGGAACCAATCTTCCAGGTTGGTAAAAACAGCATGACTCCAGAGCTTACAGCAGCTATTGCTGAAGCTTTGGAAGCAAGAGAACTTATTAAAGTAAGTGTATTAAAAAATTGTGCAGATGATCCAAAGGAAATAGCACAACTTGTTGCAGAACGTACACGTTCGCAAGTTGTACAAGTGATTGGTAAAAAAATTGTATTGTACAAAGAAGGAAAAGATAAGAAAAAGAAAATTCAGCTTCCATAAAAGGTGGGCAATGCTATGAAAATCGGTATTATGGGCGGTACATTTAATCCGATACACAACGGACACTTGATGCTGGGCGCCAGTGCATATGAAAAATTTTCATTAGATAAAGTTTGGTTTCTTCCAAATGGACATCCTCCGCACAAAGAAAATGAAATCAGCGCTGCAGATCGTTTAGAGATGGTTCGTTTGGCAATTGACGATGACAACAGATTTTTATTGAATACGTACGAAACAGAGAAAACTGAGACCTCTTTTTCCTATGAAACACTAGAGCAGTTTCATATCATGTATCCGGATTGTAAATTCTATTTTATTATTGGCGCGGATTCTTTGTTTAGTATTGAATCCTGGCGAGAGCCTGCTCGTGTCATGAAGGCATGCACTCTTCTTGCCGCATGTAGAGATGATAAATATCCTGCAGATATCAAAGACCAGATTTCATATTTAGAATCAAAATACGAGGCGGATATCCGTTTCTTGAAATCTCCTTTCATGGATATCTCCTCCAGTGATATTCGAAAAATGGTAGAATCTGGAACAGATATCTCTTCTTATGTACCGGAAAAAGTGGCAGACTACGTAAAACGCAATCGTCTGTATCAGAGTTAAGAAGCACAGAAAGGATGTTCAGATATTTTGAAGAAAGAAATGGAAGTAATTCGCAAAAGATTAAAAAAAGAATTGGATAGCTACCGATATCAACATACACTTGGAGTAATGTATACAGCAGCTTCTATGGCTATGCGTTATAGCGTTGATCTTACAGATGCTATGCTTGCCGGATTATTACACGACTGTGCCAAATGTATTCCAGATGATGAGAAGATTCGTATGTGTGAAAAATATCAAATTCATCTTACTGATATAGAATTACAAAATACTGCTTTGATTCATCCAAAATTAGGCGCATATCTTTCAAAAAAAGAGTATGGAGTAGAAAAAGGCGAAATTTTAGATGCAATTGCCTGGCATACAACCGGGCATCCTCAAATGACAGATTTAGAAAAGATCATCTTTATAGCGGATTATATTGAACCGGGCAGAACATCTGCTCCAAATCTTTCTGAAATTAGAAAAATCTCTTTTGAGAATTTGGATATAGCAATGTTCCGTATTTTAGACGATACATTGCTATATCTTGCAAAAAAAGGTGGAGTTATCGACCCGGCGACAGAGGAAACTTATCAGTATTATAAAAATATATGGAAACATTCTGTAGATCGAATGAAATAGTGTAAGAGGAGGAAATGAACCATGGAACAAGCAAAACAGATGGCAAAGCTTGCATATAAGGCTTTGGATGATAAAAAAGGAGAAGATATCAAAGTCATTGATATTTCACAAATCTCCGTGTTAGCGGATTATTTTATCATTGCAAATGGTACCAATGCAAATCAGGTAAATGCATTGGTTGACAGCGTAGAAGAAGAACTTTCAAAAGCTGGTTATGACGTAAAACAGCGAGAAGGATATGGACTTGGAAACTGGGTTCTTCTTGATTTTGGCGATATCATTGTGCATGTATTTGATAAAGAAAACCGTCTTTTCTATGATTTGGAAAGAATCTGGGGAGATGGAAAGTTAATGGATCCGGAAACATTATAAAAGATATTATCGATAGGAATGAGCATATGGCTAGAAAAATACCAATCGAAACATCTGCACGACATATTCATTTGTCGGAGGCAGATTATAAAATATTATTTGGGGAAAATGCAAATATCACGTTTTTGCAGGAATTGAGCCAGCCAGGGCAGTATGTAACCGATGCAAGAGTTACTGTAAAAGGGCCTAGAAGCAGCTTTGAACGGGTTGCGGTATTAGGTCCCTTTCGTAAACAAACGCAAGTGGAAATTGCTGTTACAGACGCAAGAAAGCTAGGAATTCCATCTTGTATCCGTCAATCAGGAGATATCGAAGGTACGCCGGGGTGTACATTGGTCGGACCAGCAGGCGAACTTGAGTTAGAAAAGGGTGTGATCGTTGCCAAACGTCACATTCATATGACACCGGTTGATGCAATTCGAATGCATGTGCACGATAATGATAATGTTTTTGTTATTGTAAAAAGTTTTGAACGAGCATTAATCTATGCGGATGTAGTTGTACGAGTAGATCCTGGTTTTCGACTTGCTATGCACATTGACACAGATGAAGCAAATGCTTTTGCAAATGATGAATCTCCAGAAGGTGTAATTTTGAAACTCTTTGATGATTCTACTTATAATCTTAATACGTGGATGGAAGAGCTGCAAAGTGGTATCAATCGATAATAATAAAAATCCCAATTACTTGAATATGATTAACATATCTAAGTAGTTGGGATTTTTATAGTTATGAAAAGAGTAGTTTTTTATCGCATGAAACGGAATACACCAATAACTTTACCTAGAATTGAAACTTCGGATACGATGATTGGATCCATCGAATCATTCTCAGGTTGAAGTCGATAAATGCCTTCTTCTTTATAAAACGTCTTTACAGTTGCGCCATCTTCTACAAGAGCAACAACCATGTCTCCATTACCAGCAGTTTCTTTTTTTTCTACAAGCACATAATCACCATCTAAAATTCCAGCATTGATCATACTTTCACCTTTTACTTTTAACATATAGGTGTCATTGTTTGGCATGAAATCAGACGGAATAGGAAAATACTCTTCAATGTTTTCCTGTGCAAGAAGCGGTTCTCCTGCAGCTACACGACCAATAATTGGGACTTGTACCATATCCCTTCTAGTCAAATTAAAAGTATCATCGATAATTTCAATTGCGCGAGGCTTCGTAGGGTCTCGACGAATATAACCATTTTTCTCTAATGTTTCAAGATGTGAGTGAACAGAAGAGGTGGACTTTAAATTTACAGCTTCACATATTTCACGAACAGCCGGCGGATAACCCCTTTGCAAAATTTCTGACTTAATGTATTCTAAAATCTCTGATTGTTTCTTACTGATTTTTCCATATGACATAGGAATCCCTCCTAATTATAACAAACTTATATTGAAAATATTTTATCATATTAAAATATAAAATGCAAACAAATGTTTAGAAAATATGTTCGATTTTTTAATAGAAATATATTGACAAACATTTGTTCTTGTTTTATAGTATAAATACAGAAAAGAGAACGCTTGTTCGCAAACAAAAGTTCTAGTATTTGAGATTTTGCAATATGTGCATACAGATGATAAGGGGGTATCTATCATGGAAGTTAAGAGAAAAAGTAATAATGGAAAAAAAAGAAAATTAAGAATTTTGAAACGTAAACTTGTGATATTCACAATGATAACTCTATTTACTATGATTGGTTGTTTGCATTTTGGAAAACTGTCAACGGATGCACATGGCAATCTTGAAGAAGACCCTGTATCTTTTAAATACTATAAAAGTATTGAAATTGAAGATGGCGATACATTATGGGGAATTGCTGAAAAATATATGGGCAAAGAATATGATTCTGTTCAAGAATATATTGCGGAACTAAAAGAAATTAATCAGCTTGTGACAGATGATATTCAATCTGCAAATTATTTAACAGTCGTATACTACGATTCAGAATTTAAGGAATAGAAGATTTATAAGACAGCTCTCCCAAGGTGGCATTTGCTTTCATAGTGTAGATGTCACCTTTTATTTAATAATATATATCTATACGACAAATACTGATTTTTCCAATAGATATAGACATGAACCATACAGTATGATAATATATAACATATACAGGAGGATTTATATGAGTAAAGACATAAAAACGTATCACGAACAAACATATATCGATAATACATTGCGTTTGCGAGATATTCTAAATACCATGCCATCCTTTGCCAAAGATTATTTTCGGGCAATTGAACCAACAACCTCTGCAAAAACACGCATTTCCTATGCATATGACATTCGGCTGTTTTTTCGTTTCCTAGTAGATCAGAATCCAATATATAAAGATTATACGATGGATATGTTTACATTGCACGATTTAGAGTGCATAGAGCCGATTGATATTGAAGAATATCAAGAATATTTGAAAGTATACAAAAATGATGAAAAACAGATTACAAATCAAGAACGTGGTTTATCAAGGAAAATGTCAGCGCTTAGAAGCTTTTACAGTTATTACTACAAACATCAAGCAATTACAAAGAATCCTACCTTATTAGTAGACATGCCCAAGTTACATGAGAAGGCAATTGTTCGATTGGACGTAGATGAAGTTGCAATGCTATTAGATCATGTAGAGCAATGTGGCGCACAATTAACCGGACAACGAAAAGTCTATTATGAAAAAAACAAGTCAAGGGATCTTGCGATTTTAACATTGCTATTAGGGACAGGGATTCGTGTTTCTGAATGTGTAGGCCTGGATATTCAAGATGTTGATTTAAAAAACAATGGAATTAAAGTGACCCGAAAAGGTGGAAATGAAATGGTTGTCTATTTTGGCGAAGAAGTCAAGCAGGCGCTTCTTACATATTTGGAAGGTGATCGAGCTGCTACTACTCCTCTTCCGGAATATGAAAATGCACTTTTTCTATCGACACAAAAAAAACGAATGGGTGTTCAAGCTGTAGAAAATATGGTAAAAAAGTACGCACGTGAAGTTACGCCAAACAAGAAAATAACGCCGCATAAACTTCGTAGTACCTACGGAACATCTTTATATAAAGAAACCGGAGATATCTACCTTGTAGCAGATGTATTAGGCCATAAAGATGTAAACACTACCAAAAAACACTATGCTGCGATTGATGAAAACAGACGTCGTCAAGCTGCATCTGCAGTAAAGCTTCGAGAACCATAGTAAGAAATAAAAATTCTGCACCAAAAAATACAATGTTTTTTACATGAAATCTTTGGTGCAGAGTTTCTTATAATTCATTAGAATCTAATATAATTGTAAATGGTCCGTCATTTAAGAGCTCTATTTTCATATCTGCTCCAAATTCCCCTTTCTCGACAACAGGGATTGATTTTTTACATTCTTGAATAATATATTCATACATCTCATTCGCCATATCCGGAGCACCGGCATCTATGAAGCTAGGTCGATATCCCTTTTTACAATTGGCATATAGCGTAAATTGAGAAACAAGTAACAAAGAACCATCTACATCCGCAAGGGAAAGATTGGTTTTTCCATTTTCATCTTCAAAAATGCGAAGACCAACCAGTTTTTTTACAAGCTTGTCTGCGATTTCTTTTGTATCATCATTAGAAACACCTATAAACACGAGAAATCCTTTCTCTATCTTACCGATCACTTTATGATCAACAGTCACAGACGCATGCTGTACGCGCTGGATTACAAATTTCATTTTTCTCATCCTTTCCAATACAAATTTCAAACTCAATTATAACAAATCGTCTCAAAAACCACAATAACAAAGGATAGAGAAATACTTGCTTTTTATGTCAAAATACGATACTCTATTTAGGAATAAAATCTAGCAAAACAAAGGCGGAATTAAAAAATGAAATTACAACAACTGTTAAGTTATACTCGTAAAGCGGTAGATGAATATCAAATGATTCAAGAGGGCGATCATATTGCAGTAGGTATATCCGGAGGAAAAGACAGCTTAACTTTATTATATGCTCTACACGGCTTAAAACGCTTTTATCCAAAGCGATTTGAATTAAGTGCGGTTACAGTCGACCTAGGTTATGAAAAGGCTGATTTTTGGCCTGTTATGCGTCTCTGTGAGGAACTGGACGTACCATATCACATTGTAAATACAGAAATCGCCCATATTTTGTTTGAAGAACGTAAAGAAGCAAATCCATGTTCCTTATGCGCAAAAATGCGAAAAGGAGCCTTGAATGATGCAGTAAAATCAATGGGATGTAACAAAGTAGCATACGCACACCATAAAGATGATATTATTGAAACCATGCTCCTTTCACTTATATTCGAGGGAAGATTTCACTCCTTCTCTCCAAAAACATATTTAGATCGAATGGATCTGACGGTAATTCGCCCGATGATGTTTGTAGATGAAGCAGATGTGATCGGATTTATGAATCGTTATGATCTTCCGGTTGTAAAAAGTCGTTGCCCTGTTGATGGACTTACGAAAAGACAATATGCAAAAGATCTTGTAAAAGAACTAAATACCGCACATCGAGGCGCAAAAGAAAGAATGTTCACTGCTATCTTGAATGGAAATATCTCAGGCTGGCCGGAACGTGTATCCATTACAAAGAAATAATAGAAGAACCGGAAATACACTATCAATGTGTATTATCCGGTTCTTCTGTCATATCTAATATCTTAAATTTTTTTATTCGTAATATGATTTCTCAAATTGATGAAAGAAAGAATAGCTTCTGTTGTTCCAGCAATACCTAGTTTTGAACTGTCCAAACATAACTCATAACTTTCTGCAGCGCCCCATTTTTTATTTGTATAATAATTATAATAGGTTGCTCGTTTCTTGTCTGTTTTTACTATCATATCTTTTGCTTTTGCATCTGTTAAATCGTACATTCTGGCAATACGTCTGATTCGTGCATCTAAATTGGCATGGATAAATACACTCAAACAATTGTCATAAGAATCCAGAGCGTAATCAGCACATCGTCCAACCAAAATACAAGGTCCTTCATTTGCCAGTTTTTTGATAGCATCAAACTGTGCTAAAAAAACTTTATGATTGATCGGCATATCCATATACGCATTCGGAGAATAACCCATGGAATACGTATCCATAACAAGGGAATATAAAAAACTGTTTGTTGGTTTTTCATCATGACTTTCAAATAATTCCTGACATATTCCACTATCTTTTGCTGCTACAGCCAGCATCTCCTTATCATACACAGGAATCTGAAGACTTTCACCGAGTTTTTCGGCAATCTCTTTACCACCACTTCCAAATTGTCTACCGATCGTAATAATTGTATTCATTTCTTTCATTAAAACCACGCTCCTTTTCTTCAATTGCTACTAAAACAATTGAATTATAAGGTTATTATATAATAATTTAAACAAAAAGTATATGTTTTCTGATGAAAAATTTATTAACTTTTATCAAGTTTTATTAATAAATCAGAAAAGTATTGTGGAAGCGGCGCGTCAATTTCAAGGTATTCCTCTGTTACAGGATGGTGGATTCCTAATATTTTTGCATGCAAAGTCTGTCCCTGTAATTTAAAGGGACATTTCGCCGGTCCATATACCGAATCTCCCAAAAGCGGATGATGTATGCTTGCCATATGGACACGAATTTGATGTGTCCGTCCGGTTTCCAGTTGACATTCAACGTAAGTATAATTAGAAAAACGCTGCAGCACTCGATAATGAGTAATCGCGGGTTTTCCGTTTTTATAGTTTATACTCATTTTTTTTCGATCAATTGGATGCCGGCCAATCGGTCCATCTATAGTACCTTCATCTTCTTTTATTACCCCGTGAACAATTGCATGATAAATACGCTTTATATGATGTTCTTTAAGCTGATCCGCCATTTTCTGATGTGCGATATCATTTTTGCAGACCAACAGAGAACCTGTCGTATCCATATCGATACGATGTACAATTCCTGGTCTCATCACGCCGTTGATTCCGGATAGATCATCTTTGCAATAATACATCAATGCATTCACAAGTGTACCTGAATAATGTCCGGCAGCCGGATGAACAACCATTCCTTTTGGCTTATTTACAATTAAAATATCATGATCTTCGTATAGAATATCAAGAGGAATATTTTCCGGAACAATATCAGGCTCGGTAAGCTCAGGAATATGGATTTTGATTTCATCCTGAGTTCCTGTTTTATAATTAGCTTTTATAGGCTGTCCATTTACATAAATCTGTTTTTCTTTGATAAGTTTTTGAATATAAGAACGTGAAATATCCGGAAGCTGTTCCGCTAGGAAACGATCAATCCGGACATTACAATTTTGTTCTGATATGTGAAATGTTATTTCATTTGTCATTTACTATATCCTCTATTTTCTGTTCATTCTCGGAAAGCTCAAAATATCATCCACTTCTTCTTCACTATAAACAAACAAAATACATACTGCAAGACATATTACACCAACTACAACAAAAATATCTGCTACGTTGAAAATTGGGAAATCGATGAGTGAAAAATAAAAAAAGTCTATTACATACCCAAGTTTTACTCGATCAACAAGATTTCCAATTGCGCCGGCAACGATTAGAGCACTACATACATGCAGAGGGATGAACCTTTTGGAAGTTGGAAGTTTAATGTATAGCATGAATATGATTGCAATAACAAACACGAAACTGACAATAAAAAACCACCGTTGATTTTGAAGGATTCCAAAAGCAGCGCCTTTATTTTCTAAGTAACTAAGCTCGAATACATTTTTTATAATAACAAAAGAAGGTTTTCCTTTTAAATGCTCTACAGCTAAAAATTTTGTAAATTGATCCAACACAATTCCTGCTACAACAGAAATCAAACTGATAATATAATATTTTACTTGTTGTCTATTCATAAGTATCTCCGTTTTTAAATATATTTGTATAAAGATATAAAATATCTACCTTTTCTTGATTGCGACTGAATTCCATTATACCGAAATCTTCCCATTCCACGAACAGAAATAATGTCGCCTTCTTTTACTTGATAACTGTTAGTAGTCATAAGTTTACCGTTCGTAAATACTTTTCCACCTTCGATCAAATTGACCAGTTTGCTTCTTGATGATCCAAACGCCAATGAAAGAAGGCTGTCTAATCGAACGGATGCAACTGTTCCGGTAATTTCTTTATACTTTGGCACATATGTAAAACTTTGTGAATCTTCTTTTGTAACCTTAACAGAAGTATGGCGAATACGCGTTAGATCATTGCAAATATAGTCGGCTAGAAATTCCTGCACAAAAAGATACGCAAAGTCTTCCATAACCAATATATCTCCAAGTTTCGAACGCTCGATTCCCAAATTTAAAATCGCTCCTAGATAATCTTGATGTGTCAGGCTTTCTGTAAATTTTTTTTGTAATGGTTCAATCTTCAAAATCTGTATTGGATAAAAATGAGTATAATAAAGAGCATCAGGTAGAAATGCAGCCATCTGACGCTCTGAATCGTTATATCCTCCGAAAGTCTCATATTTTGTATCGAACTCATTCTTTGGAGTTGTATGCAGAATATTTAGTTCATTCAAATTTAAAAAATCAGAATATGTAACAATTCCTCGTCTGTAAGCTGTTTTGGATAATTCTATCAGTCTCTTTTGTAACATGAATTCTTCTTTTTGCATGATAAATATCCTATCTATTCTCTATTAAAATCTTGTTCTAATAGATGGTACATCAAAGGATGTATTCAATAAGTCTTGTAAATCACCGGAAATTTCTACATTTGTAGGTGTTACAAGGAAAATGTAATTAGAAATCTTCTGAAGATTTCCGCTGATTGCAAATGTAGCTCCAGAAGTAAAATCGATAATACGCTGAGCAATCTCAAGATCCAAACCTTCTAAGTTTAAAATAACAGTACGTCCGCTTAATAAAGTTTCTGTAATTTCTCTTGCGTCATCTACAGCGGTTGGTTTGATTACACATACTTCCATATTAGCAGCTCTTTTTTGACCACTTTGGCGCATTGGAGTTACTTTGTTAGAAGAAGCTATCGGTGCATTTCTCTTATGTTCCGGCTGTAAATCAAAATCTTCATATTCTTCTTTATCTTTTTTGAAGAAGCTTTTCTTCTGCTTCGGTTCATACTCATCATATTCTTCTTCATCATCGAAGAAATCGTCATCATCATCGTAATCGTCATCCAGTTTCATCATATTTAAGAATTTGTCTAAAACACCCATTTTAATTATTCTCCTTACGTTATATTAATGATAATTGCGCTCACCGAAAATAGCAGTTCCAACACGAATCATATTGGCTCCTTCTTCCAACGCAATTTCATAATCATTTGTCATTCCCATTGATAGAATGCTCATAGTAATATTATCAATGTTTTTGCTCTTAATGTCAACAGATAATTTGTGCATTTTCGCAAAAATCTCGCTGTTTTTTCGTGGATTGTCAACAAATGGAGCGACGGTCATAAGTCCTTTCACATGAATATGTGTCATTTTACTGATTTCTTGCAGAAGTTCAAAAATATCTTCCGGCAGAACACCAAACTTACTCTCTTCTCTTCCCATATTTACTTCAATCAAAATATCTGTAATCACATTCTGTTTGGCAGATTCTTTTTCAATTGTCTCTGCAAGTCGCAGGGAATCTACAGAATGAATCAATGCTACTTTGCCAATGATATATTTGACTTTGTTTCGTTGTAGATGCCCAATCATATGCCAGTGAATATCCTTTGGCATTGCATCATATTTATCGACTAGTTCCTGAACTTTGTTTTCACCAAATTCTCTACATCCTGCATCATATATTTCCTGAAGCATTTCAACAGGTTTTGTTTTGCTAACTGCAATCAAAGTTATATCTTCTCTTGGGATATTGTTTGCTTTACAGACATTTTGAATCTTGTTTTCCACTTGTGCTAAATTATCTTGTAACATTCTATCATCTCCTATTGGCTGATTATATCATTTTCTTTTACTTTTTCTGCATTTAAGGCAATGTGATCGTAGTTGGCCAGACTATAGCTATTTCCTGCTTCAACAATATAGTATTCTTCACTTTCACATAGCACTTTAATCTGTTCAAATACAGCATATCCTTTATTGATATTATAAACACCTTGCAGATCAGCTTTTTCTTTTAATGCATAAATCATATTAGAGTCAGGCTTCAAAATAGTATCCCCTTGCGCTAAGTCTTCTATTGGTAAATATGCAAGTCCAGCATCTGTATAGAATACGGATAATGGAACAAATTCTGTTCCTTTCTGTGTTTTTCTAAGAACCCCTCGATCATTGCTGTTTCCACCCCGTGTCAGATACTCTTCCGGCACAACGAAAAACTCTTTTTCTACAACAGCTGATTTTGGAATTTTTAATCCGGTTTCATCTTCAATAATAATCTCAATGTCAAGGAATCGTTCATCTGCATAGCGAATCATAGAACTACTGAAACTAAGATATGCAATATTCTGTTTATCTTTCTTTTCAATTTTTAATCCAGCAATCAAGGTCTGATTGTCTTTTTTGAAACGAACACGTACACTCGTTTTTTCCCGTAATTCATTGGCCGTATTCTTTGAAATAGGTACTACTAGAGTCCAATCTTCTGAAGTAATCAATTTGTAGAACGGATCACCCGCCGAAATTTTCATATTATTATAAAATTCCTTGACCGTATACTCTTTTTTAGTAAACATATCCGGTTTGACATCTTGAACTTTTAATTTTTCATATCCATCCATATTGTACACAACAATACCATCGTCTTCAGCTTGAAAAACAACTGTCCCATTTCCTGAGCTTACCACTTGATCTAAATTACTTGCCTTGGATGCGGCAGAAATATTCGAGATAGAATTTTGAACAGAATCCTTAAATGAATACACATCAGAAAAGGATTCATCAGAAAATCCATCTGTAAAGGATTGTACAAGCACTCCCAGCTTGTTCTGCTGGTCACTGGTCAATTCTTTGGATTTTGATTCTTTTTCAGTATTTTTTTCATTTTTTTCTATAATCTCTTGTGGACTGATGACACCAATTTTTGTACCTACTTTTGATTTAATACTTGTATTGGTATAATAATTCACATACCCGCCTTGTTTGGATGTGACAATGCTTTCTTCTCTTATAGCCATGCCGGTATACGAAATATCATTTAGAATACTTCCCATACGTACTTCATAAGAGGTTGTCCGGTCAGTTGCCAGATACATGATCACAGTTGCAATCAGGTAAAACAGGATAATACCAAACAAAACGATTCCGATATTCAGATGCATTTTCTTTTTATATTTTACAATGTTAGTTGGTGTGTTTTTTGCCAAATTATCTTCCTCCTGCTACAGCTTTTTCAATGCAGAACCATTTAAATAATCAAAGCGTTTCCCTTGATAACTCTGATGTTCCCCCATATATTTTAAAAACTCGTCTTGAAGTTTCCACCAGCTTGTCCCCCAGTTGGAAAAGACAGCATCTTTTTCCGGGACTCGACTGAATAAACGCTCGACAATAATGTCAGGTGATAAATATTCCAAAAATACTGATACGCGCTCAATATACTCTTCTTTGGAGCATACTGTTATTGTACCATTTTCATACGCTTTGGACAACTGTGTGTTTTTTGGAATATATAAAGAATGTAATTTCACAATTTCTATTTGAAGAGCTGACAGAATTTTCGCTCCTTCAACGCAATCTCGAAGTGTATCACCGGGAAGGTTCAATATCATATGGACACAAATTGTAAATCCATACTGTTGAATAATACGTACTGCATCAATCAGTTCTGCAAGACCATGCCCACGGGAAATAGAATCAAGCGTATGATAATTTACAGTTTGTAAACCTAATTCTATGTTAATCCCGATGTGTGTTTTTTCTTCAATTTCCTTCAAAAATGCCATATAATCATGACGAATGCAATCTGGTCTTGTGGAAATAGAGATTTCGACAATATCATCCGTCTCTGCCGCCTCCTGAATATACGAACGGAACAATTCCAACGGCATAAAAGTATTCGTATAATTTTGAAAATATGCAATATATTTCTTGGCATGATATTTTCTTTGAATCAAATTTTTTGTATGCAAAAGTTGTTCTTTAACACAAACATTAGATGACATAGCCTCAAATCCTGTTCCAACTTCCGCACAAAAAGAACATCCGTTTCCATCCAGCCTATTCGGACATGTGATTGGAAGATTTACTGGAAGCTTATATACTTTCTCACCATATTTTTCTTTTAAATAGTCTGAATATTTGTTGTATATTTTTTCCTCAATCATGCTACCCTCGCTACGTATAGTTTCCTATTTTCATACAGATACTATATCTATACGGAAAAAGGAGGAATTTTATATGAAATGGTTTGATAATACAGCCTTAAGTCTAGTAATCGCAGGTGCCGTAAACTGGCTTCTCGTTGGAATATTCCAATTCGATCTTGTTGCTTTCCTGTTTGGTGAACTTTCTTTCTTATCTCGGGCCGTTTATGTAATCATTGGTTTCTGCGGTTTATACCTCATCAGCCTATTTGGAAGAATCAATGAGATGAAATAAAAATAACTAGAAAGAAAAAGGGGGCTTTAATGAATCTGCCCCCGTGATTACATATGCTATTTTGTTTCCACTCCATGATTCAGCATCTCGTTCATATTTTTATACAACAGAGGTTTACCATTTGCCCCCATAACTATAGAAATATAATACTTATTGCTGTTTTTATCCTTTGTATATGCAATCAAACAACGTTTAGCCTCATCTGTATTACCGGTCTTTCCACCAAGATACTCAACGGTTGTCGGTTGCTCAGCTTCACCTGTCATATAGAGGCTTGTATTTTTCCATTCTTCTTTTCTTGTAGCTCCATCCTTACTTTTAAATACACCGGTATGTGATTTTTCGCATACTACTTTTACAAACTGTTCTTGCTTTAAACATTCGTTAAAAATAAGATACAAGTCATACGCCGTTGTATAATGATTATCATCATGTAAGCCGTGTGGATTTACAAAATGACTGTTTGTAGCACCAATACTATATGCTTCGCTATTCATAAGATTAGCGAACTCTTCTACGCTCCCCGAAATATATTCTGCGATTGCAACAGCCGCATCATTTCCGGAAGGAAGAAGCAGCCCATACAATAATTCTTCTAATTTAATCTGATCACCTTCTTTTAAGTGAGCCAAAGATGCCCCTGTCGGAAATACTGTTGCATTTTTTGAGATAGTAATTGTATCTGATAAATTCCCGTACTTCAAAGCAATAAGCGCCGTTAAAATCTTAGTAGTGCTTGCCGGGTACAATTTCTTATGTAGATTGGAAGAATAAAGAACCTTTCCGTTTGTGATGTCAAAAAATCCAGTCGCATGTAACCCAGAATCCATCTCAACAGTTTCTTTTTTTACATCATTCTCTGTAACACATAAAGAAGCAGCGTAACCTTCTGCTTTATATGGTGTTTTTATATAGTCTCCTGATTCATAACTAGCTATAGAAAGTCCGGATGAAGCGCAACCGGACAATATGATACTAAGAGCCAGTAAGCAGGAAGTGATTTTCATTTTTTTAACGATACATTTCACGCCAGTCTAAATCTCCCCTATCAATTGCTAATATTAAAATTTCTGCAGTCGCTACATTTGTGGCAATCGGAATATTATGCATATCACAAAGACGAACAACATCATTGACATCCGGTTCATGCGGTTTCACATTCATCGGATCTCGCAAAAAAATCAAAGCATCAATATCATTCTGAGCAATCTGTGCTCCAAGTTGCTGCATACCGCCAAGAGGACCGGCCAAATATTTCATAATATTCAAATTCGTTACATCTTCAACAAGACGTCCAGTAGTTCCTGTTGCATATAAATTATGTCTACTTAAAATACCGCGGTAGGCAATACAGAAATTCTGCATCAAAGTTTTTTTTGCATCATGTGCGATTAAACCAATATTCATCTGTAATTCCACTCCTTATTTACATTTTTTCGGTTGTAAACCAACATTTAAAACAAGGCCTATTCCTATATAGAAAGTAACAAGCGATGTTAATCCATAACTGACAAATGGCAGCGGAAGACCGGTATTTGGAAAAATTCTTGTCGCCACACTGATATTGATAAAACTTTGAAAGGCTATCAGTGCGGCTATGCCTCCACAGATGATCTGTCCCGATAGATTCTGTGCTCGCATTCCGATCAATACACACTGGATTACTATTAATAATAACAAAATTATAACAATACAACAACCCACAAAACCTAATTCTTCACCAATAATTGCAAAAATAAAATCTGTTTGTGGTTCAGAAATGAAATTTCCGTTTTTAACGGAAGTAACTCCCGTATTATTTAGACCTTTTCCTGTTGCCTGCCCCGAACCGATTGCCATTAAAGAGTTAATTTGTTGATACGCTTCTTTGTCAGCATATTTGTCGGGATAAACCCAGGCTAAAATACGTTTTTGCTGATATGGTTTTAAAAACGGCTGGTTTGGTTGTATAGCAATAAATAAAAAGATAAATACAAGCGGAACGACGATCAATAATGTATTTCGTATAAATTTATAACTCAATCCCCCCAAAAACATTAACGCACAAAACAGTACAGAAATACAGATTGTGTTTGATAGATTGGGCTGAATTACGATCAATCCTAAGGTAGGAAGAATCAACAACACTGCTTTTATGATCGTTTTCGGTTTATTGATATCCTCCTCATGTTTCATCAAAAATTTTGCAAAAAATAAAATCATAAAGATTTTAGTCAAATCCGATGGCTGTAATGTTGTGAAACCAAGATCCAGCCATCTTTGCGCTCCATGCGATTCTTTACCGACCAATATTACGAGAATCAACAAAATCAAATTCACAATATACATAAGCCAGTAAAATTTTAATATCCAGTTGTAATCAAAAAGCGCAACGGTCAGCATGACTATCACACCTAACATTACTCCGAAAATCTGGCGTCCTTGCAGACTTTCTTTTGCGCTTCCAACGACAAGAATTCCTATAAAGGACAGCGCAAGTACAAGGATTACAAGTGGAAATCTGAAGTTTTTCAGTTGGTAATCTTTTTTTAATTTCACAATTTATCCTCCGGTTATTTTTTGCAAGCTCCTGATAGTGTAATACAAATATTTGAAGGAGTCATATCTACCTCAAACATTTCAGGAGTAATTTCTATGTATTTTGAGATCGTATAATATAGTTCTTCTTTTAACTTTTCAAATGTATCGGGTGTACAATTTGCTCGATCAGAAACAAGCAATAGTTTCAGACGTTCTTTTGCAATGGAAACAGAAGATGTTTTTTCAGCCGCAAATACATTTTTCATAGCGTACACCTAATTCTTTCTGAAAAGCGCTGTAAATTTTGAAAAGATCCCATGGGCTTGTTCAAGATTTAAAAACAGAACCTCTTCTCCTACGATTCTACGACAAATATTTTCGTACGCCTTACCAGACAAAGTATCTTGTCCAACAACAGCCTCTCCTTGATTGGTGCAAACAACGATTTGTTCATCATCTATAACTGCGCCGAGCAAAGGAATCGCAAGAATCTCTGTTACATCTTCTACCGACATCATATCTCCTCTTTTTACCATATCCATTCGAATTCGATTGATGATCAGCTCTTTTTTGCGGATTTTATGTTCGTCCAAAAGTCCAATGATACGATCAGCATCACGGATTGCTGAGACTTCCGGTGTTGTAACAACAAGTGCTCTGTCAGCTCCTGCAATCGCATTTTTAAATCCTTGTTCGATTCCAGCAGGACAGTCTAATAGAACGTAGTCAAACGTTTCACTTAACTCAGATGTTAATTTTTTCATTTGTTCTGGTGAGACAGCTGTTTTATCTTTTGTCTGAGCAGATGGAAGCAAATATAATTCATCATAACGTTTGTCTTTGATGAGAGCCTGTTTCATCCGGCAGTTACCGGCAATCACATCTACCAGATTATACACAATTCTATTTTCCAATCCCATGACAACATCTAAATTACGAAGACCGAGATCCGTATCGATCACGACAACCTTTTTCCCAAGACGTGCCAGTCCCACTCCGATATTTGCTGTTGTCGTTGTTTTTCCGACTCCGCCTTTTCCTGATGTAATTACAATTATTTCGCCCATATCTAAATCCTCCTGTATGTTTCCCTATTCATAATCGAAAGGAATGAATTGGAGTTGATTCCCTTCGGTTATGATAATTTGTGGTTTGATAGACATATTCTCATCTTGAAATGCTTTATCTGTTTGTACTTTTACGTTACCAATTCGTATTTTTTGTGGCTGCATACCAAGGGATAAGATAAAAGCATCTTGAATCCCTCCTACTCCGGCATAAGCTTTACCGGATAGAGTGCCAAGAACAATAATATTCCCTTTTGCAGCGATTGTTGCACCTCGTTCTACATCCCCGAGAATCACGATGCTTTTTTCTGATTCCAGTATCTGATTTTTATGAAGTGTGCCTCTACAGAAAATGCCGTCTTTCTTCGGCATGTCATGCAAGACATCTTCTACTGCTCTTTTGTACATTTTTTCTCTTTTTTCGTCATTGTCTATTATACATACAATTTCAATCTGAGCGCTATTGGAAATCGCTTCGATCAATTGCTGTTCTTGATCTTTTGTGAGAATGCGACCTTCAAAAGATACCGCAACCCTGCTGTTTGCAAAAAAATGAGCGGTTCCTTTTAACGTATTTTCTACTTCTTTTCGTAATGTATCAAATGCTGCATTTGGATTTAGATAGAAAATGAGGCCGTATTTATTGCTTTTCACCGTTACATAACGATTCATGCACTTTCTCACCCTCTCCGATTTAATCACCTATTGTTTCAGAAGTAACGGCAGATGCCTTATTATGAATAATTTCCGACTCTTCTGCCAATTTAAAATAATAACGAACAATGTCACGTCCGACTTCAGAAGCAAAAGCGGACTTTGCGCCATTTGCAATACGGACAGACATTGCAATTTCCGGAGCATCGCTTGGAGCAAATCCGGTAAATAACGCATGGTTCGGATGCAGTGTACTTTGCTGTGCCGTACCGGTTTTTCCAGACATGCTAAAATTAGCCTGTCTAAGCGGTTTGAATACAGCATTTGCACTTACCATGTTTTTCATACCTTTATGAACCAAATTCCATGTATGATCAGAAACATCTGATAATTCAGCTTTGAATTTAGGATCATAAGCTTTTACAAGTTTTCCGTCTACAGTTTCAATTTTATTTAAGAATGTAAGATCGTATAACGTTCCTTTATTTGCTACCGTAGTTACATATTTCGCAAGTTGGCTGGTCGTATAGTTATTGGTTCCTTGCCCAAAAGAAGAACGTACAGCATCTTCTGTTGAAATCGTTGGTTCAGACTCTGGAATCTCTAATCCGGATGTTTCATTTAATCCAAACATTTCTGCATATTTTTGTAAAACTTTAATTCCTCTTTCATTGGAGAACCTTCCGGATGAATCTTGTCCCATCTTGTATGCCATTTCACTAAAAAAGACGTTACACGAATGTTGAATTGCTCCGGTCACATTCAAACTTCCGTGGGATCCAGGATGAATCCAACACTTCGGTCCTGGTACGACTTTTGTAAATTGACCGGTACATGTAAAAATTGTACTGTCATTGATCACACCTTCCGTAAGTCCTGCGACAGCAGAAAGCATTTTAAAAGTAGAACCAGGCGCTGTCTTTTCCTGCGTTGCATTATTATAAAGAGGTTTGGATGATCCTGTTACAAGTTGACTATAATAAGCAGAATCCATTGTATTTGCAAGGCGATTATTATCATAGCCCGGATAAGATACACAGGCAAGCACAGCGCCTGTATTTACATCCGTTACTACTGCAGAAGCCGTGCAAGGTTCCAAACCAAGCTGTCCCGGAGTAATCTCCAGTGACTGGATTTTACCTCGAATAAAATCATACGCTCCTGTTTTTCCTGATTTTACAGCGTTATATTGGTCCTCGTTATATGAAATGATCTTTTGTTCATATAACATTAAACATACTTCTTTTCCGCTGATTGTTCCGTCTTTAATCATATATTTATAAATTAACTTATCAAATCCAAGACTGGACTTTAAATATTCCTGTAAATAGCTCACAAGACCTTCATACACCTCGTTTGAATCAGAATAGTTTCCTTCTGTTGAAATGTAATGACTCAATTTTGAGGTGTCTACCCAATTTTTCGAGATTGCATACTGAAGATACGGACCTAAGCCAATGGAATCTTCTTCTTTCCATGCTTTATATGTTTTATCTTCTGTATCGATTTTGTCTTTAAGCAAAACCTTACTTCCATTTAAAAGAACGTCATTCGCGATAAAACTCATATACGCCTGCATTTCCGTCGGAAGATCTTTATATGCTTTTGCATTTGCAGCGGTTAACTCCTTCACTATCTGCTTCATGACTTGTTCTTTTCTAGTGACAAACTTCTGGTGTACTGTCTGCTCGGTTTCTTTGGCATCCTCCGCATCAAAATGCTTTAAATCCAAAATACTATTAGAGAAAAATGCATTTAGTACATCATCAAATGGAATAACCGTTACATTATCGGATCCAGCCGTTTTCTCAAAATTCATAACATTTTGCATGTTAGATACGACAATTCCGGCAAGTTGCTCTTCCAAAATCTTATAAGTTGCAATCTGTAGATTTTTATCGATCGTAAGATACAGATTATTTCCCGGCGAAGACGCCGTTGTTTGTTTTTCTTCAATGATTTTTCCTACATTGTTTACGTATAATGTTTCTTTTCCGTTTTTCCCTTTTAGAACGGTATCCATTGTTTTTTCCAAACCAGCTTTTCCTACGATATCTGTTTTGGAATATTTTTTCCCATCTTCTGTATATTCCTCATATTCAGTTTGAGAAATTTTCCCTGTATATCCCAAAATCGATGAAAAATACTTACTATCCGGATAATAACGTAAAGATTCTTCTTCTACAGATATCCCTTGCAATGTATCCAAATTTTCCATGATGCCTGCAACTGTTTTGTCTTTTACATCTGATGCAATTGTAGTTGGAATATATTTTTGAAAACTGTTTAATCCCATAGCATAACGTACATTAACAAGTTGCAGCACTTTTTCTTTTGAAAGCTTATTCTGCTTAATTCCATATCCGTTTTGCTCATCTTCGCATAGATACGTAATCAGATCTTCCGCTGAAATATTTTTCTGTTCTTCCGTAAGGTCATCTGTATACGCTTCTCCAAATACATCGGCAATAAATCGAAGTCTGGCAGTATCGTTTTGTGCAACATACGTATACTGGTCATTAGAATCCAATACCACTCCAAAATCATTGATGATGGAATCCTCATTTTTCTCTATGATTCCGATTACTTTTGTAATGGTATCATTTAATTTTTTATTCTTTTCTTTCTTTGATTCATAGGTTCCATTATCTTCTATCGTTACGGTATACGCCAATCTATTTTCTGCAAGAACATTCCCGTTTCTGTCATAAATGACACCTCGGGTTCCTTCTACTTCTCTTATTTTTTCTATTTGGAGCATGTAATTGTCCAAATATTCTTGTCCATGAAGAATCTGTAAGCTGAAACATCGATGTACAAGAATGGCAAATAAAAGACCTATAGCTATCAGCGTAACAGAAAGTCTGGATTTCCCTAATTCTTTCAATTTTGTCTTGATACGATCAAACAAATTTACTTGCACTCCTTTTTTCTTTCTCCGTCAATCGTCGGTTAATGTGTAAAATAATCTGATACAGTACTAATGTAATTAGAAGGGTATACATCAATTCCGGCATAATAATATGCTTTAAATAATAGATGAAATCAAATCGATTTCGCATCATAAACATGGTTGCATAAATGAGCACTCCATAAAGTAATTCACTTCCAGTAATCAATATAAGTGGAAGTTTGATATCTTCATCATAGTATCTTTTTCGGAATAACCCGTTAAAATAACCGATCATTGTATAGATTAATGCATAAAATCCTATCATATTTCCAATTCCAAAGAATATATCTGTAATAAGACCGGACAAAAATCCAACAAACATTCCTTCTTTTTTCCCACGCATAAAGCCAAAGGAAGATGTTACAACAATCAGAAGATTCGGAGTGACAGAAGCAATCGTAAGATACCGAAATACAGTTGTCTCCAAAAGAAAACAAACAATGATGATTACAAATGCTGTAAACTTTCTTTTCATTTTCCCACGACCTTTCTCTAGTTCTTTTTCTCTACCATATCTTCTTTTGTTGATGTAATTACAAGCACCTCTTGCAGCTTTTTAAAATCAACAACCGGAGTAATATAGCCGGATCGTGTCAGATTATTCTCATCGACACTTACTTCACTTACGTATCCGATTAAAATTCCTTGTACATACTTCGAACTAATATGGGAAGTAATGACCTGTTCTCCTTCTTTGACTTCATTTTTATTATTCTCGAGTTGTTCAAAACGTAATTTTCCATCTGCCATTAATTTCAAATCGCCACGTACAATACAAGTATCAGAAGTTGAAAGAATCATTCCGCTTACATTACTTTGATCGTCAATAATGGAACGTACTTCGGCGGAATGAGGACTTACCTTTGTTACGATTCCAACCAATCCTTTTCCTGCCATCACATTCATGTCTTTTTTGATGCCATCTGCACTTCCTTTATCAATCGTAAAGGTGCTGAACCAGTTGCTTCCATTATTCCCTATGACATGAGCGCCCACTTTTTTGTAATCCGTGTAGTTTTGATCCAATTTATACAGTTCTCTTAAGCGCTCTAATTCATATTTGTCCTGTTGAAGTCGGTTATTAGACATTGTCAACGAATCAACCTGCTCTTTTAAATTCTTATTTTCTTTTTTCATTTCTTCCAATGTCTCAAAATTATCCGTCAGGTCACTCAAAAACATTCCTGCTTTATTGATCCCTTTTTGCATTGGAATTACAGTATAATCTGCAATCCATTTAAATGGACCGGCTGCTTTTTCGGAAATCAGTGACAGTCCGATAAAAACAATACAGATCCCTGTGACGATAAGTAACCAGTATTTACTTGGTAATGATAGTTGTTTTTTTATTTTCATATTATCTCATCCACCTAAAATCATCATCTGACATGTCATATGTCAGTTTTTGCAGTTCCTTTGAAGAAATAATCTGCCGAAGTCCTTTTACAGCAGCTAATTCCGGATTTTTTGATACAGTAACTTTTAAATTCGTTACTCCTTCTATATAGGTGGAAATGCCGCTTAAACGGGCAAGCCCCCCTGTTATATATAACCCCTTTTTTTGAATCTCCGGTAAAATATCCGGAGGAGTTCGTTCTAACATTGTTCGAGCAGAAATTGCAACTTCATTTAGTGTTTCCTTAATTGCAGCTCGAACAAGACTAACGGATACTTCCTTTGCTACAGGAACTCCTGTGTTAAGATCTCTTCCGACAATAGATATTGTATGGAGTCCGGCATCATCAAATAATCCAAATTGATTTCGAAGTGTTTCAGCTGTTAGTTTTCCGATTAAAAAATTATACGTATGACGAATACGGGTTACGATTAATTCATCTAACGTTGAACCGCCTGTTTTGATCAACTTGTTTAAAACCAGACCTCCATAAGACAATACAGAAAGTTCTGTTGTTTCAGCGCCTAAATTGATGACAAAAAGTCCTTTTTCCTTTTCGGGTTGAAGTCCAAACCCGACTGCATCCGCAACTCCCCTTCTGACAACTGCCACTTCTTTTGCTTTTGCAGAGGAATGAATCACAAGATCAAAGAATGCTCTTTTTTGTACTTCGGTAACATCTGCCGGTACTGCCAACACATACTTGGCTCCAAACATCTTTCTTTTGCCATTTTTTAAAAGCCCTGTTAAAAGATATTGCATATTTTGAAAATTAGAAATCTCTCCATTTTGCATCGGAAAAAGTACTTCTATATTTTCCGGTGATTTTTCATACATTTCATAAGCTTGGTCACCATATGCATATATTTTGTCTCCATTTTCTATTGCAACTACATTTTTTTCTTTCCAAATCCGATCTTGCTTCTTGTCATAGATCTTGATCTCGTATGTTCCTAGATCCAATCCATATACATTTCTCAGCATTGATATATCCTTTCATCTATTATGGAGCTTCTTCGCCGTGAAGACTCACATAACAGTTATTTCCAATAATTATATGATCTAACAATTCAATCCCAATTAAATTGCCGGCTTCTTTGATTCGTTTTGTTAATATAATGTCTTCCATACTTGGAGTCGGATCTCCACTTGGGTGATTATGGAGGAGAATAATACTTACTGCATTTTTTTGTAATGCTTCAACAAAAAGTTCTCTTGGAGAAACTAAAGATGCATTGACCGTTCCTTTGGAAATCTCTGTTTCACCAAGCAGTCTGGATTTTGTATTTAACATCAATAATTTCATATGCTCCTGCTTATAATGGCGCATATCCTCCATATAATATTCTGCAATTTTTGCAGGGGATGAAAAATCCGGCCCTTTTGACGCGGAAGATTTTGAAAGTCTGCGGCTCAATTCCACAATACAGATTATCTGAAGTGCTTTTACACGTCCTATACCTGGGATTTTCATAAGCTGTGCCACAGACAGGTCATGTAATCTTATCAGGCCGCCTTTTTCTCCATTCGGATAAAGAACATGTTTTGCTACTTCCAATGAATTCATATTCCTTGTTCCGCTTCGCAATAAGACGGCCAATAGTTCTATATCGGTAAGGCTTTTCACACCCCGCTGTTCGCATTTTTCATAAGGGCGCTGCTCAGCCACCATATCTTTGATTTTTTCTGTTTGATGCATGTTTTTATAGACTCGTTATTACGACACATGAATCATTTTAGCATATTTTAAAAAATGTGTATACACCAAAGAACTTAAATTTTTGTGAACTGGCGCGGATTTAGTCGAACGGACGAAAAGTCTCTGCAATTTTTTCAGCTACTTTCATCCCGTCCATTGCAGCAGATGTAATCCCTCCTGCGTAACCTGCTCCTTCTCCACATGGATAAATGCCCGTTATTTCGCTCATTAAAGTTTCGTTTCGTGGAATTCTGACAGGAGAAGACGTTCTGCTTTCCACTCCGGATAGTAACGTATCTTCTTTAGAAAAACCGTGAATTTTGTCGTTAAATTTTTTTATACCAGCCTCTATTGAATCTGCAATTTCGTCTGGAAAGATACTTCTAACATTGGCAAATGCATAATTCCCTTTCATTTCCGGACGAACATCACCAAATTGTTCGGAGCATCTGTTATTGCAGAAATCACCAAACAATTGTACAGGAATTTTGCCATTCGCAAGCTGAAATGCATTTTTTTCCAAATTTCGTTGAAATTCAATTCCTGCCAGCGGAGTATCTCCGCTAAAATCATCCGGTGTAACTGTGACAATAATTGCGCTGTTCGCGTTTGTTCCGCCTCGATCATGATAGCTCATTCCATTTACCGCTAACATCCCTTCTTCTGAAGAGGCATTTACCACAAAACCGCCCGGACACATGCAGAACGAATATACTCCTCTTCCATTTTCCAATTGTTCTGCAACTTTATAAGCCGCAGCCGGAAGAACCGGACTTTCTGCGATTCCATACTGCGATTCGTTGATCATCGTTTGTTGATGCTCTACACGAACACCTACTGCAAATGATTTTGCTTCCATTGGGATTCCTTTTTTATAAAGAGTAGTAAAAGTATCTCTTGCACTATGCCCAATGGCAAGAACAGCTATTTCACAAGGAATTTCTTCTGTTTCATTCACAATGAGCCCTGTTAGAGAGCGATTTTTGATGATAAAGTCTGTCACTTTACTATGGAAACGTACTTCTCCACCTGCTGCTTCAATTGCTTGTCTCATTTTTTTTACAACGGTAGTTAATATATCTGTTCCAATATGTGGTTTATTGATATATCGGATTTCTTCCGGTGCGCCATGTTCTATAAAAAGCTCAAGTACTTTTGCATTTCTTCCTATCGGATCTTTTACGAGTGTATTCAGTTTTCCGTCAGAGAACGTGCCTGCCCCTCCTTCTCCAAATTGTACGTTAGATTCTGGATTTAAGACACCGTTTTCCCAAAAACCGGCAACATCCTTTGTACGTGTATCTACATCTGCTCCCCGTTCCAGTAAAAGCGGTTTGTATCCGGCATGAGCAAGCATATAAGCACAAAACAGACCTGCCGGACCACTTCCGATCACAATCGGACGATGGGAAAGTTTCTGACTTCCTGAAACAGAAAACCGGTAAGATTGCTCCGGAGATTTGGTAATCTGATTTCCACGATTCTTTTTTAAAATTATCGATTCATCTGCTAATGCAAGGTCAATAGTATATACATAATAAAGTTCCGGTTTTTTTCTTGCATCCATAGACTGTTTCACAATACGAAACGTAAGAATACGTGACACCGGGACACGAAGCATCTTGGCAACTTTGTTTTTCAACTCCTCTTCCGTATGAGGAATACGTAGTTTTACCTGATTAATTCGGATCATCTTATTCTTCCTTTCCACTTACAGCAAATGCAGCCGCCTCTCCCGCAATCGCACCGGTACTCCATGCCCATTGCAGATTATACCCGCCACACATACCGTCTATATCTAACAGTTCTCCCGTAATATAAAGACCTTTTACAAGACGAGATTCCATCGTCCTGCTTTGAATCTCTTTGATTCGAACTCCACCGGCGCAGATTTGTGCCTGCTCAAAAGAATTTGTTTTTATGATTTCAATAGAAAACGTTTTGCACTTGTGAGCTAAAGTTTCCAATTGATTTTCCGTAAGGTTTTTCACTGGCAATTCACCTGGAATTTTGGAAGCACGTAAAAGAACAGGAATGAGTTTTTTATTAAAAACTCCAACCAAAAACTCTTCCGAGGTCTTCTCCTGCTCTTGTTGGCTTCTATTCAAGAAAAACGAAAATAATTCTTGCATACTATATTCCGGCATAAAATCAAGAACTGCTTTTGGCGTTTTACCCTCAAAAAGCGAAAGAGCCGCATATCGACTGATTTGAAATACCGGAATTCCGGAAATCCCATAATTAGTCAATTGTAATTCTCCGGTATCCTCTGCCAATAGAGTATCATTTACATAAAGCGAGATTTTTGCATCTGTACGTACTCCTGATACCATCTTGAAAAATGTTCCTTTTCCATGAAGCTGTACAAGAGCCGGAACAACCGGACTAATGCTGTGTCCTAACGATTTCGCAAGCGTGTATCCGCTTCCATCTGAACCAAGTACCGGCGAAGCTTTTCCGCCGGTTGCTAAAATCACCGCATCTGCATGATACGCTTTATCACTTGTTCGGATGTAAAAATTCTCTTTCTTTTGGATTGCAAGAACTTTTGTATTACAACATACGTTTACACGTAATCTTTTCAATTCCATGACAAGTACCTCTTGAACCGCAGACGCCTGTTCAGATTTTGGATAATAATAACCATTTCGTTCTTTTGGAAGAATTCCAAGTTCAGAAAAGAACTTTAACGTGTCACTTGTATCAAATTTTTGCAAAACCTTTGGAACGATGGATACGTCTTCTCCACGAAAGTGCGACGGATCCATTTCCGAATTCGTAAAATTGCATTTTCCGTTTCCTGTAGAGAGAATCTTTTTCCCTACTTGTTCTTTTTGTTCCAATATCGTAACAGGAACTCCCTTTCTTGCCGCCATAATTGCAGCAAGAATTCCAGATGCTCCACCTCCTACGATTACAATATGCGGTTTCTTTTCCATGTTATATTCCTCATTTATTCTGGTAACGTAACAATTCCTGCACGCACTAATTTTTCTAAGCTCATTAAAATTCCTAATTTCGCATGCGGCCACGTAAGTCCTCCCTGGAAATAAACAGCATACGGAGGTTTAATTGGTCCATCTGCACTAAGTTCAATGGAAGAGCCTTGTACGAATGCACCGGCAGCCATAATAACATCGCTATCATATCCCGGCATAGCCCATGGGATTGGCGTTACATAACTATCTACGGGAGCTGCTGCCTGAATTCCTTCACAAAATGCAATAACTCCTTCCGGTTTTCCAAAGGTAACTGCCTGAATGATGTCGTGGCGGCTTTCTGTGCTGTTAGGAATTACATCATATCCTAACGTTTCATAGATATTTGCGGCAAAGACAGCTCCTTTAAGTGCGCTGCTTACAACAGTTGGTGCAAGGAATAATCCCTGGTAAAAGGATTGCATCACTCCTAACGAAGCCCCAACTTCTTTTCCAAGCCCTGGTGAAGTCAATCGATATGCACAATTTTCAATGAGCTCTTCCTTTCCCGCAACGTAACCTCCGATTGGAGCAAGTCCTCCTCCCGGATTCTTGATAAGAGAACCTACTACAAGGTCTGCCCCAACATCACTTGGCTCGATCGTTTCTACAAATTCTCCATAACAATTATCTACCATGCAGATTACATCAGGTTTTACAGATTTTACAAATGCAATCAATTCTCCAATCTGCTGTACAGAAAAACTAGGACGAGTCTGATATCCTTTCGATCTTTGAATGGTAATCAATTTCGTTTTTTCATGGATTGCCTTCTTGATATTCTCATAGTCAAACGTACCGTCTTCTAACAAATCAACCTGTTTGTATGTAATCCCATATTCAGCAAGAGATCCTTTCGATTCTCGAATTCCGATCACTTCTTCTAATGTATCATACGGTTTGCCAACCGGAGACAACAGTTCATCTCCTGGACGAAGATTTGCAGAAAGAGCAAGGGCGAGAGCATGTGTTCCACACGTAATCTGTGGTCTTACAAGAGCAGCTTCTGTATGAAAAACACTGGCATAGACTTCTTCCAATGTGTCTCGTCCCTGATCGTTATAGCCGTATCCGCTTGCATAGTGAAAACATCCTTCGTTTACTCTTCGATCCTGCATCGCTTTGATTACTTTTAACTGATTATACTCTGCAATTCGATCGATTGCTCCAAAGCGTTCCGATAATCTTTCTTCTATTTTCTGACCGAATGCATAGACGCCTTCGGAAATTCCAAGTTCCTTATACTGTGCCGTCATTTCTAACATGTATTTTAGTTCCTTTCTGTATTTCTTGAATGAGAAATTCTAAGATTTTCTCATCATCATATTGAAAATCATTTTTATTTACCCAAATTACATCTCGTTCACGTTTAAACCACGTAATCTGCCGTTTTGCAAAATGTCTCGTGTCTCGTTTTAAAATGTAAATAGCTTCATCTAATGTTGTAATACCATTTAAGTAATCTAGTATTTCCTTATATCCCAGTCCCTGCATGGAGACCATCTCTCTTGTATATCCCTTTTCTTGTAGAGATTTGACTTCATCGACAAGTCCTTCTTTTAACATTTCGTCAATTCGAAGGTTGATTCGTTCATATAGTTTTTCGCGCTCATCATTTAGGACAAAGTAACAAAAATCATACGGAGATGATTTTGCCCGTTCTGCTGCATTGTGCACGGATATTTTTGTTCCTGTCTGCTTATAGAACTCCAACGCACGAATCACTCGTTTTACATTGTTGGCATGAATCTCATTGGCCGATTCCTCGTCCACCTCACGCAACATGGCATGAAGATATTCGGCACCTTTTTCTTGTGCGATCTTTTCCAGCTCGTGTCTGTATTCATGATCTTCTTCATTCTCCGTAAAATCAATATCATACAGAAGCGCTTGAATATAGAACCCGGTGCCTCCAACTACAATAGGAATGTGGCCATTGGCATAAATCTGAGCCATCGCCTCTTTTGCCATTTGTTGAAAACGAACGACATGGAATTCTTCATCCGGTTCTAATACATCTACAAGATAATGTGGGATTCCTTCCATTTCTTCTTTCTTAATCTTCGCTGAACCAATATCCATTCCTTTGTATACTTGCATGGAATCAGCGGAAATGATCTCTCCTCCAATTGCTTTTGCAAGTTGAATTGAGAGTTTTGTTTTCCCGACAGCTGTCGGACCGGTTAATATGATCAATGGTTTTTTCATGATACGATCCTCTTGAATTTTTTCTCAAGCTCCCGCTTGGTCATGGCAATGATAGTTGGTCTGCCATGCGGACAATGATAGGGGTTCTCCAATTCCAACAGTTCTCCGATCAATGTGTCTACTTCAGCGGCTGATAAACGAGAATTTCCCTTTACTGCTGCTTTGCACGACATCGATGCAATCTTTTCTGCAATCATATCCGGTGCTTCTTTTGACGTAATCTCTTCGGAGAGGTTATCCAGCATCTCAATTAACAATTCTTTTTTAGCGATGCTAAAAAGGTTATCCGGGACAGCACGGATTGCGTAAGAATCTCCACCAAACTCTTCAATTTCAAACCCTATTCCAATAAACAAATCCATATGGGTACGAAGAAGTTCTGCTTCCTGCATGGACAGATTCAAAACAATCGGTGGACTTAAGTATTGTGAAGTATAGTTTCTGTCTTTCATGCCACGCAATGTTTTTTCATATAATATACGCTCATGCGCTGCATGTTGGTCGATAATGTAGAGTTGGTCTTGAAACTCTACTAACCAATAGGTTTCAAAAACTTGTCCGATCAGCTTGTACTCTTTCATAGATTTTTTACTTAACAATTTCTCTTCAAAAAAATTAAGCTGGGTTGACTCCATGGAGGACTCTACTTTTTTCGGAGGATTTATAGATTTTTCTACTTTTGCCTGTGCACGTGCATAGTTTGCCGCTTCACGGATCCGATCGATTTGCATCGGTTCTCTATGGATCTGTGTACGGTCTTTAACTTCCGCCTGAGAATGTTGTTTGTGATAAGATTCCACCCGTTCTCTCATCTTTTTCATAAAATAAGCTTCATCTTTTATCTCAGGTTTTTCTACACTTGGCCGCTGATTAGGTAAACTCATTGGTTTTTCGATACTTGGTTCCGGAATTTTCGGAACTTCTTTTGCTTCTGGAAGTTCTACTCTCGGAATCAATTCTTTTTCCGTCAAAGCATTTTTTAACGCATGATAGACGAAATTATAGACCTCTTGTTGATTACTGAACCGTAGTTCCATTTTTGTAGGATGTACATTTACATCCAGATCTTGACCATCCATTTTAAAATGCAGTACCGTAAATGGATATTTATGCTGCATTGTAAAGTCTTTATACGCATCTTCAATGGATTTAGCAATGATATTGCTTTTTACATATCTTCCATTGATATAATAATTCTCATAATTTCGATTGCCTCTGGATACAAGCGGCTTTCCGATAAATCCTGTCAGATGAATGCCATCGATCCGTTCATCTACTTCAAGAAGATTATTTGCAATATCACGACCAAATACGTGGTAAATCACATCTTTTAACTTTCCATTTCCCGAAGTATGTAGTTTCTTTTGTCCATTGTTAATAAACTGAATCGATACTTCCGGATGAGAGAGAGCAAGACGTATCATCAGTTCATTTACGTGACTGGCCTCTGTCATTGGTGTTTTCAAAAATTTTCTACGTGCCGGGGTGTTGTAAAAAATCTGATGGATCAAAAAGGTAGTGCCATCCGGAGCTCCGGCATCTTCCAAACTTTTTTCCTGCCCGCCTTCGATCACATATTTTGTACCAAATTCGCTCTCTCTTGTTTTCGTAATCAATTCAACTTGAGAAATAGCGGCAATACTGGAAAGCGCCTCACCTCGGAATCCTAACGATGAAATACCGCTCAAATCTTCCACACAACGTATTTTACTTGTGGAATGTCGAAGGAATGCCAACGGAACTTCTTCTTTTGGAATTCCGCATCCATTGTCAGTAATTCGTATAAAGGATATGCCTCCTTCTTTGATTTCCACCGTAACTGCGGTTGCTTTTGCATCAATGGCATTTTCCACTAATTCTTTTACAATCGAAGAAGGACGCTCAATGACTTCTCCAGCCGCAATCTTATCAATTGTAATTTGATCTAATACTTGAATATTTGCCATAGTTGATTCCTCTTTCATTAACCCCATCTGTTTTTCAGCTTATTCTGCAGACGGTATATTGTGTTCAATGCATCCATCGGCGTCATGTTGCTGATTTCTAATTCTTCCAGTTCTTTTAGTACATCATCGTCTTTGACAGTATCAAAAAGTGATATCTGCGCCAAATCCACATCGTCATAACGTTTTGCCTTTGGCTTTTTCTTTGATTCCTGGTTTTGGACTGTTAAGTCACGTACGCGAGTTGTAATGTCTGCATCGCTAAGTTCTCCAACGATTTCTTTCGCACGATTGATAACAGATTCCGGGACACCGGCTAATTTTGCCACTTGAATACCATAGCTCTTATCTGCGCCGCCTTTTACGATTTTTCGTAAAAAGACAATGTCATCTCCTTTTTCTTTTACAGCGATACAGTAATTATTTACACTATCAATCTTTCCTTCCAATTCCGTCAGTTCATGATAATGTGTTGCAAACAATGTTTTTGCTCCGAGTAATTTCTTATTACTGATATGCTCAACAACCGCCCAGGCAATACTGAGTCCATCAAAGGTACTTGTACCACGACCGATTTCATCTAGAATAAGAAGACTTTTATCGGTTGCATTTCTTAAGATATTCGCGACTTCAGTCATCTCCACCATAAAAGTACTCTGTCCGGATGCAAGATCATCTGATGCTCCTACACGGGTAAAGATACGATCTACAATCCCAATATTGGCAGTTTCAGCCGGTACAAAAGAACCAATTTGTGCAAGAAGAACGATCAACGCAGTCTGTCGCATATACGTAGATTTTCCGGCCATATTAGGTCCCGTAATGATAGAGACGCGATTTTTCTTATCATCTAATAACGTATCGTTTGCAATAAACATATCATTCGGTATCATTTTTTCTACAACCGGGTGGCGCCCGTTTTTAATATCGATAATTCCTTTTTCGTTAATTTTCGGACGTACATAATTATTACGTTCTGCTACAAGCGCAAGAGACGCAACAACATCTAGTTTTGCAATAGCTTTCGCTGTCTTTTGGATACGCAGCACTTCTGCACCGATGCGATCACGCACTTCACAATAGATCTCATACTCCAACGCATATAATTTATCTTCCGCGCCTAAAATGGTATCCTCCAATTCTTTCAACCTTGGAATAATATAGCGTTCTGCATTAGCAAGCGTTTGTTTTCTCGTATAGTAATCCGGCACAAGATCTTTATAGGAATTGGTCACTTCCAAATAGTAACCAAATACTTTGTTGTATTTGATGCGAAGATTTTTAATTCCTGTTTTCTCCCGTTCTTCCGCTTCTAATTCTGCCAGCCATGTTTTGCCTTCTGTTTTTGCACTACGGAGTCGATCGACCTCTTCACTATAGCCATCGCGGATAATACCGCCTTCTTTCATGGCGAGCGGCGGCTCTTCCATAATCGCATCTTCTACCAGTGTATATAAATCTTGTAATGGATCCAGTTCCTCCCGAAGTTCTTGCAATAATTCACATTGCATCTCTTCCAAAATGTATTGAATATGCGGCAGCATCTGCAAAGAACCTTTGAATGCTGTCAAATCTCTTGGATTAGCAGATTGATATGTAATACGACTGATCAGTCGTTCCAAGTCATATACCGGCGAGAGATATTCCCGAATCTCTTCTCTTGCAATCGCATTGTCTTTTAACTCATTCACTGCATCTAAACGTTTTACAATGTCCGTTTTATCGATCAGAGGCTGTTCCACATAGCTTCGAAGAGTTCGAGCTCCCATTGCAGTTTTTGTTTTATCTAAAACCCAAAGAAGGGAACCTCTCTTTTGCTTTTCGCGTAATGTCTCGCAAAGTTCAAGATTTCTTCTTGTCGAACTATCAAGCAACATATATTTACCGGTTGCATATCCTGTAATATGTGTCAAATGAGACAAAGACGTTTTCTGTGTCTCGTACAGGTACTGCATTAACGCACCGGCTGCAATGACGCCACAATTATAATCCGCAAGCCCAAGCCCCTCTAATGATCCTACTTTAAAGTGCTCTTTCAATACACGATTACACATAGTATCATCAAAATACCACGCATCTAAAGAGTAGATTGCAATTCCAAGACGATCTTTCAAATCCTCTAGATCCATTCCGCTCATATAAAACGGTTCATTGCATATAATTTCTGAAGGTGCGAATTTTGCGATCTCATCGAATAACTTCTTTCCACTATCAAGCTCAGTAACAAAATAATCTCCGGTAGATACATCTGCTACTGAAAGTCCATAGCGGTCAGCGATATATACGATGCACATAATATAATTGTTTTTCGTTTCGTCCAATGCCTGTACATTTAAGTTCGTTCCCGGAGTGACAATGCGAACAACCTCTCGTTTTACGATTCCTTTCGCTTGTTTCGGATCTTCAACCTGTTCACAGATTGCGACTTTATATCCCTTTGACACAAGACGGTTCAAATATCCTTCCACCGCATGATATGGTACTCCGCACATCGGAGCTCTCTCTTCCAGTCCGCAATTCTTTCCGGTTAATACAATCTCTAATTCTCGCGAAACTGTAATCGCATCTTCAAAAAACATCTCATAGAAATCTCCGAGACGATAAAACAGAATACAGTCTTGATATTTTTCTTTTGTTTCTATATATTGTTGCATCATCGGCGTCATAGTTGTCGTACTCATAGCTATTAATCTCCTTTTATTCAATTCTTTATCATAACAAACTTTACTTGTCATTTCAAGAAAAAGAGAGAATTTATACTACATGATATTGTGGTTTTTCTTCGCCGTATAACAAATACAGTAGATATCCACTACAACATATTCCAACGAGGCAGAGTCCGGAAAAAAGGACAGCAAACGGAAGACAGATTTGACCAAACAGATGAAACGGCTGGTCAGAATAATCCCATACATCCCAGCCCATCCATTTGTTTACAATGATTCCGGTAATAAATTCTCCGCATATTACAAAAAGTGTACAACGGGCAATCTGAATGTATAATGGATCCTGCCATCTGGTCATTTGACCTTGCCATGCAAAAAATACCATACAGATTCCTCCAAGTATAAACATACTCCAATGGGAAAACCCACGAAACAGAACTTCCAATATATAATAAACAGTCCCTCCAAACGCCAATAAAAACGAATATTCACTTAATTTTTTCAAAGAAAAACGTCCTTTCCATTTATGATATAGTCTCATAAATAGTTTGGACGTATTCTTAAAAATTATAACCGATATGAAGTGTTATACTTGTTTTCCAATATAATAAAAACCTTTGCATTCATCAAGTGAAACGTCTACGATTTTTCCGATCAGATCAGAAGTTCCCGGAAAATGGACTAAAATGTTATTACTTAATCTTCCTGTAACCAAACTGCTGTCATGATCATTGACAGATTCCACCAATGCTTTTTGCACAGTTCCCGTATGTACTTTGCATACTTCTGCAGAAATATCCTGTACTTCTTTTAACAATCTGTCAAAACGATCTTTTACCACATCGTCCGGAACTTGATTTTCCATAGCGGCAGCAGGTGTTCCGGTACGTTTAGAATAAATAAATGTAAAAGCACTATCGTAACGCACTTTTCTTACTACATCTAAAGTCTCTAAGAAATCTTCTTCCGTTTCACCAGGAAATCCTACGATAATATCCGTTGTAAGGGAAATATCCGGAACTGCCGTTTTGATCTTCTCTACCAAATCCAAATACTTTTCTTTTGTATATCGACGATTCATTTTTTCCAAGATTCTGCTGCTACCTGATTGAACCGGCAAATGAAGATGTTTGCAGATCTTCTTTGAATTTTTCATCACTTCGATCAATTCATCAGACAAGTCCTTTGGATGAGACGTCATAAAACGAATACGTTCTAAGCCTTCTATTTTTTCGATTTCTTGAAGAAGCTGTGCAAATGTCATCGGCTGTTCCAAATTCTTACCGTAAGAATTGACATTTTGACCAAGAAGCATAACTTCAACAACTCCGTCTGCTACAAGGCGTTCAATTTCGCGAATGATATCCTTTGGATTGCGGCTTCGCTCTCTTCCTCGCACATATGGTACGATACAATAACTACAGAAATTATTGCAGCCAAACATGATATTGACACCAGATTTAAAAGAAAACTTCCGTTCACTTGGCAGATCTTCTACAATTTTGTCTGTATCTTTCCAAATATCAATTACCATTTCACCAGACTCAAAACGCGTTGCAATTAATTCTGCAAATTTGTAAATATTATGTGTTCCAAAAATGAGATCGACAAAACGATAACTCTTTTTTAATTTTTCTACAACTTGTGGTTCCTGCATCATACAACCGCAAAGACCGATCATCATATGAGGATTGGATTTTTTAACACGTTTTAATTGTCCCAGTCTTCCATATACACGTAAGTTGGCATTTTCACGAACTGTACAAGTATTGTAAATCACAAAGTCCGCCTTTTCTTCCTCTGTTTCCTCTACATATCCAATTTGCTCCAAGATTCCTACAAGTTTTTCAGAATCGCGGGCATTCATTTGACAGCCAAATGTTGTAACGCAAAATGTAAGAGGTCTTCCAGCTTCGTTGGATTTCTGTGCAACATATTTTTTTGCTTTTTCCATAAAGTAATATTGGCGTTCCGGTTCAGTTGCCGGAGCCAGTTGATTCAAATCAATTGTATGTAATTCCATTCTATTTCCTCTCTTTTTCTATTATACAAATTGGTTGGTTTGTGGATCGTATTCATAATCAACGGCAGCTAGCCGCCTTATGAGATCATCTTTTTCGATGCTCATATCCTCACAAAAAGCATCTATGTCCTCATAATAATCACGAAGTTTTGTATTTACGACACTTAATAACAACATAGGATCTGTTGGCAGTTGAAACATACGTATCACACTCCCTTCTCTTCGGTAATAATAATGTCTAGTTTCCAATCCGTCTCTTCCACAGGAATTTCTGTTACCTTTTGCAAGGTAAATGCAAGTCCCATAGTATGATGCTCAGGGTGTTTTTGAAGATAACGATCATAGTATCCACCACCATACCCCAGACGATTGTTATGCGCATCAAAGCCTACCAAAGGCATAAGCATCAATGCTCGTTCCTCATTGACAAGTTGATCGTGTTCTCCCTTGGGTTCTAAGATTCCCTTACTGCCCGGTTGCACATCTCGGAGACTTCTTATATAATAAAATTCCATTTCTCTTCCGAGCACTTTAGGAATCGCCACTTTTTTTCCAATATTCAAAGCATACGCAATTAAATTGCGCGTATCAACTTCATGATGATACGACATGTAGCAATAAATTGTCTCTGTCTTTTGAAACAGCGGATGACAAATCACTTTGTTCATAATAGACTCAGAAAAAGCAGCCCACTGATTTTCCGGTAATTCATCTCTTCTTTTTAATAAAGCTCTTCTAATTTCCTTTTTTGTTTCCATATTTTTCGCCAAGGTTGATGATCGTTCCGTCTTTTTCCTTGATATCAATATTATCAAGCTGACTTCTCAGATTTCTTTTAAATGCATCGATATACTCCGCACGCAATACTTTCTGTTCCATCAGCTCTTCCTCAGTTAGTCCTTCTGCTTTTGATTTTCTATATAATTCGTTGATTCGTTTGATTTTTTCTTCTAACATTTCTTTTGTTCCTTCCTCTTCTATACATTCAGATTTCATTTTACACTATATCTGCTCATAAGTCTACGCTTTCTCATATCTCATTTCTAACTGGAATATCCCTCCAAAAAACTATAAAGGCTCTCTGTTGTATCGATCACCATTCCTGCTTTAATCTGAAGCGCCACATCTTCCGGCAGATTTTCCACCCGAATGGTCGTATATTCATAAATCGTTTTTTGATCCTTCAAATATACTGCCACAAAACCATTCAATTCTTTCAAATAATAAGATTCTGCTTTTTTTGCAGTTCCTTTTGCCGCAAGCGATTCTTCTTTCTCATCCTGTTTTTGTCTTTTTTCATTTCCTTCTGCTAATGTTTTTTGATATCCGGTATGATATGCAGCAGAAAGCAATAACGCAAATGCAATCATTATCGCAAAAAAGCTAATACTGTATTGTTTCTTCATAAGGACCCTCTCCTTTTTTTCATACAGTATTAGCTCTTATGAACTATTTTATACAAGTTACACCGTTATTTAGTAATATCCTTCTTTTAACAGATGCACTTTTTTAAGCACTTTCACAAGCAAATGGCCTTTTGGCATTGCAAGGATTTCCTCTTCTGTCAAACCTCCAAGTAAAAGAAGTGCAACTCCATATACGATGACTGCCACAAACAAAGTAAGAACAGTCGCGATTTTTGGTGGAAGTATGATTTCCAAGATCATCTGAGAAATCAAAGCAACCACTCCCATAATAATCGATGCCATTAATGGAATAACAAATGTTTTCATTTTTTCTTGTTTATAACCAATCTCTCGATGTAAGGCACGTTGATTCAATACACACATGCTAAACGAGAATACAATAGTTCCTCCGATCACGGCAAAAATATTCATCTTAAATGCAACAAGCATAATAAACAATGCAACCAGATGAATCACCAATGAAATGGCAGCGTTACGAATCGGTATCGTCATGCGATTAACACCCTGCAACATCGCGTTCGTAATTGTTGATAATGAATAAAATACAATCGTAACCGATCCGGTGATCAAAAGTAATGTAGGTACTTTATTGTTTCCACTAAATAATAAATCCAATACCGGTCTTGCAAGCACCATACAGCCTACCATACTCGGTATTGAAATAATCATTGTAAATCGTGTTGCAAGCTGAATTTTGCTATATACAAGCTTTCTATTTCCTGAAGTAACGGCCGCTGTCAAACTTGGAATCACAGATGCACCAACTGCATTTGCAATAGCAAGCGGTACATTGACAAGCGTATTGAATTTTCCGGTATACATTCCCCACAATGTTTCATACTTTTCCTTAGCCATTCCTTGTACGTCCATAATATTACTGAAAATACCGGCATCCAAAATCTTTGTACTCTGGTAAACTGCCGTACTTAAAATAACCGGTGTGATCGTATAAAACAAAACAGTAAAAATATCGGAATAACTTTCTTGATAACGACTGTGATCTCTTCGAAGCTGACGTTTGATAATTTTTCGATATGCTAAAAATACAAACGCAAGAAAAAGTAAGCCTGCGATTGCTCCACATAAAGTACCAAGTGTTCCGCCCGCCGCACCATAGGCTGCAGGAAGATATTCTTTTGCTTTTGTTTCCGCCGCTTTTTTCCCAAACTCAAATAAATAACTGGCTCCGACAACACTTACAACGGCGTTGACGATCTGTTCCAAAATCTGTGAGATAGCAGTCGGGAGCATCGTTCCCAAACCTTGAAAATATCCCCGGATTACCCCCATAACCGCAACTACAAGTAAACATGGAGCAAGTACACGAAGCGCATATTTACTTGGCTCCATTGCCATAATCTTACCTGCAATAAAATCTGAACCAAAAAAGACAATCAGTCCAATCGCTGTTCCGGCCGTAATTGCAAAGATCAATGCGGCTTTAAATACACGAAACGCATTGCGTCTCTCTCCTTTTGCAACTCTTGCCGACACAAGCTTCGATACTGCAAGAGGCAGACTATAGGACGTTAACAGTAATGCGATCGCATAAATCTCAAAGGCAATTCCATAATATGCCTGCCCTTGATCCCCCATAATGTTGATGAGAGGAATCCTGTAAACCACACCGATGATCTTCGTAATGATTCCGGCAGATGCAAGGATTGCACCTTGGACTAAAAAGGCGCCTTCTCTTTTCTTTTTCTCTGTTCCCATTGATAATACCTCGTCAATCTATCGTAAGATGTTCAAACGGTCTAAAATATCCCGCTGTTTTGCTTCCATACAGAGACGTTCCTCTTCCTCCATATGGTCATAACCCATTAAGTGTAGCATACTATGGGCAATAAGAAAAGCATATTCTCTTCTCGGGGAATGTCCGTATTCTTCTGACTGCGATAATACTTTCTCTTTTGAAATCACAATATCTCCAAGCATTAACTCTCCGGTTTCCGGATGAAAATACTCATCTGCCCCTTCTAAAAATTCAAACTCGCCCGGCTCTTCATAATCAACCATTGGAAATGACAATACGTCTGTAGCCCGATCGATTTCTCGAAATTCCGCATTCATTTTTTGAATTTCCTCATTTGTTGTCAGTAACAAATTAACTTCCACTTCGTACGGACACTCCTCGTAATCAAGCGCCGCCTCTATTACTGTTCTTGCAAGTTCCTCACAAGGAAGGTCTAACTTTAACTCCCCTTCCTCTTCAAAGTAAAGTGTCATGATTTTCTCCTTCTTTCCTTCACACCCGATTTCTTTTCCGGTTTTCTTTCGTATTCTTCATATGCTTTTACAATCTTTTGAACAAGCGGATGACGAACTACGTCTTTGCTTGTCAAATTACATATAGAAATATCATCAATATTCTTTAACACCTTACATGCGATATCCAAGCCGGACGTTGCACCAGCCGGTAAGTCTTTCTGTGTAGAATCACCGGTTACCACAACTTTCGAACCAAATCCGATTCGCGTCAAAAACATCTTCATCTGTGCAGGTGTCGTATTTTGCGCTTCATCTAAAATGATAAAAGCATTGTCTAACGTACGTCCACGCATATAGGCAAGCGGTGCAACTTCAATCAATCCCTTTTCTGAATTTTTGATAAATGCTTCCGCTCCCATGATCTGATATAACGCATCATAAAGAGGCCGTAAATACGGATCGATCTTACTCTGAAGATCTCCAGGTAAAAATCCAAGTTTTTCTCCCGCTTCTATCGCCGGTCTTGTCAAAATGATTCGACCTACTTCATTACTTTTGAATGCGGTGATTGCCATAGCCATAGCCAAATACGTCTTACCAGTTCCTGCAGGACCAAGTCCAAACGTAATCATCTGTTTCCGAATGGCATCCACATATTTCTTCTGTCCTAATGTCTTTGGCTTGATCGGTTTTCCTTGCAAAGTATGACAAATAATATCTCTATCCACTTCTAAAAGGCCATCTTCATTTCCCTCAAATGCAAGAGACAATGCATAATCAACATTTTGCTCAGAAATCGTATTGCCACGTTTGGATAGTTCTTTTAACTGAGACAAGACATTCTTTGCCCTCTCCACATAAGCAGCCTCTCCAAGAATCTTCACTTTCCCTTCACGAGCAATCAATGTTACGTGAAGTGTCCGCTCGATCTTCTTGGCAAACACATCAAATTCACCGAAAACATTTTTCTCATGCTCTGCTGAAATTTCAATTACTGTTTCTAATATTCCCATTTAGTTAACTCCTTTTGGATGAATCAATTCAGTATTTCTTCTCTCCTCTGCCTTTTGAATCAAGGTTATTTTCCCTTTTGCACTGGCAGACTGATTCTCATTGTATATTTTAACATCTTTTCCAACAATTTCTACCCCTTTTTTCTCCAAATCCTTGCAAAATCTTTGAAATTCTTTCGTCAAAATGAACTGAATCTCCTCTTTACTTCTCTTTTGTTTCTTCCACTCATATTCTTTGCATGTCTTCACACCATAAGAAAACGGCAAATAAAAATGCTCTCCCAGCTTACACCGATTTTCAACCATAAATATATCTGCGTTCTTATATGAGTTTGATAAAAGTCCTGTTTCTAATATATAATCTCCCATTCGGACAAAAAAACATGTTCTTTTTCTATCCGTGTAGTCCTTTTTTTCATAAATGTGTGAAATGTGATCCTCATATGGAAATGAGGATTGAATGTACACGTCTGCATCAGCTGATTGATACTGATATTCTGTTACTTCCTTGGCATCATTTAATATCTCAACTCTGCCGCTCACAAGCACATCGCCCTTTTTAACCCGATCGCCTTCCTTCACCTTAGGCATGCCATTTCGCGTAACAATTTTTACTACTTTTCCGTCTTGAGAAGCAATCAGATCAGTACCAGGATATCCCTTATTGACTTCCTGTTTCTTCATAGTATCCGTATTTTCCTTCACTTGAATCAGAAGCCTTGTACCTTCTATAGATGCAGAAACCCAAATAATATCATGAAACTCTTTCCGAATATCCCGAACGATTTTCGCACAATCGAGTTTTGATTTCCTCATTCCATGTATCACCCCCTGCGTTTCCAAATATTCTAATATAGTTTCATCTGTCCGCGTAAAATTGCCTTCAATATGGATATTCCATATAATGCACGACATCAAATAAATCGCAAAAACACTTCCGATCGCTCCTGCAAAAAACACTTTCCGTTTTCTGTATTTGTGTAAAAAAAAAGGAAGACCATATCGTTTTAAAATCACTACCTTTGTCTTCGTCTTTTTTATGATAGGTTTTAGTTTACGAAATCCCGCAACAGTCATATACATTTCATAACGATTTCCACTTGGCTTAAGTCCCCAAATATAAATATGATGATGACTGCAAAGATTTAGAAATCTCTCAGGTGAATATCCGATAATGCTAATTCGTAAATATCCTTTTATATAACGAATCAATGATAACAGCAACGCATCTCCTCCTAGCAATATTCCACAGATTGAATCTGTCCTGTAATCTTCATCTCATCATTCGTATAATATTCAATCTGCATACGTTTTCCTGAAACTTTTATCTGTCCGGATTTGCTTTGAACTCGTATCAGTACATCTGTATATTCTATAATCCCACGATAATTTTCTATACAAAGTTCCAACCGTCCCGTCATCGTTAGAATCGGAACCCCCAACACTACGTCTTTCGGAAAACTGGTTGCCTCTGCCATCTTCTGCTTCAAAGAATCCTTCATAATAAAAGCCACACATAGTCTTACTTTATAGTAATATATGTGTGACCTCTTTATTTATGCATGATTGCTTTTGCTTCTTTTTCTGTCAAATACTTATACTTTACCATCTTCTCTAACACCCTTTTCTGCCTTTGGTGCGCAAGTTCCGGATTCTTCGTCAATGCATATGCAGAAGGCGCATTTGGAATCCCTGCAAGCAAGGTGCTCTCATAGTCATTCATATCTTTGGGAAGTTTCCCAAAATATCCCAAACTCGCCTCTTTGACACAATAATAATTGTTCCCGAAAAAGATAGAATTCACATACAACTCTAGAATTTCATCTTTTGTATACAGCTTTTCAAACTGAAATGACAGAAATACTTCTGCAATTTTTCTCGAGAATTTTTTCTCCTGTGTAAAGTATAAATTTTTACACAACTGTTGTGTAATTCCACTTCCACCCTCTACGAGGCTTCCGGCTTTGATATCATTGATTGCCGCTCTTCCGATTGCAAGTATATCGATTCCCGGATGATAATAGTACCTGTGGTCCTCCACCGAAATAATCGCATCCAGATAAGTCTGCGGCAGGTCATCAATCCTTGTATAGTTTTCTTTACTACGAATCTCCTCGACTTTTACTGTAATCGGTTCTTTTTCAATTGCACTTTTATATAAATCATATCCTTCACAGATTAAATACGAACAGCTCACAATCCCAATCGCAGCACAGATGAGAAAAAGTGTTTTTATAATTTTTCTGATTGTACGCATAGATTCTCTCCTGTCTTAGAGACGTTCCGCCTCAAATCTACCCTTATCATAGCATGGAACAAAGGAAAGAACTTTGCGAAATTCTTAAGTTTTCATGAATAGAAACTTATACAACTACTTTAAAAAATTATTTTCTTCTAAATACTGAAGAAAAGCGTTACACCCTTCTACAACGTCTGAGTATGTGACATCAAAATTGCCCGTGTACCACGGATCGGCAATTGCTCTTGGCTGCTTACTATAATCGAGAAGCATATGGATCTTTTGATCCGGATCACCACCTGCTATTCTTCTCATATTTCGAATGTTTGCTTCATCCATTCCAAGTAAGAAATCATATTCGTTATAATCTTTCTTAGTCATTTGGATTGCTCGGTGCGGAAGAACGGGTATCCCGACTTCACGCATTTTATTGACGGTTCCGTAATGTGGACCGTTGCCGATTTCTTCTCTGCTTGTGGCAGCAGAGTCAATATGAAAGAGGTCGGAAAGACCTCGGGTGTTGACCATGTGTTGGAATACAAATTGTGCCATGGTCGAACGGCAGATATTGCCGTGGCATACAAAGAGAACACGTATCATGTTTAAATCCTCTCGTATACTAGGATTTAAGTGGGTTTGTGATATATTTTGTGTCATTTTTTCTCCTTTCTTGAGTTTTCCAAGTGCCTATCTAGGTATACTTTTGATACGCAGATGTGATATAATATGTGATACAGTACTGCCCTGTATCACATATTATTTTTTAAGCATATTCCAATGCATTTCCATACTCATCATATTCATCGTCATACGTATCAGGTATCTTTGTTTTTTTCTTTTATCTGACATATTTAAAACTCCTTTCCCTGTGAAAAGAGTCCCGATATGACGTACATGCAACGAATAAACCAACTTCGTCGCATCCTTATTTTATCATATTGAGGTTTGTTTTTCTATGGGAAGCTTTAGATGTTAATTGATACCGATTCCGGAATAAGCGGCCGCCTCTTCGAAGGCAAGTTTGTTTTATCTCAGAGAGGTACTTCTTTCATATACTTTTTATCTCCTGTATTTCAATGTCAAACCGGCAAAGCGATAATTTTTCTATCTATAGGCTGTTTCTTCAAATTGTTGCTTACGATTTCCCAACGGCTTGAGTTTGTTTTCATACTGCTTCACATTTAATTTAGCTTCTTCTTTTTGCCTTAAAATTGTTTCTCTTTTCCTTTCCATTTTCTTATCCTCTTGTGAGTATTCATACTTGCTAGAAGCAAGGTATGGAAAATGAGATAGGCATCAGCCGCAAGAGTTATCTCTTGATAGACATAAAAAATACCACAGTGCAATTACATTCACGCTACACCAAGTTTGATCAATCTTTTCAATTGCTTCATCTATTTCTCGTTTCGCCAAATTTCATCCACTTTAATTTCATATAATTTTTCATCAACTAACAACTTATTGTCATTCCATTCTGGTGCGATTCCAATAAATTCATTTAATGGATATCTTAGCACAAAGGCCTGGCGTTTCTCCTCTGACGGGCAGTAGGGTATCTGAGTATCTTCACTAGTCAACAAATACATACCGACGATATATCCCAATAAAATATGAATTCTTTCTTCTAATCGTTTCAAATGTTCCTCACACATAAAATTCCTCCTTTGTTTCAAGACACACCCTCCAAACTTTCCATTACTACATCTACAACCGTAATCAATCCTATTTATGATTTGTACGATCAAATACATCACCTAAAACATATAAATGATCTTTGAGTGCCATACAATCTCCTCCTACGAAGTTTCTTGTTTTTCGATTTCAGTTAAAAAATAATGCAAAACTAAAGTATCATCATACAACAGCACTGTTCCCAAATATTCTTCCTTACGGAGTCTATCTCCCCAGTCGTGCCCTGTTCCTATAGGAATAAGGTAGAAATCCTTTTGAATATTTGAAGAAACATCGTGAATATCAGTTTGATACCACGCACATGGAATTTCATATTGCTTTTCGATTTTTAGAATATGTTCTTTAGCCTCCGCAACTGATTCAAAAGGTAATTTTATTTTTCTCACATCCAACATATCAATCGGCAATTGCATTTTATATATTAACATATTGATCACCTACTCTTTCATAAACAAATCTGGAAAATCGTGTTCAAACACCTTCTCCAAGGTCAATAACAATTCATTTCTAAATACTTTTTCATATGAATACTGTAAGTTGCCATCATCCACTTTTTGAGCAACACTAGCAAAATACTCCGCACGTTCTTCGAAGTCCTTTTCCATCGGTAAAAAATCAAATCTGAACATAATTAAGTTATCAATACTTACTTCTCTATTGCAGACGGCTTTATACAGTTTGTAGTTCTCGACACAGATATCATAAACGGGATCAAAGTACGTGATTTTTTTGTTGAGTTTCTTCCAACGAGGAACAACCCCAGGAATTGAGTAACTCTTAACAAACACCTCAGTTTCATCAATTATTTGTATTAGTTTTTGACGAATCTTCCTCGTATCTAATAATCTCGTATTCACCAGCTTACGAACTGCATCGATTCGTTTCTCGTAATAACCAAACGCATCTATATTTTTAGTTTCTTTATCCGGTACAAAGTTATAATTGTAACTCTCATCCATCTCATATAAGATTTCATAAAGCATTCTGTAGATTTCTTTAATTTGAACATTACATCTACTATTCTCTTTTTCTGTCAACGCCTGAACTATTCTTCCAATTTCCACTTCTTCCAAGAAAGCCATCTCACTATCTCCGTATGCAAGACCCAAGAGATGCGCTGTATTTAAACTAATAGTCTCGTCGTCATTCCCTCTTAGAAAACTCATGATCCTAGAAGCAGTCCTCGCCTTACTGTTTTCGTCCTCTGCGGCTAGTTCAAGCTTCTTTTGTATCGTTGCTGTAGAAACTTGGCTTCTTTTCGCCATTGCTTCAACCAACTTTTCAACATTGAATAAGTATGCTTTCCCATTTTTTAAATATAGCTTTTTACTCTTTTTGATAACAAATTCATCCATCGACTTTACCTCCGATTTAGCCACATTTTATCATTTTTTTTATGGTTCCCTTGCCAAAACTCTGGCGACTTTAATATTTCGGTTTTTTTCTTCTATTCTTTCAAGACATTACTTTTTATGAACCTTACTGCTTCTTTTCTGTCATCATGCTTAACAGCACACCAAAAATCGCAGGTGACAGCAATTCCAATAATTCCGGACAATATATTGTAATGTAGTCTGCTGTTTCCAATGGCGCTATGTCCATAAAATTGTAATTAACGACTGTCGTAATTACAATGTCGTAAAAACCATCATCTGTCATATACATTCTTGGCTTGTGACACTTCAAACAATCTGCTCCTTTCTTCCCAAATCCACAATGAGTTTTCCACATAATTCATTGCTCGTTGTTTAGCCACTTCTAAAGATATACGCTTTCCCTCTTTTGAACAAAGTGGTAAACAGAAATCCCATCCGTGATAGCTACCAACAATTTCTTTACAATCTTTTTTTTGATAACTACAATGTGATGCAAACACGTCTTTTACTTCATATAAGGAATTCACATATGGCAAAAAACGATAATAATCAACAAATGCACGCCATCCATCCTCTTTTTCACCAAACCAATCCAACCACTCTTTGTGTTTTAAAATTTGATTTTTGGCGTCATCTGGCATAACGATGTTCAAATAATATGAACGAATAAGGTTTAAAAAAATATCAAAATAATCGCATTGACCATTGCCCCAATTATCATTAAATCCTTCTTTAAATAAACCTCTCCATATATTCAAGTGTTGTGGTAAAACCGCAAAATTGGAAATACAGTGATAATTCAATCGAAATTTCTCGATAATTTTTATTTCTTCATTACTGAACAAGCGACCATATGATCGTAATCGAGGATTAAATTTGGCCACAAACTTATTCTGTTTTCCAAAGGTCCATCCACAGCTTTGTAAAGTATCGCCTCTAAATCCATCCTTGCATTTTCCATTCTCCATAAAATCCGGATAATTCAATGTATAACTATCCAGTGCCTCTTGCGACATATCCGGATCATTTACGCTTATAATATTTTTTAAGTATTGACTTTCCATATAAAAAACCTCCTGAATTGATTTGCTGAAAGAAATTATTTGCGTTCTTTCTAAACTCATCATACAAGAGGTCTATCTTATAAATCACGGAACTTTTTATAATATCCGCATTTACTCCCATTTACATTTGTCCAAAAATTTTTTACATTCCTTAAAATCTAACTTATACAATCCCTTGTTTTTATCTACACATTTAACAAACCCATATTCTACTAACTCATCTAATCCACCTTGTATCCCTTCATCTTTGATGTTATTTTTAAATTTTTTGCTAGCATTACATATTTGAGCATAGGAAACAGTTCTCCCTGGAAAGTATTTAATTGTCTTTATTCCTCCATTAGGACGCTCTGCTAATTTATATATCTCTTTAAAATATTCATACAAAACTTGATGTGTATCTTTATATTGTTCTGTAGCTTTCTCTTCTAGAACAACAAAACTCCCATCCGTTGCTTCTCCATCCAAAATTCTTCCAAGTAATAATATATTTATCACTTTTTTACTCGTGCTCGTCATAGCCAGAAATTCTCTGTTAACCGCTGGTCGTGTTTTATCTTGTGCATTATTAATACACATCAGCAATTCTGCTATGTTCATTTCCTCAAAAGAACCTTTTTGCAAAATTTGCGGTCCAGGATAATTAAACATTTTTCTTATATTATCCGCTGTACCTGATTGCCCTAAAGTTTCTTCATTTCCAGAATACGGATTATTTTTATCATAAAACAGATTATCATTATCGTATGTCCATTTAACTACTTCTTCAATATCCGTAAAATGTGTGTATTTATGTGTATATTTCATTTTATAATCTCCCAATGTACTGTAATTCTCCTAGAATATTGTAGCATGAATCAAGTAATTTTTACATCTTCCTCCTCAAATATCCTCAAAGCAGATAACTACCTAATATAAAATGATACATTCAAAACCGTAAAGTGACCATTTGCAATAATCAAAAAATGCAGGCAATATGCGTTTTTAAGTGGTCGAATTCGAACACTTTAAACTTTTGATTGGCTAATTAAAACTCCTCGTCCACTTACCTAACCAAAAATTCTATAGCTTCTTTATCATTGATTGCTCCCACTGGCTCAAATCTATATTGTCCTAAAGTTCCTTGACCGCAACCTATACTCTCTATGGAAACCGGAACAACTTCCTTCAGATTTCTCGAAACCTTAAGACACACTGGATGCAAAATAAAATCATGCCATGCTGCCTGAAGATTAGGATTTCGGTAAAAATCATCTACGTTCTTGCGACATATTTTGACTTGTTCTTCAGATAAAAACGGATATACAGCTCGTTCTGTATTCTGGCAAGACGAAAAGATATATGCGTATGGGTCAAATTTGCTTTTTCTGACTCCGATCAGTGTATTCATAGTACAACCAAAAGCAGTCGCAGCCCAAATACCATATTCATCCATCAGTAACTTTGCACGCTGCCATCCTGCTAAAGCCTGTTTTCCTAATTCTGCAAAATGCTCATGCTTCTTTTTCATTATTCTTGAAGTACCATCTGGGCGAATCAATTTCTGATTTCCCGCTTTTGTTTCCTGAAACCAGAAAACTTTACTTCCACCTTTTTCATCATGCCATCCCAACATTCAAATCACTTCCTTAATCTTCTAATGCAAATCTCCTCATTACATCCTCAAACGCCTTATAATTCACCATTTCTCTTTCTGTATGGAACACTGCATATTCAATTACATCAAAATTATCTCTGTAATTCTTGCTGTATGCAATGCTATTAATCCTTCGGGAGTGATATCTGCTTTTCTACTTCCGGCATTTGGATTCATACGGTTACTTGGTATATTTCTTAAGTTTGGCGCGGCACACGTGATCACGTCCACATCCCACCATTCTGCCTCCGGCAATAGTTCCGGAAAGTTAATATCACTCTTAAACACCTTCACGCCAGGTGTGAAAATACAATCGTCATTGTATAGAGGATTATCTGCATTTCTGTGTGGCGTATAGAACTCATTCCACATCCAAAGCAATTCGCATGCCTTCTTCCTTCGGATAGCCAAAACTTCCTGTTGCAATCAAAAGATTATGAGCTTCTTCCAGAACAGTTACATGTTTTAATCCACTGTTATTGGCTTGTTTACGGTCTACACGATATTCATTCAAAATGTAAACCATAAGCCCCATAATCAAAGCCTTTGTTTCATTAGATTTAACTCTACTAATATCTAAAATACAGTTTTCATCGAACAACGTTTCGTAAGGTGTCTGCTCTGTAGTAAAAATGAATTTGTTCAGACCAACTGTAAGCGATTTAACTCGAGTGATTAATGCCCCTCTATAATTCGATTTAATATCAGATGCATAATCAGATGCTTCAATTAATTCATTTAATTTTTCTACTAGCACTTCAAAATCCGGATATTCAATTTCTTCTCCGTCGAAAGTCGAGGAACCTAAGTCCCAACCTACATCTTCATATGATTTTAAAATGGCATCTTTAAAGAAAGCTGGCATAGCATCATACATTGGCCAACAAACACTAAAGATTTCTACCAGACCATCTACATGCTCTAATACATGAATGGATTCTGGGAACTTAAATGGATTAATATTCACCAAACGAGCCACATTTGGATTCGTTGAAAATACATTTACATCATCCCAGTTTCCAAATACATCTTTATATTCACCTTTTGCCGGTTCGATTACTAAAAATGGAATCTTATCCTGATGTAATTCTGTAAGAATCTGATAAACTGTATTACTTTTTCCAGAACCAGTGGATCCAGTGATAAATGTATGCATATTCAAGCTCTTGTTATCCAACTCCACGACCTTATTAGTAATCTGACCTAAATCAAATACTTTTCCTAAAGTCATTCTATCTTCCGGATTATCTTTATCATCCTTCTTGAATAAACGATATGAATTAACCTCTTTGCCAAATTCCGCATGCTCAATCACCGGTAATCCTGCAATTGTTGCTCTAGGCAAGCCTAAATGAATTCCCAATTCTTTCCCGCTAATAGATGTCGCCGCATCTGTCAAAATACACATGTTATCCTTATAACCATAACAGAACTTTGGATGAATAAATCTTGACAAATATGTTGTTAAATCAGTAAAGTTTCCTGCCAAATGAGGGTTGTTGCTTCTCCATGAATTAATAGCAGATACTTCACGTCCTGAATTTTCTCCATTCATCAAAGAACGATAATTACTTGCTGCAATCTCAGCAGCCGACATATCGTCAGAAACAAAATATCCGGCAACATTCCACATACCATAGCTGTCATATTCATTCGTTCGTCTCAATGATTCATCCAATAAATGTAGCAAATCAGTAACTGCCTTATTTTCCGTTGTCGTAGAAGTAGTTGTTGCTCTACTCGTTGTCATCTGCTCATTTGGAGCTAACGAACTAATAAAACCACTTAAATGTCCTGCCACAGAACCGCCAATCATCGCACCCACACCAGATCCTATAACTGCACCTCCAATTGCACCGCCTAAAGAAACTGCAGCACTACCTATCATAGCTGCTTTCTGTTTTCCATTCATCTTCGAAAATGATTGACTTTGTGAAGAAGATGATGATTCATTAGAAGACAGTTGAACCTTCTGCAACGGAGACAACTTTGTATATAAATCCTGATAACCCTTTCTTAAAAGCTGCACGTCCTGTGGAGATTGATTTTCTGCTACAATAATGCCAATATACTGTCTACCCTGCATCGCTAATGCAAGTTTTTCCAATCCCTGAACAAACTGTTCGTTTGACTGTTCTTTATTAGATTTTGTGTTTCCTACAACGCTAACTGACGCCACATTATGCTGATTAAGAATTTTTTTCGACAATTCCGCTATCTGAACTCTGTTTTCGTTCTTAATTTTAATCCCCGGAAAATGTCCCACTAATGTATGTTTCAGTGTGTCTCCTAATGTAACCGTAGAACGTTTTAATTTCTCATCTGTTTCATCGTTACGAACACCTACATAAAAATCTGTTTTCTTTCCATCAGAATCCATGATAATAAAAGCTGTTGCATTATATGTAGACAATGTATTAAATACTGTCGTAAATTTGTCTGTTGCGCACTCACCCTTTTGATATACCATTTCTGTAATTTTAAACAATCTAACATTATCAATTAGGTCTTCTTCTAATGGCAAAAGATTCTGGACCGGTGCAATTTCCATTTCTTCCAATCGTGCAAGATAATTTTTCCTAATACCTTCTTCGATAATTTCCAATCGATTTTCTATTGTCATATCTTGAACGGTCACTTCAGTGTTCATTTGAACGTTTTGTAATTCATCCATAATAATCTCCATTCCGCCGCCAAGTCGGCGGCACAAATAGTAATGAAAGT
>OLRL01000216.1_pt1 | contig 51378 bp, 55 predicted proteins | sample 1643201 | NCBI WGS metagenome assembly OLRL01 (sample SAMEA3136649, study PRJEB25190) | human gut metagenome | biome: human gut; feature: human-associated habitat; material: faeces | place: Austria | collected 2013
ACATACCGGAGCAGGAGCCGCATGTCGGGCATGTCTTGTTTTCGTACTCGCAGAGACCTTCCTCTGAAAGATTTCCCGCTGCATAGGCGCCTACTGCCTCAAACATACTGGAAAGGCTCGTTTTATGTCCGTCTACCCTTCCTGCAAGCATGGGACCGCCGCTTACAAACACAGTCGGCACATTAATCCTTGCCGCTGCCATTAAAAGTCCCGGCACGTTCTTGTCACAGTTTGGAACCATGACAAGCGCGTCAAACTGGTGTGCCAGTGCCATTGCCTCTGTAGAATCTGCAATTAAGTCCCTTGTAACAAGAGAGTATTTCATTCCGATATGCCCCATTGCAATTCCATCGCACACTGCAATTGCCGGAAATACAATAGGTGTTCCTCCTGCCATTGCCACTCCCTGTTTTACTGCATTTACAATTTTATCCAGGTTCATATGTCCCGGAACAATTTCATTATATGAACTTACAATACCAACAAGAGGACGCTCCATCTCCTCCTCTGTCATGCCAAGAGCACGAAACAGAGAGCGGTGGGGTGCCTGCTGCGTTCCTTTTTTTACTGCATCACTTCTCATATCTGTCTCTCCTTTATGTATGTACATTTTTATTTATACTTATTTCTTTTTAAATTTTTTAAATTGCCCTGGAAATCAAATCTCCCATCTCTTCTGTTCCCACAGCTTTACAACCGTCAGACATAATATCGCCTGTTCTGTACCCTTCTGTCAGCACCTTCTGTACTGCCGTCTCTACTGCATCTGCCTCTTTATCCAGATCAAGAGAATAACGGAGCATCATAGCCGCTGATAAGATAGTTGCAATGGGATTTGCCTTATCCTGTCCTGCAATATCCGGAGCAGAACCGTGGCTTGGCTCATAAAGTCCGAATTTCGTCTCATTTAAGCTGGCAGAAGAAAGCATTCCGATGGAGCCGGTTACCATGCTTGCCTCGTCTGATAAAATATCTCCAAACATATTTTCTGTAAGAATGACATCAAACTGTCCCGGATCGCGTACAAGCTGCATGGCACAGTTGTCTACAAGCATATGGGAAAGTGTTACGTCAGGATAATCCTTTGCCACTTCCTCAACAACGCTTCTCCAGAGTCTGGAAGAATCCAGAACATTTGCCTTATCTACGCTTGTCACCTGTTTTCTTCTTTTTTTCGCAATCTCAAAGGCCTTCACTGCAATGCGGCGGATTTCTTTTTCATTATAGGTAAGGGTATCCACGGCTGTGCGAATTCCGTTTTCTTCTGTTGTTCTTCTCTCTCCGAAATAAAGCCCGCCTGTGAGTTCTCTGACAATTACCATATCAAAGCCTTCCCCTATTATCTCTTCCTTCAGAGGACAGGCGCCCTTTAATTCCTGATAAAGATATGCAGGTCTTAAATTTGCAAAGAGATTTAAGGCTTTTCTGATTCCAAGGAGACCTGCTTCCGGACGTTTGGAAGGTTCCAGCTGATACCAGGGGGAAGTTTTTGCATCGCCTCCGATAGAACCCATTAAAACGGCGTCTGCTGCTTTTGCCTTTTCTATTGTCTCTTCTGTAAGGGGAACTCCGCACGCATCTATGGAAGCGCCTCCCAGAAGAAGTTCTTCGTATGTAAAAATATGTCCGTATTTCTCACATACTCTGTCCAGCACTTTTTTTGCCTCTTTCACAATTTCCGGTCCAATACCGTCCCCCGGAATTAACGCGATCCTACATTCCATAATTTTCTCTCCTCGCTCAAATATTTTTTCTATAATACCGCAATTTCGGAATTATTTCAACCTGTTAAAGCGAAAAAGAGTTAAAATTTTAAGTTTTTAACTGAACAAAGCAAACTTCTCTTTTTTACTCACAAAAAGAGAACCCTGATTTACAGGATTCTCTCGTATTTTACAAACTGATATTCCAGATCAAAATAAGTCTGCTCTTCACTCTCTGCTGTTATATGCCACTCCCTGTCCTCATCAAGGTTGGGAAAATAACTGTCCGCCTCATATGCAAAATCGATTTTTGTCACATGGGCAGTGTCACAGTACGGAAGAAGCTGTTTATACACGCTGTCCCCTCCGATACAGTAAACTTCCTCCTTTGGATATTTTTTAATCTCTTCCAGAAGTTCCTCAATGGTATGGACAACAATCGCATCTTTTACCTTATAATTTTTATTCCCGGTAAGTACAATATTGGTGCGGTTCTTTAAAGGAAGTCCATTGGGAAAGCTCTCCAGAGTTTTTCTGCCCATGACTACCACTTTGCCTGTTGTTTCCTGACGGAACATTTTCATATCTGCCGGAATGCTTACAAGAAGGCGGTTATCCTTTCCAATCGCCCAGTTTTTATCAACTGCTACAATAATATTCATTTTCTGTCTCTCCTTTATATAGCTATGGGGATATTTTTAATCTGCGGCCATGTCTCATAATTTTCCACGATCAGATCATCTGTTGTAAAATCATAAAAATCCTTAATCTCAGGATTCAGCTTCACAACAGGCGCCGGATACGGAGTGCGGCTTATAAGTTCCTTTACAACAGGAATGTGTCTGTCATAAATATGGCAATCGGAAATCACATGAAGAAGCTCTCCTGCCTCCATATCACAAACCTGGGCAAACATCATAAGAAGAATGGAATACTGACACACGTTCCAGTTGTTTGCAGCAAGAATATCCTGGGAACGCTGATTTAAAATTGCATTTAACGTAAGCTTCTCTTTTCCCGGCTCTTTCGTCACATTAAAAGTCATGGAATAAGCGCATGGGTAAAGGTTCATTTCATGGAGATCCTGATGCACATAAATATTCGTCATAATCCTTCGGCTGTAAGGATTGTTTTTCAGATCATAAAGAACCCTGTCCACCTGATCCATCATGCCCTCTTTATAGCTGTGCTTTACGCTCATCTGGTATCCGTATGCTTTTCCAATAGAACCGTTCTCATCTGCCCAGCTGTCCCATATATGGCTGTGGAGGTCGTGGATATTGTTTGATTTTTTCTGCCATATCCACAGAATCTCGTCCATGCAGCTTTTAAGAGCCGTCTTTCTAAGAGTAAGAGCCGGAAATTCCTTTCTCAGATCATAGCGGTTTACTATCCCAAATTTCTTAACGGTATAGGCGGGCGTTCCGTCCTCCCACACAGGGCGCACTTTCTCTCCTTCTGTACTTGTACCGTTTTCAATAATGTCCTTACACATTTCTATAAAAATATTATCTGCAATACTCATTTTTTCTTTCTCCTGGTCTTCGTTTCTACAATATTTTTTGCGGAAGCGCTCTTTTCAACAACCATTTTTCCAGAAGGTTTTTTCACATTTTCCTGCGGTGTCACAGAAAATACAAGGATTCCAAGAGCCGGAAGCTTCATCTTTACGGAATAAGGACGCTCATCCGACTCCTGCTGTTTTGCAGCTTTTACCCTCGGATTTCCCACGCCGTCTCCGCCGTATTTCTTTAAATCGCTGTTAAAAATCTCTTTATATTTTCCGGCATAAGGCACTCCAACCGGATAGTTTTCATAAGGAACTGCGGAAAAATTACATACTGCAAGAAGGGTTTCTTCCGGATTCTCTGTCTTTCGAAGGAAGGTAAGTACATTTTCCTCATATTTCATAAGCTGGATCCATTCAAGTCCCTCATAATCGTCATCTTTTTTCCAGAGAGCCGGCTGTTCTTTGTATAAGGTATTCAGATCCCGGATATACTCTTTCAGTTCCTTTGACATATCTTTATCAGGCGATGACATCTTACACCCCGGATGAAGTGTCATATATCCATACGCTGCCCGGATCTCCGCTTCTTTCTGCTTTTCATTGCCCCAGATTTTACTGCGGAAATCTTCAAGAGTTCCCACGTCTCTGCTTCCCAGAGTGAGTATATAATGCTCGCTGTACGCATAAAGAGTGGAAAGTGTAAGCTGATCGTGGCTGTTTTTCCTTTTTTCAGGTTCTGATGCAAGGTATTCCAGAAAATCTCTTGTCCAGCCGCCGCTCCATTTATAATCAAATCCAAGATGGTCGTTTTCCACGCTGTCTGTAAGTTCCGGCCAGAGTCCGTCTTCCTGCGCGATCAAAAGCACACCCGGATTTCTCTTTTTCATAATAGAATTTAAGTGTTTCAAAAATTCCACTGCATAAAGATTTTCATTTGTTCCGTAAAGATTCGGCTGCCATTCTCCCATATTTCTTCCGTAATCCAGATAAAGCATCGCGTCCACATCGTCCATACGGAATCCGTCCACATGATAAACCTCTGCCCAGAAGCAGGCGTTTGCTATGAGAAAATCCCGCACCATCGGACTTCCGTAATTATAAAGCATGGTTCCCCATATCGGGTGTACAGCACAGCCTTCATCAGGAACTTCATAAAGAGGCGTACCGTCAAACTTTTCCAGTCCTCCCTCGAATCTCGGGAACTGAGCGGGCGTCCAGTCAAGAATCACCCCCACTCCTGCCTGATGCAGAAGATTGACTGTTTTCTGGAATTTTTCCGGAGTTCCAAATCTGGATGTAGGCGCATAATAAGATGAAGTAGAATATCCCCCTGTGCTTTCTTCCAGATATTCCATAACAGGCTTAAATTCCACATGGGTATACCCTGTCTCTTTCATAAATTCTGCAAGTTCTTCTCCGCTCTCCCACTTTGTAATATCTGTCTCATAAATGGAAACCGGCTGTTTTCTGTCATCATATTTATGTCTCTCTTCCAGCCATTCCCCGTCATCCCAGGAAAAACCAGACAGATCTGCCACAACGGAAGCACAGCCTTTCGGCTTCTCAGCTTGGAAGCCATAAGGGTCTGACTTTAAAGAAACCTTTCCGCTCTTTTCTTTTATTTCATATTTATAAAGCGTTCCCGCTTTTATATCCGGCACAAATAATTCAAAGATTCCTGACATAGGCATTCTGTGCATCATGAGGAGACGCCCGTCCCAGTTATTAAAATCCCCCACAACACTGACTCTCTCTGCATTTGGAGCCCACACGGCAAAGTAAGTTCCCTCAACACCGTCCACCGTCATAAGATGTGCGCCCAGCTTTTTATATGCCTCATAATAGACACCTGCGCAAAAAGCCTTTTCCTCTTCCGGCAGAATCTGTCCGGAATACTGATACGGATCCTTCCACTGCTTTTCACAGTTTTCCAACTGTACAAGAAAGCTGTATTTTGGAATCCGTTTTGCAGGCAGAAGCACTGCGAAATATCCCGCCTCGTCTTCCATTTCCATCTGATATTCTTTTTTTCCTGCGACTACCTTGACACTTTTCGCCTCCGGAAAAAATCCCTGGATCAGAACACCATCCTTTGTAATCCTTGGTCCCATCACATCTTTCGGAGAAACTTCTTCCCCGTATACTACTGCTTCGATCCGCGGCCAGTCCATATATTGATATAATTTTTCGTCCATAGCACACCTCCCATTTTTTCCATTTTACCATTTTTTCCTGAAAAAATAAAGGAAATTGTTTGACAAATCCTTCTCACTGCGCTAAATTGGAATTAAGATTACGTACTTGGAGGAAGAACGAATGGAAAACAGATTATTTGATGTAACAGCTCTTGGTGAGCTCCTGATCGACTTTACAGAAAATGGAACAAGCTCTCAGGGAAATCCTCTTCTTGAGGCGAATCCCGGAGGCGCTGTGTGCAACGTACTTGCCATGCTTGGCCGCCTTGGCAAAAAAACTGCTTTTATCGGAAAAGTAGGACAGGATATGTTTGGAACACAGTTAAAAAATGCAGTAGAAGAAGTTGGCATTGATACCCGCGCTCTTTTTATGGACGAAGAAGTTCACACAACACTTGCTTTCGTGCATACTTATCCGGACGGAGACAGAGATTTCTCTTTCTACCGCAATCCCGGTGCAGATATGATGCTCACAAAAGACGAAGTTCCGGCAGATTTAATCCAGAACTCCCGCCTGTTCCACTTTGGCACACTCTCTTCCACACATGAAGGCGTAAGAGAGGCAACACGCCATGCCCTTGAAATTGCAAAGGACGCAGGCTGTATTATCACCTTTGACCCGAATCTTCGCCCGCCTCTCTGGAAGTCTCTTGAGGACGCCAAAAGAGAGATGGAATATGGCATGACAAAATGTGACGTTCTGAAAATCTCAGATAATGAAGTAGAATTTCTTTTCGGCACAACCGATTACGACAAGGGCGCAGCTCTGATCCGCGAAAAATACAACATTCCTCTTGTTCTTATCACAATGGGAAAAGAAGGAAGCCGCGCTTACTATAAAGATATGCGCGTGGAGGCAGCTCCTTTCCTTCAGGAAAACACCATCGAGACAACCGGCGCAGGCGATACCTTCTGTGCAAGCATTTTAAATTATGTTCTTGAGCATGGTCTGGATGATCTCACAGAAGAAAACCTTCTTGAAATGCTTACTTTCGCAAATGCTGCCGCTTCTCTTATCACTACAAGAAAAGGCGCGCTGCGCGTCATGCCGTCAAGACAGGAAGTCATTGATTTTATCTCAGAAAGAGGAAGATAACTGATATTATGGACATTACTTTTGATACCGAATGCGGACGATTTAATTATCGCGTTTGTGCAGTCATTATAAATGATAATAAATTACTGGCAATGCACGATGAGAACTCACCATATTATTATCTTCCCGGAGGCAGGGTTTCTTTGCATGAAACAGCGGAAAATGCTGTTTTGAGAGAAATAAAAGAAGAACTTGAAATAGATGCCAAAATTATCCGTCCTTTGTGGGTAAATCAAAGTTTTTTCAATGAAGATGTGACGAAAGAACAATTTCACGAACTGTGTATTTATTTTTTAATTGATGTCTCACATACAGATCTCTTTAGCAGGGGCGATAAATTCCGAATGTACGAACAGGGGCATAGGCACGATTTTGAGTGGCTGCCGTTTGAACGTCTGAAAAACGAATATATTTATCCCGTTTTTATACGAGAAAAGATCTTCGATCTTCCGGACACACTTGTTCTGCAGTCAGAATTTGAGTAAAAATAATCCTGTCTGTATATTTAACGGGCAAGCAGAACAGTTTCTATGATGAAAATTCCTCCTGTCAGAGGGTACAATATGCGTATCAACTGAACGGAGGAATTTTTCTATTTTCCAAATAAATCACTATGCGTTCCTGTCCGCGTCAAAGACAAGACAAGGGTATTACGTTCAATCCGATAAATTAATAACCAATCCGGCTGAATACGACATTCTCTGTGCCCTTGCCAGTTATTTGATAATTCATGGTCGCGATATTCCGGAGGCAAGGTTTTCCCCATAGCTAATATCTCAATTACCTTCTCCAGAAGCTCTATCTTTCGTCCTCGCTTTATCGCCAGTTTATAATCCTTCTTGAAGGCCGTGGTAGTTTTAACAGTTAACTTGCTTTCTCTCACCTTTTCAAATCAGCAAATAATTCATCTAAATCTGTATATCCTTTTACAGACGAATCTTTTGCAATCCTTTCTGCTTCTAACATAGCTGCTATGGTTTCTCTGTTCGGCTGATTAATTGAAATTTCAAACGGAATCCCACCTTCCCGCAGAGACTGACGTACAAAAATATTAAATGCTGTTGTGAGATTCATACCAAGCTCATTAAATAATTCTTCTGCTTGTTTTTTCAGTGCTGTATCCATTCGGATACTAATATTGGTTGTTGTACCTGCCATAAAATCATCTCCCTTCTATGAGTATAGTATATTCTATTTGCACGAAAATTTCAATACAATGCACAAATATTTTATATAAATTCAAGATTACGCCTCAAATCCCACACTCATACTACTTTTACTCTATATGCCGACACATTTTATCAGAATCTACTACAGCCTATAACAGCCACTCTAACTCAAAAGTATGATATAATTGCTGGTATATACATTATTATTGAATGAAGGAGAATCATATACTATGAAAATTCAACGAATTGATACATACACAGATACCCGCTTTTCTAAGAAAGCCTTATACCAACATGGATGTTTCCTTATTGATAATTTTCCTTATGAGATAGAAATTATTTCTGATTTTGAAGCAATTATTCGCGGCAAAGATGAACACCTGTATATTCCTTTAATTGAAGAATTTCGGTTTTATACTCCGCATATTACAAAATTTTACAATATCTGTGGAAAGCTTATAAAAAAATATCCTTCACCACAGGTATTAAATATTCCAATCGAACAAATTCAACCGTCTCAATTTTATGTGGATCAGGATAAAATCAAAGCAATTCACAATTTTATTCATACTCCTCATGATATTATTATTCAGGTAATGCCATATAAAGACCGATACCTCTCTCTGGACGGACATACCCGTCTTTATTATGCATTATTAAATAACTGGAATACTGTCCGTGCAATTATAGCGGAAACAGATGCAACTGCCTTAGAATTTGCACAAGAAGCTCAAAACCGAAATATTTATTCTCCCAAAGATATAATATCAGTAAGTCATAAGGAATACCAGGAAAAATGGAATCATTTTTGTGATGAATACTTTAAAAACTGCGATACAAAATAGGCTTTTGACAAGGAACAGGGCAGTCTCTCCTAAGAACGACTGCCCTGTTCGCATACCTTAATCCTAAATAGATAAGTCACTTTTTGTTCTGCTGACTTTTTTACAGTAAAGAAGTAGCAATTTCCATGCTCCCCAGCCAAGCGCAAATAAAATCACACCTGTTAAAATTGATAAAAAGAACGTAGAAACCGGTCCTGCAGAAACTGCCCCAAACTGGAAACCAATATGATCCACAAAGGGAAGATTCAGGTGCAGCAGAAAGTCTACCAGCTTTACCACACCCAGCAACGGAGTAACTGCTCCACACACAAGAAAAGTAGGAGCAATAATTCCCAGACAGGGAATGACTACCAGTCCCGAAAATCCCACAAGACTGTAAAAAGCACAGATGATCATAATTCTTTTCCAGCTGAATCCTTTTTCTTTTGTAAGTAAATCTCCAAGATATGCCCTCGCAAGCTCCTTCGGCTTTCCAAGTCTCTCCATAATCTGCTCTGTGGAAAGATGTTCACTTTCCATCTCCAGCACAGAACTTTTTATTTCTTTTACAATATCCACTCTCTCAGAAGTTGGAAGCGGTTTTAAACATTTGTCAACGGTGGACAGATACTTTTCCAATGCAGCATTCATAATTTTCATTCTCCTTTCAGCACAGACATAGCGTTTAATAAATTTTCCCATTCACGATTCATTGCTTCCAGATATTCCTTTCCTTCCTGTGTCAGGGAATAATACTTTCGCGGTGGAAGCCCCTCTGCAGATTCCTGCCATGTTGACTGCAGATACTTCTCTTTTTGCAGTCTTCGCAGCAAAGGATACACGGTACTTTCTGTGGAAGCAAGCATGGGATACCTGCTTAATTCCTGCAAAATCTCATATCCATAGCAAACCTTTCGATTCAACATGAGCAAAATACAGTATTCCAATGTACCACGTACAATCTGCGATTTCCATTTGTCCAGATTCATGTTGTCACCTCACTGTTCTTTCGATGTATACATCGTACTACACAGTATATATATTGTCAATAGTATATTTAGGACAAAAAATAAAATACCACTTGACTCCTACGTTACGTAATAGTGTATTCTTATCTTACCACGAGGAGGAATATGCTATGATGACAGTAAATGAAGTAAGTAAATTAACAGGAGTAAGTATACGTACTCTGCAATATTATGATAAAATCGGTCTGCTCCACCCTGCTGCCCACACACAGGCAGGCTATCGTCTGTACGACGAGCAGGCTTTGGAAACCCTGCAGCAGATTTTATTATTCCGTGAACTGGAATTTTCCTTAAAAGACATTAAAAAGATTATAGAAAATCCCTCTTTTAACAGGGAAAAAGCGCTCCAACAACAAATTGATTTACTGGAATTAAAAAAAGAACGCATTGAAAATCTCATTGCACTCGCTCGTGGAATAAAATTAACAGGAGGAAATAAGATGAATTTTTCCGCATTTGATACACAAAAAGAACAGGAATATAAAGCCCGTGCAAAGGCTTCCTGGGGAAATACCCCTGAATACCGGGAGTATGAAGAAAAGACAAAAGACAGAACTGCCTTACAGCAGAATGCTATCACAGCTCAAATGATGGACATATTTGCAGAACTGGGTAAAATCAGACACAGCGAGCCTTCTTCCAAAGACGCTCAAATGCTTATCCGGCATTTACAGGATTTCATATCAGAACATTTTTACACCTGCTCTGACGAAATTCTTGCAAGTCTTGGAGAAATGTATAAAACAGACGAATTTACTGCCAATATTGACAATGCCGGTGGAAAAGGCACTGCTGTGTTTGCCAGCCGCGCCATTGAACTATACGTAAAAAATAAGTGAAATATTATAAGGAGCAGAGATCGTAAATCCCATTTCTGCTCCTTCTCTATTAATTCTTTATTCTCTGAAGGGATTTCTGCCTGTAAATCTCTTTCAGATCCTCTATTGCCATTTTCACATCCAATGTATGAAAACCAAGCCAGCACTCATTCATCGTCTCCGCATCCGCTGTTTTATAAATTTCACGGCTTGTCTCTTTTGTGTAATAATGCCAGTACCGATACGTATATCCTGTCCAGTACATAACCTCTCTGGAATAAACTGTTCCTGCTTTTTTCAGCCCTCCGGCTTCCTCATCTAATTCTTCCAGAATATATTCTTCTCCCGCCCATTGCAGACGGTCATAAACGTCATCAAGAGCTGCCGCTGCCCTGCTGTTCATAAATTCCTCTATAAATAGAGGACAATCGTATCCATTCTTTAAAGCGAGCTCAAATAATCTGCCCTGTATATCACAAAGCTGCCGCTTGTCAAGTGTGAAGTTTTCCATTTTATTTGCCTTCCTCCAATATTTCATCGAAAAATCGCCCTTCCCTGCGATATTCCCTGCAAATTCTCTCTGCTATTTGAATACCTTCCTGACGATTTTCTTCGCTTTTTTGTTTCAATTCTTCTCTTTCTTTATCTGAAATTCGTCTTTCATCAAGGATTTTTATTTTCTCACAGGCTTTTTGGGTTAAAGCTACGTACTGTTTCCCCAATTTCAAAGCAGACAGACTATTTATAAGGGCTCGGTCTGTAATCTCACCGTTGAAAAAACGGTCCAGTACAACAAACATTCTGTCATTGGCAATATACCCGATTATCATATCGCTTTTTTTACTTAAATTTGCAATTCGATTATAAAGAAGTGTATCTTTCGCCCCTTCCATTTTGCCTCGATTGTACGCAACCAGTAATGCCCTCTCTAAGCCCACCTCTATATCCAGAATTTTAAGATCTGACAAATCTGCTTCTAACGTATAAATTCTGGCGTCCGGATAATTACAAATCAATGTAAGCGGCTGTATTCTTTCCGTTCCCATATAAAATCCCTTACCAAAATCACAATATTTTCTGCTTACAGGTGCAATATTACCCTGGATTCCTGACTTTGACCCATGATACAAAACTACAGTTTTACTCATAAGCTCCTCCTTCCATTCGTATTTCGCTTTTTCCGATAACCTCATCATACCACACAAGTTCTTACGTTACAACGCACCGCATCTTTAAGATATGAATATCCGACAAATTCTGAAAAAACACATTGACAAACCCGTTCTAAATGACTATTCTTTTTAAGGTATAATTTTTGGGAAAAGAGGTACAAAAATGCAAAAAACGGAAAATATCATGGGAACAAAAAAAGTAATGCCCCTTTTGATTTCCATGTCTGTGCCGCCTATGATTTCCATGCTGATACAGGCATTATATAATATTGTAGACAGTATGTATGTGGCAAGAGTGAGCGAGGATGCTCTGACAGCAGTATCCATTGCCTTTCCACTGCAGAATCTGATCATCGCAGTGTCCTGCGGCTTTGGAATCGGTCTTAGTTCCTGCGTTGCACGTGCTCTCGGCGCAAAAGACGAAAAAGAAGTCACATCTGCCGCCACGCATGGCTTCCTGTTAAGCGGTGTTCACTGGCTGTTATTTGTGCTGATGGGGCTCTTTGTCACCGGACCGTTCCTTAGAAACTTTACAGACAGTCCCCAGATTTATGAAATGAGCTGCCAGTATACGCAGATTGTTTTATGTTTCAGCATCGGAAGTATGTATCATTTATATGCGGAAAAACTGTTTCAGGCAACAGGAAGCATGGTTTTGCCCATGATTTTTCAGGGCGCAGGCGCTATTTTTAATATTATTTTAGACCCGATTTTTATTTTCGGCTGGTTCGGCATTCCCGCTATGGGAGTTCAGGGCGCTGCCATTGCAACAGTAGCCTCTCAGATTCTGGCTGCTGCCCTTTCTATGGTTTTCTTCCTGAAAAAATGTACGTCTGTACGGATTCATTTAAAAGGATTTCGCTTTGAAAAAAATATGCTTTGGAAAATCTATACTGTGGCAATCCCTTCCGCAATTATGATGTCCCTGCCTTCTGTTCTGGTAGCAGCCTTAAACTCTGTGCTGTCGGCATTTTCCGCTACGGCGATTGCCGTTTTTGGACTGTATATCAAAATCCAGACCTTCGTATACATGCCTGCTAACGGCGTAATTCAGGGAATGCGCCCTATTATGAGCTATAATTACGGCGCCGGAAACCGAAAACGTATGAAAGAAACTTTAAAAGCCAGCCTGGAGGCAGCCGGAGTGATCATGACTTTGGGTACTGTACTGTTTATGGCTTTCCCACAGGGAATCATGCAACTTTTTAATGCAAATGCGGAAATGTTCGAAATCGGCGTTCCCATGCTGCGTATCATTGCCATTGGATTTATCATTTCCACAGTAGGCTGTGTGCTTTCCGGAGCTTTTGAAGCGCTTGGAAAAGGCGTACAGTCGTTAGTCGTATCTCTGCTGCGTCAGTTGATCATCATTATCCCTCTGTCTGCTGTTTTGTCAAAAACCGCTGGACTGTACGGCGTCTGGGCAACCTTCCCCGCCGCGGAGCTTATCGCTGCTGTGATCGGCTGCAGTTTATACAGAAATTTTATGAAGAAATTAAAACTGACAAAATAATGCTCTGATAAACAGATATGCTAACTTCAGGAGAATATTATGGAATTTAAAGTTTACGAATCACTGCCGGAAGAGATAGCTTCGTGATCGGACGTATTGCTGATTTCTACGAAAAACTCAGCTACCAAAAACAGGGCGGCGTATATCTTGATGAAAACTGCCCGCATATTGCTATGCCAAAAGAATTATAATTTATTTTCGGGGAGGAATGCCTCCCCTTTTTAATTTATAATTGTTCCGCCGAAATATTTCAACATAAAAGTAAACTAATCATATTTCGGCTACCTGATCATTTTTTACGGCTCCGCACGGTTGTTCTTACAACTGCGTATGGTTATTCTTGCTATAACAGGTATATAGCATATTCATTGATTCCTGTACTTTATCTATAATATCGTTTTATCAGATAGCGTAAGGTTATTTTTTATTTTCTCTGCTTTTCGCCTATTTTTTTGAGGTCTAAATAAGCTACTTTTCAAACTTATTAAAATATCGGATACTTTTTTCAAAGACAAATAGGATACTTTTTTAATTTTCTTAGATTCTGATTATTTTTTCATGTCTTTTTATAGGCTAGATTTGCCTTTCTTTGATTTTCAACTTATTTTACCTTGTATTTTATAGGATTTTTAAGATATTTAAAGGTTTTTCGCCTATTTCAACTGATTTATTATAGGCTTATGGAATTGATTCAAAGATTTTCGCTGACTTTTACATTTTTCGACAATTACTCCTTACCACACCTTATAGATAAAATTATATTTATTCCTCCAACAAAGGCATATTGATTAATTCCTGCAATTTTTTCTGTAATACAGTTTTATCCGGCAATTGCAGTTTATATTCAGCTACCATCATCGGAGACATGGTTCTGCTCATGGCATACTCTACAACTTCATCATCTTTAGAGGCACAAAGAATCATTCCCACACTCGGATTTTCATTCTCTTTTTTCTTTTGTCGATCTAATGCCTCTAAATAAAAATCCATTTTGGAAATATATTCTGGTTTGAATTTTCCAATCTTTAACTCAAAAGCCACCAAACATTGCAAACCTCTATGGAAAAACAATAAATCAATCCGAAAATCTTCTCCACCTACTTGTACTCTGTATTCTTCATCAATAAACGTAAAGTCCTTACCCACTTCAAGAATAAAATCTTTCATATTCTGGATAAGTCCTTTTCTCAAATCAGACTCTTTAAAATTCTTTAGCAAGTCAAGAAATTCTATAATATATGAATCTAAGAACGGATTATCTTTTAATCCTTTTATCGGTTCTGGCAAGAGTTTTTCTTGCGAAAGCATATATCGTTCATAATAGCCACTATGAATCTGACGTTCTAATTCTCTTTTTGAATAGTTCTCTTTAATACACAATCTGATATAAAATTCTCGCTCTACATCTGATTTGCATCCTGACATAATTAACAGATGATTCGACCAACTCAATTGTGTCAACAGTGGTGACACAATTGGGTTATCTTTGTAGAGCTCATAAAACTGTTTCATTCTATATAGACCTCTTCGATTAAACCCTTTAATTCCCGGAAACATTTCTGTTATCTCTTTAGAAATTGTATCTATATATTTATCTCCAAAGGTAGCTTTCGTGGATTCAATACTCAAATACTCCCCTACCAGCCAATACATGCGAATAAGCTCTTCATTCACTTTTCTCAAAGCATTGTTTCTTGATGTTTCTATAATTTTTATCAACTTTCCGGATAAAAGTATTTCATTTTCCATCTCCCTCTCTCCTTTCACAAATTTGTGTCACCAATGGTGACACAAATTCAAATCTCTCATCCAACGATTTTCCTGACATTAGAAAAATCGACCATAATAATCTAATCAACATTCTTTATAGATTATACCATTATCTTCTAATAAAATACACAACAAAAAACTCCTCATAACCGAAGTCCTGGGGAGGTGAAAATCTTTTGAAATTGTACGCTCCGAAAACATATGATTAACGTTACTATAACTGCGGTTCTCTACGAGCTGCTTTAAGACCATACTTGTTTTACTGCCGATTGCATAAAAAGCCTGGCAGAAAACTCTGCCAGACTTTTTATCATACCGCAACACTCATTCAAATTTCCGTAACAGGACAGACAGGCAGCGGAGGCTCCCTATGGTCTCCGATGATCTTCTCCATCCATATCATATCGTACCATCTCCCGAATTTGCAGCCTGACTTGTGGAATTTTCCCACCATCTGAAAGCCCATATGGTGATGAAATCTGGGGCTGTCATTTGTGAGATACTCGTCCTCCACATCAATGCAGGCGATACAGGCGTTCATATTCTGGATATTCTGCTTTTTCAAAAGCTCCTCCAGTTTCTCGTAAAGGGCTTTTCCGTATCCTCGTCCTTTATATTTTGGATTCAGATAAATGGTTGTCTCCACAGACCAGTCATACGCCACACGCTCTTTAAAAACAGCGGCGTACGCATACCCCCGCACTTCTCCGTCTTCTTCCACAACGAGATAAGGATAGCGCTTCTTTATATCTTTCATCTTCTCTGTAAATTCCGAAAGAGAGGGCACTTCATAGTCAAAACTTACCGCCGTATGTTTTACATAGTAGCTGTAAATGGAAAGAAGCGCTTCTGCATCGCTCTCCTCTGCCATGCGGACAGTAAACTGCTTTTCAGCTTCCAATTTCTCAGCCCTTATATTCTGCAACTGCGCGGTCAAATACTTTGATGTGATCGAACAGCCAGTCTACTACATTTTTCTGAACCTGAGCTACAAAAGCCTCTGTTGGGCCTTCCTCTTCCTCAAGCATCTCCTGAAGTTCTTTTACTGCATTTTTAAACTCTGCGTGTTTTGCTTTATGCTCATTTATTCCAGGGAAACCGATTTCTTCCTGAAGTTTTTCTTCCGCATCAAAATGGAACTCTGTGTAATCCAAGAGATAATCCAGCATTTTGATTGCCTTTACCTGTCCATTGCCGTCCTGACAGCTTACAAGAAGCTGGTCGATTCTGCTGATCAGCTCTTTGTGCTGAGAATCAATCATCTCGTTTCCTGTTTCCAATGCTTTATCAAATTCTACTCTCATCTTATCTGACCTCCTGTGTCTCTGTATCTTTGTGCTCCAGGTCTTTGCCGGACACTTTTAAACGTATATAGTTTATCACAGTTACAGGGATTTTCCAATATTTTCGCGCATATCTCTTAAAAAAATATAAGCGGGAAACTTATGGTAATCTGAAGATATGTTTTTTTCTCAGCTTTTTTGTATTCCGCCCATATCTTTCCGTTCATATATTCCACAAGGTATCTGCTCACTGTGAGACCCAGGCCTGTTCCTCCCTTTGTTCTTGAGGCTTCCTGCATATAAAAACGGTCAAAGATCCGGGACGGTTCTGAAATCTCTGTCCCCTCCTCTATGTCATTTGCAAAAATAAAAACAGCTTCTTTTTCTTTCTTCTGTATCGAAACCGTAAGCTCTGTCTGCCCGTATCTCACGCTGTTCTGGAGAAGATTTACAAATACTCTTGTAAGCGCTTCCTCATTCCCCCTTATTTTCACAGGAGTTTCCAGAAGAAACAGCTCTACCTTTAATTTTTCCAGAAGCCCGTAATGGGAAAGACAGCATTCCCTGAGAATCCTGCCCGCATCTGTCTCTTCCATTTTCATCTGAAAATTCCCGTCGCTTACTCTGGAAAGCTCGTAAAACTGCTCGATCAGCTTTTGAAGCTCCCCTGCTTTCTTCCTCACAATTTTTAAGGATTCCTGCTCCTCACTGCTCATTGCCCCGGAATCCATCATCTTTAAATATCCGAGAATGGCAGTGAGAGGCGTCCGCAGGTCATGGCTGATATTTTCAATTTCTTCTTTCAGTTTTTCCTCTTTTTTTCCATAAGCAATGCGAAGCTTCCGGATTCCCTCAAGATTCTCATTTACTGCGAAGAGAAAGGATTCCACCGTTTTATCAGGAACAGGGAACTTTACAATTCTGTTTTCTTCCGGCTCCGCTGAAATTTCACGAAGCTCCTTCTCTGCTTTTTTCAGTGTGTATTTTATGGAAAAAAATCTCCACAGAAGATAACACACGAGAATACTCAAAATAAGAATCACTGCTTCTTTCATTGCCCCTCCTTTTCATGTTGCTTTATATCTGCTGCTTTCTAAATTTTATAATTCCCCAGGCGCCGAAAGCAGCCATTCCTATCACACCTGTTACCATACATTTCAAAAATCCCTCCGGTGTATCCCACAGGCATTGATACGCGCCCATTGTGACAAGAACTTCTCTTCGTAAAAATGTATAAGGCAGCCATCGTGAAATTTTTTCAAATGTTTTAAAATACAAACCAAGTATATCCACTGCCATAGGAATAAAATAAATCACTGCCATCCACCAGAGCATTGTTATTGTTTCTTTTTCAATCATTACCCCAAGACAGTTCATAAGTATCATAGCTGCAATAGAAAAGGGAAGCGCAGAAACCATTGCCATTACCATCTGTCTGAGAGGCTCAAATTCCGGTTTTTCAAGAAGAACGTATGCGCTTCCCACATACACTGCAAAAACCACGCACATTAAAATAAGACTGCTTGCCAGAGATACCAGCCATTTTCCAATAAGAATCTGTTCTCTTGGAACACCGTAGGCAACTGCATTTTTAATAATTCCGGATTTTCTGTCATCTATAAAAAGAACGCCTGCAATTACGCTGCCAAGAGCAATCATCCAGATAGGCTGGGCTGTAAACGTATTTAGAGAAAACCGGAATGTCCCGAACGGAAAATTTGTAATAAAATGATTGCTTCCCCATAAAATCAGATTCATAAGAAGGACAAGACCGCACATCACGCCTCCTGCAATATAAAAGCCTTTTCCATGAATGGTTTTGTACCACTCGCTTTTCATATAATTTAACATAGCCGGCTTCCTCCTTCTTTTAAATTCATGTAATACTCTTCAAGAGACTGGCTTTTCCGCGAAAGCTCCAGAACATCAATTTCATGTTCCTGGGCAAGACGGCTGTATATCTCATTTACGAACTCCGCATTTAAAATTCGGATTTTTCCATCGGGCATCACTTTGTAATTTCCCACAGAAAGCTCTTTTTCCAGCAGAACTGCATATTTCTCTCTGTCAGAAACAGCGATTTCCACATAATCTGCACACTCATCCAGAATCGCCTTTCGGGAAATCTGGCGGAGAAGACATCCGTTCTTTAAAAATCCGTAAGTATCGGCCATCTGCTCCAACTCGCTCAAAATATGACTGGAAAGAAGAATCGTAATATTTTTTTCTCTGCAAAGACGAAGAAGAAGATTTCTCATCTCCACAATCCCGCTTGGGTCAAGACCATTTATAGGCTCGTCAAGAATCAGAAGCTCCGGGATTCCCATAAGGGCAATTCCAAGTCCCAACCTCTGTTTCATTCCAAGGGAAAGCGATTTTGCTTTTTTCTTTGCTGCTGTACGAAGCCCTGTAAGCTCCAGAATTTCCTCCACGCATTTTTTTCCAGGAACGCCTTTTTGTATTCTTGCATATTCCAGATTTTGTCTTACATTAAGCTGCGGATAAAATCCTGGCGTTTCAATGAGAACGCCTGTCCTGTTTCTCATTTTCTCAATTTTCTTTTCCTCATGCTCACCAAACAGAGCTATTTCTCCCTCTGAAGGAGTTGCAAGACCTGACAGGAGCTTTAAGAAAGTGGTTTTTCCTGCTCCATTGTCGCCTACAAGTCCGTATATCTCTCCCCTCTTTACAGAAATTCCCACACGATTCAGAGCACAGAATTTTCCGTAATTCTTTGTGAGATTTTTTGTTTTTATAATATATTCTCCCATTTTTTTCTTCCTTTCTTTGAAAACTTGCGTCCTTTCTGTAATCAGAAGTATACAAAAAGGTCTTTAAATAAGTCCTCAAGAAAGTTTAAAGAATTCATAAAGATTACGCCATTTTAAATCCGATTCCCCAAACTGTTTTAATATACTCCTCTTCCCCGTCAACAGACGCTATTTTTTTACGAAGATTGCTCACATGAACATTTACCGTATTGTCCTCCCCGTAATATCCTCCTTTCCACACCTTCTCGTAAAGGCTTTCTCTTGAAAAAACTTTATCCGGCTCTTCCATAAGGAGAAGAAGGATTTCATATTCATGAGGTGTAAGTGTAAGTGTTTTTTCTTTTACAGACACCTGACGTCCTTTCTTCAAAAGTTTTAAGCTTTTAAAAATGAGAACTTGCTCTCCGAATACCGCTTCTGGACTTTCCTCCTTTGCCCCGCTTCTTCTTAAAAGTGCATACACTCTCGCTAAAAGCTCATCCGGCTCAAAAGGCTTCGTCATATAATCGTCTGCCCCGCTTTTTAAAAGGGTTACCTTGTCTTCCAGCGCTGATTTTGCCGAAAGAACCAAAGCTGGAATTTCTGATTTTCTGTCTGTTCGAATTTTTCGAAGAAGGGATTCCCCATCCATTCCCGGCATCATTAAATCGAGAATAACCATATCCACTGTTTCCATGCCAAAGCGAAGTTCTGCCTCCGTTCCGGAAAAAGCCGATACTGCCCTGTATCCTCCCTTTTCCAGAATTTTACATATCAGCTTATTAATCTCTGTATCATCTTCTGCTACAAGAATTGTTTTCTGTCTCTCATTCATCTCTCTGTCCTTCTTTTTCTCCTTCTGTCAATATCCAAAGCTGCGCCTGAGCGCCCTTTGTCTTTTCTGAATTTTTAAGAATCAGGCTTCCTCCCTGATTTTTTGTAATATTGGAAGCAATAAAAAGCCCGAGTCCCTGATGTCCGCTTCCGTGGCGGCTTTTATCGCCTCTGTAAAACCGCTCTGTGCTGTGAAATAAATCTTCTTTTGAAAATCCCGGTCCATAGTCGCTTACTTCCGCCACAAGAAATGTTTTTCCGTCTCTCTCTTTGGTTTCCACTGAGACCTCGATTCCTTTTTCTTTCTCCGTATAGGAGACAGCATTGCTCACAAGGTTTTCCCATGCCCGAAGAAGCTCTTTTCTGTTTCCTTTTATTTTGCACTTCCCTGCGCATTTTTCTATAGAAATCTTTATATTTTCTGCTGCCGCAATCTCCTCCGCCTTCTTTATAAATTCTTCTGAAAGCGCTTTCCCCTCAAGAATTTCTGTTTTTTCTTCCGGAAATTCATTATGGATCACCTGTCTCATTGCCTGCAGATACTGCTCGATCTGTTCCACATTTTTAAGAATCGCTTCACTACATTCTCTCTGCTCTGTATTTAAATCTTCTTCGTTTAAAAGTTCCGCATTTCCCCTTATAATTGTTACTGGCGTTTTTATATCATGTGCAAGAGCTGAAAGCTCCTCCTCCCGTTTTATCTCCATTTCCCACTGCTCTTCCAAAGACATTTTCAGAGATTTCCTCAAATGCTCAAGGGAACCTAAAACCTCCTCAATCTCCTTTATATCTGAATGCTCTCTCTCAAAATCCAGATTATTATTTCCAATTTTTTCTGTTGCCTGATTTAGTACAAGCAGACGGCGCTTCAGTCTTTTTGAAAAAATCCGGGAAGAAGCGATCACCTGGATCAAAAACAGGACAGGAAAAATAAGAAGCAGTATATTTTCCAGCCCGATTCTGTTTAAAACAGGGTGATTTCCGGCAAAATACACCTTCAGTGCATATTTTACAATGCAGACCTCCCCGTTATTTCTCTCAATAAAAAAGAAGTATTTCCCATCTGAAGAAAATTTCGTGTCCGTCTCAAAATTCTCCCAGCTCTTCTCTCTTATTTCTTCCGGAAAATTCCCGTACATCCATGTCCCATCTGCTTCATACACTCCGTAAGTACAGTGAGACGGAATCATTTCTTTTGAAATATGCGATATTTCCGCAAGCTTCCCGCTGTCTTTTTGAAGCGTCACTTCCGCATAATTGGCAGGAAGAATCAGCCCGGAAACGCCGGAAAGGGCTGCCAGTAAAACCAGCAGTCCCACAATGAAAACCGTATTTACACAAATCTGCACCGTGTATTTTAAAAAGAACTGATGAAGACTTTGTTTCTTTACTCCCATCTGTATCCAATCCCCCACTTTGTCTCGATTACAGAAAGACCTTTTTTCTGAAATTTAGCACGTATATTTTTGATATGCTCTGTAATCGCTGAAATATCGCTCTCTCCGTCAAATCCGAATACGTGCTCATAAATCCTCTCTTTTGAAAAAAACTGCCCCTTATTCATGGCAAGATATTCACAGATGGCATATTCACTCTTTGTAAGAGGGATTTCTTCTCCTTTATAAAAGATTTTTCTGGAGCGAAGCTCAAGCTGGATTTCTCCCACAAAAACAGCGTTTTTCTTCTGCCTGCTTTCCCGCCTTAAATGTGCTGCCACTCTTGCACGCAGCTCCCCGATTCCAAACGGCTTCGTGATATAATCGTCCCCGCCGATTCCAAGACCTGTCATAAGCTCCTTTTCTCCTGTTTTTGCAGTAACAAAAAGAATAGGGCAGTCCACCTTGTCCCGGATTTCTCTGCACAGGGAAAATCCGTCAGTTCCAGGCATCATCACATCAAGAAGGATCATCTGAAAACAGCCAAGATTCATTTTTTTCACAGTTTCCGGCTCACTGACCGTCGTCACCACATATCCTTCTTTTTCCAGAGCTTTTTTTATTATCTTTAAAATCTCTTCCTCATCGTCCACTGCAAGAATATTAATCATTACACTGCCTTCCTTCATAAAATCTGAACCATACAAGAATTATGGCACAAAGAAGGAAAGTTATCAACAGGCATATTTTTGCGTTTCCTTTTAAATTTAAATTCTCCTGTACCATCTTTCTGTAGGTGTCATTTAACTCCATTCCAGTTACATACGCCGCCCATCTGGCGCTCCAGGAAGCAGGAACAAAGGTCCAGAGTCCATCTCCAAGACCGGTGAGAAAAAGAGCGGATATAAGAGACTCTCCCGCCCCCACTGCTATAGATACGGATTTCTGAAAGGTAAGATTAAGAAAAAGATGAATTGCGTACAAGGCAATGGAAGGAATCCACAGTGCAAAAATAAGTTTCATACAAAGTCCCGGCGTCATTCCTTCTTTTCCCAAAAAGAAGGTAAAACCTGTTCCAAAAATTCCCACTGCAAGAAGGAAGGAAACAAAAGTAAAAAACAGAAGTGCAAAGTATTTCCCAAGAAGGGCGCTTCTCTTTTTTTCGGCTGTTCCCAGAAAGGTCTGAAAATGATTTCTTTCTTCCAGTTCCACAGAAAGAGCAGATAAAAGACTGATAAGAAAAGGAAGAGCAGCTCCCATTGCTTCCCCGTAAGCCATAATTTCTGACTCTGTGTCCCAGGGAGAAAATGAATAATATAGAAGGAACAGACCACATCCAAAAAGAGGAACTCCTGCAAAAATAAGCGGAAGATACGTTCCTTTCATTTTTCTGTATTCTGCCTTTGTAAATCTCCATATCTCTCCCATCTATTTTACCCCCTGTTTTTCATACCATTTTCGTCCTATGCCCCAGAAAAGTAAAAACCATATGAGGGAAGCTGCCACTCCAACCCACACACTGCCTGCATTTAAAAGCTCCGGATAAAATCCCATAGAACCTGGAACTGCCAGGAGGTTGCTTGGCATAATCCCAAGAACAGGGCACATCACTCTTGCAGGAATTGCTCCCGGAAGAAGCATATAGTAAGGTTTCAAAGAAAGGGCAATAAATGCGAGCTGGTATAAAACTACATGAATCAGAACCATCGGAAGGCTTCCAAAAGCTTCTGCAAGAATCATGCAGAAAGGAACCTGCCACATAAACGTAAGGAAAAGGACTGCCCAGGCAAGGATAATTTTTCCGGCAGAAGGAGTGTTTGTAATGATAAATGTAAATTTTCTTCCCAGGATTTCCCCTGCCAGGATCAGAAGAAACATAAAGGTAAGTCCGGCTCCCGTTGCGCAAAGCCCGTACAGCACCTTTCCGTCCCACACTTTTTCCAAATCAACAGGAAGTGTCAAAACAGCATGGTTTTTAAGCTTTTTATCTTTTCGTATAATGACGCCGCACATTAATGCAGCCATTGCAGGAAACATCATAATATACCACCAGTTACTGCTGTTTATAATAAAATAACTGCCTGAAATGTACATAGAAAAGACAAGGGTAAAAATCGGCATAAAAATCATAAGCTTTCCAATTGAAGTTTTCCTGCATTTCATTTTTTCTGCCAGAAAATATTTTTTCATCGGATTCCCTCCTTCCTGTGGCGAAGGACGGTTTCCATAAACATGGATTCCAAGTCTCCGCATTCGGAAAGGCGCCCCTGAAATCCAAGTTTCCCTTCTGTAAGGATTCCTACATAATCTGCCGTCTGCTGAATTTCACTTAAAATGTGGCTGGATACAAGAACCGTGATCCCTTCCTGTGGAAATCTTCTTATCATTGCGCGAAGCTCTGTAATCCCCACAGGATCCAGCCCGTTTACCGGTTCGTCAAGAACAAGAAGCTTCGGCTTATTTAAAAGAGCGATGGCAATTCCAAGACGCTGTTTCATCCCAAGTGAAAAATTTCCTGCCTTCTTTTTCCCTGTTCCACTTAAATCTGTGCTCTCCAGTACCTCCCGGATTCGGGAATCCGGCACATCAAGAAGAAGCGCCCGAACTTTTAAGTTCTCCCAGGCAGTAAGATTTTCATAAACAGGCGGAGTCTCAATAAGAGAACCGATTTCCCTAAGGTCTTTCCTTGTCCAGGAGTGTCCGTCAAATATAACATTTCCCGCTTCCGGACGAAGAATCCCTGTAATTGTTTTTAATAAGGTGGATTTTCCCGCTCCGTTTGGTCCAAGAAGTCCATATACGGAATTTGCAGGAACTTTCAAAGATACCTGGTCTAATACTTTTTGGCTGTGAAATGATTTTGAAATTTGATTTGTCTGTAAAATGAATTTTTCCATATAAATTACCTCCTATGTTTTTATCATAGGAGGCAATTATAAGGATTTTATAAGATTTTTTTATTTTTTCGGATTCCACATTCCAATCACTTCATTGACTGTGGAAATAGTCACAAATACCTTAAAATCGGATTCATGAAGATAATTCATAAGTGTTTTATACTCGTTGACGGTCATAATCGTCACAAGCTCTGTCTGCTCTTCCTGCTGGAAAGCTCCCTTTGCTGTATAAAGTGTGATTCCACGACCCATTTCATTTAAAATGAAATTTTGAATTTCCTCATAATTCTTCGATAAGATACAAATTCTTTTTTTCTTATTGATACCGCCAATGAAGTAATCAATCGCCTGTCCGTTCGCATACGTTGCAAGCATACTGACTACAAGACATCCCGGTCCATACACAAAAATAGAACTCATGGCAGTTACCATTCCTGCAAGTGTCACTGCTTTTCCGATTTCCATACGTGTATATTTACTGATAATTTTCGCTGCAATATCAATGCCTCCTGAGGAAGCATTGACATTAAAAAGAATTGCCTGGCCAAATCCTGCCACAAGAATATAAGCCACTACATCATATACATTATTTCCTGTTACAGAACCGGATAACGGACATATTACTTCAAAAATCCTGAGAAATACAGGAAGTAACATAGAGGTATATACCGTCTTTACACCGAATTCCTTTCCGACTAAAAGAAATCCTATCACCAGAAGCACCACATTCAGCGCCATAGTAAGCATGGATATGGAAAATCCCGTAAGTTCTGAAAGTACCATAGCAAGACCGGAGATACTTCCGATGACTACCTTACTTGGAATCAGGAAAAAATATATACTTGCTGATATAATGAGCATGGCAACCGCAATAAACGCATACTCACATACCACATCTTTTTTTGAAATATTTTTCTTTGCCATTTCCTTTATCTGATACGAGCCACCCCGGTATCAACAGCAGCTTTGGCAACTGCTGCCGCAACCTTCTTTGCAACCTCAGGATTTAACGGATCCGGAACAATGTAGTCTGCTCTTAATTCGCTCTCCGGAATAATATCCGCAATAGCAAGAGCTGCTGCAAATTTCATCTCATCATTGATTTCTTTTGCGCGTACATCAAATGTACCGCGGAAAATTCCAGGGAATGCAAGAACATTATTGATCTGGTTTGGATAATCGCTTCTTCCTGTAGCAACAACTGCCGCTCCTGCTGCTGCCGCATCGTCCGGGCTGATTTCAGGAACCGGATTTGCACATGCAAATACAATCGGGTCTGCATTCATGGAACGTACCATATCCTGTGTCAGGCTGTTCGGAGCGCTTACGCCAATAAAAATATCGGCCCCTTCAATAACATCTTTAAGACCACCCTGTTTTTTCGCCGGGTTTGTAATTTTTGCCATCTCTTCTTTTACAGGGTTCATACCCTCTGTACGTCCCTCGTAGATAGCTCCTGTTCTGTCACACAGTGTAATATCAGCAAAGCCGTATGAGAGAAGAAGCTTTGTAATGGCAATGGCTGCTGCTCCTGCTCCATTTACTACGATTCTGGATTCTTCTTTCTTTCTTCCTGTAAGCTTTAAGGCATTAATAAGACCTGCCAGTGTGATAACTGCCGTTCCGTGCTGGTCGTCATGGAAAATCGGAATATCACATTTTTCTTTTAATTTCTGCTCGATTTCAAAACATCTCGGAGCGGAAATATCCTCCAGATTGACACCGCCAAAGCTTCCTGAAATGAGATAAATCGTATTTACAATATCATCAACATCTTTGCTCTTAATACAAAGAGGGAAGGCATCAACACCGCCAAACTCCTTAAACAGTACACATTTTCCTTCCATAACCGGCATTCCTGCCTCCGGTCCAATATCTCCAAGACCAAGAACGGCTGTACCGTCTGTCACAACAAGACACATATTCCAACGACGTGTCAGCTCATATGATTTTTCCACGTCTTTCTGAATTTCCAGACATGGCTGTGCAACTCCCGGTGTATATGCAAGAGATAAATCATCTTTTGAGTTCAAGGCAACGGTGGATACCATCTCAATTTTTCCCTTTTTCTCATAGTGCATCTCAAGGCTCTCTTTTGCATAGTCTCTTTTCTGACTCATTATTTCTCCTCCTGCTGTAAATTTATATAGTTTAAAATGAACTTTATTTCCGTTCTTATACTATCACGTTACTGTTCTTTTTTCAATGTACAAATCATTCCCCTGCTTATTTTTCCGCCTTTTCTTACACTGGCAAACAAATGCGCGCCGGCTAGCATACATTTCTCATTTTTTTTCGAAAATTCACACAGTTCCGGATAGCATTCCTTCTTTTCCTGCGTTACTATAAGCTCAGCTTCACCTGCTGTCAATACATCTCCGGACTCTAAAACCTCACTGCCCTCAAGAAGAATATTTTCTTTTAATTTCGAAAAACAAAATCCTTTTATATCCTGTGCCTCCATCCATTTTTTCTGGGCTTCTGTAAAAATTAAAACCTGTCGTTTTCCTCCGTCTCCGTGAACGTCTCCTTCAATTCCCTTATCCTTTATAAGAAAAAGACTTTCTTCTGAGAGAAAAGGCTGTTTTTTCTCCGGCTGTCTGTATAAGGATTTTGCTCTCAGCTTATATTCCCGTTGACTGTTACAATCTCTCCTGCTCTCTCCCATGTGTATCCCTCCAGCTCCTGAAGCTTTTGATGAAATTCTTCGCTTTTCAAAATCTGTATAAACGCCTGTATATAAGGAAGATCCAGGTATTTTTCAGGAACTGCGAAATCATATTCCTCCTGCCCTACTTCAATGAAATCAAGCTTCATAGCAAGAGCTGCGGAACGGATTCCAAGACCTGCGTCTGCACTTTCTCCTGCTACAAGGGCTGCCACTGCCATATGTGTTGCCGCCTCTCTGTCATATCCTTTTATTTCTTCCGTAAGAATTCCTCTCTTTTTCAGACAGAAATCAAGCAGCATTCTTGTTCCTGCACCACGTTGACGATTCACAAAACGTACTTTCTTTAAATCTTCTATAGAAGAAATATTTAATGGATTTCCTTTCTTTACCATAATTCCCTGTACTCTTCCTACTCCTTTAATGAGAGCAACAGGTTCCTGAAACAGCTTTTCTATGTAAGATACATTATAAATACCTGTCTCCTCATCCAGCATATGAACTGGAGCAATATGCGCCTCGCCTCTTTTTAATGCCATAAGCCCGCCCATGCTTCCCACATGGGTGCTTGACAAATACATTCCAGGAAATTGGTTCGGCATCATATCTGCCATAACATCGAGAATCAAATCGTGGCTTCCGATAATCACGGCTGTATTTTTAATTTCTTCCATCTCCCGATAAAGCTCTACTTCCAGCGTTTTTCCTGCTTCACATCCTTCGCTGTTCTGAGGAATTACACAAAATCCGTCAGCACGCACAAGAGACATGGCAGCCCCTGCGCCTCTTGCCAGCGGCGCAGCTACGATTTTATCTCCTACACATCCCACTTTTACACGCACATATTCTTTATGCTTTAAGCTGGATACAAGACGTCTTGAAATAACAGCCTCCACTTTCTGATTCTTTTTCTCCACTCTGCCGCCCATATAGGAAAGAACAGGGGATACAAAATTTTCAAACCCTATGTACGCAGATACCGGATAGCCCGGAAGTCCGATCACCGGCTTATTATTTACGAAAGCAAGTATCACGGGTTTGCCCGGCTTAATGGAAACGCCGTGGATTATCACTTCCCCCAGCTCCCGCAGAACATGGACCGTGTAATCTTCTGTTCCTGCGCTTGACCCTGCGTTTATAATGACCATATCAAACTTTTCTGCCGCCTCTTTTACCGCGTCCCTGATTTTTTCATAATCGTCCGGAATCGTCTTAAAACGCACGGCTTTTGCCCCCTGTACCTTCGCCATATTTTCAAACATTCTGGAATTGGATTCTATAATATCCCCGTCCTTTGGCTCTGTTCCCGGCTCGATTATCTCTGTCCCTGTGGGAAAAATTGCAACTTCCGGATTTTTTACCACCTCAATTTCCACAATGCCTCCTGAGAGCAGGACTCCCACGTCAATCGGACGGATACAGTGTCTTCCAGGAAGGATCATCTCCCCTGCTACAATATCCTCCCCCACAGGCCGCACATGCTGCCAGGGAACTGCCGACGCAATGATCCTTACTTTATTTTCATCGTCTGTCTCCAGCAGATCCTCTGCCATGATCACTGCGTCATAGGGCTCATGAATGGGATCTCCCGTATCAATGACCTGGCAGTCCTTTCCGATCACAAGCTCTACCGGAGTATTTTCAGATGCCCCTTCTGTTTTTGCCGCAGTAACTGCAATCCCGTCCATTGCAGCCGCATTAAAAAGAGGAGAACAGTATTTTGCATAAACTGCTTTTCCCGTTATCCTGTTTAAAGCTTCTGTGACAGGAATCGTCTCATACGAAAGCTTTACCCGTTTTTCCACTTCTCTCCTGTAAATTTCAACTGCTTCCTGAACAGGCGTTGTTTTTAAATACAAATTTCTTTTCCCCATAATACCTCCTACAATAGCTGCACGTATACGGTTTCTCCCGTGCGAAGTCCCTCCTGGTCAGCCTCCACCATCACGTATCCGTCTGCCTGGGTCAGCGTGTGCATAAGTCCCGATTTCCCAAAAACAGGAATTGCCCGGTATCCGTCTTTTTCTTTTTCAAGCTTCACCGTCTGGCATACTGCCCGTCCTGCCGCCCCCGGAATATTGGAAGACAGAACAGCCGGAACTCCCGGCTCTTCTTTTTCTCCCCTAAAATTCTTCTGAAGCCATACGAGAAGAAGCCGAAATACCATGATTGCTGCGACAGGGTGACCCGGAAGCCCTATAAGGAGAGTCCCTGACGGCTTATCCATTCCTACTATGGTCGGTTTTCCCGGTTTTAAGGCAAGACCGTGCGTCCATACTCCCGGCTCTGCAATTTTATCTATCATATCTGCCGTCATATCTTTTTTCCCCTGAGAGCTTCCTCCGGAAATCACTACAATATCACTGCATAAAAGAGCGTCTCTTAATGCCTGCTCTATTTTTTCTCCTTCATCTTTTACTGAAAAGGCTTTTTCCACTTCCATTCCCTGCTCTTTTGCAAGGGCGCAGAGGGCGTGTGTATTAATGTCGTATACCTGACATCTGCCTTTTTCCTCTCCCGGCTCTGCCAGCTCATCTCCTGTAGAGATGATGGTGATATGCCAGGGTGCATAAACCTTTGCCGTCTTTTTTCCAAGAGAAGCAAGAACCCCTGTCTGGGCAGAATGAAGGATCGTTCCTCTGGAAAGAAGAAGCTCTCCTTTTTTTGCGTCCTCTCCAATCTGCACAACGCCGCTTCCTGCTGATACAGACGCGTAAACGGCGGCGTCCCTTTTATCGAAAAGCTCCGTATACTCCACCATGACCATAGCGTCTGCTCCGTCAGGAATCATTCCTCCTGTGGGAACATAGGCGCATTCCCCGCTTTTAATTTCCCGAAGCGCAGGGCTTCCTATGGAAATTTCATCGACAACAGATAAAAATACAGGGACGCTCTCTCCCGCTCCCTGTGTATCAGATGCTTTTACTGCATATCCGTCTACGGTTGCCCTTCGAAAGTCCGGAATATTCTCCTCTGCATAAATATCCTCTGCAAGACATTTCCCGTACGCTTGTGAAAGCTTTACCGTTTCCACTTTCAAAAAATTATCTCCCACTTCCCGCAAAAGCTTCTCACGAGCCCCGGAAATGGTATCCACCTGTAAAAACCTCATACTTAACACTCCCTTTGTATCAGCTCTTTTGACACAAATTTTCGGATTCTCTCATCTTGACTTTTAAACAGAACCTCTTCTTTTTCCCCTTCCGCAATGACCTGTCCCTTATAAAAAAAACACACTCTGTCACAGAGCTTATAAATCTGCGACAGACGATGGCTGATGATGATCCAGGTGACCGGCTCTTTTTTCTGCTCTTCCAGAATCCGATTTTCAAACTTCTCCACACTTTCCGGATCCATGTTGGAAAGCGTTTCATCTACAATGATCAGCTTCGGCTGAAAAATCAAAGCCCGAAGAAGGGAAAGCTTCTGCTGTTCTCCGCTGGAAAGGCTTCTGGCATACTGATCTTTTTTATGAAGAAGGCCAAATTCTTCCAAAAGGCGGTCCGTTGTTTCTCTGTCCGGCTTCCTTTTTCTTATTTTCAGCGGATAGATCAGATTTTCATACACACTGCTGTGAAGCAGGTACGGTCGCTGCGCCGTCATGGTAATCTCCCGAAGATCCAGTCCTTCATAAAGGATTTCTCCCTTATCCGGCTTTAAAATATCCATGATCAGTTTGGCAGCCGTTGTTTTTCCGCTTCCGTTTCCGCCGATAAAGCCATAAATATGGCCTTCTTCAATTTCCAGCTCCTCTATGTAAAGAGAAAAATCCCCCACCTTCTTTTCTAGGTCAGTAATTCTCATTTTCCTCTGCCTCCCTGTGAAAAAAATCAGCCAGGCACTGAACCACAAATGCCATAGCAAGAAGAAGTATGCCAAGCGCCATTCCCTCGTAAAAAATCCCCTGGCTTTTTAAAAGAGCAATGGCTGTGGTCATCGTTCTTGTACTTCCCTTTATGTTTCCTCCCACAAGCATTACCGCTCCCACTTCGCTGATGGAACGACCGAATCCCGTTATCATCACGAAATACAGCTCATACTTCATTTCTTTTATAAGAAGGAGGTCTGTCTGCATTCTTCCCGCTCCCATTGTCTTTGCAAAGGTGCGCACTGCGGGCGCCGTTTTTGCAGCATAGGAATACGTCATGCCGCATATGACCGGCGTAATGATAAGGACCTGTGCCAAAACCATGCCCTTTATGGTAAAAAGAAGCTCCAGAAATCCAAGTGGACCTCTTCTCATGGTGAGCATATAGACAAACAGTCCCGCAACAACAGGGGGAACTCCCATGAGGGTTCTGTTTATTCGCACCACGATCCGTTTTCCCGGAAAATGTACGCGCTCCAAAAGAAGCCCCAGGGAAATTCCCAGTACAGAGGAAATCAGGGTGGAAGCTACTGCCATCTGAAATGTTACTTTAATGGCATCGTAAACTCCCACATCTGAAAAAATCCGATTGACCCATTCCTCCAGACCATTCATTTAGTTGTCCGTTCCTGCGTTCGGTGTAAAGAGAGCCTGTCCGTAATCCTCCACACCGTACTCTCCGATCAGTTTCTGTATCTCTTCTGAGCAGATCCACTCAATAAAGTCGTTTGCTCCCTCGTTATTTACTTCCGGATATTTTTCCGGGTTTACTGCGATCACGCCGTACTGGTTCAGAAGGTCGTCCGCTCCCTCGCATACGATTTCAAGCTCAAGAGGCACGTCCGCATCTTTTTTCATTTTCAGATAAGTACCTCTGTCTGTGAGACAGTATGCTTTTTTCTCATCTGCCATTGTGAGAGTCGCGCCCATTCCCTGACCGGATTCCATATAATTTTCATTTGTTTTGGGGTCAAGCTCAAGAGCTTCCCAGATTTTCTTTTCTTTTTTATCCGTGCCGGAATCATCGCCTCTTGATATAAATGGAAGCTTTTCTTCTGTAATCTGGGTAAAGGCTGCCTCTATATCGTCAGTTGCTTTTACAGGTTCTGTCGGTCCTACTACAATAAAATCATTATACATAACAGGAAAACGTTCCACACCGAACCCATTTTTTACAAATTCTTCCTCGCTTGACTTTGCATGAACAAGAACAATATCAACGTCTCCGTTTTCTCCCATTTTCAAAGCCTCGCCTGTTCCCACTGCGTCCCATTTTAACTCCCAGCCTGTATCCTCCTTAAAAACAGGAGCCAGGTAGTCAAGAAGTCCTGTATCCGCCGTACTTGTAGTGGTCGCCATCATAAGCTCCCCTTTTTCCTCTGCTGCCGCATCTTCCGCATATACGGTGCACACGCCTGCTGAAATTGTCATCGCTGCTGCCAGTAACAATGCCAGTCTTTTTTTCATCATGTTTCATTCCCTCCTTGTAAATCTTATCTATGTGTAACAGACCTTCTGTCTGTATCCACCTATTTAACCGCCTATCTGAGACATCATATGCTGTTCGCCATGTCCGCCCTGTTTTTCAGTAAACTGATGGGCGCGCGGTTTTTCCTGTATCGCCTTTTGGATCGCCTCTTTGATTTCCTCTTTTGGCGCCCCGCCTCGAAGAAGCGCCCGCAAATCTGTTCCCACATCGTACTGCAGGCAGGTTTTTAAATATCCTTCCGAGGTGAGACGTACCCGGTTGCAGGAAGAACAGAATTTATGGCTCATTGCGCTGATAAAACCGATTTTTCCCTGAAATCCCGGAAATTCATAGTAATGTCCCGGTCCGTTTCCAAGTTTTCCCGAAAAATTAACGGCTGTCCCGTATCGCGCTTCCAGTTCTCTTAAAATTTCGTCTTCTGTGCAGCCTGTATATTCCTTTCCAAGACCAATGGGCATCATTTCAATATACCGCACATGAACCGGATATTTTCGGGAAAGCTCCGCAAGCTCAAAAATATTCTGTCCCTCAATTCCCACAGGCACACAGTTTATTTTAAGAGGAATCTCTTTACGATCAAGAACTGCCCGGAACCCTCTCATTACCTTTTCAAAATCATTTCTTCTTGTAATCTTAAAAAACACTTCCGGATCCAGTGTGTCCAGACTTAAGTTAATGCCGTCAATTCCGGCATCGGAAAGTTCCTCTGCACACTCTTCCAGATTTACTCCGTTTGTCGTGATCGTAACCTTCTCAATTCCCGGTATTCTCTTTAAATCCCTGATAAGAGAAGGCGCTCCTTTTCTCACGAGAGGTTCCCCTCCTGTGATTTTTATTTTTTTTATTCCAAGTTCTGCAAAAATCTCTCCGAGAGACAAAATTTCATTATACCTGAGAATGTTATCATGAGAAACGGATTCCACACCGCATTCCGGCATACAGTACACACATCTTAAATTGCACCTGTCTGTAATAGATATACGTATGTAATCAATCTCTCTTCCATAGCTGTCAATCATATTTTAAAAACTCCATTTCTGCCGCCTTATGAAGACTGCAGTCCTTCTTTTTTTCCACCTTAATTTCATCGAATGAGCCGTCAAGACCGTCATATTGGATAATTCTTCCATAAAAAGGCTCTCCCTTCCCGAGAAGTATTTTTAAAGCCTCTACTGCCTGGAGACTTCCGACCACGCCTGCGGCTGCCCCGAGAGAAGGAATCTCCTTCTGCTCCATTTCTTTTGTGTACCCCATACATTCCAGGCAGGGACTATTTTGAAAAACGGAAGTCACATAGCCGTAAAATCCGTAAATCCCGCCTTCCACAAGAGGAATCCGTAAAAGCAGACATATCTTATTTACTGATATTCTCGTTTTTACAGAATCTACGCAGTCTACAACAACATCTGCACCCTTTAAAAACTCCCTGCCGTTTTCTTCTGTGAACGCATCAGAAAACGCTGTGACTTTTATCTGCGGATTTTGTTTTTCCAGCTTCTCCTTTGCTGCCTCTGCTTTTTTTCTTCCAATGTCTTCTCTGCTGTAAAGAAACTGCCTGTTTAAATTACTCTCCTCCACCGCGTCTTTGTCTATAACGAGGATATTTCCAACTCCTGCTGCTGCAAGATAAGTAAGCACAGGAGTTCCAAGACCACCTGCACCCACAACTGCCACTGTAGATTTCTGTAAAAGCTTCTGCCCTTCTGTTCCAATCTGAGGCATAGAAATCTGTCTTTTATAACGCTCCATTCAACCGCCTCCCACAGGAGGAAAAACAGCCAGAATATCTCCGTTCTGTACCTCTGTATCTATAGATGAATGTCTGCCGTTTATCAGGCAGATCGCAACCTCTTCCTCCGGAATCCTCAAAATTTCCAGAGCATCAGAAGCCTTTTTTATCTTCTCTGCGTCCATATGATAAATTTTTTCTCTTCCTTCCCGGAAAGTAGCAAACAGTCTTACTTCTACCATACTTTGCCCTCTTTTTATCAAAAGGGAGATGCTCTGCATCTCCCTAAAAAACTTTCTTATTCTTCAAGACCGAGACGTTTCAGTGTTTCTTCTGTAGGAAAGGCGTTTTTCCAGCCTCTTACTTCATAATACTGGGGAAGCGTGACCTTAATCTGGCTTACCTGACCTTTGGAAGGTCCGTTTTTAATCGGCTCCTCTGTCAGCCGTTTCGGAAGTTTGTCATCTTCCGGACGCATTCCTGCCGCCTTATTAAAGAGACGTTCCAGATTATAAATACGCTCTCCCACTTCAAGAAGACTTTCCGCCGTATAGCCGGTTCCTGTTCCCGCATTTAAAAGAGCTGCATAATCCGGCGCTCCCAGCGCAAACGAGGAAAACAGGCAAAGCCCCATAGAGTCAATAACAGCCGTCAGATCCTGGAAGATTTTACACCACTGTGCTTTTCCCTCTGTTGTGGTTCTGTCAAGCTGTTCCGGCAGTCCCAGAACCTCAGGAGAAATCATATATCCGCGGACATGGCAGCCTCCCCGGTTGCTCGTTGCATAAGTGATTCCGATTCCCTGAATGCCTCTGGCATCATAAGCCGGCATTTCCTGTTTCTTTACACTCATGGAATATTCCTGGTGTTTGAAGAAATCGCAGAGACGATAAGAACCATCAGCCATCAATCTTGCGAGAAGTCCTTTGCCCTCTCCCATTCTCTTTGTCCATTCTACAACAGCGCGGGAATCGCCCCATTTTAACGGGATTCCATCGCAGTCTTCGTCTGTAATATATCCATGTTCATACAGTTCCATAGCTGCCGCAATGGTACATGGTGTGGAAATCGCGTCGAGACCATATTCGTTGCACCACATATTTGCCTCGTCTATTGCCTCCAGATCATTGATTCCGCAGTTTCCGCCATACGCCCAGAGCGGTTCATACTCCGGTCCTCCCACAACCTTGTCCCCAACTTTAATCACACGGCCGCAGCCGATCGGACATCTGTGGCAGGCTGCATTTTTTACAAGATATTTTTCTCTTAATGTTTCGCCGGAAGTATCATCTGCCGGTTCATAATAAGACTCCTGCCAGTTTCTTGTTGGGAAAGAACCTGTATTATTGATGATATTTACAAGAACCGCCGTTCCATATGTAGGAAGTCCTCCTCCTGTTACGCCGTTTTCTTTGATCTTGCGGTTGCACTCTTTTGTCGCTTCCTTTAAAGCCTCCTCATCTGCTGCCGGAATCACTTTTCTTGTTGCCGTAACTGTAATCGCCTTTAAGTTCTTAGAGCCCATTACTGCGCCAACGCCGCTTCTTCCTGCCGCACGGTCTTTATCATTCATAATCGCTGCCAGAAGAGAGAGATGTTCTCCGGCAGGTCCGATATTTAAAACAGAACAATCCGGGTGTACTTTTTTCAGTTCCTCGTCAATCTTTTCGCTCATCATGCCGGTATAAGGAGAAGCATCTAAAATCTCAATCTTATCGTCCTCTATATTAATATAGGAAGGCTTTTCTGCTTTTCCTTCTACGATAACTGCGTCCCAGCCTGCATATTTCAGTTTTCCTCCCCATTTTCCGCCGGAGTTAGAACAGGCGATCATTCCTGTAAGAGGAGATTTTGTCACTACCATGTATCTTCCTGCAGTTGGAGATTTTGTTCCTGTCATAGGTCCGGTAATATAAACCAGCTTATTTTCCGGAGATAAAGGTTCCACCTTCGCAATTCCTTCGTCATAGAGGATTTTTGTGCCAAGTCCTCTGCCTCCGATAAATTTCTCCGCCAGCTCCATATCAAGAGCCTCTGTTTTGATTTCACCGGTTGTAAGATTGATCCTTGCAATTTTGCCATTATACGCATTCTGCATAATAAAAGCCTCCTTTCTGAAAATAGAGTTTGGACGTTATGTTCCAATCCTTTCCAAATACGGGAGGCATTGATTCACAGGACAATACCCATTGGTCTTTTCCCTCTGAAAAGACTCGGATTGTTTTGTCTATATTATACAATTATATTTTGAATTATGCAATTATTTTTCTATTTTTTACCATTTTTATTTTTTTATTTTTCTCTCTCTTTGTCAAAATGACAGTTCCTGTCTTTATAATCAGCGAAGAGCAAGAAGTTCTTTTCCCTCTTTCAGTCTTTCATAAAACTGTTCATAAAAATCTCTTTCTTTATCATAGGGCGTCAGATAAAAACGGCTTACCACATACATGTTCAAATTTTTAATAAGTGTGCTGTCCTCTGTATTATAAAGAACCTCCTGCACGTCAAGAAGAAAGTAATGCCAGTCTGCCACAAATCTCTCATACTTCTTCAGATCCGGCGTATCAATCCATTTTTTCACTTTTATTTTGCTTCTGTTCTGCTTTTTGCACTCATGGATCTGGAGAATATACTGAAAACTTCCGTCTTCATAATATCTTCCGAGAGGAAACAGACGGCAGAATCCGGGGCGGAAGCTGTGTATGGAACATCTTCCCTCCTGATTTAAAAATACGCATCTCTCCTCTTTTCCTTCCATCGAAAGGTGCGGCAGGATATTTCCGTCTGAAACTCCAAGTACCAGTTCTTTTTCTATGAGTTCCCGGGGCGCTTTCCCCAGATTTACGGAAAGCCTGTGTACGTCGAGCGGATCCAGGATTACGGAATCCCCCATTCCCGTACAACAGTCACAGCAGCCCTTACAATCCTGACAGTCTGCTTTTACCATATCGTTTGATCCGTATAATTTTCCATCGGAAATTTCTTCCAGTGAAACATTGCGGCGCATATTTTTTCCTTCCCTTCTATTTAATCCAGTTTGATTCCTGCCAGAGCCTGGGCAAAGGCATTGTTTACCGGTTCATTTGCTTCTTTTTGCTGCTGGCGCAGATATTTCTGTACATCGCGCTTATTTACTCCTGCACCTTCTTTTTCCCTTCTCGCCTGAAAAGCAGACAGCTTCTCTTTATATCCGCAGGCGCACACAAAGGTTTCTTCTTTTCCCTTTACATACATTTCCATACGCTTGTGGCATTTCGGACAGCGGGCGTTCGTTGTTCTGGAAATCGTCTCCCTGTATCCGCACTCCCTGTCCTGACATACAAGCATCTTGCTGTTTTTTCCATTTACTGCAAGAAGGCGTTTTCCACACTGCGGGCAGATTTTATTTGTGAGATTGTCATGACGGAAGGTTTTCTCCCCGCCTTTTATTTCCTCTACGATTTCACATGTATAATCCTTAATTTCCCGGATAAAATCCGCTTTTTTCATCTTTCCCTTTGAAATATCCGAAAGCTTTCTCTCCCAGTCGGCTGTAAGCTCCGGCTTTCTCAAATCTTCCGGGACAAGGGAAAGAAGCTGCTTTGCCTTTGAGGTAAGATAAATTTCCTGCCCCTTCTTTTCCATAAGAAAGCTGTTAAAGAGCTTTTCTATGATGTCCGCTCTTGTGGCAACTGTTCCAAGTCCTCCTGTCTCTCCCAGAGTGCGGACGTCCTCTGCCTTTCTGCTTTCCATATATTTCACCGGATTTTCCATCGCCCCAAGAAGAGTTGCTTCTGTAAATCTTGCAGGCGGCTTTGTCTTTCCTGTGTGGATCAGGGCTTTTTCAATTTTCAGGCACTGTCCCTTTTTAAGTTCCGGAAGCTTCTGATCTTTTAAGCTTCCGTCCTTTTCTTCCTGCTCCTCAAAATCATTTTCGTAAGCTGCCTTCCAGCCGGCTTCCTTCACAAGCTTTCCCTTTGCAGTAAACGTATGTCCCGCTGCCTCTGCCTCCATTGTCACTTCCTCGTAAACGCAGGGCGGATACAGCACGCTTAAAAAACGCCTCACAACCATATCGTAAATTTTCCGCTCTTCATTTGTCATATGATCAAGCTGAACAAACTGCTCTGTGGGAATGATCGCATGGTGATCGCTTACTTTTTTATCGTCCACAAAGCTTCCATTTACCTGTACCGGCTTATTTACAAGAATACCTGCCAATTTTTTATAGGGTCCTGTTCCACAGGCACGAAGTCTCTCCTTAATGGTCGGCACTACGTCTTTTCCAATATATCGGGAATCTGTTCTCGGATAAGTAAGCACTTTGTGATTTTCATAAAGACGCTGCATAATATTTAACGTCTCTTTCGCAGAAAAACCAAATTTCTGATTCGCCTCTCTCTGAAGCGTAGTGAGATCATAAAGTCCGGGACTATATGATTTTTTTGCCTTTGTCTCCACAGAAGTAATGTGAAGTCCCTCTCCTGTCACGACCTCCAGAACTTCCTCCGCTTTCTCTTTCTTAAAGGTGGAAAAGCTTTTGCTCTTTTCTTCTCTCCACGTCCACTGCACATTTTCTGCTGTCAGGGTAACGCCGTAATATTCTTTTGGCTTAAAGTTGCGGATTTCTTCTTCTCTCTTTTCAATGATGGCAAGCGTTGGCGTCTGCACACGTCCGCAGGAAAGCTGGGCATTATACTTACAGGTAAGAGCTCTTGTTCCGTTCATGCCAACAAGCCAGTCTGCCTCCGCTCTCGCTTCTGCAGCTCTGTAGAGATTATCATAGGCTCTTCCGTCTTTCAGACTGGAAAATCCGTCTTTGATCGCCTTATCTGTCACTGAAGAAATCCACAGTCTCTTAATTGGTTTTCTGCAGCCGGATTTTTCCAGAATCCATCTGGCAACCAGTTCTCCCTCACGCCCTGCGTCTGTCGCAATAATTACGTCTTTTATATCTTTTCGGAAAAGCTGCGTTTTCACTGCATTATACTGCTTTCCTGTCTGCTTAATGACTACAAGCTTTGTTTTCTCCGGCATCATGGGCAGAGTTCCCATATCCCATTTTATGTATTTTTTATCATATTCCTCCGGGTCTGCAAGCGTCACAAGATGTCCAAGCGCCCAGGTCACTACATAATCCTTTCCCTCCAGGCTTCCGTTACCCTTCTGGGTACAGTGAAGAACCCTTGCTATATCTCTTCCCACGGAAGGTTTTTCCGCTATTACTAATGATTTCATATTGTGTCTCCTCGTTTGTATGTTTTATTATGTTTTTCAATTTCTTCTGACCATTTCCTCAGCCCAAGCCACAGGGTTATAAAAAATGCCACATACACCAGCATTCCCATCACAGCCGATTCCCTGGCAAATTTTACTGACAGATTCCATTTTGCCTGCTCTGTTCCAACTTCCTGAACTGCCCCGCTGAATCGTTCCATTACCCATTTTATCTTAAAAAGATAATAATAAATAACTGCCATGTACACGGCAAGAATGCTGCCGCCGACTGCTGCATACACATTTAACGATGGCTTCCATGCAGTAAATTTTTTCTTCGCAGCAAAGAAATACAAAAACAACATAGCTGCGCTTCCAAAGAGCAGGATCTCCAATTCCATAATCGCTGCCGCATATATCATATTATCCTGGTTTGCCGCTATTTTTTGTACCGCTGCATCGATTCCCATTTTCACAAGCGCTGCTGCAGTTCCAAAAATCAGTGATTTTAATATGATTTTCCAGTTTCTTTCTCCGTTTTTATCCTGGATTTTTGCAGCAACGTAGAGAGATGCCATATAAAGCAGCCATAAAATAAACGTGACAGCAAATGTCCAGTCAAAAATCCCCCATGTCATGTATGGGATATTTACAAGTGCTTTTGAAAAAATGCCAAAAACTATCGTTGAGACTACTGCAATTACAATATCCATACGGCTCCCTCCCCACTCTCTTTTCCGTTTATTCTGATTATACCATTTTACTTCCATATCCAGCAATAAAAAAATACTGTCAAAACGCCGTTTTACGCTGATAAGGAAGTATTCACAATAACTTATCATTAGCGCTGACAGACGAGATATAAACGGAAACAGAGAGCCAACTCCTTTTAATGGTAGTCAGCTCTCTGCTTTTGTTTTCATTCATCTGCTGCCTTGTGAATGCAGGCAATAGCGTTTAAGCTTCGTGGATACCCAATATAGGGCAAGCACTGTAAAATAACACAATTCAGGAAATCCTTGTCGTTACCCATATGAAAATTTCCTTTGGCATGGGCAATAAGCTGCGGTTCGCAGCCCCCTTGAGCCATAAGGAAGCAAAAGGTGATCAATTCACGCTCTGAGAGGGAAAGTCCCTTTCGAGTGTAGTAATCGCCAAAGCAGTTTGCTACGAGCAGGCGGTTGATCTGTCCTTTTTTCCATGCCTCTTTCATATGCTCACCGAAAATTTCAGCTTGTACCTCGATTCCTTTTTCAAGTCTGTTTTCAAAGGTAGTTGCAGCCTGTCCCTCAAGTGGCAGCGCAATCTTCTTTTCTGAAAAAACTTCGTTGGTACAATTCAGAAACGGCAGCATTCTTCCATATCCCAGATAATCGGCTGCCTGATAAACGATTTCTTTTACTGTTACCGGAGTAATCCCATTTTCCAGTACTTTCGGCAGCATTTCCCTGTAGGCATCTATGCCGCCGCAGCCGATCAGCGCTGCTAAAACTGCCAAATAGCGTGTCCTTGCATCTATCTCTTTTTGTATAACTTCGGTAAAAGCAAAATACTCAAACCGTTCTGTAAATTCCGGATCGGTGATATGCAGATCCATATTTCATCGCTCCTTTCAGATTTTTAGATTGCCTGTGGACCAGATATGTTTTTTCTTTGCGTCGGCAGATGTGTTCTGCGCCATAACCCCCCACTAAATTGTGAGGAACATAAGGTTCTTCCAGAAAAGCAAGTTCATCATCATGCAAAGTAAGCTCCACAGCTTTTGCAGCTCCCTCTATATGGCGAAGCTTCGTTGCTCCAACAACAGGAGCAGCAACTTTTGTAAGCAGCCACGCAAGAGAAATTTCAGTCATAGACACGCCGTACTTATCAGCAAGCTGCATTACACGATCAATGATGATGCTGTCCTGCTTTGCAGTAGCATCATATTTCAGATGTGCATAACTGTCTTCCTGCAGACGCTTTGAGGTTTCACCGGGGCGTTTGGAAAGCCTGCCGCCTGCAAGAGCGCTGTACGGCGTCATGGCTATATTTTTTTCCCCGCAAAGCTTCACATCATCTCCCGTTCTTCTTCACGGAAAATCAGGTTATAGTGTCCCTGCACCGATACAAATTTTGCAAAGCCCTCTTTTTCAGCAAGTGAGTTCGCCTCTGCGAGCTGATAGGCGAAGCAGTTGGAAATACCGATATATCTGGCTTTCCCCGATTTGACGGCGTTATTAAGCCCCTCCATAATATCGTAAAGGGGTGTGGCATAATCCCACATATGACAGATATATAGATCCACATAATCCATACCGAGGTTTTGAAGGCTTTTATCCAGCATTCTTTCAATGTGTTGCTGACCTGTAATTCCTGCTTCTATCTCCTCGTTTGTACGGGGCAGAAATTTTGTAGCAATGACCACATCATTCCGCCTTGCAAAATCCCGGATTGCTCTGCCCAGATACTGTTCGCTCGTGCCGCTTTGATAGGCGATCGCCGTATCAAAAAAATTTACACCGAACTCCAACCCTTTTTTTATGATCTCACGGGACTGTGCTTCATCAACCGTCCAGCTATGCTGCCCGTTTCCCGCCTGACCGAATCCCATACAGCCCATGCAAATACGGGATATATTAAGGTCTGAATTTCCTAATTTTGTATATTTCATATTTTTTCTCCTTATACTAAATGCCCTTAAAATGAATTGCATCATACATCAAAAGATAGCCACTCCTTCAGTTCTTCTTCTGAAATACGGTTCATCATTTTACCTTTTTCCCAATGCGCGCCAGGGCACAGAGATTTCAAAACTTCGACGGTTTTGCCCATTCCGCTCCCGCCGCTGGTAGCAAAAGGGACAATCGTCTTCCCGGAAAAATCGTAGCTCTCTAAAAAGGTATTGATAATAGCAGGCGCAACATACCACCAAATCGGGAAACCGATAAACACAGTATCGTAGTCCTCCATATTAACTATCTTTTCCGCGATTTTGGGACGGGAGTCTGGATTACTCATCTCTGTGCTGCTGCGACTGTTTTTGTTCGTCCAGTCAAGATCCGCACGGGTGTATGGGATTTCAGGCTTGATTTCAAACAAATCTGCACCCGCCGCCTTTGCCAAACACTCTGCTGCGGATTTTGTAACACCTTGTATTGTCATTTTCAATTCCTCTCCTGTTGAATAAAAAATAAAGGCACTCCGTTTTGGAACACCTTTATTATAGTTTTGTATATATTTAATGTCTAATACTTATAATCTATCATCAGAAATGCTTTTTAAGTATTTCTTGGAAAAATCGATAAATGCCATTGCAGCAGCAGAAAAAATCTGTTCCTTTTTCCATGCCAGCGCAGTATCAATTTTAAGAGCTGGATTTAACGGTATAAACCGCAGCTGATCATATTCTGAATTTAAACGGATACCGATTACCGCACCGATATTGCTTTGAGCCATCATTGCCTCATTGTATAACAGATTCCCTTTGGCAATGACATCAATCTGTGAAATAAATTCTCCAAACCATTTTCCGATACAGCTTTCTGCAAAATCTCCCAAAGGAAGAATAAGGGGAATGCCAATTAAATCCTGCGGCTCAATAAAATCTTTGTCAATAAGCGGAGAATCCTCCCTCACAAAAGCTCCCCATTCTTCTTTTACGGGCATACTGATAAATTCATATTTTCGTATGTCAATAGGTTCTGACATCAAGCCTATGTCTAAAAGTCCCCTTTCAATTTGCTCACGGATATTTCCGGCATTTCCGCTGTAAAACTCATATCGTACAAGCGGGTGCTTTTTGCGAAACCGGGCGATACAATCTGTCAGACAGCGGGTAGATAAAAATTCACCGCTTCCGATCGAGATAACGCCCTCCAGCTTTTCATCTTTATGCAGAAAATCCCGCTTTGTTTTATCTGCCAAAGCCAGCATTTCCTGCGCCCTGCGTTTTAATATCATTCCGTCCTCTGTTAAAATGATATTGTGATTGCTTCGGATAAACAATTCCACACCAAGTTCTTCTTCAAGACGGGCAATTTGTCTTGATAAGGTCGGCTGCGTAATGTGAAGCTGCTGTGCGGCTTTTGTAAAATTTTCTTCTCTTGCGATCGCCAAAAAATAATTTAATACACGAAGTTCCATACATATATAACCTCCATAAAAATTATAGCAGACCTTACAAACGCAATCAACACTATGAATTTGTTATCCCTTAAACAGCCTTCCCTCCGATTTTATATCCGACGCCTCTCACTGTCTCCACAAGATTTCCCGCTGCTCCAAGCTTCTGTCTTAAAGTACGGATATGTACGTCCACCGTCCGGCTTTCCCCGTCAAATTCATATCCCCATATCTGATTTAAAAGCTGCGTCCTGGAAAGTACAGTGCCGCTGTTTTTCAAAAGGAGACAGAGCATTTCATATTCTTTTAAAGTAAGGCTTACCGGCTCTTTATCAACAAGGACCTCATGGCGTCCTGTCGATACAAAAAGATTTTCTATCTTATATTCTTTGGAACCGGTATCTTCAATTCTTCTTAAAAGAGCGCGGATTCTGGAAATCAGCTCCATCATGCGAAACGGCTTTGTGATATAATCGTCTGCACCGCTGTCAAGACCGATCACCGTATCATACTCGCTGCCTCTTGCCGTCAGCATGATCACAGGAAGCTTTCTTGTATCCGGACGGATTCTCAGCTTTTTTAATATGGAAATCCCATCTTCCTCAGGAAGCATAATATCAAGCAAAACAAGATCCGGTTTTTCTTTTTCCATTGCCTTCCAGAAAAAAGAAGGTTTCTCAAAACCTTTCGCCTCAAATCCCTGACTCTTTAATGTATAAACTACAAGCTCCCGTATACTTTCATCATCTTCTACCAGGTAAATCATCTTCAGTCCTCCCATGCTCCGCAGCGCGAAGCCGTTTTATTAGCCCCAGTATAAAACAGCCACATTAAATTCAGGGGAAAGATTCTGTAAAATTTCTGTAAAATCCACCCTGTCCATTGTGACTTCACACTTTTTTCATGATTATTTACAAAAAATTATTTGTAAAAAGAAAGCAGGAATGATATGATAAACTAATAACAAAGTGAATACCTTTTAAAGCATTTTGCCTGCCGCTTTAATAAAGGAGGAAGTATCTTGACTGAATTTTTCAAAAAATATAAACACGGACTGATCATTCTTATTTACTGCCTTGTTTACTTAATGTGCTTCTCCTATCTGGAGACCAGAACCGTACCGGCATATAATGTGGTCCATACTGTATTTGACGATATGATTCCTTTCTGTGAATTTTTCATCGTTCCATACCTGTTATGGTTTCCTTATATGATATTTGCAGTAGTTTACTTTATCTTTTTCAACAAGAACAAGCATGAATACTATCAGCTTATATTTAACCTGATGATGGGAATGACAATCTTCCTTATTGTATCTTATCTGTATCCCAATATTCAGCATCTTCGTCCCACAGAATTTCCAAGGGACAATGTTTTTGCAGATGCTGTACGAATGCTTTACGCTACAGATACTCCAACAAATATCCTTCCCAGCATTCATGTATTTAATTCCCTTGCCATTCATATGTCTCTGACAAACTGTGAAGCCCTCAGAGAACACCGCGGCATTCGATATGGTTCGCTTATACTTACCATATTGATCATCATGTCAACCATGTTCCTGAAACAGCATTCTGTGATCGATGTATGTATGGGCGCTACTCTTGCTCTCTTCGGATACCTTGTTTTCTATCCGGAAAAAAACACGGAGAAATCCATGCGCACCTTCTTTGCACAGGCAAAAGCTGACAGAGAACAGAAATATTGATAAAAAACGATAAAAATACCGGGTTTCCCAAACAGGATTCCCGGTATTTTTATCTTCTTAATTAAATCCATAAAATTTCTGACTGATCTTATAAGCTGCCACAGACATTTTCCGTCCGCCCTTTCCCGGAAGATTCATAACTCTTCCAAACAGGCTGTGTCTTAACTTTCTGTAAAGCACGCGGTTTTCCGATTTAATATATTCCAGAAGCTCTTTTTTCTTCTGTAAAGCCTCTTCCGTCTCCGCTCTTATAAGCATGATAGAAGAAACTGTCGTGATAATATCAAGATAGCTGAACATATATGCGCGAAGGCGTTTATTCGTAAAATTCCCTCTGTTATACACATCAACCATCATCTTATTTACACGGATCTGCTGATCGATCCTCTTGATCATTACCTTTTCATTTACAGACTGGTCGTCTCTTCCTATAAAATATCTGTAAAAGTTTACATCAAGATAATACATATTTTTTACATATGGAAGCGGTTCATATGCAAAAAGATTATCTACGTAAAACGTGTGCTTCGGAAGTTCGAGGCCGCACTGCTGCAGAAGCTGCGTTCTGTAGATCATGGAGTGCATGAGAAGGTATTTTCCCTTCTGCATATGTCCGATGTCGCTCCAGCCGAAAACCTCTCCCTGAGGAAAGCAATGGCGGTACTGCATTACTTTTTTTCTTGTTGCCCCCTGTTTTTCATAAACGAAATTACTGATAAAAAGATCCACAGTCTTTGGTCCGCGAAGAAGTTCCTCCAGCGCTTTTAAGATTTTTTCATATGCCTCTTTATTTACCCAGTCATCGCTGTCCACAACTTTAAAATAAAGCCCCTGAGCGTTTCTTATCCCTGCGTTTACTGCTTCTCCATGTCCTCCGTTTTCCTGATGAATCGCACGGACAATAGTCGGATATTTTTCTGCATAGGCATCTGCAATCTCCGCTGTTTTGTCAGTAGAACCGTCATCTACAATAAGAATTTCCACCTCTTCCCCTCCAACGAGAAGAGAATCTATACATTTTTCCATGTATGCCTCTGAATTATAGCATGGAATTGCCACGCTTAAAAGTTTCATGCTTTATCCTCCTTCATGTATTTTACATACGCGCCAAACGCCGATGGTATGGCATAATTTTTCTCCTTCTGCCTTTTTTCCACAAAGAGAATCCCATCTTTTTCCCTGTTTTCAAGAGAAGACACCCGCACACGGTACGCCTTCATTCTCCATTCTATATGGGAAAAAATATGTTTTGCAGACGGAAGGGGCTTAATATAAAGAGGTTCCAGCCCCATGTTTTTTACATAGGAAACAGCTTCTTCCTGTTCCATATATCCCAGTGTGTTCGGAAGCTCATAAAGACCTGCAAGAAGCCCCTTATCCGGTCTTTTTAAAATCGCAGTAGCCGCGCCATCCTGAATTACAAAAACAGTCCTCTCTTCTACCACTCTCGGTTTTTTCGGAGCTTTTACCGGAATTTCTTCCACCGTATGATTTCTGTTGGCAAGACACTTGCCGGAAACAGGACATACCAAACATTTTGCCTGCCCGTTGGGTATACAGATCACTGCTCCCAGCTCCATCAAAGCCTGATTAAAATCACCCGGTCTGTCTTCCGGCATAATTTCTTCCAGAAGTTTCTCTGTCTTTCTTTTCACAGCCGCCTTTCCTATGTCCTCCCTGCTCTCTGTGATCCTGGAAATTACCCGAAGTACATTTCCGTCTACGGCAGGAACCGGGATTCCATAGGCGATCGAAGCGATTGCCCCGGCTGTATAGCTTCCTATTCCCTTTAACGAGAGAAGCGCCTCAAAATCTTCAGGAAGCTTCCCATTATATTCTTTTTCTACTGTTTTTGCCGCCTCCTGCATATTCCGCACCCTGCTGTAATACCCAAGACCTTCCCACAGCTTCATAAGCTTTTCCTCCGGGCAGGCTGCAAGGGCGGAAATATCAGGAAGCTCACTTATAAATCTCTCAAAATACGGTTTTACTGCTTCCACTCTTGTCTGCTGCAGCATAATTTCAGATACCCATGTATAATAGGCATTCTGTCTGTCCCGCCAGGGCAGGATTCTCTTATTTTCATCATACCAACTTAAAAGAGGGCTTACAATTTCCTTTAACATACTTCTGTCCTCGTCAAATCTACAGGAACTTCTTCCTGTATTTCTATGGTGTCCTCTGTTACAAGGCAGTCTCTCGCGATAATTTTTACTCCTGCTTTTTCCGCTTTTATAAGCGCCTGTCCAAACTCCGGCTGGGTATCCCAGTTGGGCATAAATTTTTTGACCCCTTTCATCTGGATCACGAGGAGAAGATATGCCTCGTATCCTTCCTCCATGCAGTGTATCAGCTCTTCTACGTGCTTGATTCCCCGCACAGTGGGAGCGTCCGGAAATCGTACAACATTATCCTCCTCAAGAGTCACTCCCTTTACTTCTACAAACGCACGGCGGACCGGAGATTCCACATATAAGTCAAATCTGGAATTTCCATATTTTTTCTCAGGGCGTATGGAAACTTCCTCCGGGAACAGCCCTCCTTTTCTGATCCACTCCTCTGCCGCCTTATTTGGAATCTGAGAGTCCATGTTAATGAGTCTCCCCTGTTTGTTTACACAGATGAGATCGTACTTTGTCTTCCTGTTGGGATTTCCGCTTTTTTCCAGGATTACTTCTGTTCCCGGAATCAGAAGCTCTTTGCATCTTCCTGTGTTTTTCACATGAACGGTCTCTCTTTTTCCCTGTATCTCCACCTCTGCGATAAAACGGTTGGGTCTTTTAAGAAAAACCGCCTTCTCTGTTTCTTTATATCTCATATTTTTTACCTCGTGCCTTCTATCATAACATAAAACCTGAAAAAAGCCAGTTGCTTTTTTATCTTTTCTCCTTTAAAATGACTTTTAGCACATAATCACAGAAGTAAAGTACAAAGAATAAATGAAATCAGAAAGGATTTTTATGGACAGTATTATTTTTGACGTAGACGGAACTTTATGGGATTCCACAGAAATTGTGGCAGATGCCTGGACAGATTATTTAAAAAATAAAGAAAACATAAATATGAACATTACCTCCGCAAAACTGAAATCTCTTTTCGGTCAGCTTCTTCCGGATATTGCAGCACAGCTTTTCCCCCGGTATTCAAAAAAAGAACAGCTTCGCATTATTGACGGCTGCTGTGAAGCGGAGCATCAGGCTCTTGAAAAAGCAAAGGCTCCCATTTATCCGGGACTGGAGGAAACACTTTCTGTTCTTTCAAAAAAATATCCGCTTTTTATTGTAAGCAACTGCCAGGCAGGATATATTGAAGTATTCTTAAAAGCAACCGGTTTTGACCGCTATTTTACCGGTCATCTCTGCCCGGGAGATACGGGAATGCCAAAAGGCGACAATATTCAAAAAATCATACGGGATTATAAACTTTCTTCTCCTGTTTACGTAGGAGATACAACAGGAGACTTTAACGCCTGCCAGCAGGCGGGGATTCCCTTTGTATTTGCTTCTTACGGCTTCGGCAATGTGGAAAATCCCGATTATACGATTTCAGAATTGAAAGACCTGATTTCTCTTTTTTAACATCATATGCAAACGGAGAGCTTCCACCTTGAAAGCTCTCCGTTTTTGCTTCTATTTTTTTATTCTGCATTTTGTTCTGATATACCAGAAAAGAGTTCCGAAAATTACAAGAAGCACAACAATATATGCAACCTTTGCAGGAAGCCCTTCTGTATAGGCGTCGATCCCAGTTGCAAGTCCTACAAGGATCAGGGCAATTCCCGATGATTTCTCCATTTTTTTCTGGTCATACTTTACTTTTCTTACCGCGGAATTTCCACCTTTCATGAAAAATCCGCCGTTTCCTGTAAGAAGCAGGATTCCAATGAGAACCGCTCCAAAAGTTAAAATCAAGTCAAATGTTCTGTCCATATTTTTTCTCCTGTACCTTTTTCTTTAGTAGAAGCACACAATCGGCACATCGTAATTGATCATACTGTATAATGCAGCCGCATTGTCGTAGGGCATATTGATACAGCCATGAGATCCGTTTGTGAGATAATCGTCTCCGCCGAAATTGGAGCGCCAGTTTGCATCGTGGAAACCGATACCTCCGTCGAAAGGCATCCAGAAGGTTACAGGCGTCTCATACTCGTATTTTCCATTTGGAAGCTTCGGTCCTTTTAATACGGCAGGACTGCTCTTGGAGTAAAGTCTGAAAATTCCCTCATGTGTCTGCCTGTCCGCATAAGACATATTTCCGGAAACAAAATCAGATTCCAGAATAACTGCTCCGTCCTGATAATAATAAAGATGCTGATTGCTTAAATCCACCTCTATATACGTGCTTCCAATATCATTGTAACCATACGTATTGGCTCTCATGGAATATACAGGCTCTCTTGTTGTCTGCGTTCCGGAACGGATTTCCTCCATAAGCTGCGCCGCCTCTTTTGCCTGATTGATCTGCCAGCCGTAAGCGGAACCGTATACATAAACTGTTCTTCCGCTTGTAGTGTTAAACGCACGGCTTGTTCCCACTGTATCATGCTCCGCAGCAAGCTGCGCCACAAACTCATTTACATGATTCTGGAAGGAAGCATCGTCCTGCACAAGCTTTCCTTTCTCATCAAACTGAAGCCATGTTTTGATAGTCGTTCCGTCCAGAGTTACTGTCTGATCACCAAATGTATAAGTAATGCTTGCCTTCGCAAAGTTATTGTAAGCATCTCTCGTTGCAAGAAGTTCCGGACTGTCGCTTTTTACAGAAGCAGAAGCATATACGTCTGCAGTCGCATTAAAATCTACGCTCTGCATACTTCCTGTTACCGCATCGCTCAAAGTCTGATATGCTTTTTTAAGAACAAGTTTACTTCCCTGTGTCTCAGGCACGATTTCAAATGAAGACTGGGAATCATTAAACGTAACATAAGCATTCTCAGGAGCCACCTGATTTTCTTCCTTTGCGCAGCTTAAATTTCTAAGCTCCGTCTCAAGAAGAGCATGGTCAAAGGTTGTCTGAATATCCGTGGTATAGCTGACCGGTTCCGTATATCCCTTCACCCATTCATACGGCTTCTGGGTTTTTAAAAGTTTCAGAACCTCTCCGTCTGACGTGTACTTATAATTAATATTTGCTCCCTGTATCACCTGAGGCTCCAGATTTCTTGCGCTGACAGAAATAGAATACTTTTCTACCTGTTCTGCGATCGCCTGCTCTGCCTCATAAGCAGTTTTTCCGGAACAGTCCACTCCGTTGATTGTAGTTCCCTCAAAAAAGCGGTCTGAATAATAATAGGAAATTCCTGCATATGCGCAGCCTGCAGTTACTGCAAGCATAGCCACCGCAATTCCTGTAATTTTCAGCCCTTTATGCTTTTTCTTTACAGGAAGGACTGTATTTTCCAACTCCTCATCACCAATGGGGACATAAGTAATCTTTCGGGGACGAGCTGATTTTTTATTCTGCTGCTCATTCATGTTTTCGTTGCTCATTTATTCTCTCCTCGACATTAAGTAACAAAAAATTTCAATAACGCCTATATTATAACATAATTCTTCCATTTTGTATCTCATATTATGTTTTTTATAAAAGATTAATATTTTCTTTATTATTATGTACAGTTTCCCTTTTAATATTGCCTGGAAAGAAATTTTTTAAAAAGGCGCGGAAAACTTCCCGCGCCTTCAGACATCTTATTTTTTTCTTTCTTTATTTTTCTACAAGAAGAGAAGTTCCTGTCATTTCCTCCGGTTTTTCTTTTCCCATAAGCTCGATAAGAGTCGGGATAATGTCTGCAAGACAGCCGTTTTCACGAAGTGTATATTTCGGATCTGCATTTACAAGAATAAACGGAACCGGATTTGTTGTGTGCGCTGTGAATGGTTCTCCTGTAGAGTAGTCGAGAAGCTGCTCTGCATTTCCGTGGTCTGCACAGATAAACATCTGTCCGTTCACTTCTTTAATTGCATCAACTGCTCTTCCCACACACTCGTCAACTGCTTCTACCGCTTTGATCGCAGCGTTTTCCACACCTGTATGGCCAACCATATCCGGGTTTGCAAAGTTAATGATGATCACATCATATTTATCGGATTTGATCGCCTCCACCAGTTTATCGCATACAGCAGGAGCGCTCATCTCCGGCTGAAGGTCGTATGTTGCAACCTTTGGAGATTTTACAAGGATTCTGTCCTCTCCTTTATTCGGCTCTTCCACACCGCCGTTAAAGAAGAAAGTAACGTGCGCATATTTCTCTGTCTCTGCAATACGAGCCTGTGTCATATTGTTTGCAGCAAGCCACTCGCCAAATGTATTGTGAAGCTGCACTTTGTGGAATGCAACCAGTTTATTGCCGATTGTGTCATCATAATCTGTGAAGCATACAAAAGTAGTATCGAGACGTTTTTCTCTTTCAAATCCCTGGAATGCATCGTCACAGAATGCTCTTGTGATCTCACGCGCTCTGTCAGGACGGAAGTTGAAAAATACAACGGAATCTTTGTCAGATACAACAGCAACAGGACGTCCGTCTTTTTCCATTACAGTAGGAAGCACGAACTCGTCTGTCTTTCCATCGTCATAGGAAGCCTGTACGGCTGCTGCCGCGTCTGTTCCTTTTACGCCTTCTCCTTTTGTAAGCGCCTTGTATGCAAGCTCTACACGATCCCAGCGGTTATC
>OLRL01000220.1_pt1 | contig 50381 bp, 59 predicted proteins | sample 1643201 | NCBI WGS metagenome assembly OLRL01 (sample SAMEA3136649, study PRJEB25190) | human gut metagenome | biome: human gut; feature: human-associated habitat; material: faeces | place: Austria | collected 2013
TTCAGATTCATGGTACTGTTATCAATTCAGATACTGTTCCGTGAATAATTTAGGTCAAATAATATTTTTTTTGAATTTTTCACACAATAGAGACAACACTCAGGATTCCTCCGGGTGATAGTAGCGCAGCACATGTTCCGGGTATCGCTGATCCCCATAATCCCACGGACCGGCAGGATCATGAAGCGGGTCTTCCTCATTCCTTTTCGTATTGCCGCTTGCAATCCGTGCAAATTCTTTTGCCGATTCAAAACTCCAGGAGGTAATGTTATGATCCTCAAGATAAGAAAAATAAGAATCTGCTCCAAAATTATACCCCTGCAACGCAAGGCGGATACGTTTAAAATCGGTAGGGCTTTGGACCCCGGCTTTATCCATAGAATATTTCAATTCCTGTATGCCGCACTGGATCGAGTAGGCAACATCGGTAATTCCTCCGGGAACCTGCGGATATAAGGTGTTGAAAGCGCCTTCTGAGGACTGCATAACATCAGCGCCCTGTCCGGAACTTTCCTGCATCATAAGAGCAAGGATCAGATCAACATAATCTGTCATGCCGTAATCAGCAGCCACTTCCTCTACCTGGCTTCTGTAGGCTTCACAGGCAGAATTAATGGATTGTAAGCCAACATCTCCGGGACTTGTAAAGAAAAGCTTCCATATAAGAAACACAAGGATAAGGGCGGCAGCGCCGAGAAACATTTTCTGGCGGATCACCTGCTGCTCCCGTTCCTTGTGTCTCTGTTTATTTCTCCGTTCTTTATTGGAAATATCTTTTGTACTCATAGGTTTATTGTAACGTGAAATCTGGTGTTTGTGAAGTTTTTTATGGTTCATAATTCTTAAAAAACTCTAAATCTACAGGGGAAAATTGAAAAAGAAACAGGGGTGTGCTATGATACAGTCACAGGCAGAGAGTGACAGGAGGATTTTATTTATGAAAAAATCAGTGACAGCAATGTGCATCTGCGCTTCGTTTCTCTTTACGGTTCCTGTGTTTGCCGGGGTATCGGGTTACAGTGAGGCAGAGGCTTCCTATAAAAAAGAGCAGAAAACAGAAAAAAGTTTTCTGGTAGAAGACGGGGAAGGAAAGGAAGTACAGGTACTTGCAAAAGAAGATAAAGTGTATGTTACCGTAAAAGAAACGACTGTGAGAAGTATGCCGGGGGAAAAGGGAAAGGCTCTTGGAACGGTTCTTCTTGGAGCCGAAGTCTCCAGAGTGGCGGTATGTGACAACGGCTGGAGTAAAGCGTACTGTGAAGATGAAAATGGAAGGAAGATTTTTGGCTATATTCCGAATACGGCGTTAAGTGAAGAAACAAGCGTAATAGAAATGGATGAGGAGGTAACGGCAGCAAAAGACTGCGACATTCTGGATTTTCCGGGAAAAAAAGACGGACAGGTAGTGGGAGAACTCCTCGAAATGGACGAAGTCCGGAGGACTGCAAAAATCGACGATACATGGAGCAGAATTGTGTATCTTGACGAGAAAGGCAACGAAAAGAACGGCTATATTCCCACGAATATTCTGGACGGGCAGGAAGATAAGGGCGCTTCTGATAAAATTGTAAATGCGGTGGAAGATGATAAGAAGCAGCAGGAAAAGAAACAACAGGAAGGAAATACGGAAGAGGAGCAGACGGGAGCCGATAATAAAGCAGAGGTACAGGTTGCCGATGCTTCCGCTGGCGTAATCTCAAAAAGTGAAGGAAGCGGTATTTTTGCAGAAGCAGTAGACGGTGTTGCTTCTGCTGGCGGAGTGGAAGGCTTTGTAAATGGTGTACAGATAGGAACGCCGGTGGCTGTTTCCTCAGATGCATCGTTGAAGCCTCTCGGAACATTCCGAATTACCCATTACTGTCCGTGTAGTATTTGCTGCGGACCCTGGGCAAATGGAATTACTTCAACAGGAGTGACGGCAACGACAAATCATACCATTGCAGTAGACCCATCACAGATTCCCTATGGTTCGCAGGTTGTGATCAATGGACAGGTTTATGTGGCGGAGGACTGCGGCGGCGCAATTAAGACAAATTGTATTGATATTTACGTTGCGAACCATGAAGAAGGGGAAAGCAAGGGCGTGTACTACACAGATGTGTATCTGGTACAGTAAAATAATATAAAAACGCTTCGCTGTGGCGTGGCGGATGTATATGGAAGACTGCATATGACAGTCTGCATCCGGCGTGTAAAGCGAAGCGTTTATTTTAGTAGACAGAGGGGATTCAGAACGTATAAATCCCCTTTATTTTTATGCGTTTTCCAGCGCTTTTTTCAGGTCGTCTATAATGTCGTCCACGTTCTCGATTCCGATGGAAAGGCGGATCATTCCGGGAGAAACGCCTGCTTCCGCAAGCTGTGCATCGTTCATCTGGCGATGCGTATGGCTTGCCGGGTGGAGAACCATAGTCTTTGATGCCGCAACGTGCGTTGCGATATTTGCAAGCTCAAGGCTGTCCATAAAGCGGACGGCAGCGTCTCTTCCGCCCTTTAATTCAAAGGAGATCACGCCGCAGGTTCCATTTGGCATATATTTTTTTGCAAGCTCATGATATTTATCACCGGGAAGTCCTGCATAATTTACAGAGCTTACTTTTTCGTGAGCATTTAAAAATTCTGCAACCTTCTGAGCGTTGAAACAGTGGCGCTCCACACGGAGAGGAAGGGTTTCCAGACCGAGATTTAAAAGAAAGCAGTTCATCGGAGAAGGAATGGAGCCCAGGTCGCGCATAAGCTGTGAGGTTGCTTTTGTGATGTAGGCTTTTTTTCCAAACTGCTTTGTGTATACAACGCCGTGATAAGATTCGTCCGGCTCTGTAAGACCGTGGTATTTATGACCGTAAGCGTCCCAGTCAAAGTTTCCGCTGTCTACAATCGCTCCGCCTACCTGAACGGCATGTCCGTCCATATATTTTGTGGTGGAGTGGGTTACAATGTCAGCGCCCCACTCGAATGGACGGCAGTTTACCGGTGTGGCAAAGGTGTTATCCACAATAAGGGGAACGCCGTGGCTGTGGGCTGCGTGTGCAAATTTTTCAATATCAAGAACAACAAGAGCCGGGTTTGCAATGGTTTCTGCAAAAAGAACTTTTGTGTTCGGGCGGAAAGCTTTTGCGATTTCTTCTTCGCTTGCATCTGTGTCCACAAAGGTGCAGTCAATACCAAGTTTTTTGAAGGTAACTGCAAGAAGGTTGAAGGTTCCGCCGTAAATGGTGGAGGCGGCAACTACGTGATCGCCTGCTTCGCAGATATTAAAGACAGCGTAGAAGTTTGCCGCCTGTCCGGAAGAAGTAAGAAGAGCTGCAACTCCGCCTTCCAGAGCTGCAATTTTTGCAGCAACTGCGTCATTTGTAGGATTCTGAAGGCGTGTGTAGAAATATCCTTCGGCTTTTAAGTCAAAAAGCTGTCCCATTTCGTCGGTTGTGTCGTATTTGAAGGTTGTGCTCTGGCAGATAGGAACTGCGCAGGGTTCGCCCTTTGCAGGGGTATAACCGGCATGAAGACATTTTGTTTCCATTTTAAAATCGTTCATTTTGGTACGTCCTTTCGTTGGGAGTCAATGTATGTACAACAGTATTTCAGACATAAAATATATGTTCCATATAAAAACAGTTTTCCAACGCAAATCAGTTGATTTTCTTGTTTTGCTGCGCCGCTTATCTGAGAACAGAAATCATAACTCGCCGTTGGCTCGGACAGATGATTTCTGCTCTCGCTATGCTCGCAAAAACTGCTAAAATCTGCCAGGATTTGCTTTTGGAAAGGCTGTTTTGATATAGGAACAAATAATTTTATTGTACTGAGTTTTCTGTTGGAACAACATTGCATATACAAAAAAATCCCACAACGATGTGTTGTGGGAGATAGCCGTCTGGCAGTGCCCAGAGCCGGAATCGAACCAGCGACACGAGGATTTTCAGTCCTCTGCTCTACCAACTGAGCTATCTGGGCATATATGGCAAATTGCCACACGAGTTATACTATCATATTTTTTGCGTATTTGCAAGAAATATTTGAAAAAATTACAGTATTAAAGCAATAAAATATTTCTGTGGACAAGGTAAGAAATAACGATAAAACAATGAAAGTATTTTATGGACGGACATTTGTCTTTTTGCTGTTGACACAAGGCGATAGATTCGATATAATCAACGTAACAAAACCAGGAGGCAGGAATTATGTACGGATTTGAGGAAATTGAAAAGGTGGATAAAGAAATTGCTGACTGCATTAAGGCAGAAGTGGAGAGACAGAATTCTCATATCGAGCTGATCGCGTCTGAAAACTGGGTAAGCAAGGCAGTGATGGCTTCAATGGGAAGTCTGCTTACAAATAAATATGCGGAAGGGTATCCGGGAAAGCGTTTTTACGGGGGATGCGTCTGTGTGGACGAGGTGGAGCGCCTTGCCATCGAGCGGGCGAAAAAACTGTTTGGATGCGAGTATGCAAATGTGCAGCCGCATTCCGGCGCGCAGGCAAATATGGCAGTTTTTTATGCTATGTTAAAACCGGGAGATACGGTACTTGGCATGGACTTAAATCATGGAGGACATCTGACTCACGGAAGCGCGGCGAATATGTCTGGAAATTATTTTCACGCAGTGTCTTATGGGGTGAATGACGAGGGTGTGATCGATTATGAGGAAGTAAGGCGCATTGCAAAAGAATGTAAGCCAAAGCTCATTGTAGCAGGAGCAAGCGCGTATGCAAGAATCATAGATTTTAAAAAGTTCCGGGAGATTGCAGATGAGGTGGGCGCATATCTCATGGTAGATATGGCGCATATTGCAGGACTTGTGGCAACCGGACAGCATCCAAGCCCCATTCCCTATGCAGATGTGACAACGACAACCACACATAAAACGCTGAGAGGTCCAAGAGGAGGACTGATTTTAAGCAGTGAGGAAAACGCAAAAAAATTCAATTTTAATAAAGCGGTATTCCCTGGAATCCAGGGCGGTCCGCTTATGCATGTGATCGCTGCGAAAGCTGTGTGCTTTAAGGAGGCGCTGGAGCCGGAGTTCCAGGAGTATGGAAAGCGCGTGGTGGAAAATGCAAAGGCACTCTGCGAGGGACTGAAAAAACGCGGCGTAGATATTGTATCAGGAGGAACAGACAATCACCTGATGCTGGTTGATCTTCGAAGTCTGGGTGTGACCGGAAAGGAAATGGAAAATCTTCTTGACGAGGTAAATATCACCTGCAACAAAAACGCCATTCCAAATGATCCGCAGTCTCCGTTTGTCACAAGCGGCGTGCGTCTTGGAACAGCGGCTGTCACATCAAGAGGAATGAATGCAAAAGATATGGATAAAATTGCAGAAGCCATCTCTGTTATGCTAAAGGAGAGAGACAAAGAAAAGGCATCTTCTATTGTAAAAGAACTGACAGAAAAATATCCTCTGAACGCGTGAAAAAAGATAAAAAATTTTTCTCGAAATGAATGGATTTGCCGGTTTCAGTCGTATTATAAGTGAAACAGGAAAAACATTTATATTTTGGGAGGAAAATGATGATGAAAAAAGTAGCAGCAATTTTATTAACAGGTGTTCTCGTATTATCTGCAGGAAGTACGTCCGTTTTTGCAGCAGGAAGAGGCTGCCGTCAGAAAGCTTACAGAGAGGAGTGCGAGAAGGTCTGTGTCTGTTTCAAAGAGGACAGAGCTTTTGTTGACGAGGACGGAGACGGGATCTGTGATAACTGTCGGAAGGAAGAGAAAGACCGAAAAAACTGCGGCAGAGGGAATGGAAAATATTGCAAAACCGGAGAGCGCAGATGCGAAGTGAACAGGAAGTAAACAGAGCAGTGGAGCAGTATGCAGATATGATTCGAAGAATCTGCATGCTGCACCTGAAAAATTACGACGATACTCAGGACATATTTCAGAACGTGTTTTTGAAATACGCCCTGAGTTCTGTTGTTTTTGAAAGTGAAGAACATGAGAAGGCATGGCTGATACGCGTTGCCACAAATGCCTGCAGAGATTTGTTGCGGGATTTTTTTCGAAAAAATACAGTTCCGCTTGAGTTTCTTACGGAATATGGAAAAGAAGAGGAAACAGAGAACAGGGAAGTTCTGGAAGCTGTGCTTTCCCTGCCGGCGAAATATAAAGACGTGGTGTATCTACACTACTATGAAGGATATACAGCGGGGGAAATCAGCAAGATATTGGGGAAAAATGTAAATACAGTTTATACATATCTGAACCGCGCCAGAAAGATTCTGGCGGAAAAACTGGGAGGTGACGGAAGTTGAAGGAGCGGATACGGGAGGCGTTTGATGAAATTCATGCAGAAGAGGAATTAAAAAGAAATACAAAAGCGTTTCTGGAAAAGAAGAGAAAAGAAAAAAAGCAGGAGAAAAGAACCGCTTATAGATGGGTTCCCGTTATGGTCTGCTGTTTGTTTATGTTGATCGGGTTTGGAGGATACCGCCTGTATTTTACAGAAGCTTCTGTCATAAGTGTGGACATAAACCCTTCTCTGGAACTGAATCTGAATCCCTTTGACCGGGTGATTTCCGTGAAAGGATACAATAAGGACGGAGAAAATCTGGCAGAAGAAGCAGATGTAAAATTTATGGATTATAAAGAGGCGCTGGAGGAAATCCTGTATACAGATTGTGTAAGCAAGTGTCTTGATAATGATGAGCTTCTTTTTATTACAGTAGCCGGAAGAAACGGAAAAAAAAATGTGGAAATATTAAAAGATATAGAAGAGTTTCTTCCTGAAAATAAAAATATGCGGTGTACGGGAGCTGGAAGAGAAGAGGTGGAAAATGCTCATAAAGCAGGGTTGTCCGTGGGAAAATACAGGGCGTTTCTGGAGGTAAAAGAGCAGAATCCTGAACTGACGCCGGAAGATGTGCAGGGGCTTACTATGCGGCAAATAAGAGAACTGGGAGAAAAATCCCAGGGAGAAAAGGTGGGGGATTCCGGGAAAAAGGGAGGAAATCCTGAGAAAAACAGGCAGGGAGCAGAAGAAGAAAAAAGAAGAGAAAGAAAAAGAGCCGGAAAAAATTAAGAGAAATGTGATTTAATCACAGAAATCTTTTTTGAAACCGGGTATATTATAGGAAAGCAAAGGAAAAATAAGAAAGCAGGTGGCAAAACTGGAAAATGTGATCATTATCGGTGCAGGACCGGCAGGGATTTCCGCAGCTCTTTATCTTGCCAGAGGAAATATGAATCCTCTTCTTATATATGACGGGACAGGAGCATTGGAAAAGGCGGAAAAAATCGAAAATTATTACGGACTTTCCACTCCGCTTTCCGGAAGCGAGCTGTTTGAGACAGGACTTTCTCAGGCAAAGGCTCTTGGCGTCCGGACAGTAGAAGCGCAGGTTCTGGGACTTGGAGGCTTTGATACCTTTGAGATAAAAACAACAGAGGGTATTTTTGAGAGCAGGAGTGTGATCCTTGCAACAGGAGGAAAAAGAAAAGCGCCGCAAATTCCGGGATTAAAGGAGTTTGAAGGAAGAGGAGTAAGTTACTGTGCTGTGTGCGATGCTTTTTTCTACAGAGGCAAAGATGTGGCAGTGCTTGGAAACAGCGATTTTGCCCTTCATGAGGCGGAGGAACTTTCCAATACAGCAGGTTCCGTCACAATCTACACAGACGGGCAGGAACCTGATTTTTCCAGAGAGCCGTCTATGGAAGTCAATACCATGAAAATCCAGGCGATCGAGGGAGACGGAAAAGTGTCCGGCATACGGCTTGGAGGAGAGGTAGAGGCAGAAGATACAGAATCCGGAGCTTTCAAAGAGGCAGAAGGTGTGTTTGTAGCACTTGGAACTGCAGGAAGCGGAGAACTTGCAAGGCAGATTGGAGCCGGGCTTACAGAAAAGGGAAATATTCAGGTAAATTCCGATATGGAAACCACAGTTCCCGGACTCTTTGCAGCAGGCGACTGTACAGGCGGACTGCTTCAGATTGCAAAAGCCGTTTACGAGGGGGCGCAGGCCGGCATTTCCGCCGGAAAATATGTCCGCTCGTTAAAAAAAGAGATAGAATAAAGGAGAATATTATTATGGCAAAAGTATTTACAGCAGAAAATTTTGAACAGGAAGTATTAAAATCAGACAGACCGGTACTCGTAGATTTCTGGGCAACATGGTGCGGACCGTGCAGACGTCAGGCTCCGATCATCGAAGAGCTGGCGGAAGAAGGATACGCAGTTGGAAAACTTGACGTAGACCAGGAAATGGAACTGGCTCAGAAATATCAGGTTATGAGCATTCCGACTCTGATCGTATTTAAAAACGGAGAAGAGGCAGCCCGCCTTGTGGGATTGACTCCAAAGGAAAAATTAAAAGAGCTTCTTTAAGAAGCCAGAAAGCCGTCTGGCCAGATGCAATCAGGAATGATTCAGCATCTGGTACAGGCGGCTTTTGTTTTTGATGGAAATATTTCCCCGGGAAACTTCAATACAACCTTCAGAAGCCATCTGCTTTAAGGCGCGGCTGACCGCCTCTCTTGCGCTTCCTATGGAGCGGGCAAGGCTTTCCTTTGTAAGAGGAAGGGTATCGGAGCCTGTTTCTGCCGCTTCGTCAAGAAGGAAGGCGGCAATCCTCTGTGGAAGGGAAAGGAAAAAGGTGCGTTCAATACCGGAAATCACATCAGAAAAATGCTCAGCCGTCAGTTTGTAAATAAAGCTTTCCAGATAAATATTGCTTTTCATCAGTCTGGAAAAAACAGGCGCAGGAAGGAGTAAAAGCTCACAGTCTGTCTCTGCGTCAATCTGCACATCGAAGGTAATGGCAGAAAGCATACAGGAGGCGGAAAGGGTACAGATGTCTCCTGCTCGCAGTCGGTATAGTGTTGCCTCTTTTCCCTGGGAGGAGAGAAGATATACCCGCATAATGCCTTTTAAAAGAAAGAGCGTACCCAGGCATTGCTGCTCTCCTGACTGAATGGCTGCGCCTTCCTCATAATGAAGCGTGCGGATATTGGAGAGAAGCAGCTCCTTGTCCGCCTCTGACATATGTTTCCAGAAAGAAAAATTTTGAAAATAGTCGAGAAATTCATTTTTATCCATAATGTAGCTCCCTTCTTAAACAGAGTTATGTGATTCTTTTTCTACAAGCTGGTCTCTGCTGATATGAACGGTTTCTTCAGGAATTGTGTGGTTTTTCAGATTTGTGAACCAGATGGGAAGACCTGCTGAAAAAAGAAAGCTCTTTCCCTGCTGTATCTGAAAATGAATATGAGGTTCGCTTGTATTTCTGCTGTTTCCGCAGCGCGCGAGAATTTGACCTCGAGAAACCTTATCTCCGATTTTTACGCAAAAACTGTCTTTTTTGATATGGGCGATCGTGCTGTATTCCTGTGCGGAATGCTGAATTACAATATAATTCCCGCGTACATCGGAGGAACTGCACGATACTTCCTGATTATCTGAAATGGGCGTGTCCTCAAACTGATTTTTCAGTGCAACAACAATGCCGTCGGCAGGAGATAAAACTGGCTTGCCATAACAGAGATAATCGGCAACAGATTTGCCGTCGCAATGAAAAGACTGACCATTTTCTTCTATAAAAAAATCGTAGGCATATCTCTGCGGACAAATGTTCCATGAGTGAGACGTTTTTTTGTCGATTCCGCCGTTTGCCACGGTCCAGATACCTTCAAAAGGAAGAGAATACAGAACCTGAGGCTTGTAGTTCCTGATATTCGGCAGACGAAGCCGGTTGCGGACATAAATACATGGAATACCGAGAAGCATTCCAAGGTTTTGAAACAAAAATTTCAGGTTTCGTATATTTTCATCGTCGTTTTCGCTGTCTGTTTTAAGGACAAGAATACAGGACAGAATGAAATTTACAATGACCAGGAGAAAAAACAGATAAAATAATTTCAGTCCCGGAATATGAAAAAAAGTCCCGAGCAGTCCGATTAATCCCAGCCAGTACAGCTTTTTTGTGATTTTCAGGAAGGTGATCATGGAAGCCTCCTCTTTTAATCCGAAATAAGATTTACTTTTCCAATTTTTTTGCTACAATCAGATAACGGTGGATTGTTCCTTCTATATATCCGGTATCTTCAATGCTTTTCTGTATTTTGAGCAGGGAATCAAAACATCTTTCTACAGAAAATCCGGGAAATTCCCATTCAATAATATGAGCAAACCAGACAAAGGCGCCCACATCATAAAAACGAATGGGACGGAAGGCTTCTTCTGCCCGAATGATATGAAATCCTGCGTTTTCAAATATTTCTCGCTGTTCTTTTAAATTCAAATGTGGAAATGGCTTTTGCGTATTGGGCAGTACCATTTCGACCAGATTCCTGTCATTTTCGCTGCCGACCTGTTCCGTAATAAAAAGTCCGCCCTTTTTCAGAAGACGGTATAATTCTTCTGCATGAAAATCACCATGCCTGTTTATAATGATGTCAAAACTTTCTGATTCAAAAGGAATGTTGGAAGGAGTATCACAGGATTTAAAATCGATTCCCAGTGGAAGAAGAGTTTTTTTACATAATTCCACATTGGGAGGATAACCTTCTGTTGCCGCTGTATTATGAAAGGGGTGCTTCAGAGAAAGAAGAAATTCGCCGCCGCCTGTATCGTAATCTAAAATTTTTATGTTTTTATTGAGATACTGACAGATAATCTTTTTATAATCCCACGGCAGGTCGTCTTCTTCCCTGTAGCGGTTGTGGATATGGGAAAAATCCCAGCCGTGAATATGTGCAGTTTCTTCTTCCTTTTTCCAGAGCTTTTTCCGCTCATCAGGTGTCATTTCTTTTTCCATAACGAAGTTTGTAAGAAAGATTCCCTGGCGTTCGACCTGCTGTTCTTTTATAACTTTGTAACCTCTTTTTTCAAAAAAAGGACGCGCTGTAATAGAAGCGTGTGTGGTAATATTTCCAGGTGCGGTCTGCTCCAGCGCATCGCAGATGGCGGTGGCAACGCACTGATTCTGGTGATCTGCGTGGACGTATAAACGATCCAGATAACCGGTTTCATCTATATCTCCAAAACCCGTGATACGATCTCCATCAACGGCAACTATGCTGTAATGCTCCAGAAAAGACTGGTTCCATTTTTCCAGATCAACCTGTCCGGTTGCCCATACATTTAACTGCTCCTCTGTGTAATCTTTTGCGTTTACTGTATGAATGGTATGGTAAAACAGTTCTGCCATTTCTTTACAGTCAGATGGCTTATAATTTCTGATTTTCATGTCTGAGTTCCTTCCTATTATTTTCGACAAATGGTATTTGACGCAATCTCTATCGCCGCAACATCGGTAATAATGATTATAATCATAACAACAGTGAAATTGGAGGGCAACACTTCCTCAAACAATTCTGCAATCAGGACGAGAAATGTAATGATTGCCATTCCGATTCCCATTACCCGGCACAGCTTTTTTTCATTGTATTTTGCTTTTTCTTCTTTGGATGCAGTATTATATCCTGCAATCAGCCAGCTTCCATGACCGGAAAGTAAGGTTATGGACATGGCTGCGAGGATCAAAAATATAACCCAGAATATCCAGTCAGGTCCATGCGATACGTCAGACAGTTTCATGACAGCACCTCTTATAATGGGAATTATATCCCCGGAAAATAAAGAATTGTTGTTTCTAACAGTATAACATTTGCAGTATGTTCTGTCACTGGAAAATTCATTTGACAGGAGAAGACGGGAAGTTGATTTTGCGGAAAAAAGTGACTGTAAGACAGGGGTATGGTATAATGGGGAAAAGTAATGAAGGGGCAGATTCATATAGCTGCATCTGATGAAGATAAAACCTTACTTGAATTTTGTTTTTTAGGCGGAAAAAGGCGATTTATAAACAATTTTAAAGAAGGATTTTGTTTTTTAGGCGGAAAAAAGCGATTTATAAACAATTTTAAAGAAGGATTGTGTTTTTTAGGCGGGAAAAAGCGATTTATAAACAATTTTAAAGAAGAATTTTGTTTTTTGGGTGGGAAAAGGCGACTTATAAAAAATTTTAAAGAAGAATTTTGTTTTTTGAGCGGAAAAAGATGATTTATAAACAATTAAACATAAATTGAGTTCGGAGGTGTCGAATGAAAACAGTTACAATATGTGGAAGTATGAAATTTGAAATAGAAATGCAAAGGATAGCGTTTCTGTTAGAAACAAAGTATAATGTGAATGTTTTACAATGTGTGTATAATGTAGATAATTTGGATATTACACCTATGGAACAGGTCGCTCTTGAAAATGCGCATTATAGAAAAATAGAAATCTCGGATGCAATTTACGTTGTGGATATTCAAGGATATATTGGAAAGCAAGTTTCCAAAGAAATTGCGTTTGCAAAAAGCAAAGGGAAGGAAGTTATTTTTCATTCGGCATACATAGGAAATTAAATTCAGGATATTTGGAGGGAAACATGATTATTACAGTGGACAGAACGAACTTATTACAAGCTGCAATGATACATTCAATCTCATGGAAAGAGTCACATCGTTCTTTCTGCGTACCAGATTTTGTCGAGAGGCACACACCTGAAAGACAGCAGGAATATATGCAAAACAAGATAAACTGTGGAAGCAAGTTTTATATGTTGGTTGAAGATATGCCGGTTGGTGTTGTTTCAGTCAAGGAATGCCTGATTGAAGATCTTTATATTTTACCGGATAAACAGAAAATGGGTTATGGTACAAAGTTACTGCAATTTGCTATTGAGAAATGTACTGGTATCCCCACTCTATGGATACTCGAAAACAATACCAATGCAAAACGGTTGTATCACAAGATGGGATTTCAAGAAACAGGTAGAATTCACGCAATCGCAGAGAAGCTTGATGAGATTGAACTAAGGCTACCGCAATCTCACTGACTTTAGACGGTGGGTTAAGGTAGCCAAAAGTAAAAAAATGTTATACACTTACGTCATGGGAACATGGAAATCAAAAAAATAGACACAAATATTTATTACAGTATCATATTATATTCGTCTGCAAATATAGAAAGAAATTACTGATTTCAAAGCGAATATCAGATGATATAAAGCAATTTTCTTACGAAATATGTCAAAGGCATAAAGTTATCATCAGATATATGGAAACGGATAAAGATCATATTCATTATATGATAGAAACAGAACCTACAATGTCAGTGAGTCAAATCGTAAATTTAATGAAAAGCTATACGACATACCATATATGGGAAAGATATTCAAATTATTTGCGAAAACAGTTTTGGAAAGAGCATACATTTTGGACAGATGGCTATTTTGCTTGTAGCGTAGGGAATGTTTCAGAAGAAATGCGAAAGAAATATATAGAAAATCAAGGTTAAAAAGGTGATGATAACAAATGTTAAAAGCATATAAATACAGAATATATCCGAATAAAGAACAGGAAATTCAGATTGCGAAAACATTTGGATGCTGCCGTTTTGTATATAATCAGACACTTACATATAAAAAAGATACATATGAGCAGGAAAAGAAATCTGTCAGCAAAACGGATTGTAATAATTACTGTAACAGAGAATTAAAGAGAACGTATGAATGGCTAAAAGAAGTAGATAAATTTGCCTTGACAAATGCGATATATAACATGGATGCCGCATATCAAAAGTTTTTCAAAGAACATGCCGGATATCCAAAGTTCAAAAGTAAACATGATAACCACAGATCCTATACAACAAATTTTACGAATGGAAACATAGCAGTAGACTTTAAGAATGGAAAGGTAAAACTGCCGAAATTAAAAGAAGTGAAGGCAAAAGTGCATAAGGATTTCAGCGGTCAGATAAAATCTGCCACTGTATCGCAAGTACCAAGTGGAAAATATTATGTATCTGTTTTAGTAGAAACAGAGCATGAAGAATTGCCGCACACAAAACAGAATATTGGATTAGATTTAGGGATAAAGGATTTGTGCATCACGTCAGATGAAAGAAAATACGAAAATCCGAAGACGATTAAGAAATATGAGCGAAAGTTAGCGAGGTTACAGAGACAATTATCGCATAAAAAGAAAGGCAGCCGTAATTATTATAAAAAGAAAAAACAAATAGCATTATTCTATGAGAAAATCACAAATACCAGAAAGGATTATCTGCATAAGATTTCCCATGAGATTATCAGCGAAAACCAAGTGATAGTTTCGGAAAACCTACAGATAAAAAATATGGTAAAGAATCATCATCTGGCAAGATCAATAATAGATGCGTCATGGTATGAGCTTACAAGGCAGCTAGAGTATAAAGCAAAGTGGAATGGGCGGAAATATATCAAAGTAGATACATTCTATGCCAGTAGTCAGTTATGTTCTAGTTGTGGGTATCAAAATACAGATACAAAGGATTTGTCAGTAAGAGAATGGACATGTCCTGCATGTGGAGAAAAACATGATAGGGATATTAATGCTGCAAAAAATATATTGGCAGAGGGATTACGACAAATAGCGTAAGAAAAAAAATATAGGGTAGGGACTGCCCGAATTAATGTCTGTGGAGATAGTAGATTGCGAGGTCTATGAAGCAGGAAGCCCATTGGCTTTAGACAATGGGTAGTTCACCTCTCATTAGTATAACTTCCAGCCTTTTGAGGACACCATTTTTTTGACCTATCTGAATTGTCGCTCAAGAAGTATTCCTTGCTCGTAAGAGCTCGGTCAATGCTAAGTTATGAGGTTAAAAGTGAATCATGCCATATGGCTTGATTATAAATACAAAGATAAAAACGCAATGTATATTGAAAAATATACTAGAGCTGGTAGGTAGCCCAGCCGTCCTATTGTTAAATAGGGTAAGTAACCTGCCCCTCCGGGTTGTCCGTTCTTTGTTCATCAATTATCTAGGAGGGAAAATTATGGACAAAGTAAGTGAAAAACTAACAGTATTTTTTGAAGAACCATTCTGGGTAGGCGTATTTGAGCATATCGAAGATGGTAAATTATCTGTGGCTAAGGTAACTTTTGGCTCAGAACCAAAAGATTATGAGGTACAGGCGTATATTCAAAAATACTATTTCAGTTTGAAATTCAGTCCGGCCGTCGATACTGCTGTAAAAGAAGCAAGAAGAAATCCAAAAAGAATGCAGCGGGAAGTGAAAAAACAGACACAGGAAATGGGTATTGGAACTAAAGCGCAGCAGGCATTAAAATTGCAGCAGAAACAGAAGAAGCAGGAGTGTAAAGTGAAAGTTCGGGAAAGAAAAGCGGCTGAGAAATTGCGAATGTTTAATCTGAAACAGCAAAAGAAAAGAGAAAAGCATAAGGGGCATTAGTCCCTTGGCTTTACTTTTTCAAAGCGAAAGTGATGGAGGTAATAAAGTGGAATTTACATTAGCTGTTATGCAGGATTTGGAACAGTTAAAAAGCATATATAAAGAGATTATCAAAAATATGAATGAAAACGGTATTCAAATCTGGGACGATATTTATCCCTGTGGATTTTTTGAGGACGATATAAAAAATAAGAGGCTTTATCTTCTGAAAAAGAATGAAGAAATCATATCCGCGTTTTCTTTATCCGATACAAGCCCGGGAGAAAATGTGATCCACTGGAAAGATAAGTCTGCAAAAGCCATGTACATTGACCGCCTGGGCGTAAATATCAGGTATGCGAAAAAGGGAACAGGAAGTCTGATGCTTGCTAAGGCAAGAGAAATAGCAAGAACATCATGCGCTGAATATTTAAGACTTTTTGTAGTGGATATAAATACGCCTGCTATTCGCCTTTATGAAAAAATGACTTTTTAAAGGCGAAGGGAATTTACAAGGAAGTATTTGATGATGGATTTGCATTGCGTGAATTGGGATATGAAATAAAAGTGTAAGCAGGAGTGGAAAAGCGCTTGCGGAACTGGAAGAGAAGTTATGATATAAAAAATACCTATATTTTCAGGAAGCAAAGAAAATGGGATATGAGCAGGCAGAACTGGAGGTTATAGCAGATAATGTAAATGCCATTGCCCTGTATGAAAAAATGGGATTTAAGAAATACGGAACGTTCCCCAACAGTGTGAAATATTCTGATGGAAGGTATGCAGATGCGGAGTTTATGATGAAAACTTTGTAGGAGAGACGTTAATTTTTTCAATTATATATCTGGAAAGGAGCAGATATAAATGGGGTCATTATTCAGTTCGACATTAAATACACGTGCACTTCCTGTAGATGGTATGCGATATATAAGAAGTGATGCTCCGCTTAATTTAACAAGGGAAGAAATTCAGTGGCTGCTGGATAATAACATAACTACTCTTGTAGATTTGCGTTCTGAACAGGAATTAAAGCGTAAACCATGTCCGCTGCAGAAAATGGAAGAATTTACTTATTACCATCTGCCGGTAACCGGTGGAGAAGAGATTCCGAAGTCCAGGGAACAGCTTTATGAAAGTTATCTGGGTATGATAGATGGGCAAATGGAGCTTATCCTGGATACCATATTGAATGCGGTATCAAATGTTATGTATTTTTGTACGGCAGGAAAAGACAGAACAGGGGTTGTATCTGCATTGCTTTTAAAACATCTGGGAGTCCCGGAAAATATTATTTTGGAAGATTATATGGAATCGAAAGAGAATCTGATAGATATGCTTACTGCGTATGCGGAAAAAAATCCAGAAGCGGATATTGACATTATGATTCCAAAAGCGGAAAATATAAGAAAGATATTAAAATAGACTGAATCAAATCAACACAACAGAAAACAGGAGTTTCTTTATGAAAATTTTACTTGCAGCGTGTAATGCAAAATACATTCACTCAAATCTTGCTGTGTACAATCTCAGGGCGTACGCAGAAGAATACAGAGAACATATAATTTTGAAAGAATATACCATAAATCAGCAAAAAGACGAGATTCTTCGGGATATTTATCTGGAAAAGCCGGATATTATATGCTTTTCCTGCTATATCTGGAACATTTCTTTTGTGAAAGAGATTGCGGAGGATCTGAAAAAAATCCTGCCGGAGTCTGTATTCTGGGCAGGGGGTCCGGAGGTTTCCTTTGATGCGGAAGATTTTTTGAAAAAGAATCCGGGATTTTTCGGTGTTATGGTGGGTGAAGGAGAAGAAACTTTCCGGGAGCTGTGCAGATTTTACGTGGAAAACAAAGGAAGTCTGGAAGAAATTTCGGGCATTGCTTTTTATTTCGGGGAAAAAATCCGTCACAATGGCTGGCGGGAGATTATGGATTTAAGCAAAGTACCCTTTGCCTATGAAAATATGGAGGATTTCCGAAATAAAATCGTGTATTACGAAAGCAGCAGAGGCTGTCCTTTTTCCTGCAGTTACTGTCTTTCTTCTGTGGATAAGAAGCTTCGCTTCCGAAATCTCGATCTTGTAAAAAAAGAGCTTCAGTTTTTTATTGACAGAAAAGTACCTCAGGTAAAATTTGTGGACAGGACATTTAACTGTAAGCACAGCCATGCAATGGAAATCTGGCAGTATATTCTGGAGCATGACAATGGCATTACAAATTTTCATTTTGAGATTTCAGCGGACCTTTTAAAAGAAGAGGAGCTGTCTCTTATGGAAAAAATGCGACCTGGTTTGATCCAGCTTGAAATCGGAGTACAGTCTACAAATCCGGATACGATAAAGGCGATCAGAAGAACAATGGATTTTGAGAGACTTTCGGAAATTGTAAACAAAATACACAGTTTTGGAAATATCCATCAGCACCTTGACCTGATTGCAGGGCTGCCATATGAGAATTACGACAGTTTCCGAAATTCCTTTAATCAGGTATATGCCCTGAAACCGGAGCAGCTTCAGCTTGGGTTTCTGAAAGTTTTAAAAGGCTCTCTTATGAAGGAAATGGAAGAGGAGTACGGGATTGTCCACAAAGAGAAAGAGCCGTATGAGGTGCTTTCAACAAAATGGCTTTCCTATGGTGAGATTTTAAAGCTGAAAACAGTGGAAAGTATGGTGGAAGTGTATTATAATAGTGGACAGTTCCAAAATACACTGAATTATATAGAAAGCTTTTTTGAAGATGCTTTTTCTTTGTATGAGGAGCTTGGAAAATTTTATGAAGAAAAAGGGTATCACAGTATTTCTCATTCCAGAATGAAGAGATACGAAATTCTTCTGGAATTTCTGGAAGGGTATCAGGAAATTTCCCGGGAAAAAGTTGTGGATGCGATGATTCTTGATTTATATCTACGGGAAAATTTAAAGAGTCGTCCTTCTTTTGCGCCTTCTCAAAAATCATACGAAAAGATGGTGTGGGAATACAGAAGGGAGAAAAAGATTCCAAAGACGGCACATATTGAGGTGTTCCAGAATGGCGAGGTTGTGCTGTTTGATTATGAAAAGAGAAATCCTTTAACAAATAACGCAGAAACAAAGAGAATCAATGAAGAGGTGAAAGAATATGGGTATGTTTGATCCGAAGAAAAGAAAAGTAGTTACTGCAGTGATTGCAGTGATCCTTGTACTGGCAATGGTTGTTCCAACTGTACTTTCTCTGATTTTGTAAGGCAGGAAGTTATGAGACTTGGAAAAGCGGCAATGGAAGCTCTTCAGGCGGAAGTAACAGGAAGACTGCTTCCCGGCGATGAAATCGTGGTAGTGGGACCAGCAGGACTGAAGGGGACGTCTGTGATAGCAAAAGAAAAAGAACAGGAGCTCACAAAATATTTTTCAAAAGGCTTTCTGGCGGACGGAAAAAATCTTTATAAAGCCTGGAGGGCAGACATAAAAAAAGAGGGTATTTCTCCCTGGAATCTGGGACTGGAGCTTGGCGCGCACAGCCTCTATGAAATAGGAGAGGGCGGTTTTTTAGCGGCGCTCTGGAAAATGGCGGAGGCTTCTGAGGTGGGGCTTTCTGTGGATTTACGAAAAGTTCCCATGCGTCAGGAAACAATAGAGATTTCCGAGATTTTTTCTGTAAATCCCTATCGTTTGTATGGAAAAGGAGCGATTTTAATCGGGACTCCATCAGGGGAAGAACTTGTTTTTAAGCTGGAAAAACTGGGCTTTATGGCAGCAGTTATCGGACAGGCAGAAAAAGGAATTGCAAGAAAACTGTACAGCGGAGAAAATTTCCGTTATCTGGAGCGTCCGTCAAAGGACGAATTAAAAGGAGTAGTAACCACATGGCAAGATTAAATATTGTGCTTCATGAGCCGGAAATTCCGGCAAATACAGGAAATATCGGGAGAACCTGCGTGGCAACAGGGACGAGACTTCATCTGATCGAACCACTTGGCTTCAGTTTAAGTGAAAAGGCGATCAAGCGGGCAGGAATGGATTACTGGAAAGATTTAGATGTGACTACATATGTAGATTATGAGGATTTTCTGGCAAAAAATCCGGGAGCGAAAATTTATTATGCAACAACAAAAGCTCCAAATGTATATACAGAAGTTTCCTATGAAGAGGACTGCTATATTATGTTTGGAAAGGAGAGCGCCGGAATCCCGGAAGATATTCTCGTAAAAAATCAGGAAACCTGTGTGAGGATTCCAATGATAGGAGAGATACGTTCTCTTAACTTAAGTAATTCGGTAGCGATTGTGCTTTACGAAGCCCTTCGGCAGAACCATTTTGATCATATGAATCTGGAAGGACATCTTCGAAATTTTGACTGGAAGTAGGCAACTGCTTCCATTTTTTTCACAAGAATTAAGTAATTAAGAGAGTTCGAAGCATGCTTATTTGCCTTGCTCGATTTGCGGGGGAGGAAGAGATGAATTTAATTATTAATTTTTCGGCAAGAGAAAAAGGAAACTGTGGGGCGATTGCAGAGTTTATAAAAAAGAGCGAGGACATGGTTGTCCATTACAAAAATCTGCATACACACAGATGCAGCGACTGTGAATATGAGTGTATGCAGGGAAAATGTAAATACAGGGAAGATGATGTTTATGCATTATATGAAAGCTTTTTAAAATACGACAGGATTGTTATGATCGTACCAATGTATAGTGGAAATCCCTCTTCTTTATACTTTAGTTTTAACGAACGATGCCAGGATTTTTTTATGGAGAATAAAGAGATTTATGACGATATGTTGAGAAGAATTTTTCTGATCGGTGTTTACGGGAGCAGACTGGAAACGCCGGATTTTGTCCCGTGTCTGGAAAAATGGTTTATGGATACTTCTTATAAAAATCACGTACTGGGAATTGAAAGACGTCCGTATAAACAGAAAATGAAAGACTGTATTCTTGATGTAGAAGAAGTAAGGGAGACAGTAGGAAGGTTTATGGATAGAGTGGAGGAGAATTAAAAAATGAATGAAATTTTAAAAAGTTTATATAACAGAAAATCTGTGCGCGTATATGAGGAACAACCAATTTCATCGGAAATTAAAAACGTGATTTTAGAAGCGGCTGTCCAGGCGCCAAGCGCAGGCTGCCAGCAGCTTTATACAATTCTTGATATTACTGATGAAAAACTGAAAGAAGCTTTATCAGAAACATGCGATCACCAGCCTTTTATTGCAAAAGCTCCACTTGTTCTTATATTTTGTGCAGATTGTAAAAAGTGGTATGATGCTTATCTGGAAGCAAATTGCAGTCCCAGAAATCCTGGAGTGGGAGATTTGATGCTGGCAGTGACAGATGCGGTAATCGCAGCGCAGAACGCAGTTGTGGCAGCAGAAAGTTTTGGCGTGGGTTCCTGCTATATCGGAGATATTATGGAAAACTGCGAAGAGCAGAGAAGACTTTTAAATCTTCCAGAGTATGTGTTTCCTGCTGCTATGCTGGTATTCGGGTATCCTACAGAACAGCAGAAGAACCGCAAAAAGCCGGAGCGCTGTAAAATGAATTATATTGTACATGAAAATGCATATCGAAGTATGGGAGGAGAAGAATTGAAAGAAATGCTGACACCTCGCTGTAGCAGACAGTCCTTCGAAGAGTGGATTGGTGCTTTTTGTGAAAGGAAATATAATTCCGATTTTTCAAAGGAAATGACACGCTCTGTGGGAGAATATCTGAAGCAGTTTGAATCTTGATAAAGCAAGGACATTCTTTGGAGTGTCCTTATTTTGTGCTTGCAAATGGGTGGACAGAATGATAATATGATATAAAATAAAAAATACTTGATTAAAAAATCAGAAAAATAAAAAGGAGGGGTATTATGGAACTTGAGAAATATCGTATTCATTCCAAAATGGCAAGAGGCATGGAAAAAGCGGAGATTGTTTTTAAAAATGCCCGCGTTTTTCTGGCACATACAGGTGAATTTATAGATGGAGATGTAGCGGTAGCGGATGGCATTGTACTGGGGATTGGAACGTATCAGGGGGAGAAGGAAATCGAAATGGACGGAAAACTTCTTGTGCCCGGATTTGTGGACAGTCATCTCCATCTGGAATCGACTCTTGTCACTCCGGGAGAACTGATCCGTCAGGCTGCCCAGTGCGGAACGACGACTTTTATCGTAGATCCCCATGAGTCTGCAAATGTTTCCGGTACAGACGGAATTGATTATATTCTGGATCAGACGGAAAATGTTCCGGCAAATGTATTTGTCATGATGCCTTCCTGTGTTCCGGCAACTCATGTAGATGACAACGGCTGTACGCTGACAGCGGGAAAAATGAAAAACTATCTTGAGAATCCAAGGATTCTGGGGTTGGGGGAAGTGATGGACGCGCCGTCTGTAATAGAGGGAAGCGTATCCATGTATGAAAAACTGAGCCTTTTCCAGAATCGTGTGCGGGACGGGCATGCGCCGTTTCTCTCAAAGGGGGATTTATCTGCGTATGCCCTCGCAGGAATTTCCACAGACCATGAATGCGTGACGTATGAATACGCGATGGAAGAGTGCAGAAACGGAATGCAGGTACTGATCCGTGAGGGAAGCGCCGCAAGAAATCTGGATGCGATCGTAAAAGGAATCGTGGAACATCATACAGATACAGAAAGCTTTTGTTTCTGTACAGATGATAAGCACATAGAAGAGATCAGAAAAGACGGACATATTAATTATAATGTAAAAAGAGCGGTGAGTCTCGGTTTGTCTCTTCCCGCTGCCCTTAAAATGGCAACTATTCAGGCGGCAAGATGCTACGGACTGAAAAATATCGGAGCCATTGCTCCTGGGTATCAGGCTGATTTTGTTGTGCTGGATAATGAGAAAGATTTAAACGTAGTGGACGTTTATTATAAGGGAGAAAGAATTGTACCGGACGAAAAGCCGGAGATCAAGCCATGTCCGCCTGTCCTGAAAAATACGGTGCATCTGGCAAGAGTGCAGGAGCGTGATTTCCGCCTTCTTCATACAGGAGAAAAAGCGCATGTGATCGTAATGGAGGAAGGACAGATCACAACAAAGGATTCCTATGAAGAAGTTCCGTGGAAAGAAGAAAACGGGGAGAAAATTTTTGTTCCAGATTCGGCATATCAGAAGATTGCAGTTCTGGAACGCCATAAAAACACAGGAAAAATCGGAGTGGGAATTATAAAAGGTTTCCATCTTTCAGGAGGAGCGATTGCTTCCAGTGTATCCCATGATTCCCACAATATGATCGTGATAGGAGATAACGACAGGGATATGCTTCTTGCAGTACAGGAACTGGTGCATACACAGGGAGGATATACATTGGTGGAAAATGGAAAGGTCTACAGAACGCTTCCGCTTCCTGTCATGGGACTTATGAGTGATGCGGGATATGAGAAGGTAAATGAAGCGCTTAAAGATATGATTCCAAAGGCACATGAAATGGGAATCCCCGCAGGTTTCGACCCGTTTATTACCCTGTCCTTTATGGCGCTTCCTGTAATTCCGGAAATCCGTATTACACCAAGAGGAATCTATCTGGTAAAAGAGGACCGTATGCTGCGGGGACCATTTGAAAATTAAATTATTTTGCTTTTTCCAGCGTAAATATGAATTCTGTTCCAACGCCCTCGGTGCTGATCACATTGATGTTCTGACCGTGGGCGTTTATGATTTCTTTTACAATGGAGAGACCGAGACCTGTTCCAAGCCGGTCTTTTCCTCTCGATGTATCCAGTTTATAGAAACGCTCCCAGATTCTGGAAATCTTTTCTTTGGGTATCCCGGATCCGTGGTCTTTGACAGAGACAAAGACTTTTCCGTTTTTTTCCGTAGTTTCCAGTACAATAGAAGAGTTATTATTACTGAATTTTAAAGCATTGTCAAGAAGATTATAAATAACCTGCTGGATCTGTTCCATATCTGCACGCACAAAAAGTTCTTTTCCTGTAAGATAAAGAACAAGCTGAATGTTGCGCTTTGCACAACTTCCTTCAAAGGTTGCGGCTGTTGTGCGGAGGGTTTCATTGATGTCAAAGCGGTGCACGTGCATCAGCCGTTTTTTGATGTCCAGATCGTTTAAGGCGAGAAGGCTTCGCGTGAGTTTTTCAAGCCGTTCAGATTCATAGGCGATAATTTTTAAATATTTCTCCTGAAGCTCATGCGGAATCGTTCCGTCCAGCATTGCCTGCACATATCCTTTGATAGAAGTAAGGGGAGAACGGAAATCGTGGGAGACGTTGGAAATAAAACGTCTCTGATATTCTCCGTTCCGATTTAATTTGTCCGCCATATAATTCAGAGAATTTGCCAGGTATCCCATTTCGTCATCTGTTTTTATGGGAATCTTATAAGAAAGATTTCCATTTCCAAACTCGGAAGCTCCGTTTACAATCTGCTGAAGCGGTTTGTGAATACGGGAGCGGTACAGAAGGATAAGAAGTATGGCTGCACCGTACAGAAGAAGAAACATAAAAACGAGAACTTCCTGGAAGGTGCTTCTGTCATTATAAATTTGCTGCATGGGGTAGTGAAGGAATACGTACCCTTTGATACCTGTGCCGCGGATGATAGCAGAAACAACTGTAAGATGTTTTGAGGAAAAACAGTCATGGAAGGTTCCTATTTCATATGCGCCTTCCTGGGATAGGCGGGAAGCAGTATCTAAAACTTCAGATGGTTTCGGAAGTTCTTCTCTGTTTGCCGTGTCGAAAAGGATTTCTCCGTCAGCAGCGGTGATCCATATGCTGGCATTTTGAAAATCTGCGATTTCTTTCAGCGGTCTTCCAAAATATTTCATAGTGTCAGAAGACACGAGCTGGTCAAAGGATTCATGATTTGCAATGTGGGTTACTTCTTTCTGCAGTTCCTGCACGGTGTGTTCTTCCAGACGGAGTTCCACAAGATAGGAGCCTCCGGACACAATAAGGAAGAAACACACAAAGCCAAGAGCGATATAGTACATAAAAACTTTTGTAAAAACAGAGCGTGTCATCAGGATTTTACCTCAAATTTATAACCGATGCCCCATACTGTAGCGATTGCCCAGTTGGGGTGGTCTTTTATTTTTTCGCGTAGACGTTTGATATGCACGTCTACTGTTCTTGTGTCGCCAATATATTCATATCCCCAGATATGATCCAGAAGCTGCTCTCTTGTAAAAACCTGGTTTGGAGAGGATGCGAGGAAGTAGAGAAGTTCCAGTTCTTTTGGGGGCATATCAATCTGTCGTCCCATGTAGGTAACAGAATAATTTGTAAGATTGATGGTAAGATCCGGGTAGCTGACACATTTTTCGTTGGAAGGTGCGGGAGCCGGCTTTACCTGGAAACGGCGAAGGACAGCCCGTACCCTTGCAACAAGTTCCTTTGTATCAAAAGGTTTGATAATGTAGTCGTCTGCGCCAAGCTCGAGTCCGAGAACCTTGTCAAAGGTCTCTGCTTTTGCAGAGAGCATGATAATGGGTACGTCCGAGGTATGGCGGATTTCACGGCATACCTGGTATCCGTCCATGCCGGGAAGCATAAGATCCAGAAGGATCAGGTTCGGTCGGAACGTTTCTATTTCTTTTAATGCCTGCTCCCCGTCATTTACAATCCGCGTTTCAAAGCATTCCTTTGTAAGGTACAGGGCGATCAGCTCTGCGATATTGTTATCATCATCAACGATGAGGATTTTCTGTTTGGTGACCATTGAAAATGATGCCTCCTTATTTTTTAAACTCCACGATGGTTACTCCGGCATCTCCCTCACCAAATTCACCCAGTCGGAAGGATTCCACGTGTTTCTGGCGTTTGAGATAATTGTGGACACCTTTTCGGAGAGCGCCGGTTCCTTTTCCATGAACAATGCGCACACTCTTCATATGTGCAATGTAGGCGTCGTCAAGATATTTGTCAAGTTCTGCGATCGCCTCGTCCACAGTTTTTCCGAGAAGGTTGATTTCTGTGGAAATGCTGGCAGATTTTGACATGCGGATTTTTCCTGCTCCTGTGCGCTGCATGGAGGCAGTTTTGATAACCGGCTCGTCAATCAGCTCAAGGTCAGAAATATGTACTTTGGAACGGATAATTCCTGTCTGCACAAAGAGATACCCCTTTGAATCAGGGCGGCTGCTTACGGTTCCTGTGAGATTCATGCTGAGTACCTTTACGGAATCTCCAAGAGAAAGATCTTTCGCAGACAGTTCTTTTTTCGGCTTTTTCACTTCTTTTTTCTGAGTCATGCCTTTTTCGGCTTTTGACATGCGTTCGCGGATCGCCTGGCGTTCCCGTTCCATTGCTGATGTGTCTACATGATCTTTCTGGAATTTATGGAAAGACTTCATTGTCTGGTCTGCATATTCCTTGGCTTCTCGTAAAATGGCGTGTGCCTCCTCATTTGCCTGGCGGATAATGCGGTCTTTCTGTTCGTCCAGTTTTTCCTGCTTGGATTGCAACAGGGATTTTAAAGTCTCAATTTCCTTTTTATAACGGGCTGCTTCTTCCCGCTCTTTTTCCAGAGTAATACGGTTCTGCTCAAGAGAAGAAAGCATATCCTCAAAGGATTCGTCCTGCTCGCTTATCTGCTCTTTTGCCTTCTCAATGATGTAATCCGGAAGACCGAGTTTTGAGGAAATGGCAAAAGCGTTACTTTTTCCCGGAACACCGATTAACAGGCGGTAGGTGGGGCGAAGTGTTTCCACGTCAAATTCGCAGCAGGCATTTTCCACACCTGGAGTGGAAAGCGCGTAGACCTTAAGCTCGCTGTAATGGGTGGTTGCCATTGTGCGAATGCCTCTCTCATGAAGGTGGGAGAGAATGGAAATGGCAAGGGCAGCGCCTTCTGTAGGGTCAGTTCCCGCTCCAAGTTCGTCGAAAAGGACAAGAGAGCGGCTGTCAGCTTTTTTGAGGAAAGACACTACGTTTGTCATATGGGAGGAAAACGTACTTAAGGACTGCTCAATGCTCTGTTCGTCCCCAATGTCTGCGTAAACTTCATGGAAAACAGAAAGTTCGGAGCGGTCGTATGCAGGGATATGAAGCCCGGACTGTCCCATCATGGTAAGAAGTCCAACTGTTTTTAAGGAAACGGTTTTTCCGCCTGTATTTGGTCCTGTCACAACGAGAAGGTCAAAATCTTCTCCAAGGCGGACATCAATAGGAACCGCCTTTTTTTTGTCAATAAGGGGATGACGGGCTTTTCGAAGATGAATCCGTCCCTCTTCATTAAAAATAGGTTCTGTGGCGTTCATATCCATAGCAAGGGCGGCTCTTGCGAAAATAAAATCAAGCTGCACAAGGATTCCCAGGTCGGTAAGGATTTCCTCTCTGGAAAGCGCTGTCATTTCGCTTAAAGAAGCAAGAATTACCTCGATTTCTTTCTGCTCCTGAAGTTCCAGTTCCCTGATGTCATTATTTAATTTTACGACTGCCATAGGCTCGATAAAAAGGGTGGAGCCTGTGGAGGACTGGTCGTGGATCATGCCGGGAACCTGTCCCTTATACTCTGCTTTTACGGGAATGCAGTAGCGACCGTTTCGCATGGTAATAACCGCGTCCTGAAGATAATTTCTTGCGCCTCCGTTTACAAGAGAAGAAAGCAGTGTGTGGATTTTGTCATTTACGGTTTTCATATTGCGGCGAATCTGACGAAGTGTGCTGCTGGCATCGTCGCTGATCTCGTCTTCCGAGAGGATACATCTGCGGATTTCCGTTGAAAGGGGCGTGAGCGGCTCCAGGTTCTGGAACATTCCGTCAAGAGAATCCGGAAGGCTGTCGCTCCTGTCATTTCTGGAATATGCTTTCACTCTGTTTGCGTTTTCCAGAAGACTGCATATGGAAAGAAGCTCAGGGATTCCAAGCGTGCTGCCGATTTCCAGACGTTTTAAAGAGCCGCGCACGTCTTTTACGCTTCCAAAGGAAAGGCTTCCCTTTTGAAAAAGACGGGTAAGGGCGTCCTTTGTCTGTGTCTGGAGTCTTCGGATTTCTTCTATATCGGTTAATGGAGAAAGCCTGCGGCAAAGCTCTTTTCCCATAGGGGAGGAGGCTTTCTCTGTAAGCCGTTCTACAATTTTGCTGTACTCTAATGCTTTATATGCTTTCTGATTCATAATATCTCCTGTTTCTCTGTGATGCTTTTACGGAATCGTGGGAAATTCCGACATTTCTATTTTACATGATTTTGGTGGCAATGAAAAGGAAAAAAGGAAAATACCGTTTTTTCTATGGCGTTATATCCGATTCTGTCTTATTTTTCAGTTGTTTTACTAAAAGAAAAAATTCTTTTGTATACTCCCTGTAGACAGTGACGCCTTTATTTTCCAGTTCCTGCAAAATGCCTTCATCTTTTTTTGTTTTGGGTTCATAAATTACAAGTTTCAGAGAAGGAATCTGTAACAATACGTCCAGATTGGTTACAGAAACCCGACTGAGATTTACAGCTTCCAGATGAGGGAGCTGCTGCAGCGGGGAAAGGTCTGTAAAAGGGTTGTTGTTTAAATCAAGAAAGCGCAGGCTGGTTAGATCTTTCAATCCCTGAATATCCTGAATGTCATTGTTGATGATATAAAGATCTTCAATCTGACGGCATTCGGAAAGAAAGTCCAGATTTTCAAAATAATCAAAGTATGTCAGATCCAGTTCTTTTAAATTTGGAAGCTCCGGAAGCGTTTCTGATAACATTTGAGGAATGCCTCCGCGCTGTTTTTGAAATTCAGCGGCTTCTTCCTCTGTCATAAGACCTGTTTCGTATGTTAAATCTAAACGGCTCAAATTTGGAAACAGCTTTAAATCTTCCAGAGTGGTAAAACGTTTGTCGGTTTTTGTTACATAAAAACTTTCGATTTTAGGAAGCTCTGTTTTCAGTACCCTGCCTCTTCCGTTATCTAAAAGATAGAGAGTTTGCAGTTCCATATTTTTGTCCTGAAATTTGACGCATTTGCTGTCATACCAGAAGCGAATGCCGAGAAGTCCAAGGATAAAAACAGCGAGAACAGAAACGAAAATGATATTTTGCTTTTTCATACACTTTCCCTTTCAGATCGATAAAATATTCATTCTGTAAGTGACATCTTCGGTGTTAAAAAGAGTATATCATGGAAAAGAAAGAAATTTCAATCATAATACGAAAACTTTCGGACGCTCCTAAAATCTCATTTCACGGTAAAGAATGTGTCTGTGATTTTCTGTGGCAATGGAAAGGAAAATATGTTATATTATATAGCAAAGCTTTGTATCTGCCTGATTTGAGGCAGACAGTAAATATACCAGTTTAGAAAGGCAGAAAGTTATGCGTTTTATAAATGAATTACACGAAGGCGACAGAATCAGCGGAATTTATCTCTGTAAGCAGAAGAGTTCCGCTGTGACAAAAAACGGAAAACCATACGAAAATGTAATCCTGCAGGATAAGACGGGAACGATTGACGCAAAGATATGGGATCCCAATTCTCTTGGCATTGACGAGTTTGACGCTCTTGATTATGTGGATATTATGGGAGATGTAACAAGTTTTGCGGGAGCAATGCAGGTAAGCATTAAAAGAGCGCGAAAGGCAGGAGAGGGAGAGTACAATCCGGCGGATTATCTTCCTGTCAGTGAAAACAGCACAGATGATATGTACGCGCAGCTTCTTACTATGATACATAGTGTGAAAAATCCCTATTTGTCCGCACTTCTTAAAAAACTTTTTGTAGAAGATGAAGAGTTTTTGCAGGTGTTTAAAGGACATTCCGCAGCAAAAACTGTCCATCACGGATTTATCGGAGGCCTTATGGAGCATACATTAAGTGTTTCAAGACTGTGTGACTACATGGCAGGGGCTTATCCATTATTAAAAAGAGATTTGCTGATCAGTGCAGCTCTTCTCCATGATATTGGAAAAACAAGAGAGCTTTCTCCATTTCCGATTAATGATTATACAGATGAAGGACAACTTCTCGGTCATATTGTAATCGGTTCTCAGATGATTCATGATATGGCAAGAGAAATCCCGGATTTTCCGGTTGACCTGGAAAACCAGTTGATTCACTGCATTCTTGCGCATCACGGAGAGCTGGAATACGGTTCCCCGAAAAAACCGGCGCTTGCGGAAGCTGTGGCTCTGAACCTTGCGGACAACACAGATGCCCGTATGGAAACACTTACAGAAATTTTTGCAGCAGACAAAGGGAAAAAGGAGTGGCTTGGTTATAACCGCCTTTTTGAATCAAATATAAGAAGAACAGGAGATTTATAATCCAGATGGAATACCGCAAAAACGATATTGTTACATTAGACATTGAAGATTGCGGAGTAGACGGTGAAGGTATCGGAAAAGCCGATGGCTTCACCGTTTTTGTCAAAGATGCAGTCATCGGAGACAGGGTAACCGCAAAAATTATGAAAGCGAAAAAAAATTACGGATATGGAAGGCTGATAGAGATTTTAAAACCCTCTCCCTACAGAGTGGAGCCAAAGTGCGCCTTTGCCCGTCAGTGCGGAGGCTGCCAGCTTCAGGCGCTTTCCTATGAGCAGCAGCTTGCTTTTAAGAAAAAAAAAGTGCGCGGGCATCTGGAGCGTATCGGCGGTTTTACAGAACTTCCTATGGAGCCGATCATCGGAATGAACGAACCGTATCATTACCGGAACAAAGCGCAGTTTCCTGTCGGGAAAAATAAGGAAGGGCGCATCATTACAGGATTTTATGCAGGGCGCACCCACACTATTATTGAAAACCGCGACTGTGCCCTGGGAGTATCTCAGAATAAGGAAGTTCTCGACCAGGTGATCGCACATATGGAATCATACGGAATCGAACCGTATAATGAAGAAACGGGAAAGGGACTCGTGCGCCATATTTTAATCCGGTACGGTTTTTTTACAGGCGAATTGATGGTCTGCCTTGTTTTAAATGGAAATTCTATTCCAAAAAAAGATGCGCTTATTGAGCATCTTCTTGAAATACCGGGAATGACAAGCATTACCATCAATGTAAATAAAAAGCGAAGCAATGTGATTCTTGGAGAAGAAATACATCTTCTCTGGGGCAAACCATATATTACAGATAAAATAGGGGATATTTCCTATCAGATTTCCCCGCTTTCCTTCTTCCAGGTGAATCCCCTTCAGACAGGAAAGCTTTACAGCAAAGCTTTGGAGTACGCAGACCTTCATGGCGAGGAAACAGTATGGGATCTTTACTGCGGCATCGGAACAATTTCTCTTTTTCTTGCCCAGAAGGCAAAGTTTGTCCGCGGTGTGGAAATTATTCCGGCAGCCATTGAAAATGCAAACGATAATGCACGATTAAACGGCATTGAAAATGTAGAGTTTTTCGTGGGAAAAGCAGAGGAAGTTCTTCCGGCAGAATACAAAAAGAATGGTATTTATGCGGATGTGATTGTAGTGGATCCGCCCAGAAAGGGGTGCGAGGAATCCCTGCTTGCTACAATGATAGAAATGCAGCCGAAGCGGATTGTGTATGTAAGCTGTGATTCCGCTACACTTGCAAGAGATTTGAAATATCTTTGCGAAAGAGGATATGAGCTTAGGAAGGTTTGTCCTGTGGATCAGTTCGGTGGGACTGTGCATGTGGAGTGCGTAGTATTGATGTCAAAAGTCAAAGAATAAGATAGCGAAAAAGTGTAGAAAACAAGGGATTTCCGGGAGTCGGGGCTTGTCAGAGGACAGGTTCCGGTTCCCGGATTTTTTCGTTTTATGGGTAAGTGGGAACTGGTCTACTATGGAAAATGGCGGAGAGTTGAGTGGTCGATTCTGATATTGGGGGTGTTGTGTTGACAGATTGGATAAATGGTATGTGGAGTTGATAAAATTAATGGACAAAGCCATGCCGAGATTGATACAATTTCATACCCTCAAAAATGCCGTAAATCCGTCGTTCTTGGGCGGTTTTTCTATTTTTAGTACTGTGGCGGCATAGGCAGAATAGCGGTCTTGCCAGGGTGATTCACCTTTTTCAGTGGTACTCTGTAACGATAGAAAAGCTATCGTTACAGAGTAGGGCTATCGTTAAGATGTATAAGAATGTGCAACGTGGCACAAAGGCTTGACTCTGGACTGAAAATAGTTTATAATTAGACTGAATTAAGGGCGAGGAGGAAAGCCGCAATGACAGATTCATGCATCTATCTGGACACTTATGTGTTGCAGCAAGATATGCGAGTAAGAATGCCAAAAGCAATCCTTTCTAATATGGGGGTCGAAAAAGGCAAGACCAGTTTTGATATTTATTTGAATGCGCAGGAAAATGAATTGATTTTCCGGGTTCACCATGATAAAGAAGGAGAAAAAGCCGATGAGTGAACCATTAAAAGCCATTTCGTTATTTTCTGGGGCTGGTGGCATGGATGTAGGTTTTGAAAATGCTGGAATAAAAGTCGTGTTTGCCAATGAGCTGGTTTCCGATGCTGCTGAAACCTACAAAGCCAATCACCCAGACTGCATCATGGTCAATGATGACATTAATAATGTGATTGACTCCCTCGACAAATATGAGGGAATAGATCTTGTGTTCGGAGGGCCACCCTGCCAGGGATTTTCTGTGGCTGGAAAGATGAACCCGGACGATGACAGGAGCAAGTTGATTTTTACCTTTCTGGACGTCATTGAAAAAGTTCGCCCGAAAGCGTTTGTTATGGAGAATGTTAAGGCTTTGGGTGTGTTGGAAAAGTGGGAACCTGTGCGCAGACGGTATTTGGAGAGGACTCGTTCTCTGGGCTATAACTGTATACCATTTATTCTGAATGCAACAGAATACGGAGTCTCACAGAAGCGCGAAAGAGTGTTCTTTATTGGTATCAAGAACAACAACGATCCTTTTTTTGAATATTTTATGAATGACTTGCTTTTGCAGCAGAAAAATAAGGCACCGACAGTGAGAGTATTATTACAGCCCTTAGGACGGGCAGGAACAGCTAATAATCCAAATACTTGTACCGCAAAGATTACATTTGCCACGCATCCGATTATGAGAAAATCACCGTATGCAGGGATGTATTTTAATGGGCAAGGCAGACCAATAAATGTCGATGGGTATGCCAATACTTTGCCAGCCTCTATGGGGGGAAATAAAACTCCTTTTGTAGATGAAGACTACCTTTATGGGGATGCATCAAGCGACTGGGTTGTCGATTACCATAAGGGATTAATGGACGGTACGATTGTCCCTGAATTCAAAGAGGCACCGGAACGCTTAAGACGAATTACAATTAAAGAAGCTGCAAGGATTCAATCTTTTCCGGAGAATTATGTATTTTGTGGAAATAAAGGAGCAGTATACACACAAATTGGTAATGCTGTTCCATGCAAAATGGCAGAATCAGTAGCAAAAGCGGTTGTGGCATATATGGAAAAGAGCCTTGGTTTGATTGGAACAGAATTATGATGGTAGAAACCTAAGATGACTTTTTTATTATGAGAAATGCCGCCAGGAGAGTGTAATAGAATCTGTGTAAGTTCCGTTAACCTGCTCTTCAAATCATATCAAATCCCAGAAATGTCAGTCAAGGCTGGAACCCTTACCTTGACTGCATTTCCAGGATTTAAGACAAGGTAATGGCTAAATTATCAGATAATTTACTTACACACTTTTTTAGACAAACCCGCCGCCAGTATCTAAAGGCTGACGGCATTTCTCTTTTTTATTTATTCTCGTGCAATTTTTTCCACAGCTTTTTAACGCTTTCAGAAGTGTTGATATCATCGATATATGAGTTCAAATTGAGATAGAAACCAACCCTGCCTTCATTTGTCATTCGTTGGAGTGTATTTGCTATCCACTCATAAATATCCCAATAGTAATACATCATGTCCTGATATGCGTAATGGCCGAGATAACCATGAAGACCACTTAGTTTTATATCAGGAGGGCAGTCTTCTTTGCGACAAATAACGATAATTTCGTGGATGTCTGCACCATTGGCATCATTATAAATAGAAACACAATCATAGGAGTCTCGAATTCGTGCCAAATCGAAATGTTTCACTGTAATCTCATATACTTTGCGGATAACCCCTTCCGGCGTTTCCTCGTTGATATCGCCAGGTTTCTTACTTGTTGTGCTTGTTACAGATGCACGATCATCCTCGCCAGTTACAACAACACCTGTATGTAGGAATGTATGGTAATTCTTGAGTAAGTATGCTGCGATTTTCTGCGGCGTGTTTCCAGCATCAGGTGTTTTTGTAATCAATTCGAAACAAAGCCGATAGAGGAACTCAGGATCAGAGGTGGGTTCAATAGTAACGGCCAAAGCTTCGATGCTATTTGAATAGGCAATAAGCCTACGAAGAAGCGACGTTCCTACATTGTTAACGCGTGTTTCTGTATCCGAGTTATCTGCCTCCATGAAACTCACAAGATTGACTACTTCTTCGGCGACATCAGATGGTCTGCGTTGTGCCGCCCAAGTCATATCCAAACCCACAGTAGCTTTTGCGACATTTAATGGGCCTGATTTGCGATGGGGAATTTCTTTTTCAATCAGAAATTCCTTAATAGGACCTTCGTAAATCGCTCTTGGATTGCAATCGTACAGCCCGGTAGATGCTTTAAAAGACCGATCAAGGCGCATTCCGATAATTACTACAAGAAGAATTTCTCTGAACCCCCAAGCTGTGGTTGAGAACAGCTTATCCAAGGAATCCTTATATGCAGATTCGTCAATTTTGACACCAGTGTCTATGGCTCTTTTATAAAGAGACTCAAGAATTTTACGTACACGCTCATTTCTTTCATCTGTTGTGCTCATTTTTGTTTCAATCCTTTCATTTGAATAAATGGAATTCTTCTTTTGTCATGCCTGCATCTAACGCTTTGTAACAGAACCTTGATGCGACAGAAGAATAAGGTTTCCATTTTTTACATTTGGCGGTTACGGCTTTTTCACTACAGTTCTGCGTCTTATACATCCATCGATATACTTGTAGGAACGCTCCGTCTTCAACAGGTAGAATATCTTGACGATCAAGAACGAACATTAAATACATCTTTGCTGTCCAATTCCCAATCCCTCGAATTTTTGTTAAAGTTGCAATAATTTCATTATCTGATAGTTGTTGCATTGCTTCAAAATTAAGCGTTCCACCTGTAATAGCATTGGTAACGTTTCGAATATATTCGACCTTGGCATTGGAGGTTCCTGTACTTCGGATCTGTTCATCAGTAAGTGAACAAATTCGATCAGGTGATACATATCCTCCGCAAAGTTCTTCGAGTCTGCTATAAATTTTGTGTCCTGCCTTAACAGAAAGCATCTGTTCGATAATTTCATGAATCAAAAAAGAATAAGCATCCTCCTTATGAGGTGTATATTGAATTGGTCCTACCATTTCGATGACTTTCGCAATCCGTTTGCATTTTCTGCACAAATATTGAACAGAGGGAGTGTCCATATCAAGTTTTACAATATCGGGCATCAAACAACCTCCTTCAGTCATCAATCGTTTCAAGAATATCTTCTATGTGGCAATTCATTGCTTCACAAATCTTAAGCAGCACATCCGTGGTAATGTTTGCGCCTTTGCTCAGTTTGGCAATAGAGGCCGTACTCACGCCGCTTTTTTCTGCCAGGTCGCGTTTATTCATATTTTGGTCAATTAGCATTTTCCATAACTTGTTATAGCTTATTCGCATTTTATGCCTCCTGCTCTTGCTTAAAAAGCAAATTATGTAGGATCATTGATCTTCCGGGTTAAAAACCTCATTCAAAAGACCATATCTACCGTCTTGCTTGTTTCGGGTAAAGCGAATTACATGGACACCTTTTTCCTCATCCTCAGAGGGAATAAAGGGCATACGCTTTGTTTGCTCAACAATGATTACCTGTCGTTCATGGGCATGGGCGATAAGGCGTTCGATAAAATTCTGTTTAATGGTATCACTCTGCTCTTTATGTTCTGCCTCGGATAGCTGTGTCAAAGATGAGTCAACAGCGTAGAATCCTGGTGCAGGCCGCCCCAGTTCTATGAGATAAGCACTCATTGCAAGGGTGGTGATTGTGTTCAATATACCGCAGAAGCCACCGCCCATCGAAACAGATTTTTTAAGTCCTCCAATCTCGATATCAAAGTTTTCCATATTTAACCTGGCCGTTTCTGCGCCGCCAACTTTAGATGCCTTTAAAATTTCCCGTAGTTTTTCCTCAAAACCGTGAATAATGTCGTAACCATAATCGTCAAAAATACTATGCTTTTGAGGTTTCGATGTCTCTTCCGTTTCTTTGCTGAACAAATCACTTCTATACTGGACTTCATCCTGCCGGACAATTTCCAGTTCGTTTGACAGGCGCATCAGCTTGAGCTGCTTTTCGAGTTCCTCCTCAAATGCGGATAGCTTTGGCTGTAGTTGATCTGAAATCAAAATATCGATAGCACCTTTCCGTTCCTCTAATGCACGGATATTTTCCATAATTTTTTCCTGTTGGCGTGCGACACTATGCTGTGCATCGTTCAGTTCAGTCAAATGCCGTTTAATCTTTTCAAGTTCAGCAGCAGAGGCATCGATAAAAGTCGTATCATAGGTTCGCTCAGTTTCTTCGCCGCAAACCGGGCACTTGACTTTTTTCCGCACAGGGGAAGCACTTGCAGCGCCTTCAACGATGAAACCGATTCTCCTGATATCGGATTGATATTGCCGCCGCAGGATAGCAAAATTATGCCCTACGGTTTGGGACTCGGAAAGTTTTCCGTTCCATTCATATATTTGCGACATAATTTGCTGGCTCTCTTTCGAGGCGGCATCCAACTGCGCTTGCAGTTCAGAAATCTCTTTTTGTACTCGCTCAACGCTTGCGTGAGGACTCGTGATTTCTTCAGAAGAAAGTGCCTGCTCCAGTTTTTCGCGTCTGACAGACAGTTCATTCACTTTCTCTTGAATGTAGCCTATCAGGGCTTTTTTCTTCGCGGCACTGATTTTGGGGTCTTCCTCCGCCTCCAGATCATCTGCATCCTGGCCGGTTAATAAATAAAGTAAAACGGCGGCGGAGGCTGTAGGTCCAAAGCTGCCGGGAGCTAACAGCGAAGAACTTTCCCTTGCTACGTCAGCCTGGCGGATAAAAAACAGGTGAAGCATACTTCTCCATGTCAGTTCCTGGGTTTTTGAGCCTGTTTCCGCTGAACGCACAGAGTGAGGTTCATCAATGCCCAGCAAATGAAGATATACGGCATTGATGTTCTTTTTCGCATTGTGGTTTACGCTATAAGAACCATGATCAACGGTAGGATCTGTACCGCTGACGCTGATTTTAGAGCCACCGATTTTACGCTCTAAAATCACGGTTCCCCGACCAGTAGCCAAATGAAGAAAAATACAGTTATAGCCATAGCTGTTATCGACGATCTTGGAGGGACGATTTTTCTTTGGTGTAAATCCAAATACATAATCTATGCAGTCCATCACAAGACTTTTTCCGGTGTTAGAAGGTCCTAAAACAAAGTTCAATCCCGGCCGGAAATCAATAACGGACGCTTTATGCCCTCCGCCAGACACGACGAGTTTTTCGATGTAGAATCTATTCATGCCTGACCTCCTTCTAATGATTGTATGGTAAGCCGACTAATTTCCCGGAGCATCAACTCGGTGTTTGCGTTATCAAAACTTTTTATTACAGTTTGAACCGCAATTCTATATTCATTGGCATAGTTGCTGGTCAGCTTTTTACAGATGCTCTTACCGGCACATGTTATGAAATATTTGTACCCTGTTGGAGCAGGCTGAAACCGAATGTTCCCATCCAGTAAAAGCCCTTTTAGGGCAGAAGAAACGAGAAGTTTCCTTGCGGGATATTCGCTGAATCTATAGTTGCTGTAGCCATGAAGGTTTTCGTCTAACAGTCCAAAATCAGCCGCATAGACAGAAATAAAATCAACTGCTCCGATCTGTTGCTCATCCAAAGTTGCCCCGTGTGCCTCATTCAACAGCAAAAGAATACGGAGAGAAATTTCAAAGGTGGAGCCGAGCGCAGGAGTGTTCATTTCTTTTGCCTCCTCTTTACCCATATCAATTTGCCGTCATTTACGAGATGATGGCATACGCCTTTTTTAATTTTTCCGCTGATCCAGTATGGAGAAGAGCTGAGCAAATAGTTGTTTACCGGGGCATGGACAGCCTGCTCCATTACAGCAAGCATATGATCGAAGCCATTCGGATGAGTGCGTTTGGCAGTATCCTTCACTCCATCAAGTGTTTCGCCTTTTAACACATTAAACTGGTCAGACAACTTGCCGCTTCCAAGTTCTAATACACCGCGCCGTATCGTTTCAGCGGCGTAGAAGTCAATACGACGGTCATCCAAATCCTCTGCATAATCTGGAAAGCTGGAAAGGTCATCCTCTGAGAAAGCGCTCAAACCTTCGGCATCGGCATATGCCAAATACAGTTCGTTAATATATTTTTGCTCATCATCAGTCGCTGCTGCGGGAACCGGCACATTAGTCGGACGCGGCAGCGATTTTATTTTTTGTTCGATTTCATTAATCAGTTCCAAATCAATATCCGGTTTTGGAATGGACTGAGATGCAGAAGAAGCATTGATAATGTCCAGAAAAATTCGCTCCAATAAGCTGGCACACGCGATTGATGGATCGGTATCTGCAATTCCGCAATTGCTTAGCCAGTCCACTACGCTGTCATAAGAGTCGGACTCGTCCATCCGCTCCCAAATCCATTTTGAGAACTTATCCGAATCCCGATGGGTGTAAAGATATTTTGCATCCCTTTGTGGTATGGTACGGGTTCCTCTTATGTATCGATATTTTGTGTCATCTTTCCTTTTCAATATCTGGCAGGAGTCCATTGTGGCATCTTTTATGAAATTTCCGATAAGTTCTGTGAAATAGTCATGCTCAGATTTTCCATATGAAATAAATGGGGAAAGACCCAAAGCATACTCAGAAAATGTCATGCCTCATTTACCTCCTTGCTCTAAGATTTATCCTCTGTCCGAGAGCGTCCGTGGCTGTCCGTACAGTCCGATTTTCAAATAAGCCGTTTTGATAAACTGGAATCAGTAAACCGGACGGATAGAAATTTCCTGACGCGAGTGAAATGCACATCTGCATTCTATCACACTTTCGATGAAATTTCTACACCTTCGCAAAATTTTGAGTTGCGAACGCATACGGAAATTTGTGAATCTAAAAAAACGGTTTACTCTGTTGCAAAGCTCATCCGCCGATCACGGATGATTCCAGAGCAGAGCGGCAGACAACTGAACATAACGCCAACGACTGGAATAGTTGGCCAGCACTGAAATGAGGATTTCGTTTCGGTTGGTCAGCTGCGTCTTTTTCCCAGTTGCTCTTGCGAGTCCTCATTTCGACCAAACAGGGTCGAAGGAGGGCCCGGAGAATGACAGTAAATCAGAGTAAAAAACAGGACGAGCAGTATCAGATTCCAATGATGGTAACCGATGAGGTTATCCGCGATTTTGGTATCAAGCCGGAGGACGTCACCTGGCGGCGCATCTGCAACCGCAAGTGCCGGGTGGTCATGGTGGATGCTTCCGAAGAAGAGTACAAAGCCTACATGGCGCCAATCTGGGCGGAGATCAAACGGGAGGACCGGGACGGCCGCTGTATGGTCAAGGGAAAGAATGGCCGGCTTATCCGCTGCCCGGAAAGCAACCGCTGTGAGGAGTGCAAGCACTTCTTAGAGGCCAGCCGTGAGCGGAATAAGCCTGCATCGCTCTCGGTCCTGATGGATGAGGGTGTGGAGCCGATTGCCGAAGGGTCATTTGAGGATGGTGTAATTTATGAGACCATCCTGGAAGACCTTATCTCCATGCTGACAGAAATTAAACCGAAGTACGGTAGAATCTTCCGCTTGCTCTACGATGGAGCCACCCAGCAGGAAATGGCGGACGAGCTTGGCATCAAGCAGCGGACGGTGTCGGATGACATCAAGAAAATCCGCAGTCTGGTGCAGCCGCTGGTAAAAGATATCTTTAACTGTTAAAAAGCGGGCGGTGCTTATCATTACGATAGGCACCGCCTTTTTCAGTCTTTCTTGTAAAACATGGTCTCATAGCCATCTGCCCGGAGATTCAGCCCATTGATCCACGGCGGTGTCCTTCCCATCTGCTCACAGACGGCGTCCAGAGAGACACCCATACTGCACTCGATAATCAGTTCATCATGGACATGGCCGACAATAAAACAGTGGGAAAGCGTCCGTATGGCGTACATGAGGATATCTCTGGAAACCGCCTGGACGATGTTCTCCACAAATTTCGGGCCGTAGGACTCGATGCGTTCCCACTTCTTTGTGTTGCCGACTCCCTCATAGGTGACGGAGTCGCCGCCGAACTTGTTTGTCCCCATCCTCGGCTTCACATAGCAGAGCTGCCGGCCGGAGGGCAGGACGATGAACAGCATCCCGCTGCGGTAACGGAACCGGATACCATGCGTCTCTGTATCCAGTCGCTGGCGGACGGTGGTTTTTACCGCATTGTCCACATCCCACCAGAACTGCACGATGTTCGGATTCGAGGTGCGCCAGGCGTCTACCAGGGGCTGGAGTTCTTCCTCGGCAAGCCCCATCTCCAAAGCGCCCATCGACTTGAGAGCGCCCACCGATCCGCCGTAGCCCAGGGCCAGCTCGGCGATTTTGCCTTTCTGTCGCAGATGGGCGTTCTGCCCGTGCTTTTCTACCGGCACATGGAACATAGCAGAGGCGCTGGCGCAGTAGATGTCGCCGTTCTCCGCAAAGACCTTCAGCCGCCAGGACTCGCCGGCCAAAAACGAAAGCACACGGGCTTCAATGGCGGAGAAGTCAGAAACGATAAACTTGTATCCCTCCCTCGGCACAAACGCCGTGCGGATGAGTTCCGACAGGACTTCCGGCACGGAGTCATACAGGGTGGAAAGCATGGAGTAATCACCGGAGCGGACAAGGCTCCTGGCGTCCTCCAGATGCGCCATGTGGTTCTGCGGAAGATTCTGCAGCTGGATCAGCCTGCCTGCCCAGCGGCCGCTTCGGTTCGCGCCGTAAAACTGGAACATCCCCCGCGTCCTGCCGTCCGCACAGACGGCGTTCTGCATGGCCTGGTACTTCTTCACAGAGGACTTGGCAAGCTGCCGGCGCAGTTCCAGCACCTCGGCAAGTTCCGGCGGCGCGGTTTTCAGCAGCTCCTTCACGGCTTTCTTGTCCAGGGAGTCCACCTCAAGGCCATGCTTTGTGAGCCACTCCTTCATCTGCTGGACGGAGTTCGGGTTTTCCAGGGCGGTGAGCTGCCGCATCTTTGCGGAGAGTTCTTCCCTGGAACGCTCATCGATGGCGATGGCCTGTTCCACAAGCGCCATGTCGAGCTGTATGCCCCGGTCGTTGATTTCCTGGTCGAGATGGTATTCCTCCCACAGGAAATCCGGCACGGGGAACTTCGACAGCTTCTGCTGGATTGCCATCTCGGTTTCCACATCCCGCTTGTTATACGAGATGAAGGTTGACCACTTCACCGGGTCATGCTCCGGGAGGTTGCGTGTCCTGCCGCCGTTGGCCTTGGTAGGCTTGCAGGGGACGCAGAAATAGCGGATGAGCGCCTTGCCTTCGGCCATCTTCTGGTTTTCCAGCTTCAGGACTTTGCCGATCCCCTCCAGAGAAAGGGGCAGCCCCATGTACGCACCCCATACCAGGGAGCAGCGCCAAGAGGACGGGTCAAGGTAATTCCGGACGGTATCTTCCTTGATGCTGTAGGAAGAAAAATACTGCGGATAGTTCCGGCGCAGCCAGACGGAAAGGCAGACCCGCTCGAAGGACGCATTGTAGGCCCATTTGATAACGGAATCGTCCGCAAGCGCCTGAATGATCTCCTTCGGTAAGGTGTCGCCGGATGCCAGGTCATATACGGTGACCTCACCGCCGTCCACGGACACGCCGAAGAGCAGGATCTCAAAATCAGGTGACTCGGCGTATTTATACACGCCGCATTTTTTCAGCTCGACACTGGAGAATGATTCAATATCAATTTCTAAACTTGTTATTTCAGCCATGAAAAAATCCTCCCTTTTCGGATTGCCGAGATGACGCTCTGAGAAACGCCATACATCTTTGATAGTTCGCATCCCTTTATTCCACAATAAAAACCAAACCGAATGGCCTGCACATCATCAACGGACAGCTTTCTCCAAACTTTTCCCTGCCTATATACATCGAGAATGTTTTCTGTTCGTGTGCCATATCTGAGATTTTCCAGCCGATTATCAGTAGGATCACCATTGTTATGCAAGACCTCCATCCCATCCGGCGGCGCCCCGACGAAGGTCAGCATTACTAATTGATGAACAGGGCGGCAGGGTGTTCCACGTCCAAGTGTTACAGATACATGGCCGCTTTTGCAAAATTGCCCTGGACTTAAAACTTGCCCCTTTACATTTCGATAAAATTCTTTACCCGTGAAATGGCATACACCGCGAACTTTCTGGTCTAAACTACGGATTCTGCCCATATCGCTTGCCTGGTATTTTCCTTCATAGCCAGGGATATCTTTCCATGTTTCCAAACTTATCACCTCCATAAGAAAGCAGACGGCAGGGGTTTTGTGCCTGCCGCCCGGTGTGCATTGCTTATTCCTCCGGCTGTTTTGCAGCCTGGCGCTTCTTCCCCCTGTGTTTCTTGAACTTTGTCCAGCACCAATGCAGGAAGTCGGTGATCCAATATACGATACTGCCGATGGCAAATCCGTACAGAAGAAAGAAGATCACGATCACGTCCACTTGCTTTGCAAACTCATAAAATTCTGTCATATCCTTTTACCTCGCATTTTCTTTGAATGGGCGGGCGGCAGCGGTGACTGCCGCCCCTGTGTTGTCTCAGGAAAGATAATCGTCGTCATCCTCAGTGGCGAAATCGTCCTCGGCACGGCTCTTGCCACCCAGCGGCTCCCCGTCGGAGATCTTCTGCAGGTTGTTCAGCCCACAGGCGATGCCCCGGTTGCCGTTGGAATTAAAGGCATACAGGTTGATGCTGGCCCTGCCGTAAACGCCGGAGTACACCTCGGAACGCTCCAGGATGGGGTTCAGATCCGCATCCACGATGCCGGGAGCGGTGGCGGAGTTGGCGTTGATGAAGTACGCATCCGCATAGACCGGATCGTCGGGGCGTTCTGCGTCGCCGTCACGCAGCGGGGTCTTGATGACCGAGAGGGCGGGGACAGTCTTGCCGTTGCCCTTCAGCTTGGACTCGCCCTCCTCATAGGCTGCCTGGATCGCCGCCTTGATGGCTTCCACGGTCTTCTTGTCAGATTTCGGTATAATCAGGCTGACGCTGTACTTGGGCGTGCCGCCATTGATGCTCTTGGGGTCCCAGACATTCGCATAGCTCCAGCGGGTTCGGGGACCGGTGATAACCTTCGTCTTATTCACAATCTTTGCCATAATGGTTGTCCTCCTCATTTTCTTTGAAATCGTTGATGGCTGTGTTCATAGCCGGGCGCTTATCGCTCTCCGGCACCAGTACGGGCTTGCCGGGCGGTTTGTAGACAAGACCGCCGAGCAGCTCTTCAAACTTCTTCCGGCCAAGGGCCTGGCTCATGGCTGTGATGCCCAGCAGTTTTTTCTCATAGGGTTCATAGCCGGCAGCTTCGACTGCCTTGGCGACCGCACACTCATCGGTGTACTTCCGGTTGGAGCGGCCCTCGACCACTTTGAATCCTGCAAACTTCGTCCCGGACAGGGCTTTCAGCAGAGCGTAGTCCTTGACATCCCCGGCCCAGGAGACCAGCTTGTCCGTTTTGGAAAGGATCGCCGCAATCTCCTCATCTTCCAGGAGTGCGGGCATTTCAAAATCATACCGCGCCAGTTCCAGGTTGTACTCCGCCCGCTTGCGGCAGCTGGCCTTTGCCTTGCAGAACTGGCAGTGATCCCCAGCTTTAAACTCACCCTTGCCCTCGTATGCCAGTTTTGCGGCAGGGGCAAGCACGGTTTCGGCCCAGGACAGGAGTTCTTCCCGGCTCATGGTGTATGTGCTGATATTCTCCCGACGTGGCTGGTAGATGGTAAGGCTGATTTGCTGGGTGTCATAGATCCCATCGAACAGGTCAAGGGCGCCCAGCGCATAGCAGGAAAGCTGGCTGTTCTGCTCTGCCGACACCAGGACCCCAAGCCCGTGCTTGTAGTCGATGATGTGGAGAAGCCCGTCCGTGACGATGACGCAGTCCCCGGTGCCGAAGCTGCCCTCGATCCCTACATAGCGGGAATAGTCGAGCCGCTGCTCCACAAGCACCAGCGGGTCGGCGCAGCGTTCCCTTGCCTCTGCCACTTCCTCCATTACGAAGGCACAGTACCCATCGGCGCATTCCTCCATCTCCTGGGAGTAGTAGGTCAGGTTCTCCGTAGGGTCCTTCACCCTGCGGCCGAGGGCTTTTTCCACCTTGTAAGCGCACAGTTCATGGCAGTCGGTCCCCTCCTGGGCGTATTCGCTGGGCCTGTCCGCATACTCCTCGCAGAGCCTCGCTGACGGCGGGCAGTTGATCCACCTGTGGCTTGCGGAAGCGGAAAGGAAAGAATGTTTACCCATCGGTCCCCGCCTCCGGCTTTCCGAGCGCGTCCGCTTCCTTCAGAAACTCTTCGTACCTGGAAGGGTCGATATCCGACAGCTTCCGCGCTCCGTACTTTGTGATGAGGGCTTTCACCTCTGCCGAGTACCCAGCCTGGGCGATTACCGTCATGCGGTGGCGCACCTCTTCAAAGGCGGGCGCTTTCGGCTTTCCTTTGGGAGCTGCCTTTGACGGTGTTATCCTCTGCCGCCTGGGAAGAAAACATCCCCGCCAGCGTATTGGCGATTTCGATGATGGTCTCCCCGCAGGAGCGCAGCTCCTTAATCTGTAAGTCCAGGTCGCTCATTTTCCCCATTCGGCGTTCCTCCTTCCTGATTTGCCGTCTGCAGCTTTCTGGCGAGACGCTTTGCGATCACACTGATGGCGATCAGCACATCAGCGAGTTCCTCGTCAAGCTGCCTGTCTCTGGTTGTCTCTGAATTTTCCTGCATCCGCAGTACCTCCGTTTCCGAGTGGCTTTCCTGCCCCTCTGTCTCTGAAAGGACAGAACCGGGATTTTTCAGCGGAGAAAAATTTTGCCGTCCCTGTGCCTCTCACTTCTGAAAGGACAAGGACGGCATTTTTTAGCGGATGGATGGATGCGGCGGCGCGCTTATAAGAGGAAGGAAAACGGGGGCTGAAAAAATCCGGGATTTTCCCCGCTGAAACGAAGGGTTTCTGTCCTTTCACAATTAGAGAGGTGTAAGCCGCTCAATTTTTCAGAGAAAGGACGGAAACCGACTATGGGAACAGCAAAATCAAAAGGACTGCCGCGATGTGCGGCGCATAGGGACTGCTTTGCCAATAAGGATGGTGTATGCGTCTGCCTGGGTGACAATGACTTTCATGGGAAGGACTGCCCGTTTTATAAGGCCATGGCGCAGAATGACGCAGACAGGCAGAAAAGCTATGAGCGGCTGGTGCAGCTTGGCCGCACGGATTTGATCGAGATGTATAAAGTGAGGGTCGCTTATGGGAGTCAGTAAATATAACAGTGAAGGTTACTATGACCCGACCGCCTATGAAGCCCTCACAAAGGCTATCCAGGAGGAAAAGACAGCGAGATACCGTCCGCTGGTGTATATCTGTTCCCCGTACTCCGGGGACATGGAGGGCAATACCGAAAAAGCAAGGCGGTACAGCCGCTTTGCCGCAGACGCTGGCACGATCCCTATTGCGCCGCATCTGCTGTTCCCGCAGTTCTTATCGGAAGATACGGAACGGGAGCTGGCAATTTTTATGGATCTGGTGCTGCTGGGCAAGTGTGAGCAGCTCTGGGTGTTTGGCGGCGAGGTGTCCGATGGGATGCGCCGGGAGATTGGAAAGGCAAAGCAGAAAAATATGACGATCCGTTATTTTACGGAGGATATGGAGGAAACGGAATGCAGATGACAATTTATGACGCTGCGACGGTGGGGAGCCGGTCAAACTGCGTGTACCCGAATCCCGTGACAGTTACGGATGCGGACACCATGCGGCAGGCGGCGGCCTTTGACCATGTGTGCGCGGCATATAAGCAGAACTACCGCAGCGTGGACAATTTTCTGAAAGCGGACTGCCTGCCGATGGACTGCGATAACGACCACTCGGACGACCCGGACGACTGGCTCACGCCCTTTGACGTGGCGATGGATTTTCCGGGAGTGGGGATGATCTTTGTCTACAGCAAAAGCCATATGAAGCCCAAAGGCAGACGCAGTCCCAGGCCAAGATTCCATGTGTATTTTATCTGTACGGAGACAACGGATGCGGCGCTCTACAGTTCATGGAAGGACAGGCTGATTGCCGATTACCCTTATTTCGATGACGGGGCCAAGGACAGCGCTCGGTTCCTCTTCGGTGTAAAAAACGCACAGGTTGAGGTCTACGATGGCAGCATCACCATTGATGCGTTTCTTACCGACCGCTTTGCGGAGTGGGACGAGGCGCAGGGGCAGATCCCGGAAGGTTCCAGGAACAAGACCATGTCCCATTACGCCGGCCGGATCATCAAGCGTCTGGGCAATACAGAGGAAGCCCATAAGCAATTTTTGAAGGAAGCGGAAAAATGCAGCCCACCGCTGGATGATGCGGAGCTTGCGGGCATCTGGGCCAGCGCCGTGAAGTTCGGTGCGAAGGTGGCTGCCCAGGACGGGTATATCCCGCCGGAGCAGTATAACCAGGACTTCCTGCTGATGCCGGAGGACTTCTCAGATGTGGGACAGGCGATTGTATTATCGCGGGAGTACATGGATCGCCTTCGCTTCTCCCCGGCTACGGACTACATTGTGTTCAACGGTTCGTTCTGGGAAGAATCCCAGCCCAACGCCCAAGGTATTGCCCAGGAGCTGACCGCGAGACAGCTTGAGGAGGCGGAAACCGAGATACAGCGGTGCATGAAGGAGATGTCGGATAACGGCGCATGGGCCATGCTCGCCGCGATGGGCGCTAAGAAAGCGATGGCGGCGTTCAGCGAAGCTCAGCGGCGCTCCTTTGAGAAGTACGAGCGGGCGGAGACCTACCGAAAGTATGCCATCAAACGCCGAGATACGAAATACATCTCAGCCGCATTAAAGGAAGCCCGCCCGATGATCCAGATCGAGCAGCGTGTCCTGGACGCGGATGAGTTTTTGCTGAACCTGCCGTCCGGCACCTGTGATCTGCGAACGAGAACTGTTCGAGAACACAACGCTCAGGACTATATCACGAAGCAGACGGCGGTGGACCCGTCTGGTAACGGCATGGACGTCTGGGAGGACGCCCTCCAGACCTTCTTCCAAGGGGACGCCGATCTAATCCGCTATGTGCAGGAGATCGTAGGGCTTGCCGCCATCGGCAAGGTCTACATTGAAGCCCTGGTCATTGCCTACGGCGAGGGGCGGAACGGAAAATCCACCTTCTGGAACACCATCGCCCGTGTGCTTGGCACCTATTCCGGCAATATGTCCGCAGACACCCTGACCGTGGGCTGCAAGCGCAACGTAAAGCCGGAACTGGCGGAAGCCAAGGGCAAGAGGATGATCATTGCCGCCGAACTGGAGGAAGGGATGCGCCTGAACACCTCCAACGTCAAGCAGCTCTGTTCCACAGACGAGATCTATGCGGAGAAAAAATACAAGGCGCCGTTTTCCTATGTCCCCACCCACACGCTGGTGCTGTATACCAACCACCTGCCCAGGGTCGGGGCCATTGACCAGGGTACCTGGCGCCGGCTCATCGTGATCCCCTTCAATGCCAAGATTGAGGGTAAAGCTGACATCAAGAACTATTCGGACTTCCTGTTCAAAACGGCGGGCAGCGCAGTCCTTCAGTGGATTATCGAGGGCGCAAAGCGTGTCATTGCAGGCGATTTCAAAATTGTCCAGCCCAAAGTGGTACGGGATGCCATCCAGAAATACAAGGAGAACAACGATTGGCTGTCCCACTTCCTGGATGACTGCTGCGAAATGGATCCGTCCTACGAAGCGAAGTCTGGCGAGGTTTATAACACCTACCGCAGCTATTGCAATCAGATGGGTGAGTATGCGCGAAGCACCACAGATTTTTACACCGCCATTGAGGCGGCAGATTTCACGCGCCGCAAGACGAAAAAAGGGATGCTGATTCATGGATTTCGCCTGAAATCGGATTTTGAGTAAGCGTGAAGCTATCAAGGTGACGGTCGGTGATAGTCTCTCCCTAAAGTCCTCTAAGGACAAGAAAAAATAACATATATAAAGAAATCGTGGGAGGACTGTCATAGACCGTCACCAGAAGGAGGTCTTATGAGAGAGAAAGCCATTGAACAAAAACTGGTTCAGGCAGTTAAATCCAAAGGCGGGATTGCGCCGAAGTTCGTATCGCCGGGATTTTCCGGGGTTCCCGACCGCCTTATCCTATTGCCGGATGGGAAATGCGGCTTCGTGGAAGTCAAGGCCCTTGGCGAAAAGCCACGGCCGCTGCAGAAGTCAAGGATACGGCTTTTGCGGCGGCTGGGATTTCTGGTATTTGTCCTGGATGACGAGAGCCAGATTCCCCACATCCTTTCTGGGATCGGAGGTGATGCCAAATGAAGTTCATACCGCATGATTATCAGCAGTATGCCATCGAGTATATCGAAACACACGAGGTTGCCGCTGTACTGCTTGATATGGGCCTTGGCAAGACGGCCATCACGCTGACGGCCTTGTACGATCTGCTGTTCGACTACTTCGAGATCACCCGCGTCCTGGTAATCGCACCTCTCCGGGTGGCGAGGAACACCTGGTCCCAGGAGATTGAAAAGTGGGATCATCTGAAGGATATCCGTTATTCCGTGGCGGTCGGCACGGAAAAAGAACGGCTGGAGGCGTTCCGCAGGGATGCAGATATCTACATCATCAACCGGGAGAATGTCCAGTGGATGGTGGAAAATGTCCCCTTTGAATTTGACGCCATCGTGGTGGACGAGCTTTCATCCTTCAAGAACTGGAACAGCAAGAGGTTCAAATCGCTGATGAAGGTGCGCCCCAGGGCAAAGCGGGTTATCGGCCTTACGGGCACTCCGTCCGGGAACGGACTTATGGACCTGTTCGCTGAGTTCAAGGTGCTGGATATGGGCCAGCGGCTGGGGCGGTTTATCACCAAGTACCGCCAGGACTATTTCCGACCTGACCGCATGAACGGGCAGGTGGTGTATTCCTATAAGCCTCTGCCGGGAGCGGAGAAACGGCTCTATGACAAAATTTCCGATATTACCATTTCCATGAAAGCCGCCGACCACCTTAAGATGCCGGAACTTGTAAGCAGCGAGTACCGGGTGTATATGGAGGAGCCGGAACAGGCCATTTACGATGAGATGTGCGAAGATCTGACGGCACAGCTTGATAAGGGTGAAGTCACAGCGGCCAATGCCGGCGTGCTGTCCGGCAAGCTCTCCCAGATGGCAAACGGAGCGGTCTATACGGATGTCGGGGATGTGGAGCATATCCACGACCAAAAGCTGGATGCGCTGGAGGACATCATCGAAAGCATGAACGGGAAGCCCCTGCTGGTGGCGTACTGGTACCAGCATGACCTTGACCGCATCGAGGAACGGCTGCGGATGAAGAAGATCGGCTTTGCAAGGCTGGATTCTGACGCCAGCATCGCAAAGTGGAACCAGGGCGAACTTCCGGTGGCGCTGATCCATCCCGCTTCTGCCGGTCACGGGCTGAATCTTCAGAGCGGCGGCTCTGCCCTCTGCTGGTTCGGGCTGACCTGGTCGCTGGAACTGTACCAGCAGACGGTGGCGCGGCTTTACCGGCAGGGACAGGCGTCCCAGACTGTAGTCGTGCAGCACATCATCACGGACGGCACCATTGATGAGCGCATTCTGAAAGCCCTACGGTACAAGGACAGGACGCAGTCGGCGCTGATTGATGCGGTTCGGGCAAACCTTAGAAAATGAGAGTCAATCAAGGCAAATTCGAGGGAAGCAATTTTTTCGGAGGTAGTGCCTATGAACAAGCAGCAGACGGAAATAAAGGAGTACCTTTCCCAGGCGTTCCGCATTGACCAGCGGATACAGAGCAAGATGGAGCAGGTGGCGTCACTGAATGACCTTGCCACACGGGCGACTGCGACCTATTCGGATATGCCCGGAAGTGAGACGAGGAACCTCCACCGTATGGAGGACGCCATCCTTTCCATCATTGAACTGGAAGCTGAAATCAATGGGGACATCTGCAAACTGGTGCAGACGAAAAAAGACATCGTCCATAAGATCAAAGCTGTCCAGAACACGGAGTACCAGACTCTTCTGGAACTGCGGTATCTGTGTTTCAAATCCTGGGAGCAGATCGCCGTGGACATGGGTTATGAGCTTCGGTGGCTGTATCGTCTCCACCACAGGGCGTTGGACGCCGTTTCCGAAATAAGCCACTAAAAGCCACTGCAATACACCTTGTCCCTGTGATATAGTTAGAATCAGAAAAACAGGACAAGGAACGAGCCTTGCGGGAGCAATCCTGCAGGGCTTTCCTTTTGCCTGGAAAGCGAGGTGAGCCGATGCCAAGGAAACCAAAACGACCGTGTTCCTACCCCGGCTGTTCCAAGCTGACGGATGGCAGGTTCTGTGAGGAACATCAAAAAATAGAGAACCAACGATATGAGAAGTACGGCCGCGACCCGGCAGCCAAACGAAAATATGGACGTGCGTGGAAACGCATCCGTGACCGTTATATGAATGCACACCCGCTTTGTGAAAAGTGTTTTGAGGAAGGACGTTTTATTAAGGCGGAGCAGGTGCATCACATCAAGCCTCTGGCAGAGGGCGGAGATCACAGCGAGGAGAACCTGATGGCATTATGTTCTTCGTGCCACGCAAAGATCCATGCAGAGCGTGGTGATAGGTGGCATAAAAAAATCACGGATAGACCGTGATGCTTTTAGGCGGGTAAGCCAGTCGAAGAGAAGAGGAATAGCGGTCAACTTTGTGACTACAAGTATAACAAAAGATGTAATAGTTGCGATATCTGCTACCATAGGCAGCACCTCCTTCAGAAATAGTGACAATGGTCCCATGTGCTGCCACTACTCCTCCACAGGCATCTTCGCTTGTCAAGACTTACCACTGGGACAAGGCAAGTATATCATTATTAAATCTATAAATCAATGTAAAGCGAATCCAGGGGCGGTCAAAATCTCTACGGCTCTGCCCCGTGGGAACGGGCGCGGGGTCGCGCGTATGAAAAAAGCGTTTTCAAAAGGGTA
>OLRL01000223.1_pt1 | contig 49795 bp, 49 predicted proteins | sample 1643201 | NCBI WGS metagenome assembly OLRL01 (sample SAMEA3136649, study PRJEB25190) | human gut metagenome | biome: human gut; feature: human-associated habitat; material: faeces | place: Austria | collected 2013
GCTGACGACTTATTTACTTTATCATGTATTCAGTTATTTGTCAACTACTTTTTTTCATTTTCTGAAAAACTTTTAATTTTTCGCATTTTCAGAAACAATTATTTCCGACAGCTCAATTAGATTACCACAGCAGGATACATCTGTCAACTACTTTTTTCATTTTTTCCAAAACATAAACAGCTTCTTATTCCAAAATTTCAAATGCAGGGTCTACGTTAGTCCCCTCCGGAATTTTTTCAGTGATTTCCCGGCAGCACCCCGGCGAGGTTCAGTGTTTTGCGGATTACGCAATTTTCGCTTACTTTTTTTTACTTTCAAATGCGCTTTTTTCTTCCGACTTGCGATTTCCGCCTACTTTTTTCAGGGGAAAATAGGTAAAAATCAGTAGCCAGACTATATCCGCCTACTTTGGGACTGGATCTTATAAGCTACTTTTTGGCATGCTGTATTTTTCGCTGATTTTGTCTTCTATTTTGTAGGCTGTCATATAGATTGGTTCATTTCCAGCCTATTCTCTCTTCTTTTTTGTAGGCGAAAATAAAACTTTCTTCTTTTCCAGCCTATTTCCTCTTCTATTTTGTAGGCTGCCGTATAGGTTTGTTTATTTACAGCCTACTTCCCCCTCTATTTTATAGGCTGCAATCTGGATTTTCCCTTTCCTGCTTATTTCCTTTTCCATCTTACAGACTGCGACACCACTTTTCCCTCTTCCAACCTATTTCCGCCTTTTTCTGTCAGCTGCAACAAACCTGCTGTATTTTCTTCTTATATTCTCTGCCCCCGTATAAATACTTCATATAGATGAACCAGGTAAATGTCTCATACGTGAATACTCTATACCATATAAATAATCCATGTAGTCACTTCATATAAAAATCCTCCACACACCATCTAAATATCAACGCTTCGAACCGCCCCTGCTGCTAAACGTAAAAACCGGGCAGGTATTATCTGCTACTATCCTCGCAAAAGCCCTTCCCAAAAGCAAAGAACTGCCGGAAATCTCTTCTCTTCCGCAGCCCTTTGTTTTTATCATCTTATAATCTTTTTATATCGAATTTATAATCATCAGGAACAGCGTCTCGTAAAAGCCCTTGTAAATTTCGCGCTGTAATTTTTTCTTTCAGCAACAAGGAATCTCGCCTGCGGGATTCTCCGTCTGCACGGAGAGTTTTTTATGTTATGGAACATTACGGAGTAATTTCCTACAGCAAAAAAAGAAGCCGCCGCTTCCCGATTTTACGATCGTTTTTAAGCTGCTGCTTCTTTCTTCTATTCTTTCACTCTTTATTAACTTTTTCTGATATACATAAGTGCGTCTTTTATCTGAGATACATACACCAGCTCGATTCCCTTCACCTCTCCCACTGTGCTTTTACACACTTCCGGAAGGATCACTCTCTCAAATCCCAGCTTTCGCGCCTCCTGTACACGCTGTCCTGCCATGCTCACGGCGCGCACTTCGCCGGAAAGCCCCACTTCGCCAAATGCCATCGTATTATCCGGAATCACAATATCCTTATAGCTGGAAAAAATCGCAAGGCAGATGCCAAGGTCAAGCGCAGGCTCTGTCATTTTCATTCCGCCCGCGATATTTACATACGCATCAAAAGACGCAAGCTGTACTCCCGCCTTCCGCTCCAGAACAGCCATAAGAAGATTTACCCTGTTAAAATCCGTTCCCACCGTCGTTCTTCTGGGAATCCCAAAATTGCTCTGACATACAAGCGCCTGGATTTCCACAAGAATGGGGCGTGTTCCTTCCATAGAGCAGGCAACTACAGAACCGGACGCATTTTCCGGGCGTCCGTCAAGAAGAAACTCCGAAGGATTTTTTACCTCCTCAAGTCCTGTATCGCGCATCTCGAACACACCAATCTCATTCGTGGAGCCAAAACGGTTTTTTACTGCCCGCAAAATCCGGTATGAAGCATGGCGGTCTCCCTCAAAATAGAGTACTGTATCTACCATATGCTCCAGAACTCTCGGTCCTGCCACATTTCCCTCTTTCGTCACGTGCCCCACAATAAAAATAGAGATCCCCAGGCCTTTTGCAATCTGCATCAGGACGTTTGTGGATTCCCTCACCTGGGAAACACTTCCCGGTGCAGAGCTGATTTCTTCATCAAACATGGTCTGAATGGAGTCAATCACCGCAACATCCGGTTTTTTCCGCTCCATCACTTCCCGGATCGTCTCGAGATTTGTCTCACACAAAAGCGTCAGTTTCTCGTTAAATTCTCCGATGCGGTTTGCACGGAGCTTAATCTGGCGCAGAGATTCCTCACCTGAAATATAAAGCACGGAGGCGTCCATATGCGCAAGATTTCTGCACACCTGTAAAAGAAGGGTGGATTTCCCGATACCGGGGTCTCCACCCACAAGAACGAGAGAACCGGGGACAATTCCGCCCCCAAGCACTCTGTCAAGTTCTCCAATTCCGCTTGTGCGCCTTTCGTCTTCCTTCAGGCTTATATCCTTTAACACAACCGGTTCCTGTCTTTTATTTCCGGAAAGCTTCCCTCCGGATGCAGAAGAAGTCTTTTTCGGTGATACTGTCTCTTCTACAAAGGTATTCCATGCCCGGCAGCCCGGACACTGTCCCATCCACTTGGCCGATTCATATCCGCACTCCTGGCAGAAATACACTGTTTTTTTGTTTTTCAGCATTTTACAATTCTTACTTCCACATCTGCGCAGTTTCCAAGTTCCACACTGAAGGACAGTTTTCCGCCGAGATTTGTTTTCATGGTACCTGTACTCATATCGTTAATAAACACTTCATACTCGGTATCTGCTTCCAGTTCTACTGTAATCTGTGCGTCTTCTGTTCCCTCTACTGCAAATTCCATTTTGCTTCCGTCCTGTTTCAGATGAAAAACAGCAGTTCCCGGTACAGACTCATATACAAACATTCCGTTTCTCTCTAACTTTGTAATTTCTTTGAATGTTTTTACCTTGTATACGTCTCCCTGGTACTGATAATCAGATAATTTTGATTTCTGTCCCAGTTCATAGTCTCCAAAACTGATGGTTCCGTTTTCTTCTGTACGAATCAGTTCTTTAATCACTGCCATATCTTATGTCCTCCCACGGCTCATTTGTTTTATTTACGCGACATTTTTCGCTTAAATCTATTATATAATAAATCTCTTTTCTTTACCAGTCTCTCATAAAAATTTCATATCTTTTTAACTTTCTGATAATTTCTCCTGTTTTACATGAAAACAGAGTTTTTTGTTTTTCTGCTGAACCTGTACAATGTCGCCTCTCTTAATTTTTCCTTCCAGAATCTCGTTTGCAAGAGCGTCCTCTATCTGATTCTGAATGGCTCTTCTTAACGGTCTTGCGCCGTATTTGCTGTCAAAACCGGATTCTGCCAGATGTTCTTTTGCTGAGTTTGTGACTTTTAAGGTAATTTCCATTTGTTCCCTGCACCGTTTTTCCAAAGTGGCAAGAAGAATATTTACGATTTTCTTAATATGCTCCTTATTAAGAGTATGGAAAACCATAATTTCATCGATTCTGTTTAAAAATTCCGGTTTAAACAGCCTTCTGACTTCTTCCATCACCCCTGCTCTCATTCTCTCATAATCCCTTTTTTCGTCAGTGCCGGAGACAAATCCGAGACGCTTCGGCTCTATGATCGCCTGTGCTCCTGCATTTGAAGTCATAATGATGATCGTCTGTTTAAAATCTATCTTTCTTCCCTGAGCGTCTGTGATATGTCCGTCATCCAGTACCTGAAGAAGGATATTAAATACGTCCGGGTGCGCTTTTTCGATCTCATCAAACAGAATGACGCTGTACGGGTTGCGGCGCACCTTCTCACTGAGCTGTCCGCCTTCCTCATACCCTACATATCCCGGAGGAGAACCGATCATTTTGGAAACGCTGTGCTTTTCCATATATTCCGACATATCTACCCGGATCATCGCCTGCTCGCTCCCAAATACCGTCTCTGCCAGAGCCTTGGAAAGCTCTGTTTTTCCAACGCCTGTAGGTCCCAGGAATAAAAAGGAGCCGATTGGACGATTGGGATCTTTTAAGCCGACTCTGCCCCGTTTTACAGCCTGAGAAACTGCCTTTACAGCCTCGTCCTGTCCGATCACACGCTTATGGAGCTCTTTTTCCAGACTGGCAAGGCGCTTTGTCTCTCCTTCTGTCAGACGCTGTACCGGAATTTTCGTCCAGTCTGACACGATTTCCGCAACGGAAGCTTCCGTCACTGCTGCCCCGCTCCTTTTTGCTCTCCTTTTTTCTTTCTGGCGAAGCTTCTCTATCTGCTGTTCCACTTCTTCCTGGCGCTTCTGCGCCGCCTTTGCCCTTAAAAGATCCGCCGTTTTTAATGCCTCTTCTTTTTCCCCGGAAAGGCTCTTTAACTCCAGTTCAAACTGTTCCAGTTCCGGCATCTTTCTGTATCCGCAAAGCTGTACCTTGGAAGCTGCCTCGTCGATAATATCAATCGCTTTGTCCGGAAGAAAACGGTCGTTAATATACCGCACGGACATTTTCACAGCGGCTTCCAGCGCCTCGTCCTGAATCTCCACCTTATGATGGCGTTCGTAATAGGGACGGAGTCCTTTTAAAATCTCAAGAGTTTCCTCTTCCGTAGGCTCCTCCACAGTAATCGGCTGAAACCTTCTCTCAAGCGCCGCATCTTTTTCAATGTACTTTCTGTATTCTTCCAGAGTCGTAGCGCCGATAAGCTGAATCTCTCCTCTGGACAGAGAAGGCTTTAAAATGTTGGAGGCATCAAGAGCCCCTTCTGCTCCGCCTGCACCGATGATGGTATGAAGCTCATCGATAAAGAGCAGGATTCCTCTGTTTTCTTTGACCTCACTTAATACGTTTCGGATACGTTCTTCAAATTCTCCTCTGTATTTACTTCCTGCCACCATAGAAGAAAGATCCAGAACAACGACTCTTTTATTTTTTACAGTATCCGGGACAAGATCTGCCACGATTCTCTGCGCAAGCCCTTCTGCGATTGCCGTTTTTCCAACACCCGGCTCTCCTACAAGACAGGGGTTATTTTTCGTTCTTCTGCTTAAAATCTGTATCAGGCGGATAATCTCCTTTTCTCTTCCGATCACAGGATCCAGTTTGCCTTCCGCTGCAAGTGCAGTAAGATCCCTGCTGTACTGGTCAAGAGTAGGCGTTGTGGCGCTCTTTGCCTTTTCTGCCTGAAGTTCCTCTGAAAAACTCTCTCCTTCTTTTCCCATTGCCGAAAGAACTGCGCTGTAAAGCTTCTGCACATTAATCCCCATTGTATGCAGAAGTCTTGTTGCCACACAGTCCGTCTCTTTCAGCATTACAAGAAGAAGATGCTCTGTTCCTGCTTTTTCTTCACATTCCTGAACAGCCTCTTCCATAATTTTTCTTGCCCTCGGGCTGTATTCCAGTTTTTCTTTTTTCGATGCTCCCATGTCTATAGGCGCAACAAATTTATCTATCATTTTGCAGAGTCTGTCCTCTTCTGCGGCAAACTCCTCCAGGATCAGACCTGCTGTTCCTTCTTTTTCTCTCATTAAACCGAGAAGCATATGTTCTGTCCCAACATAGCTGTGACCATAGGTTCTGGCTGCCTTTTCTGCAAGAGACAGCGCGTTTAATGCCTGCTTTGTAAATTTTTCCTTCATATACCCTCCTGTCTGTCTACGCTGTATTCGTCAAAAATTTCATCTATCAGCTCATGTGCCTCTTCTCTTGTGACATTTTTACAGCAGCCTTTTGCCAGGGCAACCTTAAGATTCTGCTTCATCTCTTCCAGCGCTTTTATTTTATCCACATCTATGGAAATAAACGCGCCCTTTCTTCTGTCTATGGACACAAAGCCCTCCTGACGCAAAAGGGAATACGCCTTATTGACCGTGTGCATATTGATACCTACCGTATCTGCAAGCTGCCTCACAGAAGGAAGGGGATCTCCCTCTCTCAGTCTTGAAGTGGCAATGCCCATAATAATCTGATTTGTAAGCTGCACATAAATCGCTTCATCGCTGTTAAAATCTATTTCGATTATCATATTAACATCTCCTTTGTATGTTATACTTATACTAGCACAAAATACCACTTTTGAAAATATTTATTTTAAAAATATCAGCGGGAGAAAGAGCTGCGCATATTCCTTTTCCTCAATCAAAAACGGGCATCTGTATAATACAGATACCCGAAACTCTTTATTTATTAATGACTCCTGCAATACGCTTTAACTGTTCTCTGTCAAGCACAAGATTGAATCCCTGAGGATTGATCACGTATGCATGCGCCTGTTCGATCATCAGATCCAAAAGCTTGGCAAACGGCACTTTTGCCACTCTCATCTTTTTTCCTTTTGCAAATTTCTCAAATTCCATCACATCTGTGAACACCGGCTGAAGAATTTTCTCATCCTTTGTTTTCAGGTACGGAATATTTACCTTCTTCGGGTCATTTTCATCTGCCGCCATAGCAACGAGAAAACTTGATTTTACAATATTGGCAAGAACTTCCTCTTCCATTTCTCTCATATTTTTCCGCTCTTCTTTTTTTACAGGACGACGAAGCTCCTGCATAAAATAAATACCGGAAAGCTGAAGAGCCGGATTAAACAGAGGACGTTTGTTCTCCTCAATCTTGCTCATATCTGCCTGCTTTGCCACGTCAGAAAGCTCTACTTCGATTTTCTCTTCCCCTTCTGTCCATACAATGGAATTTACTCCGATCGCATAAAAGGTTCCGTATAATCTCGGGAAATCTTTCTTCTCATAACGCATTCCCAGCAGAAGAATTTTATCTTCCAGGCATTTCTTTCCAAACTCTTTGATTTCTTCTTCTGTTGCAAAAATCCATGCCTGATCGTTAAAAGTTTCTTCATCACATGTTACATAAGGCAGTTTTGTTGCCTGCGCGTATGCCACGTATACTTTATCCCTTGTCTGCAGCGCTTTCACTGCCTCTTCTTTGCTGATTCCCATCTTTCTATCCTCTCTGTCTCATTTCTCTGATAACTGCTTTATCTTCCTTCGTCACTCTGTAGGATTCCAGAATTTTCTGCAGAGACTTGCGGTAAGTAAATTCATCAAGCCGGCACTCCTCCTGAAGATATTTTAACATTCTCTCCGGAAAAGCCGCAAAATATACGGAAACTGCCCAGGCAGCCGCCATTTTTGCATAATAGCCTTCCTGATGGATTTCTTCCAGACGTAAAAGCCCCTCCTCCACATACTCTTCCTTTACAAAATGGCTCAAAAGCATCACTGCCCCAAATCTTGCCTCATACTCTTTGTCCGACAAAAAATAAGGAGCAATAAATTCCCAGTATTTTTCCGGGAATTTTTCCGCGTCTTTATAAGTGTTGGAAACACAGTCACACACTGCCCAGTTATTTATATCCGGCACAAATGCCCGGATATAAGAAAGCCTGGTATCACAGTCCATTTTTACATAAGCAGTCACAAGGCCTCGCAGCATAGTTTCTTCATAATAAACATCGTCTTTCTGAAAAAACCACTCCTCCCAGTCCTTCTTTGCAATTTCTTTTGCAAGACTTCGAAGCGCCGGAAGACGGACGCCGAGAATATCTTCAACTCCCGGCAAAAGCCCGGAATGGAAATCCCTGTATTTTTTATCTTCCAGCTCTTTTAACCTGCTGCGCACCTTCTGAGATGTTACTTTTTCTTTTTCCATTTTATTTTGTCATAAACTCCACAATACCGTCAAGCTGACTTAAATTTTCTTCTTTTAAAGAAGATTTTACGGCTGCTGCTCCCTCGTAGATTTCCATATTCTTCATCTGAGAGAGAATATCTTTCATCTGTTTTCCTGCAGTACATGCCCATGTTCCGTTTTCCACAACTGCCACTTTACGGTTCTGGAAATTATGCGCCTTCAGTTCCAGGAGAAGTGTTTCCATCTTCGGGAACATTCCCGCATTATAAGTCGGGGAAGCAAAAATAATCCTGTCACAGCGGAATGCTTCTGCCAGGAGATAGGACGGATCTGTCACAGACACATCATAGACAGCGATATTCTTTTCTCCTGCCTCGGAAAGCTTATTTGCCAGAACGTCCATTGCATTTTCTGTATTTCCGTAAATAGAAGCATATAAAATCAGTACATTGTGGTCTTCCGGCGTATAAGTGCTCCATTTCTGGTACTTGTCAATAAACCATCCCAGATTTTCTCTCCATACAGGTCCATGAAGAGGGCAGATCATCTGAATGTCAAGAGCCAGGGCTTTTTTAAGAGCTGCCTGTACCTGTACACCGTATTTTCCAACAATATTTGTAAGGTATCTTCTCGCATCGTCCAGCCATGCATTCTCAAAATCCACTTCATCTGCGAAAATATTTCCGTTTAGAGCGCCGAAAGTTCCGAACGCATCTGCACTGAACAGCACCTTATCGTACGCATCGTATGTCACCATCGCCTCCGGCCAGTGAACCATCGGAATCATGGCAAATGCAAGGGTATGGTTTCCTGTACTTAAGGTATCTCCCTCTTTGATGACTACTGCATGGGCATCCACATCAAAATCAAAAAACTGTTTCATCATTGTGAAGGTTTTGGCATTTCCCACAATCTTCACTTCAGGATAGCGCATTGCCACTTCCGCAATGGTAGCGCCGTGATCCGGTTCCATATGGTTTACAATAAGATAATCCAGCTTTCTTCCGCCTAAAACATGCTCCAGATTTTCAAAAAACTGTCCGCTTACGGATTTGTCTACTGTGTCCAGAAGAACTGTTTTTTCGTCCATGATCACATAGGCATTATAAGATACGCCTCTTGGAATGGGATAAATATTCTCAAACAGTGCCAGTCTTCTGTCGCTTGCTCCAATCCAAAAAGTGTCCTCTGTCACTTTTTTTACACAATACATATCAAAATCTCCTTATTCTGCTTCATCTATTGCCTTTCCAATATCATGTCTCATATATTTGTTGGCAAATGTAATCCACTCTGTCGCTTCATAAGCATTTTTTCTTGCTTCTTTTAAATTTTCTCCCTTTGCGGTGATTCCCACAACACGTCCGCCATTTGTGACAATCTGTCCGTCTTTCTCCTTTGTTCCTGCATGGAAACAGTAATATCCTTCTTTGTCTTTGAAATTTTCAAATCCGTACATCGGAATCTCTTTTTCATAATGAACAGGATAACCGTCGCTTGCAAGTACTACGCAGACTGCCGCATTGTCTTCAAACTGGAGGTCCACATTATCAAGTGTTCCCTCCACACAGGCTTCCATCACTTCCACAATGTCGTTTTTCATTCTCGGAAGTACAACCTGCGCCTCCGGATCACCGAAACGGGCATTATATTCCAGCACCTTCGGTCCTTCCGGCGTCAGCATAAGTCCAAAGAAGATAATTCCCTTAAACGGACGTCCCTCTGCTGCCATAGCGTCCACTGTAGCCTGATAAATATATTTCTTACAGAACTCATCTACTTCCTCTGTGTAGAACGGGCTTGGAGAAAAGGTTCCCATTCCGCCTGTGTTCAGACCCTTATCACCGTCCAGAGCGCGCTTGTGATCCTGGGCAGAAGTCATAGTCTTAATTGTTTTTCCGTCCACAAAAGACAACACGGAAACTTCTCTTCCTGTCATAAATTCCTCTACGACCATTGTGTTTCCCGCGCTGCCGAATTTTTTGTCCTCCATGATCTCCCGTACGCCCGCTTCCGCCTCTGAAAGGTCGGCGCAGATCAGCACCCCTTTTCCAAGGGCAAGTCCGTCTGCTTTCAGCACGATCGGAAACTTTGCTTCTGTGCGGAGATACGCAAGAGCTTTCTCCGGATCGTCAAAGTTTTCATACGCTGCAGTTGGAATATTGTATTTTTTCATCAGATCTTTTGAAAAGGCTTTGGACCCTTCCAGGATCGCCGCATTTTTTCTCGGTCCGAATACTTTCAGACCACGCGCTTCAAATACATCCACCACTCCGCCTACAAGCGGGTCGTCCATACCGATAATGGTCAGGTCAATTTTATTCTCTTCTGCGAAATCTGCCAGTTTTTCAAATTCCATTGCGCCGATCTGTACGCACTCTGCCAGCTCTGCAATTCCTGCATTTCCAGGAGCGCAGTAAATTTTTTCCACCTTCGGGCTTTTGGAGACGCTCCATGCAATAGCATGTTCTCTTCCGCCGCTTCCTACGATCAGTACCTTCATGTCTTACTCCTTCACCGAAACTTTTCCGTTTACAACTTCAATTTTGTCATTTGCAATAAGGTCAATGGCAAGAGGCAGGATTTTCCACTCTGCCTTTTCCATCACACGTTTCTGAAGAATTTCCGGAGTATCTCCTTCTTCTACCTTCACTGCCTTCTGCATGATAATAGGACCTGTGTCTGTCCCTGTATCTACAAAATGAACCGTTGCCCCGGTTACCTTCACACCTCTTTTTAAAGCTGCCTCATGAACGCGGAGCCCGTAGTATCCCACTCCACAGAAAGACGGAATGAGAGACGGGTGAATATTGATAATGCGGTTTGGAAATGCCTCCACGATCATCGGAGGGATAGCAACGAGATAGCCTGCAAGGACAACAAGCTCCACACCGCTTTCTTTTAACTTTTTAAGAAGAGCTTTGTGAAATTCCTCTCTTGTCTCAAAAGTTTTCGGAGAAATACATACGCCTTCGATCCCGTGTTTTTTTGCACGCTCAAGAGCATACGCATTGGGGTTATTGCTGATCACAAGGCTTACTTCTGCATTTGTAATCTCCCCGGAATCCATTGCGTCCAGAATTGCCTGAAGGTTTGTTCCTCCTCCGGAAACAAGAACACCAACCTTTAACATAAGGTCACTCCCTTTTCTCCTTCTTCGATACGGCCTACCACGTATGCCTTATCTCCTGCCGCCTGAATGGCTTCCATTGTTTTTTCCACATCTGCCGGATTTACGGCAAGGACCATTCCAAGCCCCATATTATAAGTGTTGTACATCATTGTTTCTTCAATATCGCCTTTTTCTGCAAGAAGCTTGAAAATAGGAAGAACAGGATAGCTGTCTTTTTCGATTACGGCTCTTGTTCCATCTTTTAACATACGCGGTACGTTTTCATAGAAGCCGCCGCCTGTAATATGGCTGCATGCGTGAATGCGCACACCTGCGTTTTTGATGCTCTTTAATGCTTTTACATAGATTCTTGTAGGTGCAAGAAGAGCCTCTCCAAGAGTTGTTCCAAGCTCCTCATAATAAGTATCAAGGGATTCTTTTGTCATATCGAATACTTTACGTACAAGGGAAAAACCATTGCTGTGTACACCGGTGGATGCCATACCAATGAGAACGTCTCCCGCCTCCAGTTCTTCTCCTGTGAGAAGATCTTTTTTGTCTACCACACCTACCGCAAAGCCGGCAAGATCGTACTCGTCCTCCTGCATAAGTCCCGGGTGTTCTGCTGTCTCTCCTCCAATAAGAGCCGCGTCAGACTGGCAGCACCCTTCTGCAACGCCTTTTACGATCTCTGCGATTTTTTCCGGGTAGTTTTTGCCGCAGGCAATATAATCCAGGAAAAACAGAGGTTCTGCGCCTGCACATGCAATATCGTTCACGCACATAGCTACCGCGTCAATACCGATCGTATCATGTTTATCCATGACCATAGCAAGTTTTACTTTTGTTCCGCAGCCATCTGTTCCGGAAACAAGCGTCGGTTCTTCCATGTCCTTAAATGCGCTCATGGAAAATGCACCGGAAAAACCTCCGATACCGCCTAATACCTCCGGGCGCATTGTCTTTTTGATATGCTCCTTCATAAGCTCCACTGATTTATATCCGGCTTCAATATCTACCCCTGCGTTCTTGTAATCCATAATGTTCCTCCCTATATTCTTTTCTGTGATGTTATCGTAAAAATACCTGCTGCATCTTAATACTCTTTATATCCAACCTGCTGAAGTCTTGCGTCTTTTGCCTCAACCTGCTCTTTTAATTCCTGGCTGTAAGCTTTTAAGCGTCCCAGAAGCTCTTCGTCTGAGGTTGCAAGGATTTTTGCTGCAAGAAGTCCTGCGTTTGCACCGCCGTTAATTGCCACGGTAGCAACCGGAATACCGGAAGGCATCTGTACAATAGAGTAAAGAGAATCTCTTCCTCCCAGAGAAGTTGTGTGCATAGGAATACCAATAACAGGCATTGGGAAAATAGCCGCGCACATTCCCGGAAGATGTGCTGCCATTCCTGCTCCTGCAATGATCACTTTAAAACCTTTTTCTTCCGCGCTTTTTGCATACTCAAAGAACACATCCGGTTCTCTGTGTGCGGAAATGATCTTCATTTCATATTCAATTCCCAGTTTTTCCAGAATATCTGCTGCCTTGCTCATAACAGGCATATCTGAGTCGCTGCCCATCACAATTCCTACTTTTGCCATAGTTGTTCTCCTTTTAATATGTATTTTAGGGCAGAACAGGCAAAAGCCCGCTCTGTCCGAAAAATCCTCTTCTACGCGTAAATTCTACTAAGATTCCCTTTTTCTGTCAACCCAAAACACCCCAAAAGATATTTTATTCTCATAAAAGATATTTTATTTTTCCTCAAAAGGCTCATTCAGTTTTTCTGTTCCCGGAAGGACGAATCTTCCCTTCTCAATAATAGAAACCATTTCTCCGTCATCGTCAATGACACGGATGCTGCCAAGCTCCTCATAGGGAATGGTAATATCGGTATGACAGCCGTAGTATGCCATACTTAAATCCTCTTTCCGGAGAATGGAAATTTCATTGTCTCTTGCAATGATCTCTTTTCCGTTCGGATTAAAGACAGCAGTATCCTCCGCCCAGCTGTAGCAGGTATCTCCCACTGCAAAATGAGGGCCCATTTTTTCTGCGATCAAAATCGGCAGCTTATCTCCGATGCCGTATTTTTCCGCTGCAACATAAGCGGTTGTATTTGTTCCGATGGCAAATTCTCCCATTGGCAGTTTTACGTGATGATGCAGAATGTTATCTTCAATATATCGTCTGTTTTCCTCTTCATCTTCAAAATTTGTGCAGCTGTAATCAATTACCTGTCCACAGTCAAATACCAGTTTTAAATTCTTAAATTGAAGACCGTTCAGATATACTTTTTTCACATGGAGAACGCCGCCGGTTCCCGCAAGCACAGGGGAGGTAAAGACTTCTCCCACCGGAATATTCACATCTGCCACACAGTTTTCAAAATTCGTCTCTTTTTCCGGATCTTTAAGTTCGTGGAGATGAATGAGAAGGTCTGTCTCATTGCCGTCCTGTCCTTTGATCTCCACCCACTCGCAGGTATCTAAAGTATCAATAATGGTCTGCTGGATACTCTGATAAAGATGATAATCCAGTGTGTTGATCTTTACGATTTCACGGAAAATTTCCGGGAACTTTTCTCCGATTTCCGGAACAGGATAAGCAATGATCGTAAAACTTCTCTCATCGCCTTTAATATAACGGTTCACAATCTGGCCTGATTCATTGTCAAGCTCAATCTGGAGTTTCTGCTGTGCCTCGTTGTAGGAAAGCGCCTGCTCACATTTTTCCGGTGAGAAGGGTGCTTCTCCAAACGTCTCAATTACTGCCGGTCCTCCATGTACTTCTGCAAGATCCTTATACTTCTCGTAGGAAGTCTGCATTGCCCGAAGTTTCCTCTTTACAAAATCGCTGTCAAGGAACAGGGCATCATCCTGTCTGTGATCGTAATCATACTGTGGATTTGCAATTCCTCCTGTATATCCTACGCGATTCTGTCCTTTTTTATTTACAGCGTGAACTGCATGACGGTAAATGACAGGCTCTAATCCCATTTTTTCAAACTGAAGAACAGCCGCTTTTACCATACGTTCAAATCCCAGATTATACCGGATATTGACGGTTTTCTTTTTCGTTATATCTTTCCTTCCCATGATAAAGCCGATCCGGTATCCTTCCGTATAGGTGGACGCCATATCGTCGATTTCTTCCTGGGAAAGAGAATTCAAAAATTCTGCCACTCCAGTCTCATTTTCAGAGATAAATTCGCCATACTGGTACAGATAACGAATGTCTGAAAAATCAGATTTCATAATAATATCAAGTGCAAATGTAAGCTCAGGATCCACGCCTTCCCTTATTCTTCTCTCCATCATATCCTGACAGTAATCATTTACATAAGAGGTAAGAATTCCCTTCATTTCTTCCGGCTCCGGAATTTCCTCCTGCGCAAAAGCAGAATACACCTCAAGAAACAGCTCCAGCATCTGTGTCATTTCCTCTGTCCGCTTTTCATAAGCGTACACAACAGCGCCGCGAAGCTCTGCATAAAGAAAAGAAAACAGTTTTCCGTACTCTCCCAGCTTCTCTGCTGCGTATACCGGATTTCCATAGGAAGTTTTATAATTTTCCGGAAGAATATCCGCATATAACTCCCTGTTTTCTTTTTTCAGTTCTTCCAGGGACTGCTCCCCTGTTTTCTCCATTACCTGAATTGTTTTCAGAAGAAATTCTGCTGTTTTGTGGAAAAAATCAAGATACGGCTGTGCCGCCTCCTGTTCTTCCGGAATTTCTCCAACCCTTGTTTTTGCAAGAGCGTAACGCTCCATCATCCATTCGTCCAAATCTTTATTTCCTTTCACTCTGTTTCATTCATATCATCTGTCACATTTCCAAGCTGTATATGCTTTTCCACAAGCTCCTGCATATACTCCCAGATTTCCTGTGAACCTTCTTTTGTCTTTGCGTTTCTTTTATAAATCTGGCTTTTCTTTACTCCGTGTTCTTTCCAGCTTTTCCCCTGTGAGGCATCATTCAAAAAGAGGGGCTGACTGTTATCCAGCATACGGGCAAATTTTGCATCGCTGCTCTCATATTCCTCAAATTCTCTCCAGAGTTCCATAAAATATGCCCCCTGATCCTCTGGAAGAAGCCCGAAAATACGATTTGCAGCCTTTTCCTCCCGCGCAGCCTTCGTGGAAACGCCTGCCTCATCATAAGCATACGTATCTCCTGCGTCAATTTCCACCAGGTCGTGGATCAGAACCATCGGAATCACTCTGGAAAGATTGATTTCTTCCTGTGCATATTCTTTTAGAAGAACAGCCATAAGCGCGAGATGCCAGGAATGCTCCGCATCATTTTCTTTGCGCATCCCATCTGCCAGATACGTCTGGCGGACAATATTTTTTACTTTATCCACCTCAATAATAAAATCCATCTGTTTTTTCAGACGCTCTCTTTTATCCATATTATACCCCCATTAAAAACAGAAAAATCCACCCTACTGTAATAAAACCGTTTGCAATAGAGCCGATAATGCTTGTGTGATGCTTACAGTTTTCTTCAGAAAAGCTCAAAAGTCCCATAATAAATCCATAGACAGACAGAAGCGCTGCAAAAAGGCTCACGCTTCCCACAATAAACCCGTATTTCCCTTCCAGAAAAAAGGAGAGAAGAACGGCTGCCAAAAACAGGAGAAAGGAAGCCACGGCAAGACCTGCCGACAGCTTCCCTTTCCCTGCCTCTTTTTTCTTTGCAAACGCATATCTATATCTTTTTGCCATAATATTTTCTCCTAATGATATTGCAGATGACAAAGAGCAGATAACCAAGCGCCGCCCCAAGTGTATTCAGTATCAGATCATCTACATCGAAACAGCCCACTTTTGTAATAAGCTGAATGGTTTCCACTGTAAGGCTTAAACAGAATCCTGACAAAACAATCAGAAAACCGTTCTGCATACGCCTGGCCACAACAGGCAGAATATATCCATACGGGACAAACCCAATCACATTTCCGCAGATATTTGTCATAAGTGCCAGAAGTCCCAGCTGATGCCGGTAAACCCAGAACCGTCTGATCTCCACAAAGGGAACGAGGTTATACCGAAATTCTCTTTCCGCCTCAGCCACTCTCCCGTATTCTTCTGAAAAAAACAGAAAATACAGAAGAAGCAGCATGTAAATCACAAACAGTCCGAGTCCTGTGCGCCGGATCAGCTTTTTTGTTTCATTTCTCAATTTCTTCCCCTATATCAGAATTTCCGATTTCCGTTTCAGCAGCCGGGCTCCGTTTACAATCATCAGAATCCCGGAAACAATTCCTGTCACAAGGACTACGATCCCCACGGCAATATTCCCTGCACCTGCTCCGGTCATTGTTTTATAGACCTTTTCATTCATTTCCAAAGCCCTCCTTTCTGTTTCCTATTTTGCACCGTACTGTTCGTAATATGCGTCTATGGAAGCTTTCAGCGCATCGTCAATAATGACGCGTCCCTGACACTCTCTGTTATAGAGATATTCCACAACCTCGTCCATAGATACGATTGCCGCTGTATCAAAGCCATAAAGCTCTTTTACCTCATCAAGCGCGCATTTTTCTCCGCGCTTTCCTACTTCCATGCGGTTTAAAGATACCATAAGACCTACGATTGTAACGTCCGCAGCTCCTTTTACCTTCGGAACTGTCTCTTCCATAGATTTTCCGGATGTGGTAACATCCTCGATCATGACAACTCTGTCCCCGTCTTTTAAGCTGCTTCCAAGAAAGCTTCCCTTGTCTGCGCCGTGGTCTTTTTCTTCCTTACGGTCAGAGCAGTAGCGGATTTCTTTTCCGTACAGCTCGCTGTATGCCATAGCTGTCACAACTGCAAGAGGGATTCCCTTGTATGCCGGTCCGAACAGTACGTCAAAATCATCTCCGTATGTTTCGCGGATCGCTTTTGCATAGTATTCCCCGAGTCTTTTTAACTGAGAACCTGTCACATAAGCGCCTGCATTCATAAAGAACGGAGATTTTCTTCCGCTTTTTAAAGTAAATTCTCCGAATTTGAGCACATCGCTCTCTACCATAAATTCAATAAATTCCTGTTTATACTGTTCCATTTTTTACCTCCAATTATTTCACAACGCCGATGATCTCGTGAATATCTTCTATTTTCTGTCTTTCCATAAATGAACGGATTCCATCTACTACCATTTCTGTTGTCCGCGGCTCAAAAAAGTTTGCTGTTCCAACGGAAACGGCTGTCGCTCCTGCCATAATAAATTCCAGAGCATCTTCTGCTGAGGCGATTCCGCCCATGCCGATGATCGGAAGCGATACTGCGTTAGCAACCTGATATACCATTCTTACTGCAACAGGCTTCACTGCAGGACCAGACATTCCCCCTGTTTTATTTGCAAGGGCAAAGGTTCTTCTGTTAATATCAATTTTCATTCCTGTGATGGTGTTGATAAGAGACAGCACATCTGCTCCACCTGCCTCCGCTGCACGCGCCATCTCTGTCACGTCCGTCACATTGGGGCTTAATTTCATGATCACAGGCTGCTTTGCATATTTTTTCACTTCTTTTGTGATCGCTTCAAGCGCTTTCGGATTCTGTCCAAAAGCAATGCCTCCTTCTTTTACATTCGGGCAGGAAACATTGATTTCCAGCATATCGACCGGCTCATTTGCAAGGCGCTCCACAACTTCACAGTAATCCTCTGTTGTTTTTCCGCAGACATTTACAATGATCTTTGTGTCGAATTTTTTAAGAAACGGAATGTCTCTTTCGCAGAATACGTCGATACCCGGATTCTGAAGCCCGATGGCATTGAGCATTCCGCTGTTTGTCTCTGTAATTCGCGGTGTGGGGTTTCCCGGCCAGGGCACGTTTGCCACGCCCTTTGTCACAACTGCGCCAAGCTTATTTAAGTCCACAAATTCGCTGTATTCCTCTCCGGAACCAAATGTTCCGGAAGCTGTCATTACCGGGTTTTTTAATTCCACTCCTGCAAGAGTCACGTTCATTTTATTCATAACTCCACCTCCGTACTTAAAAATACAGGGCCGTCTTTACATACGCGCTTATTGTGTACGTGAGAATGGGAATCCACCTCTTTTGACTGGCATACACAGCCAAGACATGCGCCAATCCCACATGCCATACGCTCTTCCATTGAAATCCAGCATGGAATATTTTTTTCTTCTGCATACGCTTTGATGGCACGAAGCATAGGAGTGGGACCACAGGCAAAAATCGCGTCTGCCTCCAGATTATTTTCCCGTATCGCGTCCATTACATTTCCCTTTGTTCCGGCAGAGCCGTCCTCTGTCGCCACATATACAGGACAGTATTTTTCAAATTCTTCATTTAAGAACAGCTCGTCGCGGTATCCAAGCACTGCCACAGCCTCTGCTTCCATTTCCTTTGCAGTCTGGAGCATGGGAGGGATTCCGATTCCCCCGCCGATTAAAAATACGCGTTTTCCTTTTACCTCAGAAAGAGGAAAACCGTTTCCAAGAGGTCCCATTGTCTCAAGAGGAACGCCTGCATGACATTTTGAAAACATTTCTGTTCCTGTGTTTTTGCCTGTCACGCGGTAAACAAGGCGAAGCTGCCCCTTTTCTCTGTCAATCTCACAGAGACTTATGGGACGGGGCAGGAGCTTGCTCCCGTCCCTTGTATATAAAGAAACAAACTGTCCCGGCACTGCGTTTTTGGCAATTTTATCTGTCTGAAGCCACATACTGTAAATGTCGGAAGCAATGCACTCCTGACTTACAATTCTGCATTTTTCTTTTGCTTTCATTTCTGTCCTCCTAGCGGTTATTTAAAGCGCCGCTGATGTCTTCTATCATATCTTTTACAGCCTGACGGGAAGCGTCTGCATATCCTTCTTCCCCAAATGCTGCATATTTTTCCTGTTTGTAAGCTGCAATGATTCCTCTTGAGGAGTTTACGATCGCACCGAGCCCGTCTTTATTGAAGAAATGTACAAGGTCTGCTCCTTTGCCTCCCTGTGCGCCGTATCCCGGAACAAGGATAAAGGTCTTTGGCATGATCTCTCTTAATACTTTTCCCATCTCCGGATAAGTCGCGCCTACAACAGCGCCTACATAGCTGTAGCCATTTCCCATATGCTCCTCGCCCCACTGAGCAACCTTTTCGCCAACCCACTCATAGAGAGGACGTCCGTCGATGATTCTGTCCTGAAATTCTCCGCTGGAAGGATTTGATGTTTTTACAAGAATGAAAAGTCCCTTGTTTTCTTCTTTGCACACATCAATAAACGGTTTTACGCCGTCTGTTCCAAGATATGGATTGACCGTGGCAAAATCCTCGTCAAATCCTGCATATTTTTTGCTCCCAACCTGTACTTTGCCAAGATGACCTACTGCATAAGCAGCAGATGTAGAGCCAATATCGCCTCTTTTAATATCTCCAATGATCACAAGGTCTTTTTCCTTGCAGTAATCAATGGTTTTCTTATATGCCATAAGTCCCGGAATCCCAAACTGTTCATACATGGCAATCTGTGGTTTTACTGCCGGGATCAGATCGTATGTTGCATCTATGATTCCTTTATTATACTGCCAGATTGCCTCTGCAGCGCCTTCCAGAGTTTCTCCGTATTCCTTAAATGCCTTCTCCTGAATGTGTGCCGGAATATAATTCATCATAGGGTCCAGACCTACTACGATTGGCGCGTTTGTCTTCTGAATTTTTTCAATCAGTTTGTTAATCATGAATGGTTCCTCCCGAAATATATGTTTACTTTTGTTTTTTTATTTATATTTATAAATTTTCGTTTTCCTGAAATACAACTTTTCCATCACAGATCGTATAGAGAACTTTTCCCTTTACTTCCCAGCCGTCAAACGGAGTATTGCGTCCTTTTGATGCAAATTTTGTCCTGTCGATCTTGTAGCTGTGTGTTACATCTACTACGATCACGTCTGCCGGGTGTCCTTCCTGAATAGTCCCCCGGTCAAGCCCAAGGATCTGCGCCGGATTCCAGCTCATTTTTTCCACCATCTGAAGTTCTGTGAGAACGCCTTTCTCCACAAGTTCTGTGTAAGTAAGTGCAAGACTTGTCTCCAGTCCCACAATGCCGAAGGCTGCGCTTCTCATGGAGCCGGATTTATCCCGCACACTGTGAGGCGCATGATCTGTACTGATGACCTGAATACTTCCGTCTTTCAGACCGTTTCTCAGTGCTTCCACATCCTTCTTTGTACGAAGAGGCGGATTCATTTTATAGTTTGGATTGTCTCTGTCAATATCATCAGATGTCAAAATAAAATGATGGGGACAGACTTCTGCTGTTACATTCGGAATATTTTTTTCTCTGATAACTTCCATCATATTCGCAACGCCCTCTGTAGAACAGTGGCATAAATGGAGATGCACACCTGTGTCGATCGCGAGGAAAATATCTCTCGCTGCAATGGCATCTTCCGTTGCATTGCTGATTCCCGGAAGACGGAGACGTTTTGCGTTTTCATCTTCATTCATACAGCCCACGCCGCGAAGCTCAATATCTTCACAGTGCGCAAATACCGGAATTTTACATTTTTCAGCAAGCACCATTGCGTCCTTGTAAATCTGACTGTTCATAACAGACTTTCCATCTTCCGTAATTGCAGGAATACCAACTTTCGCCATACCGATAATGTCAGAAAGTTCTTCCCCTTTCTGCCCCTTTGTGATAGCTCCTGACTGCAGTACATGAATCGGCGCAAGCTGCGCAGCCTTATTGTGTACATACTCTACTCTGTCCGGATTATCAATAACCGGCGTTGTGTTGGGCATTGCCACGACTGTTGTCACACCACCTCTTGCAGCAGCCTTTGTGCCGCTCTCTATATCTTCTTTTTCAGTCTGCCCCGGGTCGCGCAAATGCACATGAAGGTCAATGAGCCCCGGCATAACAAGGCAGCCTTTTGCGTTGATGATCCTGTCATTTTTTTCCTTTTTCTCTAATTTATCACCGATTTCTCTGATGATGCCATCTTCAATATAAATATCTCCAACCTTGTCTGTTTTGGTTGCAGCATCTATAATGCGTCCCTGGCGAATTAAAATCCCCATACAAATCGCTCCCTTCCTGATTTTATGTATATATGTAATATCTTCTTTCTGATATACATAATACACGAAATCTTTCATTTAATAAAGCACTTTTTTCCAAGTCTTTTTATTTCTCCTTGACAATTTAAAAACAGAGATATATAATCAAAACACATAAGGATTATTTAATGTAAAATCACTAGTTTTTAGAGATTATATTTACATGATATAGTCTGTAAAATCTGGTGATTTTTTTCGCCAGAAAACAGCTTTTTAACTTTTATTTTTTATGGAGGTAACACGAAATGAACAAGGGAACTGTAAAATGGTTCAACGCAGAAAAAGGTTATGGATTTATCACAGGTGAAGACGGAGCAGACGTTTTCGTACATTTCTCCGCTATCAACGGTGAAGGCTTCAAATCCCTTGAAGAAGGCCAGGCTGTAACTTACGACTTAACAGAAGGTGCTCGTGGAATGCAGGCTGCCAACGTTACAAAATTATAATTTCGTAATTGGTAACTGTATCAGGCTTTTTGTAAACCTGTATAAAAAGGGATTCCGTCTATCGACGGAATCCCTTTTTTAATCACTATTTATGTTTTGTTTTATTATTCTGCCGCCTCTGCTGTCAAAGAAGAAAGGTATTCGTCCAGCGCCGCTGTATCTATTTCTGTCTCCTGTACAACCGCTTCTTTATCTTCCTGTGTCTTATCGTATACGGAAAATCCAATCCAGCATACAGCTACTGCACAGACTGCAATTCCCGCCAGTTTTTCAATCATAAGAATACGTTTTTCCTTTTTTATCAGCTTCTCACGATTTGCTTTTTCCTTCTTATAAGCATCAACTTTTTTCTGACTCATATCCGGTATCTCCTATCTGTATAAAATTCCAGTATTTTTAGAGATATTATACCACATTTCTTTTTAAAAGGAAAGTATCAAACCGCTACGATAATTCCTCCGTCATTTGCGTACATGGTACTGACGCCCGCCGTATTCAGTACAATAATCTGCGCGGGATTCATTTTTTCTGCAATGGCTTCCTTAAACATTTCCGCACGCTCCGGACAGTTGCAGTGGCAGATAGCCAGCGCTTTCTTTTCACCGTCTGATGTTTTCGAAACAATATGCTCCATCATTTTTACAAGCGCCTTATTCATGCCTCTTGCCTGATCCAGCTGGCAGATGGTTCCCTCATCTGTGGAGCCCATGACCGGCTTGATTTTAAGGGCTGTTGCCACAAGCGCCTTCACACCGCTCAAACGTCCGTTTTTTCGCAATGTATCAAGATTTTCCAGTACAAAAAATGTATTCTGTCCAGAAATATATTCTTCTGCTGTACGTACTACCTCATCAAAAGCAAGACCTGCTTTTTCGCATTCTTCAATTTTCATTGCAATCAGAGTTTCTCCCACAGACGCAGACCGGGAATTAAACACATGGATCTTCTTCTCCGGATGTTCCTCCAGAAGAAGATTTTTGCCCAGAACTGCACTGTTATAAGAACCGCTGAGTTCTGATGACAATGTAATTGCGTAAATGCGCTCTGCATCACATTCAAATGCTTTCATATATCTTTCAGGAGAAGGACATGCAGATTTCGGGCATTCTTCACAGGCAGCTACTTTTTTCAGAAATTCTGCCTGGTCAAACGTCTCATCGTCCACAATATTTTCTCCGCCAACTGTCAGTACAAGGGGAACAGATTCAAAACGCTCATCTGTTTTCCACTGTTCTAAAAATTCTCCGCAACTATCTATCACAATCTTATAGCTCAATTATATCGTCCTCTTTTCCATTACATGTAGTTTTGAATACCAGATTTATATTATCACATACAACCTGTTTTGAAAAGTCTTTTTTAAAAACTCTGTTCTTTTTTTCTTATCTGTTTTATAATATTCTCATACTTGATAAAGGAGCACCTATATGCAGGCACTAAACATAACGAATTTAAAAGATTTTACAAATAAACTTTTTATTGGAGAAGTCTTTGACCATTTTCTGGTAACTGAGGCTTCTATTACGACTTTCGCAACTTTTTTTATCGACGGAAAGCTTCAGAATGATTTTTTTGATTCCGATGAACAGACTGCTCTTCGCGAAAGCGGACGTTCTTACGCTTTATGGGAAGAAATAAAGCCTTACTGTTGTTCTGTTATCAGAGGAAAACGTCTCCCTCTTCATTTTAAAATTATATTTCAGCTTCCCCTCTCCGAAATTGCCAGATTGTTTCCGGATAAAGCCGGTTCTTTTTCGGATATTGGAAATTTTTATCTTAATGTACAGTATAGAAACCAGAACGTTTTATGCACAACCGGCGTTTCTCTTCACACTTTTACTCCAGGCGTAAAACCAGGTACTTTATGGGACGATATGATTCTTCATTTTTTGCAGAATCATCAGATCGATTTTGAAAAGGTCTCCGATTAGTATTCTACATCTTCCGGTTCATTCAGATAATACGCAAGCATATCTACAAATTCACTGTTTGTTGGCTTGTAGTTTAACGGATAACCTGCAATTTTTTCAATTGTGTTTTTATTTGTATTCCAACAGACATTGACAACGGTACGAATATTATGTTCCACGTTCATAGGTGTGGATTTAAACTTTTTGGCAAGACTGGGATAAATATCCTTTGTTATTTTCATGGGTTCTTCCTGGTCTTCCTGCACTTCCATTGTCATTTTTACTGCTTCTGCCAGTGTATAATACCCCTTATATTTTGAAGTTGCCCCTAATCTTCTGATTAATCCATAAACTTTTCTCATTTTCTCTCCTCCTAAATTGCATTCTTTTATTATCATACGACTTTTTATCATATTTTTGATTTTATCTAAAAAATTCGGGATTTTTCGTCAAAAATAGATGTGTCTTAATCAGCATCTCTTATTCTATATAAAACGGGATTATTTACACTTAATTGTATCAGAATATCAGATTATAGTTCTTGTCATAGAACAATTTGCACTATTGTATATACGCAAGAAATGGCCTCTGCTTTTTTCAGCAGGGACCATTTCCCAGATTTTTTTATTTTGCAAGCATTAAAAGAATTTCGTTGCTTCTCTGTACAAATTTTGTCATTTCTTCCGGTGAAAGCTGTTTATGGCTGAGCATTGCCAGGTCATAGAGCTGTTCACAGATTACAGGAACCTGTGAAGCCTCGCCGTTATCCACGATAAATTTTACAAGCGGGTGGTTTGCGTTGAGCACAAGAGTCTCTCCGCCGCCAAACATAGAAGAATCCATGCCGTACATATTGTACATTTTCATCATATCCTGCATACGGCGGCTTTCCTCTGAAAGTGTGATCATAGCTGCCACATTTTCATTTTTCAGTTTTTCCACGCGAACTTCCAGTTTCTCTTTATTCAGATTTTTGCGGAAAAGATCGGTCAGTGCTTTTACTGTTTCTTCGTCGGCTGTCCCTTCCTCACGAAGCTCCTCTGTCAGATCCGCGTCAATTCTTTTGAATTTCAGATTCTGATCTTTCTGTTCCAGATGAGAAATAAACGGAGTATCAATATTATGTTTCAGAATTACAGCATCCTTGCCTGCTTCTTTAAACATATTGATGTACTGGCTCTGCTGCACTTCGTCTGTTACATAGTAAATGACAGTAGGTGTTTTCTCTTTTTCCTCTGCTTTTTCCTCTGCATTTTCCTCTGTCTTCTCTTCTGTCTCTGCCGGTTTCTCCGCTTCCTCTGCCGCCTTGTTTTCTTCTATACAATCTTTGAGTGTCAGATATTTGCCGTCCAGATTTTTAAAGAGAACATAATCGCTCATCTTCTCTGCAAATTTTGTGTCTTTAATGCAGCCAAATTTAATAAACGGACTGATGTCGTCCCAGTATTTTTCATAAGATTCTCTGTCTGTCTTACACATTCCGGTAAGTTTGTCTGCCACTTTCTTTGTAATATACTCGGAAATCTTCCGCACAAATCCGTCATTCTGCAGAGCAGATCTGGAAACATTAAGAGGAAGATCCGGACAGTCAATAACACCCTTCAGAAGAAGAAGGAATTCCGGGATTACTTCTTTAATATTATCTGCAATAAATACCTGATTATTATAAAGCTTTATGGTTCCCTCGATCGAATCATATTCTGTATTGATCTTCGGGAAGTAAAGGATACCTTTTAAGTTAAACGGATAATCCATATTCAGATGTATCCAGAACAGCGGCTCCTTGTAATCCATAAATACCTTACGGTAAAACTCTTTATACTCTTCATCTGTACATTCATTCGGATGTTTCGTCCACAGAGGTTTTGTATCGCTTAAGGAAACAGGACGTTTGTTGATTTTTACTTTCTCCCTTGCAGGAGAAACTTCCACAATTTCCTTTTCTCCGTTCTCATTTTCCTTTTCCTCTGTCTTTGCATCTTCATGAATATGCTCTACAATAACATCGTCATCTCTTAAATCTGCCTCGTCAATGGTCTCATATTCCTGTGGCGCATCTTCTTTTGAAAGATAAATATCAACCGGCATGAAGGAACAGTACTTCTCAATTACTTCACGCATTCTGTATTCGTTTGCAAATTCCACACTCTCTTCATTTAAAAACAGTGTAATTTCTGTTCCCGGCTCTGTTTTGCTTCCCTCAACCAGTTCATACTCTGTACCGCCATCGCAGGTCCAGTGTACCGGTTCAGAACCTTCTTTATAAGAAAGAGTATCAATATGCACCTCGTCTGCAACCATAAATGCAGAATAAAATCCAAGTCCGAAATGACCGATCATCTGGTCGTCTGTTGTCTTATCCTTGTATTTCTCAAGGAATTCTGTTGCGCCGGAAAATGCAATCTGTGTAATGTATTCTTCTACCTCATCGGCAGTCATACCGATACCATTATCCACAAATTTTAATGTTTTCTTTTCCGGATTTACAATGACCTCAATTTTTGCTTTATAATTCTCCGGAAATGTGTAATCTCCCATCACTTCCAGCTTACGAAGCTTTGTAATTGCATCACAACCATTGGAAACCATTTCCCTTACGAAAATGTCATGGTCGGAATACAGCCATTTCTTAATAATCGGGAAAATATTCTCACTGTTAATTGATAAACTACCGCGTTTTACTGACATGTAATTCACTCTCCTTTGATATTACTGTATTTCCCGTAACGTTCAAGACATATATTAATGCCTTCTGCAAAAAAAGTCAAGAGAAAAATTAGCACTCGTAAAAAACGAGTGCTAACAAAGTTTTTCTTTTATGAAATTTCTTTTACTTATTTTTTCTTTCTGCGGTATACAACAACACCAACTATACAGAGCGCTGCCACAGCCAGTATGATCACAAATGGAAGGATCATGGTATTGTCACCTGTCAGAACAGGTTTTTTCTGATTTGCCTTCGGAGTTGGAGTAACCGTTGCTCCTTTTCCGTTTGAAACGGAAAATTTCACCTGTTTTACATCAGTTGCACCTGTATTTTTCCACTTGCTTCCATCGTACTTCTGCTGATTAAACGTAACCTTTAACGCATAATCGCCGCTCTGTCCCATACGGAAGGTTGCGCTGTACGGTGCGCTTTCCCAGCTTCTGTCCTCAAGTACATTCCATTTCACCGGAAGGTAACGCATATCGCCTTTTACAGGATCTGCATTGTCCATTCCTGCGCCTACTGCCTCAAATGTAATCTTTGTCTCTGTTGTATATTTTCCGTCAGAACTGATCCCTGTAATTTTATTCTGAGAAGCGTCCGGCGCTGCTGCTGAACGCGCATTTACTGTTACTTTTACAGATGTGTAAAGAGAAACATTATCCGGATTCTCAATTCCTTTTGGAAGGCTTACAGTTCCTGTTACATCGAAGGTCTGGCTTTCTTTGGAAGATACATTATACGCACAGCCTGCCACGTCCCATTTTACATTCGCCTTCATTTTTCCGTTTGTTGTGTCAATCTCTACCGTTGCCGGAAGCTTTAATCCTGCCGCTGATTTCTCAGCGCCGTTTTTAATATCCTTAATGTCTGCCGGTTTCTGGATTCCTTTTAATTTTACTGTATTTTTTGTCACAAGGAAAGTAGCCGTCACAGATGCCTCTGCATTTTCCTGGCTTGTTATCTTAATCTCTTCCAGGTACTGTCCTTCTCCCAGATTTTTCTTTGGTGCAAGTGTAAAGCTGCCGCTCTCTCCCGGTGCAAGCTCTGCATCAGATAATGCGCCTGCCTCAAAACTTCCTGCGGAAGGCTGATTCAGATGAATTACTACATTTCCTGTATTTGTAACGGTAACTGTCTGTGCAGCCGGGGATTCTGTATATCCAGCCTGCGCTTTGCCAAAATCAAGTGTTCCCGGCGCTGCTGAAATCTTCACTACTTTTGCGTCCTCCACTGTAAATTTTGCAGTTACAGATGCAAGCGCTTCTCCTGCCTCTCCGTTAATGATCGGGTAAAGATAGATTGCTTCTGCATATTCACCTTTTTCAAGTCCTGTCTTCGGTTCTACGGTAAAGGCAACGCTCTCTCCCGGCTCCAGGTCTGAAGCATTGAGAGCGCTCACGATAAAGTTCTGGCTCTGAAGCTCCATGATAGAAAGCTTTGCATTGCTCTCGTTTGTAACTGTGACTGTCTGTGCAGCCGGAGCTTCTGTATATCCGGTTCCTGCCTTTCCAAAATCAAGCGTTTCCGGTGATACAGAAAGTTTATATTCCGGTTTCGGAGTCGGTGTTGCTTCCGGTGTTGGTGTTGCTTCCGGTGTTGGTGTTGCTTCCGGTGTCGGTGTCGCTTCCGGTGTAGGTGTTGCCTCCGGTGTCGCTTCTGCTTCTTTTACAATCACTTTTGCCTGAACAGATACAGCCGCACCCTCCTGTGTTGTATAGGAAAGTGTATCGTCATACTCCCACGGAGTCAGACCAACTCTCGGGATAACCCAGAGTGTCACAGACTGCCCCGGCTCAAGAGGTGACGCCACGTCCTGCACCATAAAATTCTCCGGTGCAATATTATCAAAAGTAAGCGGGATATTGCCTGTATTTTTAATTGTGACATACTGCTCGGAAGGAAGCTCTTCCTCACTGTATCCGTAAGTCAGAGTTCCAAAATCAAGAATGCCTGTTCCGTCTTCTGTTGTAAGAACGGCTTCCGCCTTATATTCTGTCTCCTGAGATGTCTCCTGTTCTGATGCTTCTTCGGAATCTGTCTCTTCAGAAGGCGCTTCTCCTTCCGGATAAAAAACTTCTTCCTCGCCCTGCGGAATCTCGCTTTCTTCCTCTGTTCCTTCCGGAAGCTGCTCTTCAGATGGCACTTCTCCCTCTGTATTCTCCTCCGGTGCAGGGATTTCCTCTACATTTTCTTCCGGAGCCGGAATCTCTTCCACATTTTCTTCCTCCGGCTGCTCTCCGCCGTTTTCAGGAACTTCCCCTGTTTCTTCTTCGTCCTCTGTATGCTGTTCCGCTTTGTGCTGTTCTGCCTCTTCCTCTGTCGCAGCTACAGGACAGGTAGTCGCGCTGAGCTTGCCTGTCACACCCTGTGCTTCTGCGCCTGTCACCTCAAGAACGATCTCCAGTCCCAGATCTTCCTCTGTTACCTTATATGTTTTTTCTGTTCCCAGTTCTGTAAGCTCCTCGCCGTTTTTTCTGGACCATTTAAAGCTTACATAATCGTCTGTTACGCCCTCCGGCGTTACTTTTCCGTAATCTGCGCTTAATGTAGCGCCCACTGCTGCCGCTCCCTTGATTTTCAGCTTTCCGCCAAGTTCCCCGGAAGGAACTGCCGCTGCAAAAACCATAGACGGGAGCAATGACAACATCATGAATACGGTCATGATCACTGCCAATATTTTTTTACCCTTCATAACTGTCCTCCTTTATTCTATAAATAGCTTCGCGCCTGTAACAGTATTGTAACTTATTTCCCGTTTTTTCTCAAGTATCCTTTACAAAAAAGTTAAATTTTTGTTATTTCAGGAATTTTTGGATAAATTTCTCCTTCTTCTCGCTGTATGCCGGATACCGCACGGACAAATCGGGAAATATTCCTCTGTGGAGAATGCTCTTCCTGTGAGAAAAAGTTTCAAATCCATCTCTTCCGTGATAGCTGCCCATACCGCTGTTTCCCACGCCGCCGAATCCCATATACGGCGTCGCAAGGTGCATCAGCGTATCGTTTATACAGCCTCCCCCAAAAGACAGATCAGAAAGAATTTCTTCTTTTTCTTTTCTGCTGCCTGTAAAAAGATATAAAGCCAGAGGCTTCTCTTTTTCTTTTAAACATCTCAGAAGCTCTTCTGTATCTTCATATTCCAGAACAGGAAGCACAGGTCCGAAGATTTCTTCTCCCATTATTTTATATTCCCATTTTACCATATCTATAATCGTAGGTGTAATCTGCATTTTCCCTCTGTCCATATCTCCGCCCAGGCGGATCCTTCCTTCTTCCATAAGGCTGGATACTCTCTGAAAATGCTTTTCTGTTATCATTTTGGGATAATCCGGATTTCCAAGAGGATTCTCTCCCCAAAAAGCTTTTGTCCAGTAAATCAGAGCTTTTATAAGCTCCTCCTTCTTTTTCTTATGCACAAGCACATAATCCGGTGCAACGCAGGTCTGTCCGCAATTTATAAATTTTCCGAATACAATGCGTTTTGCAGCCATTTTTATATTTGCCGTATCTCCTACAATACAGGGACTTTTCCCTCCAAGCTCCAACGTAACAGGGGTCAGATGAACAGAGGCTTTTTCCATTACTGTTTTCCCCACCTCAGGGCTTCCTGTAAAGAAAATATAATCGAATCTCTCCTCCAGAAGAAGGCAGTTTTCTTTTCTTCCCCCTTCTACTACTGTAATATATTCCGGCGGAAAGGTCTCCTGTATCATCTTCTTTAAGAGGTGTGACGATGCCGGCGCATATGCGGAAGGCTTGAGCACACAGCAGTTTCCCGCTGCAATAGCGTCGCAGAGAGGGCTCAGATTCAAAAGGAACGGATAATTCCACGGAGTCATGATAAGAACAACTCCATAGGGCTCATGAACCACACTTCCGTATGCGGGAAAATGTACAAGAGGAGCCGGCACTCTTTTTTCTTTCATCCAGCCGCGCAAATGCTTCTTTACATAGGAAATCTCACTTAACGCCAGCCCGATTTCCGTCATATACGCTTCCTGTGAAGATTTATGCAAGTCTTCATACAGAGCCTTCTTTATCTGTCCCTCATATTTTTTAATCATTTTTTCCAGTGTTTCCAGCATTTTCCTTCGAAAAGCATAAGGGCGGGTATTTCCCGCCCTGTAATATGCCCTCTGCAGTTTTACAATTTCTTCTGCATTCATTTGATCATCCCTCTACCACAAGCCAGGTTCCGTCCGGAAGCTCAAATACTTCGCTTGCATCTCTGATGTCGTCAAGAGACATACCGTCCACATCTGCTCCCAGTTCATCGAGATACTGTTTCACTTCTTTTAAAGAATCAAGGACAACTGCCATGCAATCTTCCAGGAACTCTTCCGCCTCCTCATATGTCTCTGCAACCGGCTCGTCAAAAAGCTGACCCTGATTTTTTAAAAATGTGTAAATGCACTCCTCTGTATACATTTTAAAACACCTCCTCTGTTTTTCCTTTTGTATCTATAATTTTTCTTAAAACCGGCAGCACAGCCGGTGTCTCATAAGAAGCCGCAGTTTTTACGCCCGGCTTTGCGTGCGACATGGCAAAACCGTATGTTACGCTTTTAAGCATCTCTATATCATTATACTCATCCCCGAAAGCTACGCATTCCTCCGGTGCGGCATTTAAAATCTCCTGAAATTTCCGGATCCCTCTCGCCTTATTTGTACCAAAGGGAATGAAATCTACCCAGTCAAAACCTGAAGTGACGACCGTGCATCTGTCTCCAAACTTTTCTCTCCAGAAGCGAATGGATTCTTCCGTTACGCCGCCTCTTTCATATACTGCGATTTTCACACAGGGTTCTTTCATTTCCTCAAAATCCTTTACAATCTTACAATGATTTTTCACTACGTCTATCATAAGGCTTCGATAATGCTCCGTTTTGGGCATCATATAATAAAAGTCTCTTGTAGAGTAAGAAAACTCCGCTCCCTCTTTCGCGTAAATCGTCTCCGTGATCTCTCTTGCCAGCTTTTCCTCAAACGCCGCTTCATAGAGAAGTTCCCCGTTCTGAAAAGCAAGCGCGCCGTTTTCGCAGATAAACGCCATATCTTCAAGAACCGGTTCAAAAAGCCGCTTCATGTTTGCATACTGCCGTCCGCTTGCTGCCACAAAAAGGATTCCCTCTTTTTTTAATCCCCGGATAAGGGGAAACAGTTCTTCCGGAAGTTTCTGTGCTCCATTTAAAAGAAGCGTTCCGTCCAGGTCACTTGCAACCAGCTTAATCATCTCTTTCACCTTTATAGATCCGCACAAGCTCTTCCGGCTTTTCTGCCACAAGATCTGCGCCATTTTCATTTAATTCTTTTCTGTCCCGAAAGCCCCACAGAGCGCCCACTGTATACATTCCCGCCGCACGTCCTGTCTGCATATCTGTAGCTGTATCTCCCACATACATACATTCTTCCGGCTTTACGCCAAACTCCCGGGCAATCTTTAAAGGTCCTTCCGGTGACGGCTTTCTTTTAATCTCCTCACTCTGACCGAGAACCAGATCAAAATCTCCTCCGAACATTTCTGAAATCACCTTTACAGCAGCAGGGTGCGGTTTATTGGAGCATACTGCAAGTTTCGCTCCCGCTTCTTTCAGGGCTTTAATGGTTTCCGGCATTCCCGGATAATGCGTCACCTTATACATGGGGTCTTCTGCAAACATTTTTCTATAGAGTCTCTGTCCCTCTTCATAATGGACAAGCTCCTCATCTCCGGCGTCCTTTAAGCACCGGCGCATCAGCATATTCGCTCCCTCTCCGCTGTAATAGCGAAAATCGTCTACTTTAAGGCGGCGAAGCCCAAACTGATCCATGATCTCATTGGTCACATATGCCATAGATTCCAGCGTATCTGCCAGCGTTCCGTCCAAATCAAAAATACATGCCTTTAACATCTTTCTATCCTCTCAAATTTATTCCAAGCTTTTTTCCCTCATAAAGCAGTCTGGCAACAGGCAGACCTACTACGTTATGATAATCTCCGCGTATTTCTTTTACATAAATCCCGAACGGTCCCTGAATACCATAGCTTCCCGCTTTATCCGCAGGATCGCCTGTTTCTACATAAGCTTCTATTTCTTCTTCGGAAACAGGGTAAAAGGTAACATCTGTGCATTCCGAAAAACTGCGGTGCTGCCACCTTCCCTCCTGGAAAAACGCAATGGTCACTCCTGTATAAACCTGATGAGTATTTCCCTGCAGCATTTCCAGCGTTTTCCTGGAATCTGCTTTGTCAGAAGGTTTCCCCAAAATCTTTCCCTGAAATGATACAATGGTATCTGCACCGATCACCACTGTCCCTTCCTCTTCCGAAATTGTCTCTGCCACCTGAAAAGCTTTTTCCGCAGACAGTTCCTCCACGATCCGGGAAGGCTCTGTCTCTCTGATATGCTCTTCCCCACTTCCTGTTATAACCTGAAAATCAACGCCTGCCCATGCAAGAAGCTCCCGCCTTCTCGGTGAGGCAGACGCCAGTATGATCTTATTTTTCATGTTTTGTCTCCTTTGTTTCTACTACCTAGTATACCCTCTCTTTTCCCTGTTCGCAACTTATTTTTCACAGCCGCATTCGGCAGCTGTTTTTCCCTGAAATCTCTTTTTATGAAAAGCACATTTATACCTTTTCTTTTTCCTTGAAAAGTATTACAATAGCAGTAGGTTTTCATGAAAGGAGATTCGAATTATGGCAAAAAAGAATAATTACTGGGGTCTTGTAGCTGTAGGCGCTCTCACAGCTGCCGCTGCCGGAGCAGTTGCTGCCCATCTTGTAAAAAATCACAGAAAAAATATTATGCTGGAAGATGACTTTGAGGATTTAGATGATTTAGAAGATCTTGATGATTTCGAGGAAAGGATCAAAGAAGAAAAAGAAACTTTCCAGGCATGGGATATTCCTTCTCAGGAAGAAGCTGAAGAAGATGATCAGCCAGAACAGGAAGAAGCTGCCCCGGAAGAAAGCACAGAAGAAGCTGCTGAGGAAACACCTGCAGAAGAAACAGAAACACCAGAGGAAGAAACAGCTCCTGACTCCTCAGAAGAGACGGGAGAAGAAACAGAAAATTAAGTTAAGTTTAAATGAACCCCCGGAAAATTCCGAGGGTTCGTTTTTTATATTTTTCTTATGCTTCTTTAATCTCCAGTACGTCTGCCGGACATGCTTTTACACAGATTCCGCATGCAATACATTTGCTTGCATATTCTTTGTCTTCTGCTTTTACCATTACGCCAAACGGACATGCTTCCACACATTTGCCGCAGCCGATACATTTTTTCTTGTTGATCATGTATACGCCTTTTGCATTCTGAGTGATCGCGCCTTCCGGACAGGCTGCCGCACACTTGCCGCACTGTACGCAGTTTACAGGCTTCGGTGTCACACCGTCTTTTTTCACATCAATATGTATGCAGGAATATTCTTCTTTGTACTCCTTGTAAAAAGCCTCTGAACAGGCAACTTCACAAGCTTTGCACGCCATGCAGGCATCTTTCTTTGCCACGTTTAATCTTTTCATTTTTGTGCCCTCCACATAATATTCTTTTGTTTTGGGTGTTTTGGCACCCTGGTTTTATATGAAGCGCTCAGAATCACCAGGACTCCGAACGCTCACATTTCCTCAGGCTTTCGGAAGCTTAAATGAACTTTTCAGAGATACGATGCGGTTAAATACCGGCGCTCCCTCTTTGGAATCATGAATGTCAGCGCAGAAAAATCCGTTGCGGACAAACTGATAGCTGTCGTAGCCTTCTGCCTCCATAAGAGACGGCTCCACATATGCCGTTACTTTTGTAAGAGAGTTTGGATTCACATTCAGAGAACCGTCCTCTTTATTATACACGCCTTTTTCTTCGTCTACAATATTTTCATAAAGACGTACTTCTGCTTTTCCTGCATTGGAAGCCTCCACCCAGTGAATGGTTCCTTTTACTTTTCTTCCGTCCGGTGCATTTCCGCCCTTTGTCTCCGGGTCGTAAGTACAGTGAACAACGCTCACTGTGCCGTCTTCATTCGTCTCATAGCCTGTACATGTCACAAAATAAGCATTCATTAAGCGCACTTCTGTTCCCACAAACAGTCTCTTATATTTTTTCGGAGGATCGATCATAAAGTCTTCTCTCTCGATGTAAAGCTCTTTTCCAAACGGAAGCTTACGGCTTCCAAGAGATTCGTTTTCCATGTTGTTGGGAGCTTCCAGATATTCCACCTGTCCCTCCGGATAATTATCGATCACCAGCTTAATCGGATCGAGAACTGCCATAAGACGCGGACGTTTTAATTTCAGATCCTCTCTGATGCAGTATTCCAGCATTGCATAATCTACAGAGCTGTTCGCTTTTGACACACCGCAAAGATCCACGAACATTTTAATGGATTCCGGTGTAAAGCCGCGGCGTCGAAGAGCTGCGATAGATACAAGTCTCGGATCGTCCCAGCCGTCTACAATTCCGTCTTCTACCAGTTTTTTAATGTATCGTTTTCCTGTTACCACGTTTGTAAGGTACAGTTTTGCAAACTCGATCTGCTTCGGAGGATGAGGATATTCCAGTTCTCTTACCACCCAGTCGTAGAGCGGTCTGTGGTCCTCAAATTCCAGAGTACAGATAGAGTGAGTAATTCCCTCGATTGCGTCCTCGATCGGATGAGCAAAATCGTACATCGGATAAATACACCACTTATCTCCTGTGTTGTGGTGTGTCATATGTGCCACACGGTAGATAACCGGGTCACGCATATTCATGTTCGGAGATGCCATATCAATTTTGGCACGGAGAACCTTTTCTCCATCTCCGTATTTTCCTTCTTTCATCTCTTCAAAAAGCTTCAGGTTTTCCTCTACGCTTCTGTTTCTGTAAGGGCTCTCTTTTCCAGGCTCAGTGAGGGTTCCTCTGTACTGGCGGATTTCCTCTGCGTTTAAATCACACACAAAAGCCTTTCCTTTTTTTATGAGTTTTACGGCAGCCTCATACATCTGCTCAAAATAATCAGATGCAAAAAACAGTCTGTCTTCCCAGTCTGCTCCCAGCCATTTAATATCTTCTTTGATGGATTCTACAAACTCTATCTTCTCTTTTGTAGGGTTTGTGTCATCAAAACGCATATTAAATTTTCCGTTATACTCCTTTGCAAGACCGTAGTTCAGAAGAATAGACTTTGCATGTCCAATATGCAGATAACCGTTTGGTTCCGGCGGGAAACGCGTGTGTACGGTATCGTAAACACCCTCTGCCAGGTCTTTATCAATGATGTTTTCAATAAAATTTTTTGAAACAGTTTCGTTCTCCATCTCTGTCCCTCCTAAAATTTATGGTACAAAAAAAGAGCTGATGACGGGAATTGAACCCGTGACCCCTTCCTTACCAAGGAAGTGCTCTACCTCTGAGCCACATCAGCATCTCTGTTCACGGCAGCATGATGCCGCTCACAGTTGTTTATGTTATCAGAATTTTATTCTGTTGTCAACACTTAGCAGGAAAATTTTTTAATCTTTGTGCGGATACGGCGCATGGCGTTGTCAACGGATTTGTGTGACTTTCCAAGAAGCTCTCCTATCTGCTGATAACTGTTTCCATCCAGATAACAGTCAAGTACTCTGTTTTCCATAGGGCTTAAGCATCTCTTGATCTCTTCTCTTAAATTTTCCGCATTTTCCTGATCGATCAGGATCGATTCCGGATTTTCCATATGGAAATCTTCGAAATTTCCCTCTTCGTCTTCATGGCTTAAAGAAACATAAGAATTTAAAGGCTGGTGCTTCTGTCTGTTGGAATTTTGAATGGCATTATACATCTGTCTGTCAATGCAGAGTCTTGCAAACGTCTGGAACGATGCTTCTTTATCCGGCTGATAATCCCGCACAGCCTTAAAAAGCCCGATCATTCCCTCCTGGATCAGATCGTCTGTGTCTCCGCCTATGAGAAACATGGCTCTTGCCTTTTTCCGTACCAGTTCCTTATATTTTTCCATAAGATAGTCTGATATGCCCTCCTCCCCTTTTCGGAATCGGGCAATCAGCTCCTCGTCTTTTATATTGTCGTACCGGCTCATTCTGCCTCCGCTGTCTTTCTGTTCTGTCTTATTTTGCTGACAGGCGCTGTCTCACAATCTCATATGCAAGCACACCTGCTGCCACAGATGCATTGAGAGAATCAATCTCTCCTTTCATGGGGATTGAAGCAATATAATCGCATTTTTCCCGGATCAGGCGGCTGACGCCCTCTCCCTCATTTCCGATCACAAGACCGATCGGCCCTGTAAGATTCAGGCGATACATAGTTTCTCCGCCCATGTCTGCACATGCAAACCAGATACCCTTTTCTTTTAATTCATCAATCGTTTTTCCAAGATTTGTCACCTTTGCCACAGGCGTATAATTTAACGCTCCTGCAGATGTTTTCGCCACTGTGGATGTAAGTCCCACTGCACGGCGTTTCGGTATGATCACACCGTGCGCCCCTGCCAGGTTTGCTGTACGGATGATCGCGCCCAGATTATGGGGATCTTCAATTCCGTCAAGAAGGAAGATAAAAGGCGGCTCGCCCTTTTCTTCTGCTTTTTTTAAAATATCCTCCACCTCGGCGTACTCATAAGCTGCCACCTGGGCAATGACTCCCTGATGCGCGCCTGTCTCGCTTAACTGATCCAGACGTTCTTTCGGAACAAAATTTATAATTGTATCGTGTTTTCTCGCTTCTCTTGCAATGCTTCGAACCGGTCCGTCCTGACAGCCGTCCAGAATAAAAAGCTTATCTACGCATCTTCCTGCCCGGAAGGCTTCCATAACTGCATTGCGTCCTTCTATCTGCTCACTCATTTTTTCTTTTCTCCTTAATTGCCAGCTCCTGTGCAGTCAGTCCTGCATGAACAAGCTCTGTCATACGTGTAAAATCTTCTTTCAGATACAGATACCCTATAAGCGCCTCAAACCCGGTGGCTCGCCTGTAATCCGACATGGTGGCGTGTTTTGCCATTGTGGGAGAGTGGGCATTTCTGCCCCGTCTGTACACTCCCGCTTCCTCTTCGGTCAGCATAGGTTCCAGCACTTCCATCATGGCAGACTGGGACGCAGCCTTTACAAGGCTGCTTGCCTGCTTGTGAAGGCGGTTTACAGGACAGTTTCCTCTTTTTACAAGAACGGTGCGCACGATCAGCTCGTACACTCCGTCCCCGATATACGCCAGAGTCAGAGGAGAATAGGTCCGTAAATTCATATCCTTTAAGCCAAATACTTCTTTCAGATTTTTTAAGCCCGTTTCCATTTTACGCCTTCCCTGGTATCTTTAAGAATAATTCCTTTTTCCAGAAGCTCGTCTCTGATCTCGTCTGCCCTTGCAAAATTCTTTGCTTTTCTTGCTTCCTGACGTTCCTCAATAAGAGCCTCGATCTCTTTATCCAGGATTTCTTCTTTTTTGATCACCTTCAGTCCCAGAACGTCGGCAAGCTTCACAAGCTGTGAGAGAAGCGCGTCTGCAAAAGCGGCGCTGCTTTTCTCTGTCACATTTGTATTTGCAAATTTTACAAGCTCAAAAATTGCTGCCAGTGCGTCTGCTGTGTTAAAGTCGTCTTCCATTGAAGCCTCAAATTTTGCTGTAAAGCCTTCTGCCTCAGTAAGAAGCGCTTTCTCTTCTTCCAGAAGCTCCGAAACGGCTGCGTTTTCTTTTCTGTCTTTTAAGCGGCCTGCACCTTCTGTAATACGCTCCAGCGCGTTTTTGGAAGCTTCCATTAAATCCGCGCTGAAATTTAACGGACTTCTGTAATGGGCGTTCAGCATAAAGAAGCGAAGCACCTGCAGATCATACTGCTCGCTGATTTCCCGGACGGTGCGGAAATTTCCAAGAGATTTTGACATTTTTCGGTTATCAATATTTAAGAAAGCATTATGAAGCCAGTATCTTGCAAATGGCTTTCCGTTGCAGCACTCGCTCTGTGCAATCTCGTTTTCATGGTGCGGGAATACAAGATCCTCGCCGCCTGCGTGAATGTCGATTTCCTCTCCCAGATATTTTTTGGACATAACGGAGCATTCAATATGCCAGCCGGGACGTCCGTCACACCAGGGTGATGTCCAGAACGGCTCTCCTTCTTTTTTCGGTTTCCACAGTACAAAATCAAGAGGATCTTCCTTCTGTTCCTCTCCTGATACCTGAAGAGAACGGAAGCCTGACTGCAGGTCGTCCAGATTTTTGTGGGAAAGCTTTCCGTATTCTTTAAATTTTTTCACGCGGAAATATACTGTGCCGTCTTTCGCAGCATAGGCATATCCTTTATCCACAAGAGTCTGGATCATCTCGATCATACCGTCGATTTCCTGTGTTGCAAGCGGGTGGGTAGTTGCTGGTTTGACGTTCATTCCCTCCATGTCCTTCTTGCACTCCGCAATATAACGGCTGGAAATCTCTTCTGCACTTACGCCTTCCTCAATGGCTTTTTTGATGATCTTGTCGTCCACATCTGTAAAGTTGGATACAAAATTCACTTCATATCCCTTATATTCCATATAGCGGCGCACCGTATCAAATACGATCATGGGACGCGCGTTTCCGATGTGAATCAGATTGTATACTGTCGGACCACATACATACATTTTTACCTTGCCTTCTTCCAAAGGCACAAACTCTTCTTTTCTTCTTGTAAGAGTATTAAAAAGTTTCATGTCTTTTTTCCTCCACTCTCTTCTCTTTTATATCAAAAGGCAGATTGCCTGGGCTGCGATGCCCTCTTCTCTTCCTGTAAATCCAAGCCCTTCCTCTGTGGTTGCCTTTACATTGAGACAGTCAACGGAAATTCCCATTGCCTCCGCCATGTTTTCACGCATTTTCAAAATATGGGGCGCCATCTTGGGTTTCTGTGCAATGATGGTTGCGTCTACGTTCCCTATTGCATATCCGTTTTTCTTTAAAAGCTCCGCCACATGGCGAAGAAGAAGGATACTTGAAATCCCCTTATACGCCGGGTCTGTATCCGGAAAATGTTTTCCTATATCTCCAAGCGCTGCCGCTCCTAAAAGAGCGTCCATTACCGCATGAACAAGAACGTCTGCATCGGAATGCCCGAGAAGTCCTTTTTCCCACGGGATCTCCACGCCTCCTAAAATCAGCTTTCTTCCTTCTGTCAGTCTGTGTACATCGTAACCCATTCCAACCCGCATATTTTTCCTCCCAAAGTCAATGGCTATATTTCCAGCATTTTGCTTACGCGCATAAAAGTCAGTCTTCTTCTCACATATGGAGAAAGGCGAAGACTTAACTCCTTATCCTCTTTTGAAAGCCCGATGTCCGTAAGTTTTCTCCGACAGCCCGCTTTCTCAAGGAGCGTTCTCATCTCTTCCGGTTCCGGAAGTTTTTCTATAATCTCTGCGATTTCAGGCAGACACTCTTTTAAATGTTCTGGCTGGACTTCCAGAAGAAGCTCCGGCTCGTTTTCTTTTCTGATTTTTTCAAGAATTCCTTTTTTTCCGAAGGTTTCCAGAAGAAGCTCTTCATCGCTGTCTTCATATTCCTTTACTTTGCAGCGTTTTTCTGAAATTGCCTGTGCGATTTTTTTATATTCTTCCAGTACGAGCATGGTTCCCACGGAAACCTTCTCTCCGTGAAGAGCGTCCAGAGATCCGTTTATCACTTCCATTTCCCAGAAATGAGACATATGGTGCTCTGCTCCTGACGCCGGTCTTGAATTTCCTGCCATCTGCATGGCAAGTCCGGAAAAGATCAGCCCGTACATCAGCTTTTCACAGGCTTCCTCCTCGCCTGACGCAATGGCGCGAAGGCTTCCCTTTACCGCTTTTAACGCTTTCTCTTCCATCTCTGCCAGATACTCACAGTAATATTCTCCTGTAAGAAGATTTGCAATCTTCCAGTCTGCAAGGCAGATATATTTTCCCATCAGATCCGATACGCCCGACGCAGTCAGACGCCCGGGAGCTTTCGCAAAAATATCGGTATCTGCATAGACACACAGCGGGGCAGCGCAGGGAATTGTCTTTTTTACCCCTTCCCAGGTCATTGCTGCCACTGTGGATACGAATCCGTCCACACTTGCCGCAGTTGGTACTGATACAAAAGGAATTTTATATCTGTGGGCAACAAAACGGCTGATGTCGTGAATGGTTCCGGAGCCAACTGCCAGAATCAGATCAATATCCTCGTCCATATTGTTTTCCACAATCTCTACTGCATGTTCATCTGCATGAAGCCCCTCTGCTTCCAGAACAAGAACCTGGCATCTGTCGCTTATATCTTCCATCTCTTCTTCTGCAAAGCAGCATGTATTTGTATCACAGATTAAAAGAGGGGAAATGTAATTTTTCAGAAATCCTTCTGACATCTCCTCTTCCAGTTTCTTTACGGCTCCTGATTCAATTAAAATTTCCTTTACATCTATGTGGTGTTCCCTTCCGCAGCTACAAGGTCGGGCAAAATCGTCCGCATCGACTCGCATGTGTTTCTCTCCTCCTGATTTTCATAAACTTTTATAACTCGGTATTATACACGATTTTTGTGTAAAAAGCAATGCAGGAAAAACCCTCCGAAGCAGGTATCATACCTGACAGACCGGAGGGTTTTGCATCTATGCCTTTTATTTTTTTATTCTTCAATCGCCGCAATAACTTCCACTTCGCAGAGAACATTCTTCGGAAGTGTCTTTACAGCAACACAGGAACGTGCAGGCTTATTGACGAAATATTTTGCGTATACTTCGTTAAATGCTGCGAAATCTCCCATATCAGTAAGGAAGCAGGTTGTCTTTATCGCATTTTCAAATCCGGTTCCCGCCTCTTTTAAAACAGCGTCCAGATTTTTCATTACCTGCTCTGCCTGCTCTTCAATGGTGCTTCCTGCAATTTCTCCTGTTGCAGGATTTACCGGGATCTGACCTGAAGTAAACAGTACGTTCTGGAATACGATTGCCTGAGAATATGGTCCGATAGCTGCCGGAGCCTTGTCTGTGTGAATAACTTTCATAACAAACTCTCCCTTCTGTTATATCATTGTTTTGTTGATTTTATTGTATATCAAAAAAATGTTAGGGTCAATAATTTTTTTTTGTATTTTCACAGATTCAAATGATAATACACAACTCTTGACAAATCCCGGATATTATGAATCGCCGTACTCTCCGGGCAGTCCTGGGACATTATACAGAGAATATACGTTGTTTTCTCTCCATATACAATGGCAATGTCATGCTGGCTTGTATCTGTTTCTCCTGTTTTATTTGCTACCTTCACATCGTCTGAAAGGCCGGAAGGGATTTTCCAGTCCACCTCCTGCTGAAGAAGGATATTGAGCATCTCCTCTGAGGCTTCCTCACTTACGCATTCTCCTTCGTAAATCCGTTCCAGAAGCATTCCGCAGTCTTTTACGGAAGTAGTATTTCTTCCTCCCAGCCCCGTGGATGGGGAAGCGGACGGCGCCAGAGTATGCTGTACGGAAGTATCCTTGTAGCCTTCTTCTTTTAAATATTCATTAATTTTTTCCGCGCCTTCCTTAAAATCATTTTTCTCAGACTGAAGACGCACAAGCTCATTGAAAGACTCATTGTCGCTCACTGTGATCATGTTCTGGATAAGGTCGTCCACTTTTACCTTCACTTCGGGACTGTCCGCTTCTTTTTTCAGCTTCTTTCCCTCATTTGCCTTTATGCTGTCCATCTCGTTATAGGAATCCGCCAGAACAAATGCTTTAATAAGGCTTGCGGAATACATAGGCTGATTATTTATAAGGATTTCTTCTCCGCTGTCCAGATTTTTCACATAGGCGCTCCACTCTCCCTGATAGCTTTCCAGCATCTCTGTGAGCTTTGGTTTCAGAGTTTCCATACCAAGCTTATCTCCATCTTTCAGGCGTCCTGTCTCATCTACGGAAAATCCCTCCGGCGTTGTCTGTTCTTCCTGAACAAGAAGTCCGTTCTCTCCGCCAAAATAATACATTCCCTCAAAATGCTGCCCGTTGGAAGTCATATCAAGCTCATGGATTCCTGTCTCTGTTACCAGTTCTCCGTATTCATCAAAATAATAATAGCCGTTAAAAGACTGATTATTCAGCTTCAGTTCGTTCATATAGCGGATCTGAGGAGCAGCCGTAAGCTTCCCCAGATTATTTACCATAAAATATCCCTCAAAGGAAACTGCCATTTCTTCCATTGTCTCTCCGGCAGAACCCGCCGGAATATTCAAATATGTCATATAAGGGTTTCCTGCACGGAATTTTCCGCTTTCATCATGATAATAATAACCGTCAAATACGGTTCCGTCTATCACAAAGTGGTCAAAATAATGCACTGCCGGGGTATTTTCCAGAGTCCCGTCCTCATTCAGGCAGTAAAACCCGTCGCTTTTTAAAAGATACTTCCCGCTTCCGTCTTCTATTGCAAGAATCTGAGATTCTTCTGTCACACTTAAAAGGCTTCCCGCCTTAACTTCTCCTGCTCCTGAAAAAAAGGCTGCTGCACAGGCAGCAAGAAGCGCTCCCTTCCAAAAAAACTTCGGCAAAGTAAATTTTTGTTTTTTCATAAAACTCTCCCTTTCTTATTTCTGTCGGAAAGAAATATTACCGAAAGTATACCCTGTTTTCTCCGGAAGTGCAATTCTTTTTCTTTTTATTCCACTGTAACAGATTTTGCCAGATTTCTCGGTTTGTCAACATCAAGCCCTCTTCCGAGAGATACATAATAAGCCAGAAGCTGCAACGGAATAATTGCAAGAGAATTGGAAAAAAACGGATTCGTCTTTGGAATATAAAAAACATAATCGGCTGTTTTTTCCATTTCTTTATGTTCTTCGTCCGTCACCGCCATCACAAATGCCCCTCTTGTCTTAACTTCCACAATGTTACTGATCATTTTGGGGTACAGTGATTCCTGTGTGGCCACCGCTACTACAAGCGTATCTTCCTCTATAAGGGAAATCGTTCCATGCTTCAGTTCACCTGCCGCATAGGCTTCTGAATGAATATAGGAAATCTCTTTTAATTTTAATGAACCTTCCAATGAGATGGCATAATCAATTCCTCTGCCGATAAAAAACATATGCTCCGCAGCAAGATAGCGGTTTGCAAAGCGCTGAATTTTCTCTTTCATTTCCAGAATCTGCTCAACCTGCTCCGGAAGTTGTTCCAGATCTTTTTCCAAACTGACAAGATCTTTTTCTGTCATCAGTCCGCGAGCCCTGGCAAACTTCATCGAAAGAAGATAAAGAGCTGCAAGCTGCGCGCTGTATGCCTTTGTTGTCGCGACAGATATTTCCGGACCAGCCCACGTATAGAGCACGCTGTCCGCCTCCCTTGCAATGGAACTGCCCACTACGTTTACAATCCCCAGCACCTTTACATGATTCTGTTTCATCTCCCTCAGGGCAGCAAGAGAATCTGCCGTTTCTCCTGACTGACTGATGATGACTGCCAGTGTTCCTTCTTCGAAAATAGGATTTCTATATCGAAATTCACTTGCCAGATCCACTTCTACCGGTATTCTTGCAAGTCCCTCCAGCACATATTTTCCAGTTACGCCTGCATGATAAGCAGAACCGCAGGCTACGATCATAATTTTCCGAATCTTTCTGATTTCTTCGTCTGTCATTCCAAGCTCTTCGATGACTACGTCATGATTCTGAATACGCGGACTGATCGTATCTCTGATCGCTTTTGGCTGTTCGTAGATCTCCTTCAGCATGAAATGTTCATAACCGCCTTTTTCTGCCGCGTCTACGTCCCAGTCAATAAAAACAGATTCCTTTTTCAGATTTTCTCCATCTATATTGTAAAATCTGATATTCTCTCCGGAAAGGCAGGCAATTTCCTCGTTTTCCATGTAATATACATCTCTCGTGTAGCGAAGAACCGCCGGAACGTCTGATGCGATCAAATTGCCCCCTCTGCTTTTTCCCACAATCAGAGGACTGTCCTTTCTCGCAGCATAAATATGATGCGGATGATCCTGAAACATAATTCCAAGAGCATAGGAACCTTCTACACGGCGCATTACCTTTTCCAGCGTCTCTATTGGATTTCCATTATAATATTCCGTAAGAAGATGAACCAGCACCTCTGTATCTGTCTCCGACTGAAACTCATATCCCTTTCCCTGCAGCTTTCTTTTTAATTTTGCATAATTTTCAATAATCCCATTATGTACCACCACAATCGTATGCTCTTTATTAAAATGAGGGTGCGCATTTTCATTGGAAGGACTTCCATGCGTTGCCCATCTCGTATGGCCGATTCCCGAAGTTCCAAAAAGAGTCGTTCCTCCTTTTGTCGCTTCTTCCAGTACCTTCAGACGTCCCATCGCCTTTTCCATATGAATTTCTTTCCCGTCAAAAACTGCGATTCCGGCAGAGTCATATCCTCTGTATTCGAGCTTTGACAATCCGTCTAATAAAATGGGCGCTGCCTGCTGTTCTCCAATGTATCCAACAATTCCACACATACTTTTTCTCCCTTTTTTGCACAATCATATCTTTTTTTTGTGTTTTCTACATTATATCCCATTTTATCACTGTGTCAAGTTAAAACTTTTTTGTGTTAATCCAAAATTGTTGTAAAGTTTCTTCTACATTTTCCAGCCTGCACCGTTTCCTGTCCGCCCACTCTGCCGGGAAAAGCCCTCTGTAATCGTTTCCCCAGAATCTTTCGTCGAGGAGCAGAAGGATTCCTCTGTCCTCCTGGGTTCGGATCACTCGTCCTGCTGCCTGGAGCACCTTGTTCATTCCGGGATAGCGGTAAGCATAATCAAAACCGCTCTCTCCCTTCTTATCGTAATAATTTTTAAGGATTTCTCTTTCATTACTGATCTGGGGAAGTCCTGTTCCCACAATTAAAGCACCGATAAGACGGCTTCCGATAAGATCAATCCCTTCGGAAAACACACCGCCCATCACACAAAAACCGACGACTGCGTCTCCGTCCTCTGAAAACTCACTGAGAAATTCCTCCCGCCTCTTCTCGCTCATTTCTGTTTCCTGACAGATAGTACGAATCCACCCCACAGAAAACTCCTCCTCATAAATCCGGTACACCTCTTCCATGAAACGGTAAGATGGAAAGAAAACCATATAGTTTCCCTTTTTCTGCCACACAGCCCTTGCAATATACTCTGCTACTTTTCTGTATTCTTCGTATCCTCTTCTTGTGTAGCGGCTGCTCACATCGTCTCCTATGAGAATCTTCCGGTTTTCCGCTGAAAAAGGAGATGGAACATAAATCCCATAATCATCTTTTCTCACGCTTAACATTTCCCTGTAATATCCCAGCGGAAGAAAAGTGGCGGAAAAAAACACGGCGCTGCTCCCCTTTGAAAGACATTCCCCAAGATTTGCTCCCGGATTGACACAGAAAAGCTTTACTCTGAAATTTCCGTCTTCTCCGTTTTCTGCATACACCTGATAATTTTCGTCCACAAGCTCCGATATATTAAGAAAATCCCGCACGGAAAAATAAAAGTCAAGAATCTCATCGATAAACTGGTGATCTTCTCCCTCTTCCAGAATTTTATCCATCTCCCCCATCACCTGGAGAAGACTTAACGGCAGCGCTCCCGGTCCTTCCAGAACCTCGTATTTCTCACAGTCTTTTCGGATTTCAAGAAGCTGACGGTTTACGCGGCTTAAAGCCTTTGTGAAACGGGGATATTTTTCCCCTGCTTTTTTTCTGATTTCCAATACTTCTTCCTTGCAGACAGACGCGCTGTACATTTCCCTTCCGCGCTCCACAAGATTATGCGCCTCGTCTATAAGAAAAATATAGTTTCCGGATACTCCCTCTCCGAAAAAGCGTTTCAGCTTTACGTTGGGGTCAAAAACATAATTGTAATCACAGATCACGCCGTCTGTCCAGAGAGCCAGGTCAAGGCACATCTCAAAAGGACAGACCTTCCATTTTCCCGCATGTTCCAGCATTTTTTCCCTGCTGTATGCGTGTTCTTCCTGCCAAAGCTCATACACTGCATCATTGATCCTGTCATAATGCCCCTTCGCATACGGACAGCTTTCCGGATTACATTCCGCCTCTTTAAACGGGCAGATTTTATCTTTTGCAGTAATTGTCACAGACTTAAATTTAAGCCCCCTGTTCCTTAAAATCTCAAAGGCTTCCTCCGCCACTGTCCTTGTTATGGTCTTCGCAGTCAAATAAAAGACCGTCTCCCCTTTTCCTTCTCCCACTGCCCGCACAGCAGGAAAAATGGTAGACATGGTTTTCCCCACACCTGTAGGAGCCTGGATAAAAATCTGTTTTTTTTCGGAAATCGCATGATAGACGCTGCTTACCATGCGTCTCTGCCCTTCTCTGTAGGGAAAAGGAAAATCCAGATTTTTCATGGAAAGGTTTCTCTCTTCCCTCCACTTTAACTGATAGGAAATCCATTTATGGTATTCATCAAGAAGCCTGTCGTACCACTCCTTCAATTCTTCCAGGGAATACTCCTGGCGAAAATACTTCAGCTCCTCTGTATCAAGATTTCCGTAAGTCATCTGGATTCCAATACGCGCACAATTCTCCATCTCTCCGTAAATTCTTGCATAACATTTTGCCTGCGCCAGATGGACAGACACCGGCTCTTTTATATTTTCCAGGTTTGTGAGAACTCCCTTGATCTCGTCAATAAAGTTTTCTCCCTCTTCCATAAAAATGCCGTCTGCCCGTCCTTCTACAAGAATGATAACGTTTTCATATTCACTTTTCCATTTCAGCGAAACCTCCGCCCTGTATGTGGCGTCCTGCCTTCCCTGTATTTTTCTGTGAAGGCGGCTTCCTTTCTGCATGGCTTCTTTGTCTGTTGCGCCCCGGCGGCTGTCAATATCTCCCTCCCGCAGAATAAACTCTACGAGATTTCGTACAGAAATGCGAACTGTTGGCTTTTCCATGATCTTTCTCCTGATTCTTCTTATATTCAGCCAATCACATATTTGATTTTCAGACGGTTTAATGACGACTGATAACTTAAATAATTATCCCTTTGCAATCTGCCTACAACAATCCCTGGCAAAATATTAATTTCTGAAGCAAATTTTTGAATCCCTTCCGCAGTAAAGCCCTTTGGATTCATTTCCACAAACGCATTATAATCCTTGCTGGGAATTAATGTATTTTGAGAAAATATGTCTGCCTCCACTTCCAGTCTTTGAATTAAATCGTCTGTTTCAAAGCCTGTTTTGTTCTTTTCACTTACCAGCAACACCTTGATTCTCTGCTGTAATACATGACCAAGCTCGTGAAACAGAGCAAACCAAAAAGTGTCCGCATATTTTCTTCTGCCGTTTAATGCCAGAATAACCTTTTCTTTTCCCAGCCATTTTACAGCTCCATTTACCCCACAGTTTTTTAAATTTGGAAGTAATACGAGAGCCACGCCACAGCTTGCCAATATTTTTTTTAGCTTTGGATAAAAGACAACCGGATCTTGAACTGTCATACTTCGAATTTCCGGAATCGTTTCTACCAACTTTTTTCTGTCAAAAGGTTCTACTGCGCTCTGTGTTCCAATATTAATTGCTGTCTGCACCCAGGCATTGGCATTAATTACATTTACATCTGTCACTTCAGCTACGCTTGTTTTGTATTGCACTAAAAAATCTCTTTGATTCAGTACACTAAGAGACGAAACTTTAAAATATTTTTGAAGTTCCTGCACTTTTTCCGATGACGTTTGTTTTGCTTTGACTACCCCCAGTTCCACCCAGAATTTATAATCGAGTTTTCTTACAAGGTCACATTCCGTATCTATTCTTCTCTGCTTTTCAATTTCTATTTTCTTTTCGATATATTTTTGATTTAAATTCAGCCACATTTTTGTTGATGTTCCAAATACAGTAGAAAGTTTTAAAACCATCTCTTCTGTCAGATTAATTCGACCATGTACCAGATCACTTACATATTTAGGTGTAGTCTGGAGACGTTTTGCCAGTTCTTCCTGTGTAATCCCCTGTTCATCAATATAATCTTTCACATAATACCCGGGATGGAACGCTATCAACTCCTGATATTCCATTTTATTCATAGTGATTAGATACCTCCCATGCAATGATTACTTTTGTTGAGTTATAGACAACATTTCTATCTTTTTCCTTCCATTCATTTCCATCGGCATCTACTGGAACAATAAGCAGGCGATACCCTGATTTTCTTCCTGCAATATCTAACGCATACTGTCCTTCTCTTTTTCCCTGCAAAGGATCTTTATACAAGTACCTCCTTACAAAAATAATTACCGATAAAGTAACTTTTTTTAATCATACCATGTTTAATCTGGTAATTCAAGAGGCAGGGTTTATTTCATATTTACTCTTTATTCTTTCATCTGTCCTACGATACCATTTGTTGTCTCCCTGTAATTCTGTATTCATCATTTTGTACTGTTATATAAGATTCTCAAAGAAAAACTCCCCAGATAGACCGGGGAGCCTTCAAAAACGGTATCTAGCACATCTTTATACCTCGCTTAAATCTGCGTCATCACAAATATATCGTAAATCGCCTTTACCGCTGTCTCAAAATCACGGTTTTCCACACCAATGATAATATTCAGCTCACTGGAGCCCTGATCGATCATTTTTACATTGACATTGGCGTGTGCCAGAGCGGAGAAAATACGTCCTGCTGTTCCTCTTGTAGAGCGCATTCCTCTTCCCACTACTGCAATCAGCGCAAGGTCTGATTCCATCTCCACAAAATCCGGCTGAACCGCTCTGTGGATTCCTGCGATCACCTGCTGCTCTTTTTCCTCAAACTCATCCTGATGTACGTACACCGTCATCGTATCGATTCCGGAAGGAACGTGCTCAAAATTAATTCCCTGGTCTTCAAAAACCTGCAGGATTTTTCTTCCGAAGCCAATTTCACTGTTCATCATGGATTTTTCAATATTGATGGAACAGAACCCTTTCTTTCCTGCAATTCCCGTAATGGTATACTTCGGTTTTCTGCAGGTGCTTTCCACAATGAACGTTCCTTTATCTTCCGGTCTGTTTGTGTTTCGGATATTGATCGGAATCCCTTCTTTTCTTACAGGAAAAATCGCTTCTTCATGAAGAACGGTTGCCCCCATATAGGAAAGTTCCCGAAGCTCTCTGTATGTGATGGTTTCAATTACTGCAGGATTTTCCACAATCCTCGGATCTGTCACAAGAAAACCGGAAACGTCCGTCCAGTTTTCATATAAATCTGCCTGGATTGCCTTTGCAACGAGAGAACCGGTCACATCAGAACCTCCTCTTGAGAAAGTTCTTACCGTCCCGTCTGCGCATGCCCCGTAAAATCCCGGAATTACAGCACATTCGCATTTTTCCAGTCTTTTTGTGAGAAGCTTATCTGTTGCCTCCATATCAAAGCTTCCGTCTTTTCGGAATCGAATGACCTCCGCCGCGTCTACAAACGCGTACCCAAGATAGGCAGCCATAATTTTTCCATTGAGAAACTCTCCCCTTGATGCGGCATACTCCACACCGGACAGATTTTTAAAATCCTCCTGAATGGTTTTAAATTCTTCCTCCAGGGAAAGATTCAGATTCAGTCCCCGAACAATCTCATAATACCGTTCCTTGATCGCCTTTAACTGATTGGTAAAATCCGCTCCGGAAGCAGCCGTTTCATAACAGCCATAAAGCATATCGGTAACCTTTGTGTCTCCGTCAAAGCGCTTTCCCGGAGCAGAGGGAACTACATATCTTCTGCTTTTGTCACTTTTTATAATTTCTCCAACCTTCTGGAACTGCTCTGCGTTTGCGAGAGAGCTGCCTCCAAACTTTACCACTTTTTTCATCGTCTTCTCTCCTTGTATATCACTTTTTCTCTTTATCACTATAAAGTATTTCTATTATTTTATGAAATCCGGACAGATTTTTCAAGCACTTCTTTTCCAATGATAAAAAAGTGTCTTCGACACTTCAACCCCCTATCCCCCATTCATGGGGGAATTAG
>OLRL01000229.1_pt1 | contig 48971 bp, 34 predicted proteins | sample 1643201 | NCBI WGS metagenome assembly OLRL01 (sample SAMEA3136649, study PRJEB25190) | human gut metagenome | biome: human gut; feature: human-associated habitat; material: faeces | place: Austria | collected 2013
GCTGTTTTAAATGCCTTTTTAAGAGCGTTAATAACCATTCTGGTATCTAGGGTATGCGGAAATATTATAACTGCAGTGGGGACAGGAAATTTTTCCTGCTGCGGCATACTTCTTCCAAAACAGGAAGCAGAACCATGTAATGAAACACATTCTATTCAGGTTGAAACAATAGATAATGAGTATTCGATTACGATGAAACATTCTATGGAGAAAGGACATTATGTGCCGTTTATTGCTTATATTACATCTGATTCAGCAGAAATAATAAAGCTTTATCCGGAACAGGATATATCTGTCCGTTTCAGAAAGAAAGGACATGGAATTTTGTATGCGTACTGCAACCGACATGGATTATTCAGGAAAATTATTTGAAGCTGATTTTCAGAAAGAGACAGCTGTGAATATGTCTGAATAGAAGCGCGTTATAAAAAAGAAACGTAGTTGACAATAAATGCAAACGGGAAGCTGAGAATGCAGGAGTGATTTATAGTTATAAAAATAGAAAAAACACTTGCCAAACGAGTGTTCCTGTACTATACTGGAAGAACAGATGTACGATATATAATTTTCTTTACAGAATAGTGGAGGTCATATGCCAACAGATACAGCGAAGAAACAATTTATCAGGATCAGAGGAGCAAATGAAAATAATCTGAAGAATTTAAGCGTGGATATTCCAAGGGACAAGTTTGTAGTTCTCACAGGACTGAGCGGTTCCGGGAAATCCTCTCTTGCTTTTGATACTATTTACGCAGAGGGACAGAGACGCTATATGGAGTCCCTTTCCTCCTATGCCAGGCAGTTCCTGGGACAGATGGAGAAGCCGGACGTGGAGAGTATAGAAGGTCTTCCGCCTGCCATTTCCATTGACCAGAAATCGACAAACAGAAATCCGCGTTCCACAGTAGGGACGGTTACGGAGATTTACGACTATTTTCGTCTTCTCTATGCAAGAGTGGGAATTCCCCACTGTCCAAAATGCGGAAGGGAAATCAGTAAGCAGACAGTAGATCAGATGGTGGATCAGATCATGGGGCTTCCGGAACGGACAAAGATCCAGCTTCTTGCCCCTGTTGTAAGAGGAAGAAAGGGCACGCACGCAAAGCTCTTGGAGCATACGAAAAAAAGCGGCTATGTGCGTGTACAGATCGACGGAAGCATTTACGAGCTTTCTGAGGAAATCAAGCTGGATAAGAATATCAAGCATAATATTGAGATCATTGTGGACCGACTGATCGTAAAGCCGGGAATCGAGAAGCGTCTTGCAGATTCTGTGGAAACGGTTCTGGAGCTGGCGGACGGACTTCTGATCGTAGATACGATGGACGGGAATGTGATGAATTTCAGCCAGAGCTTTTCCTGTCCCGACTGCGGAATCAGTGTGGACGAAATCGAGCCGAGAAGCTTTTCCTTCAATAATCCCTTCGGAGCCTGCCCGGAGTGTGCCGGTCTCGGATATAAGATGGAATTTGATATTAATCTTATGATCCCCGATATGTCTCTCAGCATTTCCAAAGGGGCGATTGCTGTGATGGGCTGGCAGTCCTGCACAGATAAGGGAAGCTTTACAAGAGCGATTCTGGACGCGCTTGCAGAGGAATATAAGTTCAGCCTGGATACCCCGTTTCAGGATTATCCTGACGAGATCAAAGATGTGATCATCAATGGAACAAAGGGACGCTCTGTGAAGGTTTATTATAAGGGACAGAGAGGAGAGGGCGTTTACGACGTGGCTTTCCCGGGACTTATTAAAAACGTGGAGCAGAGATACCGGGAAACAGGTTCTGATGCCATGAAGCAGGAGTATGAATCCTTTATGCGGATCACCCCCTGCGGTGCATGTAAGGGGCAGAGGCTGAAAAAGGAATCTCTTGCAGTGACAGTAGCAGATAAAAATATTTATGAAATTACAAATATGTCCATTGAAAATCTGAAGGCGTTTCTGGACAGCATGGTGCTTTCCAGTCAGCAGCAGCTTATCGGACATCAGATTTTAAAAGAAATCAAGGCGAGAGTCCACTTTCTTTCTGATGTGGGACTGGATTACCTTTCGCTGGGAAGAGCAACGGGAACCCTCTCCGGAGGGGAGGCGCAGAGAATCCGTCTTGCTACACAGATCGGTTCCGGTCTTGTGGGAGTGGCGTATATTCTGGATGAGCCAAGTATCGGGCTTCATCAGAGGGATAACGATAAGCTTCTTAAATCGTTGATGCACCTCCGCGACCTGGGAAACAGTCTGATCGTCGTGGAGCATGATGAAGACACTATGCTGGCGGCAGACTGCGTGGTTGATATTGGACCGGGAGCCGGGGAACACGGCGGCGAGCTTGTGGGAATCGGCACAGCGGAGGAGCTTATGAAAAATGAGCGCTCTGTGACAGGAGCGTATTTGAGCGGCCGGATCCGGATCCCTGTGCCCGAAGAGAGAAGAAAACCGACCGGTTTTCTGAAAATCAGAGGGGCGGCGGAAAATAATCTTAAAAATATTGACGTAGACATTCCGCTTGGCGTTATGACCTGCATTACGGGAGTTTCCGGTTCCGGAAAAAGTTCCCTGATCAATGAGATCCTCTATAAGCGTCTTGCGAGAGACTTAAACAGAGCCAGGATCATTCCGGGAAAGCATAAAGACATTCTCGGGGCAGATCAGCTTGACAAGGTGATCGACATAGACCAGTCTCCGATTGGAAGAACGCCGCGCTCCAATCCGGCTACGTATACAGGCGTGTTCGATCAGATCCGCGACCTTTTTGCGGCAACAGCAGATGCCAAGGCAAAGGGCTATAAAAAAGGACGTTTCAGTTTTAATGTAAAAGGCGGACGGTGCGAAGCCTGCAGCGGAGACGGCATTATAAAAATAGAGATGCACTTTCTGCCGGACGTATACGTTCCCTGTGAGGTATGTAAGGGAAAGCGGTACAACAGAGAGACTCTGGAAGTCAAATATAAGGACAAGAGTATCTACGATGTTCTGAATATGACGGTGGAGGAAGCGCTTACCTTCTTTGAAAATATTCCGTCTATCAGAAGAAAGATAGAGACGCTTTACGATGTGGGACTTTCCTATATCCGTCTCGGACAGCCTTCTACTACGCTTTCCGGCGGAGAGGCGCAGAGGATCAAGCTGGCAACGGAGCTCAGCAAGCGGAGCACAGGAAAAACCATTTATATTCTGGACGAGCCTACAACAGGGCTTCATTTTGCAGATGTGCATAAGCTCATTGAAATTTTAAAAAGGCTTTCTGAGGGCGGCAATACGGTTGTTGTAATTGAGCATAATCTTGATGTGATCAAGACTGCCGATTATATTATTGACATTGGACCGGAAGGCGGCGACAAAGGCGGCACAGTGATTGCAAAGGGTACGCCTGAGGAGGTGGCGGCAAATCCGGCTTCCTACACAGGGCAGTATGTAAAAAAATATCTGACAAAATGAAACGGACAGCAGGCTGCCGGGAACAGGGGAAAGCACACAGAGACTCTGAAAAGTTTATAAATTCAGATGGCAGCTCTTTTCATTTGCGGGGAATTCTGGTATCCTTATTAAGGAACGTACTTGATAAAAGAGAAGAATAGCTGTACGAGTATACAGTTACAGAGAGGAAAAGAAATGCCGGCAAGTGATATTGGAATTGATATAGGAACAAGAAACAGTCTTGTTTATTCCACAGGAAAGGGAATCGTCCTTCAGGAGCCTTCCGTTGTGGTATATGATAAAAATACAGAGAAAATCCGTGCCATTGGCGAGGAAGCGCGTCAGATGGCGTCTCACGCAAACTCAAATATGGAAGTGATCTGGCCTGTGCGCCAGGGCGTGATCGTAGACTATAATGTTCTGGAAAAAATGCTGAAATTTTTCGTGGCAAAGGCGATGGGACCAAGAGCTTTCCGAAAGCCGCGCATCAGTATCTGTGTTCCGAGCGGAATTACGGAAATTGAGAGAAAAGCGGTGGAGGAGGCGACCTACCAGTCAGGCGCAAGAAGAGTGTATCTGGCGGAAGAGCCGATTGCTGCTGCCATTGGTTCCGGTGTGGATATTTCAAAGCCTTTTGGAAACCTGATCGTGGATATTGGGGCAGGGACAACAGATGTCGCTGTGATCTCCATAGGAGGCGTTGTGGTGTCTGCCTCTGTGAAGGTGGCAGGCGATAATTTCAACCAGGCGATCATGCGGTATGTGAGAGAAAAGCACAGTCTTTTTATAGGAGAAGATACGGCTGAGAAAATTAAAATCCAGATCGGAACAGCCTGCGAGGAAGCGGATCCCAGAACGATGGAAGTGAAGGGACGAAATGTCATTACCGGTCTTCCGAAAATGACGACTCTGACCTCAGAGGAAATCCGCGTGGCTTTAAAAGACGCTACAGGACAGATCGTGGAGGCAGTTCACGGAGTTCTGGAGAAAACACCGCCGGAACTGGCAGCAGATATTGTGGACAGAGGCATTGTCCTTACAGGCGGTGGTGCTCTGCTTCATGGAATGGATACATTGATAGAACAGAAAACAGGAGTCAATACGCTGACTGTTCAGGATGCAATGCTGGTAGCGGCTGTGGGAACAGGAAAATATGCAGATGTAATGGCGAAAATGGAGTAAAAACAGAAGAGGTGCTGCCACGCAGCACCTTTTCTCTATCACAGGAGCAAAAAAATGAGTGAAACAGTAACAGGATACATAGACCATATTATTTTCCGAAATGACCAGAATGGTTATACAGTAATGGTTCTGAAACAGACAGGAGAGGAAGAACTGACCTGTGTGGGCACGTTTCCGGATATATCTCAGGGAGCCACCATTGAGGCTTCAGGAAACTATATCCACCATCCGGTATATGGAAAACAGTTTCAGATCGCCTCTTTCACAGAGAAAATGCCGGAGGACTCTCTTGCAATGGAGCGTTATCTTGGATCGGGCGCCATTAAGGGGATCGGAGCTGCCCTTGCTGCAAGAATTGTGAGGCGGTTCGGGGAAGATACTCTTCGGATCGTGGAGGAAGAACCGGAAAGACTGTCGGAGATCAAAGGAATCAGCGAAAAAAAAGCGCGGGAGATCGCTGCTCAGGTAACAGAGAAGGCAGATATGCGAAGAGCTATGATTTTTCTCCAGAAATACGGGATTTCCCTGAATCTGGGGGCAAAGATTTATCAGAAATACGGGCAGTCTCTCTATAACGTTCTCCAGGAAAACCCATATCGCCTGGCGGAAGACATAAGCGGCGTGGGATTTAAAATTGCAGATGAGATCGCCGGCAGGATCGGGATCCAGGCAGATTCAGATTACAGAATCCGAAGCGGAATATTGTATGTTTTATTGCAGGCATCGGGAGAAGGTCATATTTACCTTCCGAAGGAAGAACTGTTCCGAAGAGCCGCGTCTCTTCTCCAGGTGGATATTTCCTATATGGAAAAGCATCTTATGGATATGGCGATCGACAGAAAGGTTGTTTTAAAAGAGCGGGAAAAAGAAACCATCGTGTACCCCAGCCAGCATTATTATCTGGAACTGAATACGGCAAGAATGCTGTGTGAGCTGAATGTTTCCTGTCCGGAAGATGAAAAAAGCACAGAAAAAAGAATTGCGCAGATTGAAAAGGAGACAGGTACAGTCCTTGATGAAATGCAGAAAAAAGCTGTGCGGGAAGCCACGTCCAACGGCCTTTTTGTACTGACAGGAGGTCCGGGAACCGGAAAAACAACAACGATTAATGCCATTATCCGTTTTTTTGAAAGCGAAGGTGCGGAGCTTCGCCTGGCAGCGCCTACAGGAAGGGCTGCAAAGCGAATGACAGAAGCGACAGGATATGAGGCGCAGACCATTCACCGTCTTCTGGAGCTTTCGGGAATGCCGGAGGAAGAGCGGGAAGGTCATGCCGTACAGTTTGAGCGAAATGCACAGAACCCTCTTGAGGCAGATGTGATCATCATAGATGAGATGTCTATGGTGGATATTTTTCTTATGCACTCCCTTCTTCTTGCAGTGACAGCAGGAACAAGGCTGATTCTTGTAGGAGACGAAAATCAGCTTCCAAGTGTGGGACCGGGAAATGTGCTTCGTGATATTATCCGGAGCGAGAGCTTTCCTGTTGTAGAACTGAAAAAAATCTTTCGTCAGGCATCGGAGAGCGACATTGTAGTGAATGCCCACAAGATCAACAGAGGCGAACAGGTGATCCCTGATAATAAGAGCCGGGATTTCTTTTTCCTGAAGCGGTACGACGCAGATATTATTATCCGTGTTGTCATTGCCCTGATCCAGGAAAAAATGCCACGCTATGTACAGGCGAAGCCTTTTGACATTCAGGTTCTCACTCCGATGCGAAAGGGGCTTCTTGGGGTGGAGCGTCTGAACCAGATTCTTCAAAGATACTTAAATCCTCCGGAAAACGGAAAAAAAGAGAGAGAATTGGGAGGACAGCTTTTCCGGCAGGGAGACAAGGTCATGCAGGTGAAAAATAATTACCAGCTTGAGTGGGAAGTGCGTGGAAAATACGGCATTCCTGTGGAAAAAGGAGTCGGTGTGTTCAATGGGGACACAGGGATCCTTGCGGAAATCAACGAATTTGCAGAGACGGCAACCGTGGAATTTGAGGACGGAAGATGTGCGGAATATTCGTTTAAACAAATGGAAGAGCTGGAGCTTGCCTACGCCATTACCATTCATAAATCTCAGGGTTCCGAATATCCGGCAGTGGTGATTCCGCTCCTTTCCGGACCGCAGATGCTTTTAAACAGAAATCTCCTCTATACTGCGGTGACAAGGGCGCGTAAATGCGTGACTATTGTGGGAAGCGAAGAGACCTTCGGGGAGATGATAAGAAATGAAAAACAGCAGAGAAGATACAGCTCCCTTGATGTGAGGATAAGGGAGTTAAGTGAGGTAGAAGAGAGCGCAGTCGGGGAGAAAGGACGCGTTTGAAAGCTGAGAATTTTTTGAATCTTTTATATCCGAGATGCTGTCCCCTCTGTCATGAGATTTTGAGGGAACAGAAGCGGCTTGTCTGCCCGGAGTGCGAGAAAAAAATCCGCCCTGTATCCGGGGCAAGGTGCATGAAATGCGGCAGACAGGTGGATAAGGAGGCAGAATACTGCAGAGACTGTGGAAAAAGAGAGCGGAATTTTACGCAGGGAAAAGGAATTTTTCCTTATGATGAGATGTGGAAGTTTTCCATTGAGAAATATAAATATTACGGCTGCAGAGAATATGGGATATTTTATGCAGAGGCAATCTTCCTTTTCGGGAAAAAAGATATAATCAGGTGGAAACCGGACAGGATCATCCCGGTTCCTCTTCACAGAAAAAAGGAGAGAAAACGGGGATTTAATCAATCGGCATATATTGCCGGGCATCTTTCGTTTCTTACCGGAATTCCATGTGATGAGAAGATGATAGAAAAGTGCAGGAATACGAAATCACAGAAAAAACTGAATGCGCAGGAGAGAAGGCGCAATCTGAAAGATGCCTTTGTTTTAAGTAAAAACGTAAAGGGTTTTACGCTTCTTGTGATCGATGATGTTTATACAACAGGGAGTACAATGGATGAGATTTCTGCCTGTCTTATGGCGGGCGGGGCAAAAAACGTGTATTTTCTTACGTTGTGTACAGGAAATCCTTAAGAATATTAAGGTTTTCCTGAAAAGGTTGGGAAAAATACTTTTCATAGGTAGGGATATATGTTACAATCAGTCTATATGGTTAAATATAAGGAGTTTGTCTATGTTAAATGAAGAAAAAGTAAAGATAATGACAGAACTTGCCATGTACGAGAAGGGAGAAGGTAAGAAATATCTTCCTGTGAGCAGATATTACAGAAGCGACTATATTGGTCTGGCCCTTATTAAGAATTTCTTTCTTGTGACAATTGGATATGCCTTGATCCTGGCAGGACTGGCAGCATATTTTGCAGAATATCTTATGAACAACATTCATAAAATGAACCTGGTAAATCTTGGTATTTATGTGATCCTGGGATATGTGGCGCTTCTTGTTTTTTATTCCTGCCTCACATATGTTCAGTATTCCGTCCGGTATCATCGTGCCAAGAAAAGCGTGAAGAACTATTATATAGGGCTCACAAAGCTTGAGAAAATGTACGACCGGGAAGAAAAGAAAATAGCAGGACGCACAAAAGCGGGAGGTTACAGAAAATGACAGCATTACTGGAATTAAAACAGAAAATCAAGAACCTTTACGGGCAGTACGAAATTTATCTTCTGCCGGTTATCAAATTTGCGGTTGCCCTTGTGTATTTTATCTGGATCAACGCAAATATGGGATACATGAGCCAGTTAAATAATGTATTTATTGTACTTATTCTGGCGCTTATCTGTTCCATACTGCCGCCCGGAGTGACAGTTTTCGTAGGATTTTTGCTTATGATTGGACATTCCTATGCTCTGGGAATGGAAACAGCGGCATTTATGCTGATCATTATTTTGTTTATTGCCGTTCTTTTCCTGAGATTCAGTGCAGGACAGAATATCGTGCTTGTATGCACGCCTCTTTCCTTTGGATTCGGAATACCGGCGCTTCTTCCAATCGGAAGCGGTCTTATGGGAAATGCTTTTGCTGCTTTTCCGGCGGGAAGCGGAGTGATTCTTTATTATGTGATCCGGCTTATCCGCAGCAATTCAGAGACACTTGTAAATCCGGACGTGGATATGCTTGAGAAGCTGCGAATCCTCTCAGACGGACTGATGCAGAACTGGGCAATGTGGATCACACTTGTTGCTTTTGTTGCAGTTATTTTAATTGTAAATCTGATCCGCACGCGTTCCTTTGATTTTGCATGGAGAATTTCCATTATTACCGGAGGTGTGGCATATATTCTGGTCATGCTGGGCGGAAGCTTCTTTGTGAGCGGTGTTACGGTATCTCTGCCGGTTCTTCTTGTACAGACGATCCTTTCTGTTTTAGTGGGAATCATTCTGGAATTTTTTGTATTCGGAGGAGACTATACACGTACAGAACGTCTGGAATATGAAGATGACGAATACTATTATTATGTGAAGGCTGTACCAAAAGCTTCTGTGACAACTTCTGAGAGAAGCATCAAGAAAATCACAGCACAGCCTGTAAAAGAAGACAAAAAGGCAGAGGAAGACATAGTTTCCTATGCAAATCCTATTTTTCAGGAAGACGGAAAAAAAGCGGCAGCTCCAAAATCTGCGGCGCCGGTTTCCAGAGAAAAGGCAGATGAAGTAGATTTTGAGAAGAAGCTGGAGGAATCCCTGAAAGATTTATAAGAGAAGGGGATAGCCGCTTCGGAACAGAAAAGAAACAAATAGAAAGGAGAGCACCATGGAAAGTATTTCGTCCATATTGTCAGGATTTTTATCAAAAGTATCCCTTCCCAGCGTAGGTGTAATCGATGTGATAGAAATTTTTCTGATTTCCTTTTTTGTGTACCAGTTTATGGTATGGATTAAGTTTACAAGAGCCTACACTTTGCTAAAGGGAATCCTTGTGGTGCTTGCCTTCATTTTTCTTGCCTATATTTTTAAAATGAACACAATCCTGTGGATAATCAGTAAATTATCCAATGTGCTGATTATCGGTGTTATGGTTATTTTTCAGCCGGAACTCCGGAAAATGCTGGAACAGCTGGGCCAGAAAAAAATTATGGCAACCTTAATTCCCTTTGACACAGGAAAAGAAGTAAAAGAAAGATTTACGGACAAGACCATTAACGAGCTGGTAAAAGCCTGCTTCGACATGGGGGAAGTGAAGACAGGGGCACTGATTGTAATAGAACAGGAAAATCGTCTTTCCGAATATGAAAGAACGGGAATTAATATTGATGCTGTGCTTACAAGTCAGCTTCTTATTAATATTTTTGAGCATAATACTCCTCTCCATGATGGGGCGGTGATCGTACGGGGGAATCGAGTGGCGGCAGCTACCTGCTATCTCCCTCTTTCCGATAATATGGAACTGAGCAAACAGCTTGGAACACGACACAGAGCCGGTGTGGGAATCAGTGAGGTGAGTGATTCTCTTACAATTATTGTATCAGAAGAAACTGGAAAAGTTTCGATTGCACAGGGAGGAAAACTGACGCGCTGTGTAAACAGTGCCGCTCTTCGATCCGCTCTTGTAAAGGCACAGAACAAAACGGTGATCGAGAATGGCAAGCTGCGCCATTTACTGAAAGGGAGAGTGAAACATGAAGAAAAAACGACCAAATAACTTTCCTTTAAAAATCATGTCTCTTGCGGTGGCAATTCTTGTGTGGCTGATCGTAGTCAATGTGGACAATCCGGTAGTCAGCAAGACCTATATTATTTCTAATGTGGAACTCACAAACAAGCAGTATATAGAAGATACGGATAAAGTATGCATGCGTGACGACGATCAGACTACTGTTCGTGTGACCATCAAGGCAGAGAGAAAAACATTGAGCAGGATCACTGCCGAAGATATTCAGGCTGTGGCAGATGCACAGCAGGCGGTGAGTCTTGAGACAAATCCGGTTATGATCCCGATCAGTGTTACCTGTCCGGGAATCAGCCCCAACAATATTTCCGTACAGCCTCAGAATATGAGCGTCCGACTGGAAGACAGGGCAACGGCTGAGTTTATGGTGACAGTCAACAGTGGAGAGGGAACTCCGGGAAAGGGCTATGAGATCGGTTCGCAGATTGTGAGCCCGGAGAAAGTCAGGATTACAGGACCGAAGTCCATGATCAATAAAATAGATAAGGTAATGGTAAATGTAGATGTAAACGGAATTACAGAGGATACTACGGATACGGAAAATCTTACGATTATCGATAAAAACCAGGAACAGCTTTCAGATGACTCCATGAAGTATATCGGCATGGACAATGTGAAGGCAACCGTTACTACGAAATTGTGGAAGGTTCGTGCAGGCGTGAAGATCAATGTGAATTATAAAGGCGAGCCGGCTGACGGTTATGTGGTGGACAGTGCAGTGACTGTTCCTGAAACAGTCAGCGTGGCAGGAAGCGATGAGGCGCTGGACGAGCTGAAAGTCATGGGAAATACCATCTGGGTACAGGATGAAAAAAGTGTGGACATCAGCGGAGCAAAGAAGGACGTGGAGGAGAAGGTAAATATTGCAGAACTTCTCTCGGAAGGTCTGAAGCTTACCAGCGGTTCCAGCGAAGAAGTATGGGTAAATATCAGGATTCTTCCAGAAGGCGGAAAAATCTTTACGATTCCGGCGACAAAAGACAGCGTTCGGTTTAAAAATAAGGCGGACGACCTTCAGGTATCCTTTGAAATTGACAAGATGGAAGTGAGAGTTAAGGCAGTGGACGGAGATATAGAGGCGTTAAGTGAAGACGATATTAAGGCGTCCATCGACTTATCTGATAAAAAAGAAGGAAGCTATGAAGTTCCTGTTAAAATTACTCTTCCCAAAGGTTATGAACTGATAGAGGACGTAAAGACAGAAATAAAGGTTTCCAAAGTTTCTACAATTACAGAAGAAAAATAAAACTAAGGGGAGACGAAAAATGATCAGCCAGAAAGTGACAGTGAAAAATCCCACAGGGCTTCACTTGCGGCCTGCAGGGATTCTTTGCAAGGAAGCAATGAAATATAAATCTCTCATCACCTTTACGTTTGACGGCGGAACTGCCAATGCAAAAAGCGTTCTCAGTGTCCTGGGAGCCTGTGTAAAGTGTGGAGATGAAATTGAACTTGTCTGTGAGGGGACAGATGAGGAAACGGCGCTTCATGCGCTTGTAACCGCTATAGAAGGCGGACTTGGAGAGTAGGAACGACATCTGTTTATTTATATTATAAAAGGAGGAGCACATATGAAGAAAAAAGTGGTAGCAGCCGTTTTGAGCCTTACCATGTGTATGTCTATGGTAGTGCAGACAGGAGCGTCAGCTTTAAGCGACGGCGTTTCAGACGGCGTAGTGGGAGATACTGTAGTTACAGAGCCCTTTGAGCCGGAAGAAGAATTTCCGGAAGCGCCGGTAACACCGGAAGTTCCTGAGGAAAATCAGGACGACAGCCTGGAAATGCCGGAAACAGATGTAACACCAGAGGCAACTGTGACGCCGGAAGCAACCGTAACACCGGAGATAACCGTGACGCCGGAAGCAGATTCTTCAATGCCGCAGGAAGATCTTCTTTCTTCAGGAGAGGAAACAGCAGATATACCGGAATCAGGAAATACGGCAGATGTTCCGGTGGGAGAAGCAGCAGCTTCTGTTACAGTAGGACCGGAATACTGGGTAAAGGTTCCACAGGGGTGGAAGCTTGTGAAAAACATGGGTTCTGCAGAGGAGAAACCGGAAGAAAAACCAGACGAAAAGCCGGAAGAGAAGCCGGCAGCAGCCGAACTGGCAGATGAATCAATAACAGAGGGAGAGGTACTTTCAGATGTGCTTCCAATGGAAGCAGTTCCGGCAGACGAGGCAGTACAGAGTGACGCTGTGCAGCAGCCATTGGCAGGAGCAGGCGTTGGAATGGGTGAAGACGGAACAAGCACAGCAGAAGCCGCAGAGGGAAGAGAATTCTATAAAGCAGCAGACGGTCTGATCCGTGTCACCACAAAATCTGTAAAGGGAGAACATACAGGATATTATTTCTTTGATGAAAATGGTGTGATGACAACCGGTAAAAAAACAGTGAAGACAGGAACACCGGGATTTTCAAAAGCAGGTGAGTTTTATTTTGCCGAGGAAAGCACAGCAGAGCTTTATAAAGAGTATACAGGAGTTTCGAAAACACCGGTTACTTCCAATATCGGTGCGCAGAAGCGAAATTACTGGCTGTACCAGAATAAAAAATTCCGTTTTTACGATGCAGACGGAGCAAATGTCAGTGTAAAAGAGTTAAATGACAAATATAAAGATACCGGTTATATGGAGATTAACGGCGCATATTATGCGCTGGCGGACGATGGAACGCCGAGAACAGGATTTATCGGCATCAACGGCTCCAAATATTTCTTTGATCCGGAGAGTGAGATTCCGGGACAGATGTTCATGGGCGGCTGGCGCTGCATGGGCACAAACAGCAAAGGGGAAAAATGGATTTACTTTAACAGAAGCAATAAGGGCAAAGATAAAGGAAAAGCCATTATCCATAAAGGAAATGTAGCGATCACAATTAATCCGAAGAGCAATTCACATAAATATCTTCTGGATCACAACGGCTATATTTTAAAGAACAGAAGAACAAAATGTGTGGACGGTGCATGGTACGGTTCCGATTCTCAGGGACGTATTGTAAAAGATAAGCTGGTACGCTACGGAAATTACCGCTACTACTTTACAAAGAGCGGAAAACAGGTAGGCTGGAAGAATATGTGGAAACAGTGTCCGACTTCCGCAGGACCGAAGTATTTTTATTTTGGAAGTACAGCGGGACGTGTTTCTGAGAAAAAGGGCTGGCAGAAAGTAACATGGCCGTCCGGAAAATTCCTTGGCTGGTTCTATTTCCGTAATAACGGCGAACATTATATGAACCGATGGGTTGGAAGCCAGTATTTTGATTCCATTGGAAGACTGGCAAGCGGGATTAAGGAAATTGACGGAAAAACTTATTTCTTTGAAATTTCCGATGAAAAGACACATCGTGGAAAAGCCTTCAAAAATACCATGATCAAATATAACAACAAATGGTATTATGCAGAGCCTGACGGACAGCTTGCAAGAGACGAGTGGAAGAAGATTAACGGAAACTGGTATTATTTCCAGAAATTCACAACTCTTACAAATGCATTCCGCTGGAAAGATAATACATACGGCTGGCTTGACGGGCAGGGCAAATTCTGTACAGGCTGGGTTGTTTTAAGCAACTCAGAGAATAAAGTCCGCTATGTCAATCCAAAAGGAAACGGTTTCTACAAAGATACAAGCGCAGTGATTGACGGACTTCGCTATTACTTTGATGAAAAAGCATACCGTATCAATGATCTTACTTCTGTTTACAGAGGACCGTACTATGTAGAAGTGGATCAGACAAACGGTTTAATGACGATTTATGATGAGAGCAGAACGGTACCTGTAAAATCAATCCGTGTATCTGTTGGTGCACCGGGAACAGAGACGCCAAATGGAACATATACGCTCAGGAGAAGTTCAAGATGGCAGAGCCTTATGGGGCCGTCCTGGGGACAGTATGGAACGCATGTACAGGGCGCCGGTCTTGGTGGAATTTTCGTACATTCCGTAGCCGGTGTGGCAATGAATCCATACAGCGTTCCGGCAGGAGAGTACAATAAGCTCGGAAATCCTGCATCTCACGGCTGTATCCGTGCCTGTGTAGCAGATGCAAAATGGGTATATGAAAACTGTAACGGAGCAACGATCCGTATTTTCCGTTCCAATAAATACGAATCAAGAGAAGCGTTAAAAGGACCTCTTGGAAGAAGAGCTCTTGTTCCGATGCGGCCTCCGTACAATTTTGACCCGACAGACCCGTCTATTTAAAGAGCAGGAAGAAAATGTAAATATTGCAGGAGATATGTCTGGCGGCATATCTCCTGCTTTTCGATGTGCAGATATATGACGCAGCAGCTTAACATTATTTCTTGAAATTTAGGAAAGCAGTCTGTATAATAAGGGCTGTGGCTTTTATGCCATGAGAGAAACAAAGGAGATATATCTGAAAAAGAGGTAGAATATGAAAAAATGGAAGAAATGGCTGTCTGTAGGACTGGCAGTAGTAACTCTGAGTCTTGGCGGGGGGAGCGCGGTAGTAAATGCAAATCCTTTTGAACCGTATGACAGAAGTGAGGCAGTTGTTTTAGAGGAACGTCAGAGAAAGAAAGACGATAATGAAAAACCGAACCCAAAGGCATGGCAGAAGATTAACGGAGTCTGCTACAACGGAAGCGGAGTGGCAATACCCGGGGCAATTACAAGAGGAATCGACGTATCTGAATGGCAGGGAAAAATTAACTGGTCAAAGGTTAAAAAATCAAATGTGGATTTTGCCATGATACGAATTGCATATGGAACCGGCTACATGGATAAGACGTATGATTACAATATGCGGGAAGCAAACGCTGTGGGAATGCCGGTGGGAACTTATGTATACAGCACAGCTACCACAAAAGAGCAGGCGTTAAAAGAGGCGCAGCTTGCCATTGAGAAAATGCGGGGATATAAAGTATCTTATCCTGTTGTATTTGACCTGGAATATGCAAAAATGGGAGAGCTGACTCCTTCTAAAATCTCAGAGCTTGCTCTTACCTTCTGTAATGAGGTAAAGCGGGCGGGATATTATCCTATGATTTACTGTAACACATACTGGTACAGCAGCAAAATTGATATGAGCCGTCTTTCCGGTCTTGATGTATGGATCGCAAGCTACGGTGATAAAATCCAGGCGCCATCAAGTTCTCTTTATGATTATACGATCTGGCAGGCAACAGACGGAGACGGAGGCGGAACTTTAAATCCTACAAAAGGTCTGATTGACGGTATTCCAAAAGACTGTAATGTAGATGTCAATTTCGGATATGTGGATTATACAAAGAAAATCGTGCCGAGAACAGAGCCGGTAAATAGTTATGTGCCAGGTGTTTCGGGAGACGGAAGCAATACAGGAAAAGACGGCTGGGTAGAAAAGGACGGTAAAAAATATTATTATAAGAATGGAGAGCCTTTAAAAGGAACAAGAAAAATAGGCGGAGAATATTACTGCTTTGACAGTAAGGACGGTCATCTGTTCCAGAATCAGCTTCTTTATTCCGCTTCCACAAACAGAACCTGCTACGCAGATGCGAACGGAATCCGTGTATCAAATACCTGGGTGCAGACTGGCGGAAAGAAATATTACATGGGAGCAGATGGATACGCATATAAAGGCTCCAGAAATGTCCACGGAAAATTTTATCTTTTTGACAGCAAGAGAGGATACGCGTTCACAAACAGAAAACGGATCAGCAGTCAGGGAGATATTTACTATTATGGCGCAGACGGCGCGAGACTGAATAACGGATTCGCCAAAATTCAGGAAAATGGTAAAATAAACACATACTATTTTAATAAGGAAGGAAAAGCATACAAACAATGGCATAAGATAAAAGGCAAATGGTATTACTTTTATCCGGGATGGACAGAGACATCCGGTATTATGGCGCAAAATACTGCTATTACCATTGATGGAATGACTTATATTTTTGATGAAAACGGTGTGTGTGTAAATCATGCATAAAGGACAGGGAACAGAAGATGATAGATTTTAACAGACCTGCATTTGTGGGAAAAGAACTTGCTTATATACAGGACGCAATAGAAAAGGGAATGCTGTGCGGTGACGGAAGCTATACAAAGAAATGCTCTGCACTGATGGAGGAAAAGTTTGATGTCCGCCATGTGATGCTGACAACCTCCTGTACCCACGCGCTTGAAATGGCAGCTTATCTCTGCGATATAAAGCCGGGAGACGAAGTAATCATGCCTTCCTATACATTTGTATCAACAGCGGACGCATTTGTGCTTCGGGGAGCAAAAATTGTATTTGTAGATATTCGACCGGATACCATGAACATTGATGAGACAAAGATTGAGGCAGCCATCACACCAAAAACAAAGGCGATTGTTCCGGTTCATTATGCGGGGATTTCCTGTGAGATGGATACGATTATGGCTCTGGCAGAAAAATATAATTTAAAAGTTGTGGAGGATGCAGCCCAGGGTGTTGGCTCTTATTATAAGGGAAAGGCGCTCGGCACAATCGGAGATTTCGGCTGTTACAGTTTTCACGAAACAAAGAATTATACAATGGGAGAGGGCGGCGCTCTTGTTTTCCGGAATGATAAATACCAGGAGAGGGCGGAAATACTACGGGAAAAAGGAACAGACAGAAGCAAGTTTTTCCGGGGACAGGTGGATAAGTACCGATGGATTGATTATGGTTCTTCGTATCTTCCAAGTGAGCTGAATGCAGCTTACCTCTATGCACAACTGGAAGAATGTGATAAAATCAGTAGGAAGAGGGAAGAAATTTATCAATATTACCATGAGCATCTCGAAGTTCTGGAAGAAGAAGGAAAGATTGTACGTCCGGTTGTTCCGAAGGGCTGTACAAACAACTGCCATATGTATTACCTGAAAGTAAGAAATCAGGAAGTGCGGGCAGAACTGATCACTTATCTGAAGGAAAACGGGATCCGAAGCGTATTTCACTATGTTCCCCTCCATACGGCTCCGGCAGGACAGAAGTTTGGAAGATTTTCAGGGGAAGATGTGTATACAACGAAAGAGAGCGAGAGACTGCTCCGTCTTCCCATGTTTTACAATCTTGACATGAAAGACGTGGCATATGTGACAGACACAATTTTAAATTTTAAAGGATTTTGAAAGGAGATAAAAAATGGGAAAAATTAAAGTGACTCCATGCGGAGACATAGAAGGTCTGAAAGTGATCGAGCCGACTGTATTTGGTGATTCCAGAGGATATTTTATGGAGACATACAATTACAATGATTTTAAGGAGGCAGGAATCGATGTAGAGTTTGTACAGGACAACCAGTCAAGCTCACATTACGGGGTTCTTCGCGGACTTCATTTCCAGATTCAGTATCCGCAGGATAAGCTTGTGCGCGTAGTGAGCGGAGAAGTTTACGATGTGGCAGTAGATTTAAGAGAAGGCTCCAAAACATTCGGAAAATGGTACGGCGTTCTTCTTTCTGCAGAAAATAAGAAGCAGTTCTTTATTCCAAAGGGATTTGCACATGGTTTCCTTGTACTTTCCGACCATGCTGAATTTACTTACAAATGCTCTGATTTTTATCACCCAAACGATGAGGGCGGTCTTATCTGGAATGATCCGGATATTGGTGTAAAATGGCCGGTTCCGGAAGGAATGGAGCTGGAGCTTTCCGACAAGGATAAAAAATGGCACGGCTTAAAAGAGTTTCACAGATAGGAGCCGAAAATGCTGAAGACTATTTTTTCCCTGCCGGCGGAATTATATAAAAACCGCCGGCTGGTTTTCAAACTGGCAAAAAATGATTTTAAGACAAAGTATGCAGGTTCTTATCTGGGAATCGTGTGGGCGTTTGTACAGCCGATTGTAACCATACTTGTATACTGGTTTGTCTTTTCCGTGGGCTTTCGCTCCGGTACAGGGGATCTGGGAGTTCCCTTTGTCCTTTATCTGGTGGCTGGAATCGTGCCGTGGTTTTTCTTTCAGGACGCTTTGATAGGAGGAACAAACTCTCTTCTTGAATATAATTATCTTGTGAAAAAAGTCGTTTTTAATATCAGCGTTCTTCCTGTTGTGAAGATTATTTCAGCGATGTTTGTACACGGCTTTTTCGTGCTGTTTACAATTATTCTGTATATGTTTTACGGAAGATTTCCGGATTTATATTATATCCAGATTCTTTACTACAGCATATGTACCTTCCTTCTTGTGCTGGGACTTGTTTATGCCACCTGCGCTGTTGTTGTTTTCTTTCGGGATTTAACTCAGATTATCAGCATTGGTCTGCAGGTAGGAATCTGGCTGACGCCGATTATGTGGATTGCGGAAACTTCTCTTCCGGGACATCCTCTTCTTCAGAAGGTGCTTCAGTTAAATCCCATGTATTACATTGTATCCGGTTACAGAGATGCTTTTGTTATGAAAAAGTGGTTTTTTGAAAGCCCGATGTGGACGCTTTACTTCTGGGTATTTACGATTCTCTGTTTTGTTTTCGGAAACTGGGTATTCAGACGTCTTCGCGTTCATTTTGCAGATGTATTATAAGGAGAGGGACAAGTGGAAAATAAAAAAGCCATTCAGGTGCAGCACCTGACAAAAATGTATAAACTTTACGACAAGCCCTCTGACCGGTTAAAGGAATCACTGGGGCTGTCAAGAAAGAAAAAATACAGGGAACATTACGCTCTTCGTGACGTGAATTTTGATATAAACGAAGGTGAATGCGTGGGAATTATCGGGACGAACGGTTCCGGTAAGTCCACGATTTTAAAGATTATTACAGGCGTTCTTTCCCCGACAGAGGGAGAGGTGAAGGTAAACGGAAGAATTTCCGCTCTCCTTGAGCTTGGTGCAGGCTTTAATATGGAGTATACAGGGCTTGAAAACATTTATTTAAATGGAACCATGATTGGTTTTACAAAAGAGGAGATAGACGCCCGTCTTGATGATATTCTCTCTTTCGCAGATATTGGAGATTTTATCCACCAGCCTGTCAAAATGTATTCGAGCGGTATGTTTGTGCGTCTTGCCTTTGCCGTAGCTATCAATATTGACCCGGAAATCCTCATCGTAGATGAGGCACTCTCTGTGGGAGATGTATTTTTCCAGGCAAAATGTTATCATAAATTTGAAGAATTTAAGAATCAGGGAAAAACTATCCTGATTGTAAGCCATGATCTGAGCAGCATTTCCAAATACTGTGACAAGGTAGTTCTTTTAAATAAGGGACAGATGCTGGACGAGGGTAATCCAAAAGAAATGGTAGATATGTACAAGCAGCTTCTTGTCAATCAGGATCCTGTGAAGCAGGGGGAGGAGGCAGCGCCTTCTTTAGGAAAAGAGACGGAAAACTGGAGAGCCGGCTTTATGGTAAATCCGGATACTCTGGAATACGGAGACAAGCAGGCGGAGATTGTGGATTTTGTTGTTCTGGATTCCAAGGGAAGACAGAGTAATACCATAGAAAAAGGCAGCAGCTTTTCGATTAAAATGAAGGTACGTTTTCATGAGACGATTCAGCAGCCGATTATGGCGTTTACCTTCAAAAATATACAGGGAACGGAGATCACAGGAACAAACACACTTTTTGAGGAAATGGAAGTGGAGCATTCCGAGGCAGGAAAAGAGTGTATTGTGACCTTTACCCAGGAAATGAGCCTTCAGGGAGGGGAATATCTTCTTTCTTTCGGCTGTACAGGATATAAAGGCGGAGATTTTACTGTATTTCACAGGCTTTATGATGCCTGCAACATTACAGTCGTCTCCCACAAAAACACAGTAGGCTTTTATGATATGAATTCCAAAGTGAGTATTGAGGAACTGAAATAAAAGGAGAGTTTTATGCAGGAAAAAATCGGAAATGTAACCCTGGATTACACTTATTATCCGGGAGAAGATTTATACAGCGACGGTCCCGTTGAGGAAGAGCTTCTGGAAATTGCGAAGCATTACAGAGAAGAGAAATTAAACGCTGTCATTGCGCAGAGGAACAGCTGGCCTGTTCTTTATCATTTTTCTCATATAAGAAAAAACATTCTGGAATGGCTTCCCATAACAAAAGAAGATAAGGTGCTGGAAATTGGTTCCGGCTGCGGAGCAGTCACAGGCGCTCTTGCAGAAAAGGCAGGTTCTCTTACCTGTATTGAGCTTTCGAAAATGAGAAGTACCATCAATGCCTACAGGAACAGAGATTATGAGAATGTAAAAATTATGGTGGGAAATTTCCAGGATATAGAAAAAAATCTGGAAGAGAAATTCGATTATATTACTTTAATTGGTGTGTTTGAATATTCAGAAGGATATATTGGCACAAAAGAACCGTACGCAGAAATGCTGCGCCGGATTTCCCGTCACTTAAATCCGGGAGGAAAAATCATCATAGCCATTGAAAACAGGCTGGGATTAAAATACTGGGCAGGCTGCACAGAAGACCACACAGGAACTTACTTTGAAGGGCTGGAAGGGTATCCGAAAACAGAGGGAGTAAAAACCTTCTCAAAGGCAGAGCTTTCCAATATTATCAGCCAGGCAGGAGAGTTTTCTTCCACATTTTATTATCCGTATCCGGACTACAAGTTCCCGATGACGATTTATTCCGATGCTTATCTCCCAAAGAAAGGGGAGCTTTCTCATGGATTTGCAAATTATGACAGAGAGAGGATCTTTTTATTTGATGAGCCAAGAGTATATGACTCTTTAATAGAGAGCGGAATGTTTCCGGAATTTTCCAATTCCTTTCTTGTAGTGGCGCAGTGGGAGGGCAGATAATGGAGAAATTAATATACAGCAAATATTCCAATGAGAGAAGTCCGCGCTTTTCTCTTCGAACTGACATTTTAGAGCAGGAAGATATAAAAATTGTGAGAAAAACACCGGTTGGAAAAGAGGGAGAAGCTCACGTAGCTTCTCTGGCAAAATGGGCGGAAGCTCTGGAGAAAGCTTTCAAAGATTCTCCCTTTGTGTGCAATAAATGTACGCTTGAAGGCAAAAGCGCAGTCTTGGAATATGTGTCAGGAGAAACCCTCGAGGAGCGTCTTGACAGTCTTTTAAAGCAGGGAGAAAAAGAAGAGGCGGAGACGCTTCTTACAGGCTATCTCGCAGAACTTGAAAAAATATATAAAGGCAGGATTTTTGAAAACACGGAGGCATTTACAAAAGTATTCGGAGAGACTGTATTCTTTCAGGAGATGGAGTGTGCAGATGTGACCGATATTGACATGGTGTGCCAGAATCTTGTGCTTACCAATCCTCCGGTTGTCCTTGATTATGAGTGGACCTTTGATTTTCCGGTTCCCGGTAAATTTGTATTGTACCGCGTGATCCACTATTATATTCATTCCAATCCTATGCGGGAAGTGCTTGACGAAGAAAAAATCTACAGAAAATTCGGCATTACTCCCTGTATGTGCAGACAGTTTGAACAAATGGAAAGTTCATTCCAGAAATATATTACGGAGGGACATATTCCTATGAGAGATATGTTTACCGCAATGTCTCCGGGTGCTATGTGGATTCAGGAGAAATATGCACAGCTTCAGGCAGAAAACAGAGAATTGAAAGATGAGATTAAGAAAAAGAATCACCTTATACGGGAAATGAAAAATACAAAAATCTGGAAAATGTACAGGAAATACAGAAAAATAGTAGAAAGGAAGTGAGGAAATGAGCGAATGCAGGGTAACGGTGGACGCCTGTAAATATCAGCGAAAAAATAACGGAACGTGTATTATAACAGGATGGCTGTACACAGGGGACTTAGAGCCGGAGGTTCAGGTAAGGGCAGATTATGCCCCCATTTCCTGCAGAGTAGTCAGAACAGAGCGTCCCGATGTGCTGGCAGCGCTTCCCCAACTTTCTTTTCCAGACGTGAACGCAGGATTTGAGATTTACATTGAAAATATAGAAAACCTGTTTTCTCTTGCTGAGTTTCTTCGCGTGAGATTCTGCTGCGGGAAAGAGAGTATTCCGGTTATGCAGAAAACAATGGAACAGGTAAAGAAAGAGTATTATCAGGATACTCTTCAGTATTACATGGAGTGTGTGGAAAAACGTCTGGATAAAGTGCATATCCAGGGCTGGTGTGTAGATGCGTTTGGCGGATATGCCTTATCTGTTGTGGACGAAAAAGGAAAAATTCAGGAAGAGGTTTCTCAAAGCAGTGTGCGCCGACCGGATTTAAAAGAAGTGTTCGGCGTGGACGCAGATGCCTGCCACGGATTTATTCTGGAAATTCCCCGAAACAGGGTAAAAAGCAAAAAGCTGATCGTAGAATTTAAAAACGGGGTTGTGACAAAGCAGGAAATCATTGATATGCGCCGTTTTGACAGAGAAAATACAAGGATTGGCAGAATCGCCCGCACAGTGGGAAAAGAAAACAGAGAGAAGAATCAAAAAATAAAAAAAGCTCTCGGGCTTCGGGGATTTCTTGATTATGTATGGGAGGAATCTTCTTCCTTTGCAGACGCGTATGAAACATATGCGAAGAAGCACAGCCCGTCCGGAAAAGAACTTCGCAGACAGGCAAAAGAGAATTTTTCTTACATGCCTCTTTTCAGCATTGTAGTTCCGCTCTATCATACGCCGGTATCCTTCTTAAAAGAAATGATCGATTCTGTTATAAAGCAAAGCTACGGAAACTGGCAGCTCTGTCTGGCGGACGGCAGCAGCGAGGATACGCTGGGAGCGTTTATCCAGGCAAATTACGGAAAGGACAGGCGGATTTTTTATAAGCATCTGAAAGAAAATACGGGGATTTCCGGAAATACAAATGCAGCGCTTGAAATGGCAGAGGGTGATTTTATTGTTTTTGCGGATCATGACGATGTGATCGCGCCGGACGCCCTTTACGAAATGGCAGTGCTTCTTAAGGAACGGCCGGATGGAGAACTTATTTACACAGATGAGGACCTTATGGATAAAGAGGGGAATCTTTTTTATCCGCATTTTAAGCCGGACTTTAATCTGGATTACCTGCGCTGTATTAATTATATCTGTCACCTTGTGGCTGTAAAAAAAGAACTTCTGGAAAAAGCCGGAACTTTAAGACCGGAGTTTGACGGAGCGCAGGATTACGATTTTCTTTTAAGATGCGTGGAACATACGGAACATATTTATCATATTCCAAAAGTGCTGTATCACTGGAGAAGCCATGAGGGCTCTACTGCGGGAAATCAGGACAGCAAAAATTATGCGGTAGAAGCAGGAAAAAGAGCCCTTTCAGAGCATTATAAACGTTGCGGCCTTCTGGCAGAGGCTGAGTTTACGGGAATCTTTATTGTGTACCGCACAAAATTTAAAGTGCAGGGAAATCCAAAGGTTTCTATTTTAATCCCAAATAAAGACCATATCGAAGATCTGGAAAAATGTATTTCCTCTGTTATGGAAAAGAGTACCTGGGAAAACAAAGAAATTATCGTGATTGAAAACAACAGTGTGGAAAAAGAGACATTTGCATATTACGAGAGGCTGAAGCAGCAGTATGCGAACGTTAAGGTCGTTGTCTGGGAGGGTGAATTTAATTATTCTGCGATCAATAATTTCGGTGCAAAATACGCGGAAGGGGATTATTACCTTCTTCTCAACAACGACACAGAGGTGATCACACCTGACTGGCTGGAACAGATGCTTGGTTATTGCCAGAGAGAAGACACTGCTATTGCAGGCGCGAAGCTGCTTTATCCTGACGATACGGTACAACATGCCGGTGTTGTTGTAGGAATGGGCGGCTTTGCAGGTCATATTCTCACCGGCTTTGGAAAAAATCACACAGGATATATGGGACGCCTTGCAGCTGCCCAGGAGGTGAGCGCAGTGACGGGAGCCTGCCTGATGGTAAAAAAAGCTGTTTTTGACGAGCTTTCTGGTCTTGACGGGGAAAACTTTAAAGTGGCGTTAAATGATGTGGATTTCTGCCTGAGGGCAGGAAAACTTCATAAAAAAGTAGTATTTCTGCCGGACGTACAGCTTTATCATTACGAATCAAAATCAAGAGGATTTGAGACAACGCCGGAGAAACAGGAGCGTTTCCAGAAAGAAATCGACGCATTTCAGAAACGATACGGAGAGCTTCTTGAGGCAGGCGATCCGTATTACAATCCAAATTTAAGCCTTGTGAGAGGGGACTGCTCTCTCGCAAAACGATATGAGACATGGAAAGGAAGGAAAGCATGAGAAATCAGTTGCTGGTAGTGGAAAAAGAACGCTTTTTCTTAAACGACAGGTGCAAATATCTGATACAGGGAGTGATTCCTGAAAAATATACCATAGAGGCATTTCTTGACAATAAGAAGCTTTCTGTTTCCACAGAGCAGTGTGTTGCGAAAAGCGCAGTAGAGCGTTTTCAGGACGGAGAGCTTTTGGGAGGACAGAGAGTAGAGGCTCTTATAGAACTTCCGGAGGAGCTTTCCGGGTACAAGATGTTAAAGGCGTATGCTGTTTTTGAGAAGGAGCGTCTGGAATGGTTTCATATCAAGGCTTCTGTTCTTTCAAAGAAAAGAGGAAAGCCTCAGTTTTATATAGAGGAAGAACGGGTAAACAGAAAAAATCATTCTCTTGTTTTAAGAGGGTGGGCAGCAGGCGCTTCCCATGTGCAGATCCGTCTCTTTGACGAAAATAAAAATCCTCTTTCCGTGCCTGTTCAGAGAAACGCCCGCATGGACGTGGAAGGAATGTTTCGGGAGTGCCTGATTGACGGGAAACCGGGATTTTATGTGGAGGCAGACGGACTTTCCGGAAAATTTCTTTATCTTGTTATGCGACAGGAGGACGGAAGCAAATCCGTCCATAAAGTAGGTCTTGGAACAAAAGAGGTTTTTCTTGGAAAAACAGAAAAATACAGAAAAAAAGCGCTTGATTATATGAGGGCGAACGGGGTGAAGGCGCTTATTGTAAAAGCGGCAAGAAAACTTTCTGAGCGCACAAACCGCCCGGTAGATTACAGCGACTGGCTTCCGAAGCATCTTCCCACAGAGGAAGAGCTTTCCGGACAGAGAAAGGCAGTTTTTGACTATGCGCCGAAAATCAGCATTGTTGTTCCGCTTTATAAGACAAAAGAGGAGTATTTAAAACAGCTCGTAGATTCTGTAAAAGCACAGACCTATACAAACTGGGAGCTTTGTCTTTCTGATGGCAGCGGAAAGCATTCTCCGATTTCCGCTCTTTTAGAGAAGATGGAGGCGTCCGACAGCAGAATTAAGGTGATTTACAATGAGGAGCCTCTTCGTATTGCCCAGAATACAAACGCGGCAATGGAGGCGGCAACGGGAGATTTCATTGCGTTTGCAGACCATGACGATGTGCTGTGTGCACACGCGCTCTATGAATGTGTGAAGGCATTAAATGAAAATCCGGATACAGACGTTCTGTATTCAGATGAGGATAAAATGAGCATGAAGGGCAATCGTTTCTTTATGCCGCATTTTAAGCCGGATTTCAATCTTGACCTGCTTTGTACAGTGAATTATATCTGTCATTTGTTTGTAGCGAAAAAGGAACTGATCGATAAAGTCGGTCTTCTTCGTCCGGAATTTGACGGAGCCCAGGATTATGACTTTATTTTCCGGTGTGTGGAAGAAGCGGAGCATATTTATCACATTCCTAAAATTCTGTATCACTGGAGATGTCATGAGGATTCCACAGCAGAAAATCCGGAGAGCAAGATGTATGCTTTTGATGCGGGCAAGAGAGCCATTGAAGCGCATTTTGAGAGAATCGGCATAAAAGCAGAGGTCTATAAGGGCGAGTATCTTGGACTTTACAGAACGAGATATATTCGTGATCATGATCCGCTGATTTCCATTATCATTCCGAATAAAGACCATATCGAGGATCTGGAACGGTGTATTTCCTCTGTGGAAGAGAAATCCACGTATCGGAATTTTGAGTACATTGTTGTGGAAAACAACAGTACGGAGGAGAGAACCTTTTCCTATTATAAAGAGCTGGAAAAGAAAAATCCGAAGGTTCATATGGTTTACTGGGACGGTCCCTTTAATTATTCAGAGATCAATAATTTCGGCGCTTCTTATGCGAAGGGCGAGTACATTCTCCTCCTCAACAATGATACGGAGGTTATCAATGAGGACTGGCTGGAAGAGCTTCTGGGCTACTGTATGAGACCTGATGTGGGAATTGTGGGAGCGCGGCTTTATTATGAGGACGATACGGTGCAGCATGCAGGTGTTGTTCTTGGATTTGGCGGAATTGCAGGACACTGTTTTGTACAGCAGCCCCGCGGAAATACAGGGTACTGTCACAGGATTATCTGCGCCCAGAATTACAGCGCAGTGACGGCAGCCTGTATGATGGTGAAAAAAGAAGCCTTTGATAAGGTGGGCGGATTAAGCACAGACCTTGCCGTTGCTTTTAATGATATTGACTTTTGTCTGAAAGTGAGGGACGCAGGGTATCTTGTGGTATACAATCCTTATGTGGAGCTGTATCACTACGAGTCAAAGTCAAGAGGGCTTGAGGACACGCCGGAAAAGAGGGAGCGGTTTGCAAGAGAGATCGCAACCCTGGAAGGTCACTGGCCGGAGATTTTTGCAAAACCGGATCCCTATTATAATCCCAACCTTACGTTAAAGAGTCAGGATTTTTCCCTGAAAAGGTTATAAGCAAGAGGTTTGAAAATGAAACAGATTAAAAATAATATAAATCCGGAGAGAAAGACAAGGCTGCTGTTACTGGCAGCTTTGTTTATGAGCTGTCTTTTTATTTTCTGGAGGTATCTTTTCGGAAACGAGCTTATGGTATTTAATGATGTGGGAGGAGATACCCTGCAGCTCTACGTCATGCAGTATACAAGTGTGGTAAACCATATAAGGGAAGGAACCTTTTCCTGGTGGGATATGACGCATGGGTTTGGAGTAAATTATTTTAAACTGGAGCCGTTTGACCCTGCGTTTCTCCTGACTGTGGGGGCTGGCGTGATCCTGGGACCGGATAAAATGCTTTTTGTTCTTTCGTGGATCCAGGTGCTGAAGGTTCTGGCAGCAGGCTATATTTTTTATCACTATCTTTCCTGTTTTTCCTTTGGGAGACAGGCAAAGCTTGCGGCTTCCTTCGCCTACGGATTAAACGGCTACCTTCTTGTATGGGGGCAGCATTATCAGTTTGGCACGGCAGTTGTATATTTTCCCCTTCTTCTTCTGGGATGCGAAAAGTATATACAGAACAGAAAAGGGAAGGTGATTTTTCCTCTTGCTGTCTTTCTTACAGGAATTTACAGTGCATATTTCAGTTACATGTGTCTGGCGGCTCTCGGTCTTTATCTTCTTTTTCGCGTTTTTATGGAAGAGGGGAAAAAATGGAAAGAGCGGATTTTTAAATTCCTCGGAGGCTGCTGGCGGATTATCCTGGGGCTTGGAATGAGCATGGGGATCTTTCTTCCGCTCTCTGAATTTCTTTTAAATGTATCTTCGAGAGTGGGGACGGGAGACAGTGGGCTTTTGGAATCCATAAAACGCTTTCTCGCTTTTTATCCGGAAAAGTTTTATGAATCTGTGCTTATGCGTCTCTTTTCCTCGAATCTGCAGATGACCTTTGCAAAAAAGGACGAATGGTTTGAATCTTATTTTAATTATTATGAAGACCCGATTTTTTTCTGCTCCACACTTGCAGTTCTTTTAAATATAGCGTTTCTTTGTGTGTTCTGGAAATCCGGGGCTGCTAAAAGAATGAAGGCTGCGGTGTACAGTGGCGCCGTCCTTATTACACTTTGCGTTACAGTAGAGATTGGCGGTTTCATATTTAACGGATTTTCTGATATAACAAACCGTTACACCTTTGTACTGATTCCGTTTTTCCTGCTGAGCTTTGCCTGGACCTGGGATTACATAAAAGGTCAGGGAAAAATTCCGCTTCTTTTGATTATCGGATTTTCGGTTGTGATGATTTTTGTATATGCAGTGGGATATAAGCAGAGCCTTTTTCCGGAGCATAAGTTAAATGCCTTTATACTATGTGCAACTGGAATGGGTATGGCTGTCTGCGTAGCATACTGTACGAAGGGCGGCAGATACCGGAATTCTGTGATGGCAGTTCTTCTCGTCCTTTTATTTGTAAATGTAACTTCTGATGGACGCGCCTGTTACGAAGAACGGATCTGTATCTTGAAATCGGATACCCCGAAAGAGAAAATACCGGCACAACAGGCTGCTTATGAGAGAGAAAGAAATTCAAAAGACCCTCTTCGGACAGAAAAAGCAGAACGGGAGATCCCTCAGGGATTTTTCGGAGCGTTGTATAATCCGAATATCCGGGACGCTCTGAATTATCTGGAAGAGCATGATAAAGATTTTTACCGCCTGGAAAAAGATTTTGTTTCCGGTACCTGGTGCATGGACGCGCAGGCGCAGGGATATTACGGGGTCAGTTCGTATAATTCGGTTTTAAATCAAAATCTGAAGGAGTTTATAGATACCTGCTGTCCGGAGCTATACGCAATGGACCATAATCATTACAGTTTTGCAGACTGTGCGGAAGATAATAAGCTGGCTGCCTTTTTGGGAATCCGTTATCTCCTTTCAAGAGATGGAAATCTTGATCCGTCCAAATATGAAAAACTGGAGCAGTTCGGAGATATTTATCTTTATAAAAACACAGAGCCTGCCTTTACGGCAAAATTCTTTTCAGACGCCATATCGGAGGAAAGTTTTAAAAAGCTGTATTCCGAAGAGACAAGGGACGTTCTGCTTGAAAATGTGCTTACCACAGAGGACGGAGCGGACATTTCCGATATATTGGAAGTGAAAAAGATGGGGAAACAGGATACGGGAATGGTTTTGCAGGAAATTACTTCAGACGAATCCCACATCGAAGGACAGGCTGTCTGCAAAACAGACGGATATGTTATGTTTATGATACCTTATGAAAAGGGATGGCATTTGACAGTTGACGGAAAGGAACAGGAGCTTTTCCGTGGAGATCTGGGATTTGCAGCCTGTTCCATGAAAGAAGGAGTTCATAACTATTCCCTTACATTTGTTGTTCCGGGAATGAAGGAAGGAATGGTGCTTGGCGCTGTCTTCTGGTGTATTTTCCTTTTGGGAGAGATTTATGTTTATATAAGAAAAAGATATTCAGGAAACCGGGTGTGATGCACCTGGTTTTCTGTATTTTCCGGGGGTAATACCCTTATATTTCCGGAAGGTGCGGATAAAGTAACTTAAATCATTAAAACCGTTTCTGTATGCGATTTCCGTGATGGAATCGTCTGTTGTGGAAAGCTGGTAGCACGCCTGCTCAATTCTCTGCCTGTTTAAATAGTCCATAGGCGTCTGGTGTGTCATCTCCGAGAAAAAGCGGCAGAAATATTTGGGAGACATGGATACAGAGGCGGAGAGCTGCTGCAGGGTAATGGGGGAGGTGTAATTTTTTTCAATAAATTCTACTACCTGTTTGAGCTGAAGGATCCTCTTATAATCCCGCCTTGCTTTTGGGAGACTCTCAAAATAGTAATGTTTACCAAAAATAAGACCGAAAAAGTGGTAAAATTGTCCAAAGACAGTGAGCTCATATCCTTCCTTTTTCTTCTGGAAAGCCTGGAAAATGGTGTTTGCTGCCTGTATGATTTCTTTTTGTGCTGCAGTAAAGTGATGATAGATCATAATATCCTGATGGACAATTCTCTGGATATATTCAGAGCAGACGGAGCCTGTTTTTAAAAATGCGTTCATGTCAAAAACGAGACATTCATAGACACATTTTTCCGGAATACCGGAATGGAGGATTCCGCTATGTACAAAAATTATATCTCCGGCTTTTGCCGTGAAGCTTTTTTCGTCTAAAGTAACAGTGAGAGTTCCTTCGAGAACCCGCATGATTTCATATTCCACATGCCAGTGATACGACATAATGTAGCGCGGATGGCTGCTGTCGATGTGATGAAACTCAAAGGGAAAGCCGTAAGTGCCTCTTAAGCGGTCCTCATTTTGTCCCAGATCGTGCATGGAAAAAGTCTCCTTTCCAAAAAAATACAAAAAAGTGAATATTGTACTATTATTTGCTATTATAGCACAAGTAATTTCAAAAAGGCAAATGTATAATAACTATATAAGAAACGGGAGCGAGCTTCCTGCGGCTTTCATACAGGAAAACTTCTCTCACAAAGACATTGAGCTTAATAAATGGAGGTAATTCATTATGGCAAAAAGCAGATTAATCGGTGGCTATCCTGTAATTGGTATCCGTCCAACAATCGACGGAAGAAGAGGCGCTCTTGACGTAAGAGGATCTCTGGAAGAGCAGACAATGAATATGGCGAAATCCGCTGCAAAACTGTTTGAAGACAATTTAAGATATTCCAACGGAGAGCCGGTAAAAGTTGTTATCGCAGATACAACAATCGGACGTGTTGGAGAATCTGCAGCATGTGCAGAAAAATTCCGCAGAGAAGGCGTTGATATTACAGTAACTGTTACACCTTGCTGGTGCTACGGTTCCGAGACAATGGATATGGATCCGCAGACGATCAAAGCTGTATGGGGATTCAACGGAACAGAAAGACCTGGTGCTGTATACCTTGCATCTGTTCTTGCAACACACGCACAGAAAGGTCTTCCTGCATTCGGTATCTACGGACATGACGTTTGCGAAGCAGACGATACATCTATTCCGGAAGACGTTCAGGAAAAACTGTTAAGATTCGGACGCGCAGCAGTTGCAGCAGCTTCCATGAGAGGCAAATCCTACTTACAGATCGGTTCTATCTGCATGGGTATCGGCGGATCTATCATTGATTCCGACTTTATCGAATCCTACCTTGGAATGCGTGTAGAATCTGTTGACGAGGTAGAAATTATCCGTCGTATGACAGAGGGCATCTATGATCACGAAGAGTTTGAAAAAGCTCTGAAATGGGCAAAAGAGACATGTAAGATCGGCTTCGACAAGAACCCGGAAGAATTACAGATGAGCCCGGAGAAAAAAGAAGAGCAGTTTGAGTTTGTAGTTAAAATGGCAGTTATCATCAAAGAGCTGATGAACGGCTGCGATAATCTTGACCCGAAATTCTCCGAGGAAGCAATCGGACATAACGCACTTGCAGCAGGTTTCCAGGGACAGAGACAGTGGACAGACTTCTATCCGAACGGTGACTTTGCAGAGGCAGTTTTAAATACTTCCTTTGACTGGAATGGCGCAAGAGAGCCATACATCCTTGCAACAGAGAACGACGTATTAAACGGTCTTGGAATGATGTTCATGAAACTTCTTACAAACCGTGCGCAGATGTTTGCAGACGTTCGTACATACTGGAGCCCGGAAGCTGTTAAGAAAGCAACAGGATATGACCTGGAAGGCGTTGCAAAAGAGAACGGCGGATTTATCCACCTTATCAACTCCGGCGCATGTTGCCTTGACGCCTGCGGCGAAGCAAAAGACGAAAACGGCAACGGCGTAATGAAAGAATGGTGGAATGTAACAGAGGAAGACCAGAAAGCGATCATGGACGCTACAACATGGAACGCAGCAGACAACGGATACTTCCGTGGCGGCGGATTCTCTTCCAGATTTGTTACAAGAGCTGAGATGCCTGCTACTATGATTCGTCTGAACCTTGTAAAAGGATTAGGACCGGTTCTTCAGATTGCTGAAGGATGGACAGTAAACCTTCCGGAAGAAGTTTCTGATAAACTGTGGAAACGTACAGACTACACATGGCCATGTACATGGTTCGCACCAAGATGTACAGGCGAAGGCGCATTCAAGACTGCTTACGACGTAATGAACAACTGGGGTGCAAACCACGGTGCAATCTCTTACGGACACATCGGTGCAGATCTTATCACAATGTGCTCCATGCTGAGAATCCCGGTTTGCATGCACAATGTTCCGGAAGAGAAAATCTTCCGTCCTGCAGCTTGGAACGCATTCGGAATGGACAAAGAAGGCGCAGACTACAGAGCCTGCAAGAACTACGGACCACTTTACAAATAAAATATACTGCTTAAGGCAGATGGGGAGCTGTGCTGATGCACAGCTCCTTTTTGGGTTCGAAACCCGGAATACCAGTGAAAACAGGGGATTCTACTGCTGTTCGGTTGTGAAAAACAGCAAATTCCCTTATAATTTTCAGTGGAGGTGATCAATATGTTCGAGATCGACAAAGAAAAATTCGGGGCTCTTATATCCGAGCTTAGGAAAGAAAAGGGATACACCCAGAAGGAGCTTGCACAGCAGCTTTATGTATCTGATAAGGCGGTGAGTAAATGGGAAACCGGAAATAGTATACCGGACACCAGTCTTTTGATTCCTCTTGCAGAGCTTTTGGGAGTTTCAGTCACGGAACTTTTAATGTGCGAGAGAATGGAGAAAAATGCCATTTTGGAGACAGACACGGTGGAGGATATTGTAAAGACGGCGATTCATTACGGAGAGGAAAAAACGGAGCGTGCATATCAGGTGAAAAGCAGATGGTTCATTTTTTACGGAATTTCTCTGCTTTTGGGAGCGGCAGGATTATTTTTAAATCGCAGAGAGCCTTTTTTTGAATCTCTTGCCGTGCTGATAGTATTGTGTGCAATCTTTGGAGTTTATTTCTGTTTTTTTGTAAAAACAAAGCTGCCGGGATTCTACGATGAACAAAAAGTAACTGTTTTTTATGACGGACCATTTCGCATGAATATGATGGGACTGAAATTCAACAACAGAAATTGGCCGCATATTATAAAAGTTATGAGATACTGGTGCTGCCTTTCCATGATACTCCTTCCAGCGGGAGTTTTTCTTGCAAAAAGCGCAGGGCTTACATTGAGCAATGCAGCTTGGAAGTGGACAATGCTGGCAGTATTTTTCAGTACGCTTTTTATACCTGTCTATATTGCAGGCAGGAAGTATGAAAACGAACCTTGTAAATAAAAAATGAATTATGTATAATAAAGGCAGAAAATACCTGGAGGAAAAGAGATGAGAGGAAATTTTTTTTTTCAAGGCGGTTTCTGCCTGTTTTTATGGCGGTTTCTCTCGCTGCAGGCGGGATTCCGGTATCAGCGGCGGAACTGACGTCAGGAGATCCGGTTTTTGAAGACAATGCTGAAACAGAAGAATCAGAAGTTTCCGCCGCAGACGAGCTGACAGGTGAGACGGAAGATACGCTTCTTGATGCACCGGCGGAGGATATTCTGACGGACGAGGAAACGGAAGATGAAATCCGCTACATCAAAGGCAGACCTCTTACAGAAGAAGAGAGGGCAGAACAGCTTGCACCAATGAAAAATCTGCAGGAGCTTCCCCAGATGCCGGATGTAAAAAGTGATTTTCGGGCAGTTCCGGAACAGGGGAGAGTTGCAGAGTTTCCGTCAAAATTTGATGCGAGGGAAGAAGGGATCGTGACCTCGGTAAAAAATCAGATGCCCTATGGCGCCTGTTGGGCTTTTGCTATGGCATCTGTTATGGAAACGTCATTACTGCGGAGGGGAGCAGGCATATTTGACCTTTCTGAGGAGCATCTCTGCTATTTTTTTGCAAACAGGGCAGGAGATATTCTGGGAAACACAGATAACGACTACAATTACCACAATATGTATAACTGGACAGGAGCGAAGGATTATCATGAGGGCGGAAACGATATGCTTGCCGCTGAATTTTTAAGCACATGGTCAGGAATGGCGCCGGAGGAAGAATTTCCGCTTCTCACTAATTCGTCCCATACAGAATTTATTTATCAGAACCATGACTTTTCCAGTGCGTACCGGACAGAGGCTTATTTGGAAGACAGTGTGTTTTCTGATTATTCTGCGGAAAGAATGAAACAGCTTCTTCTGGAGTATGATTCTGTTTCTATTATGTACAATGCTGTGGACGCTTATTATAATCCGGATACTGCGGCGTACAGCTGCACGTCTTCAGGAGGAGTCAATCACGTAGTGACTGTAGTTGGCTGGGACGATACTTTTTCCAAAGAAAATTTTAATGAGATTTCAAATGTTGCCTCAGACGGGGCATGGATCGTGAAAAACAGCTGGGGAGAGAACTGGGGAGAAAACGGATATTTTTATCTTTCCTATGAGGATAAATCCATCTCGAACCTTGTATGTGCTACGGCTGTGTCATATCCGGAGTATCCAAATAATTATTTTTATGACGGAAGTTCAGGAATCAGTTCCTGTCCGCTTGCTGCAGGAGAAGGAATGGCGTGTGTGTTTGAGACAAAGGCAGCAGAAAAGCATCAGGAAATCCTGGGAGAAGTGGTGACGCATACATGGGCAGACAATGCTGTTTATTCTATACAGGTATACACAAATCTAAAAGACAGAAATAATCCGGTAAGCGGAACTCCGGCGTATGAGGCTCCGCTTGTGTACAGACAGCCCATTCAGGGAGTTGATACCATTTCTGTCCCGGAGGTGATTCTGGAACCGGGAAGCTTTTATTCGGTAGTGATTACGAATCAGGGACAGGGAAGCCTGAATTACGGCGTGGAAGCAGACGCTGAATATGGCTGGAGTTCTTTTGACGCAGGGACAGCGGCGGGGCAGGGCTTTTTATATACAGGCGGCCAGTGGCTCGATCTTCACAGCGAAAAGGAAGCGCAGGCAATGTGTCCGAGGATCAAAGCCCACACAAGAACGGGAGAACTGGCAGTGGGTGTTCCTGCATCTGTAAAAGCAGAGGTAAAGGGATATAATAAGATTCAGCTCTCCTGGGAGCCCGTTCCCGGCTGTGACGGATATACCGTTTACCGAAAGGAAGGAAACGGACCTGTGAGGGGACGTGTATCAGTTGTGGGAGACACTTCCTGCACATATCTTGACAAAGATGTGAAAAGCAGCGGATTTTATATTAAGCCGGGGGTGACATATACATATACGGTTCGTGCATATGTGCTGAATGGTAAAGAAAAGAAATTTGGCGCACATTCTGCACAAGTATCAGCCAAAACGGAAATGGGAACAACATCTACAACAGTAAGGACGAATAACAATCTGTATAATTCTCTTTCCTGGAATAAAATAGAAGGCGCGGAAGGCTATTCTGTATATCGCCGGATTCCCGGAAATTCATGGGAGTGCATAAAAGTTTTAAAAGGCGGAAATTCCCTGAAATATCAGGATAAAAAAGTGAAGCCTCTGGAGACATACCAGTATATGGTGCGTGCGTACAGAACAATAGAAGGGAAAAAATGGTACAGCCCGTATCACTGCAGCGGAAAAGTTGTGACTTCTCCGGCAGTGCAGAAGCTTTCTTCTGCCGCATCTGTAAAAGAGGGAATCCGGCTTACATGGAAGCCCCAGGAAAAGTGCAGCGGCTATCGTATTTACAGAATAGATAAAAACGGCGTGAAAAAGCGGATCACGGATATAAAAAACGGAAAAGCGTCGGTTTATGTAGATAAAACTGCGAAAAAAGGTCAGAAGTATACGTATTATGTGCAGGCGTTTGCAAAAGAATTTTACGGCACTGTGTACAGCAAGTACAAAAAGATAAGCGCGGTAAGGAAATGAAATGTCGAGTATTTTCCCGGTTTGTCGCAAAAAAAGGATTGAAACCCGGCAGGAAAATGGTAAAATGAAATGAGAGAAAATACATATTAAAAAGGGTTAAAAAGGGGAAGAATATGAAAAAAACAGCAGGCATTTTTCTGGCGTTTCTTTTCAGTCTTGTTTTTTGTGTTTCTGTATGGGCTGACGGAGATAAAGGACAGACAGTAGATTACGTGACAGATTACTATATGATCGTGGAATCCAGAAACGGGGGCATCGATATTTATGCAAATGCAGACGAAGCCGGAGGGAAACTGAATAACGAAAAGATTCCAAATGGAACAGCGCTTCACATTAAAGGGGAGAAGAAAGATACCACAGGAAAAGAGTGGGGGCTTACAGAGTACCATAAACTGAAAGGATTTGTACTTTTCGACGATTTAAAACCGGTCACTCTTACAGAAGCCGTAAAATCGGAGCTGGGTGTGCTGGGAGCAGAGGAGACAGATGAAGACCTAGTGATCGGAGCGAAGGCGGGAAGTGTGAAAATGTATACAGGACCGGGAGAAAAATTCCCGGAAATATCTTCTTCGGAAATTTTAAACGGAGAGACGGTTCATATTTCCATGAAGGCAGAGACAGAAGACGGAAATCTCTGGGGAAAAGTAACGGGAAGAGAGAAAGAAGGCTGGATCAATATTTCTGAGGCAGGAGAGCGCCAGGGAACTGGAAAAGGATCAGAGAGAGCCATAGATAAAAAAGCATCGGTTCTGACAGAAGCGCCGAAGGCAACAGAGACACCAGCGCCGACAGAAGCGCCGAAGGCAACAGAGACACCAGCACCGACAGAAGCGTCGAAGGCAACAGAGACACCGGCACCAACAGAAACGCCGAAGGCGACAGAGACGCCGGCACCAACAGAAACACCGGCAGAAACAGCCTCTTCGAAGAATGTAGATGCCGTTTCCGGATTATTTATGAATCCCATTTTATGGGCGGCGGCAGCCCTGATTCTGCTTGTGCTTATTTTTCTGTATTTTCTGAAATTAAAGTAAATAAAACAAACAAAACAAAGACTCCCGGGTGCTGAGATAACAGAGTGCCCGGGATTTTTTTTCAATATAAAAAGACTGCAGTGCAGCCTTTTTATAAATGAATATGTGTAAAATGAAAATAGGAAATGCCGTTTGTCAGTCGTTGATAACAACGCCTTTCTGCAACATGATGTTTGCGTAGAGCGCTTTTTCTCCTGTGGAGATGATACAGTAAGATGTTTTTGCTTCATCATAAAATGCGAAACGCTCAATATTGCCTACTGCAGCGGCGCCGCGCTCATCATGCTTTGCAATGATTTCTTTATATGTATCCCAGATTGGAGTTTCTACAGTGTCTCCCGGCATAACTTCCATAAGATTTACCGGGTGTTCCACATATGTATCCAGAGGGAAAACTTTTAAGATCGCATCGAGAAGTTCAGGAACGCCATGTCCGTCGCAGCGGATCGTGATCGCATTTTTTCCCATAGATTCTACAGGAAAGTTTCCGTCTGCAATTACAAGACGGTCGCTGTGTCCCATTTCGCATAAAACCTTTAATAATTCAGGTGATAAAATTTCAGGAATACCTTTTAACATAATATGACTCCTTTCAGGTCGCTTTTCTTTGCATCCGGATTGTCAGAAAATCCAGACGTGCTTTTCTATAGAGTATCTTTAAACAGGAAGAAAGACAAGGTAATATTTTCCGGGAAAAGATGAAAAATTTACGTTTCTCTTATAAATACTGACTGAATTCCACTTTTTCCTTATTTGGTCCTTCAATCGTAAAATATTTAACTCCGTTTTCCCAGAATGGAAGAAAATGAATTTCATCTTCCGTATTATTCAGACCTCTGGAACAGATAAAATCATAAATTTTTTCAATGTCGGTGACATTTAAAGCAACATGGTCAATGGCGCCGTGGCGCATGGCAGCATGTTCGTCCTCATAAAGCTCTATGGTAAGGTTTCCGAGACGCAAAAAATTAACACGCTTTTCAGTATCCGGAATACGTGTAGAAAAAGCAATTTCAAATCCGAGCTCTGTGTAAAAAAGAAGACTTTCTTCCATGTTTTCTGTGGGAATTCCAAGATGCTGAATGCCGCTTAAATAGTCTGAAATATTCATAAAATGTTTCTCCTCTCTCCTATAATGTGTGAACCGTAATTGTGAATGAGTTTCTAATTTATAGAATACCACGAATGATTGTAAAATTCTACAAAATATGATAGGATAGGTCATAATAAATGAAAGAACAGACGGGGGTACAAAGGGAGATGTATCGCATATTACTGGTAGATGATGAAATTCTGGTACGTGACGCAATCAGGGAGAATATTGACTGGAAGGGAATGGACTGCGAACTGGTAGGAGATTGTGAGAACGGACAGCAGGCAGCTGCTTTTGTAAAAGAGCACGAGGTAGATATTGTGCTTACGGATATATGTATGCCGTATATGGACGGAATGGAACTGAGCCATTTTCTTCATGATAACTATCCGGATATTGTCATTGTGATCTTCAGCGGTTTCGGCGAGTTTGAATATGCAAAAAAAGCAATTCAGTATAATGTAAGCGAATATATGTTAAAACCTGTCACTGCAATGGAGCTTTGCAAGGTTATTGAGAGTATGAAGGAACAGGTGGACGCAAAGAGAAAAGAGAAGGCAAAGATCGAAAATCTTACAAAAACTTCCCAGGATTACAGAAAAAATGCCATTGTAATCCGCTCCAAGGCTGTGGAATCCCTTGTGAATCTTACAAGAGACGTAGATCAGAGCCTGAAGGAACTTGCTGATATGGGAATCGTTCTTGATTCTCCAAGCTACCGGGTTGCTGTGTTTGATATGGATCTGTACGCGAATCTGGAATACATAGATATAGAAAAGAGGCAGGAGAGCGCGCTTATGGCATTTGTGCTGTTTAATGTAAGCGATGAGATCGTCACAAGGGAGAATGCCGGAATTGCATACCAGGAAGGGAGCAGCAGAATATGTATTCTTTTCACAGGAAACAGAACCGGGGAATTTGCCCGCAGGATCAGGGAAATATGCAGGGAAATCCAGGATAAGGTCAAGGAAGTGATCGGAATTGAGACTTCTATCGGCATCGGAAGCTGGGTAAGAGATCCAAGAGAACTCTGTATGTCGTATGCTCTTGCACAGAAGGGGATTCAGTGCCGGTATCTTCTGGGAGGAAATCTTCTGATGGATATGGAGGAGGAAAAAACAGATAAGGAGCTTTTTATCCAGGAAGAAATACGGGAATTTGCAGAAGCGGTACGTTCCGGGAAAAAAGAAGATATGGATGCTTCTCTTAATAAAATGGAGGAGAAGATCAAAGGAGCTCTTGTGGAAAAAAGCCGCGCCTGTATTTATCTGCAGCAGATCATAAGGGCGGCAGGAAACGTGTGTGAAAGCATCACCTCCGATACGGAAAACATTATGCGCCAGAGGGAAGAACTGCTTCAAAAGGTCACAGAACAGAAGACTTTTCACCAGGCGATGATGCTTGTAAGAGATTATGCAGATTACATAGATCAGGAGCTGCGCCGTATAAACAGCTCCAGTGGAAAACGGCAGGCGGCTATGGCTCTGGAATATATCAGAAGAAATTATATGGATACAGATTTGAGTCTCAACAGCATCTGCTCTTATCTCAATATCAGTACAAGCCATTTCAGCACGATTTTTAAAGAGGTAACAGGAGAGACGTTTGTGGAAGCTCTGACGCGGGTTCGCATGGAGAAGGCGCGAGAGCTTCTGGAAAATACGACTTTGAAAAATTATGAGATCGCGGAAAAGGTAGGTTTTTCAGATCCTCATTATTTTGGAATTTCATTTAAAAAGATGACAGGAAAAACACCTACGGAATATGCCAGGGAGAAACGAAAATGAAAAAAACCGGGACAGGGATTCGTCTTTCCAGACATTTTAAAAGTATACAGAGTACGATTTTTACAGCGGTTGCCATTCTGGTACTTTCCGCTGTACTGATCGTAACGGCAGTATCGGTCCAGTATACAGATTCTGCGATTTTTGAAAATTCGCTTCTTTATACACAGACAATTACAAAGCAGATAAACCAGAATATAGATTCCTATATTACTTACATGGATAATATTGTATCTGTTATTTCGGGAAGCGAGGACGCGCAGTATTATCTGTTTCGGGAGAATACGGATGGAGGACATAAAAAACGTCTTCTGGAACAGTTCAGTATTATTTTAAAGGGAAGGTCAGATATTCGAAATATCGGGCTTGTGTGCGATGGTGGAACCTCTCTTTTTAATACGGGGTATCCGTCACAAAATCCGGATCTGGATCTTTCTACACAGGAGTGGTACAAAAAAGCAGTGGAAAGTAAGGGAAAGTCGATTCTCACTTCGTCTCATGTGCAGCATGTGATCGAGGGAGAACGTCCCTGGGTCATCACCATGAGCAGGGGGATTTCTAATATAGTGGGAAGCCGTGCCTCTAACGGCGCTGTATTTATTGATTTGAACTACAGTGCGATCAGCGAGCTGTGCGATCAGAACAGCATCGGGGATAAGGGTTATGTTTTTATTGTGGATCAGGATGGAAACATTGTGTATCACCCGCAGCAGCAGCAACTTTATAACGAGCTGCAGACGGAAAATATAGATGCGGTTATGAACTCAGATACAGATACGGTCACTATAGGAAAGGGAGAACATGAGAAAATCTATACTATTTCCCGTTCCGATAAAACGGGCTGGACAGTCGTTGGCTGTATGAATGTGGCGGAATTATTAAAGAGCAGCCGACAGGCACAGCGGATTTATGTAATCTGCGCGGCGGGGCTTATTGTTCTGGCGCTGATTCTTTCCAGGGTGCTTGCAAGAAATATCACATATCCCATTCAGCGCCTTCGGGATTCCATGCAAAAGGTGCAGACAGGAGACTTTCCGGCAACAGACATTGAGGTTTCTTCGGAAAATGAAATAGGAAGTCTTACGGAATCCTTTAATGTGATGACCCACAGGATTGAGGAACTTATGGAGCAGAATATTCATGAGCAGGAGCAGAAAAGAAAAAGTGAACTGAAAGCCCTTCAGTCTCAGATAAATCCACATTTTCTTTATAATACGCTGGATTCTATCATATGGATGGCAGAGGGAAAGAAAAACGAGGAAGTTGTGCTTATGACTGCCTCTCTTGCCCGACTTTTAAGGCAGAGCATCAGTAACGAAGATGAACTGGTATCTGTCGGTCAGGAAGCGGAATATGCAAGAAGCTACCTTACGATCCAGAAAATGCGATACAAGGATAAGCTGGAATTTCAGATTGATATTTCTCCGGCTGTTTCCGGAGTAAAGATCATCAAGCTGGTTTTACAGCCTATTATCGAAAACGCTATTTATCACGGACTGAAATACAAGGACAGTAAGGGGTTACTTGTAGTACACGGTTATCAGGAAGGAGAAAAGGCGGTTCTTGAAGTAGAAGATAACGGAGTGGGAATGGACGAAGAAACACTTGCTCATATTTTTGAAAAGCATAAAGTAAATTATCATTCAAATGGAGTGGGTGTGTACAATGTGCAGAAGCGTCTGAAACTTTATTATGGAGAAGAATATGGAATTGTGTATAAAAGCAGACGAAACGAGGGAACGAAGGCTGTGATCACTATTCCCATGAATACAGGAGGCAGATGATGAGAAAATATGGAAAGTGGATTACGGCAGGAGTGATCGCCCTTCTCATCTGTATCGGGATTTCTGCCGGGTATTATCAGCAGCAGAAGAAGAGAAACAAAGAGTGGGATCTGATCTACATTCCCAAAACAGAAGACGGCACAAATGATTTCTGGACTTCTCTTATTTCCGGAACGCAGATGGCAGCAAAAGAGTACGGGGCAAAAATTAAGATCATGGCGCCCGAACGGGAACAGGACGTAAAAAAACAGGAAGAGCTTTTAGAACAGGCGGTAAAAGAAATGCCGGATGCGATTTTATTTTCTCCGTCCAGTTATTCCTCAAAGGCGTATGAAAAGGCTCTGAAAACAGCGAAAGAGCAGGGGACAGTTATCACATTTATTGATTCGTATACGGAATCGGGAGAACAGGATCTTATGGTTTCTACTGATAATCTGGACGCGGGAAAAAAACTTGGAAAATATGCCGCGGATCTTTTGAAACCGGATGGGACAATTGCCATTGTAAGTCACGTCCAGGGAGTATCCACGGCAATGGAGAGAGAGGAAGGTTTCAGGAAAGGTCTTGGGAAACTGGAAAAAAATGTGGTCGAGGTGGTATACTGCAATTCTGTTTATGAGCGTTCTTATGAACTGACAAAAGAGCTTTTAAGAAAATATCCGGATTTACAGATGATTGCGGGAATGAATGAGTATTCTTCTGTGGGCGCTGCCAGGGCGGTAAAAGAGCTTGGGGTGCAGGACAGAGTAAAAGTTGTGGGAATTGACAGCTCCCAGGAAGCAGTCCAGCTTATGGAGCAGGGTATTTTTCAGTGTTTTGTGGTGCAGAAGGCTTTTAAGATGGGGTATATGAGCGTCCGGGAAACCCTTCGCTACCTGGAAGGGGAGGAAGTAAATCCCTTTCTCGATTCCGGCTGTCAGATCGTCACACCGGAGAATATGTATGACAGAGAGGTGGAAAAGCTGCTTTTTCCTTTTAAATCGCAGAGTCCCTCTTTACAAAAAAATCAGTAAAAAATAAGAAAAAGGTTAAAAATTTATGGTATCGTAAATTTTTAACCTTTTTTTATAAGATATTCCATTAAAATTTTAAGAAACAGGTTCTATAATATTTACAGTTGGCAGGCAGACCGCGTTTGCGGTGAGAAGGCCGTGACCAAATAAGGGAAAGAATGGAGGGAGAATTGTGGGAGAAGTTATCTTAACCATGAAAGGCATAGACAAGTCGTTCCCCGGTGTACACGCACTTGACCATGTAGACCTTGAAATCAGAAAAGGCGAAGTTCATGCCCTGATGGGAGAGAACGGAGCAGGTAAGTCCACACTGATGAAGGTACTGACAGGTATTTACAGCAAGGATTCCGGAACCATTACCTACGAGGGAAAGGACGTAACATTTTCCAACCCGAGAGAAGCCCAGGACGCAGGTATCGTGATCGTGCACCAGGAGCTTAACATGATGAACCATCTGACAGTGGCACAGAATATTTTCATCGGACGTGAGATGATGAGCGGAAAACTCATCAACGACAAAAAGATGAATGAGGAAGCGAGAAAGCTGTTTGCGCAGTTAAACATCGACATCGACCCGACTGAGAAGATGGGAAATCTTACCGTAGGAAAACAGCAGATGTGTGAAATTGCAAAAGCGATTTCCCATGATGCAAAGGTAATTATTTTTGACGAACCGTCAGCAGCGCTTACAGAGACGGAGATCGAAGAGCTTTTCAAGATCATTCGGGACCTCCGGGAGAAGCAGCTTGGAATCGTATACATATCCCATCGAATGGACGAGATCAAAGTCATTACAGACAGAGTAACCGTCATGAGAGACGGAGGATATGTGGGAACTCTAATCACAAAAGAATCCACAAAGGACGACATCATCAACATGATGGTAGGTCGTGTCATTTATGAAGACCCGAAGACAGAGAGTACGGTAGCGCCGGATGCGCCTGTAGTTCTGAAGGTAGAACACTTAAATGCAGGAAGAATGGTGCGTGACGTAAGCTTTGAGCTTCATAAAGGAGAGATCCTGGGATTCTCCGGACTTATGGGAGCAGGAAGAACAGAGACAGCAAGAGCGCTGTTCGGAGCGGACCCGAAGGAGAGCGGAGACATCTATGTAAATGGAGAAAAAGTGGATATTAAAAACCCGATGGATGCAGTAAAATGCGGAATCGGATACCTTTCCGAGGACCGTAAGAGATACGGGATCGTAGTAGGAAAGAGTGTGGCAGAGAATACCACAATGGCAACAATGGGCGAGTTTATGAAGGGAATCTTCATCAATAAGAAGAAAGAACGGGAGATCGCCCAGCAGTATGTAGAATCCTTAAAGACAAAGACTCCGAATGTAGACCAGTTAGTGGTAAACCTGTCAGGAGGAAACCAGCAGAAAGTCGTTATTGCAAAATGGCTTGTAAGGAACTGTGACATACTGATCTTCGATGAGCCTACAAGAGGAATCGACGTAGGAGCGAAGAGTGAGATTTATCATTTAATGAATGAACTGGTAGCAGCAGGAAAGTCTATCATCATGATTTCCTCTGAGATGACAGAAATTTTAAGAATGAGTGACCGTATCGTGGTAATGTGCGAGGGTAAGAAGACAGGGGAAATCGATATTTCCGAGGCAACCCAGGAGAACATTATGCATGCGGCAACCCTTAGAAATTAGGAGGAACGGAAATGGAAAAATTTAAAAACAGTCCATTTGTGAAAAAAGTTGGATTTAACCGAATTGTTTTATGCGGTGTACTTCTTCTGATGTACATTGTATTCGCAGTCATCAGCCCTACATTCCTTAGCTATTCCCGTATTTTAAGTGCGCTGAACTATGCGTACTTCCTGGGATTTTTAGCACTGGGCGTTACTTTTGTAATTGCAACCGGCGGAATTGACTTTTCCATTGGACCGGTTATGTTCTGTGCAGCTTTAGTAGGCGGACGTCTTCTTACAAAAGACGGTGTACCGGTTGCAGTAGCACTTCTCGTATGTATTGCAGTTGGTCTTGTGTTTGGTATTATGAACGGATTTTTAGTAGCGTATATGGGACTTCCGTCCTTCATCTCTTCTATGGCTCTTATGATGCTTGCAAAAGGTGTTGGTTCTGTATTTACAGCAACACAGTCTGTAAGCTGGCCGCAGGCAACAGATGAAAACGGGCTCGGCTGGTACCGTAACCTGATCCGTATGGAAATCGGCGGTGTGGATATTCCGACAGGTCTGATCATTCTCCTGATTGTTGCAGTAATCTGCGCGATCATCCTGAATAACACAAAGATCGGACGTTATATCCTCTGTCTTGGAAGCAACAAAGAGGCAGTTCGTCTTTCCGGTGTAAACGTAAAAAAATGGGAAATGATCGCATATGTGATCTGCGGTACTCTTGCAGGATTTGCAGCTATCGCATATGTAGGAGCTTATACAACAGTACAGCCTGGTCTTGGTGATACCTTTAACAATGATGCGATCGCAAGCTGTGTAATGGGTGGAACTTCTATGGCAGGCGGTGTGGCTTCCATCGGAGGAAGTATTATCGGTGTCATGATCATCTCTCTTCTTCAGGAAGGTATCCTGGCAATGGGCTTCCAGAAGGATTATCAGTATGTAATTACCGGTATTATCGTAATTCTGGCTGTTTACGCCGATGTACGAAGCAAAAAGAGAAAGAACTAATCAATCATTAGAAAGGACATATAGGTGAAGACATGGGTGAAGTCATTTTAACAATGAAAGGCATAGACAAGTCGTTCCCCGGTGTACACGCACTTGACCATGTAGACCTTGAAATCAGAAAAGGCGAAGTTCATGCCCTGATGGGAGAGAACGGAGCAGGTAAGTCCACACTGATGAAGGTACTGACAGGTATTTACAGCAAGGATTCCGGAACCATTACCTACGAGGGAAAGGACGTAACATTTTCCAACCCGAGAGAAGCCCAGGACGCAGGTATCGTGATCGTGCACCAGGAGCTTAACATGATGAACCATCTGACAGTGGCACAGAATATTTTCATCGGACGTGAGATGATGAGCGGAAAACTCATCAACGACAAAAAGATGAATGAGGAAGCGAGAAAGCTGTTTGCGCAGTTAAACATCGACATCGACCCGACTGAGAAGATGGGAAATCTTACCGTAGGAAAACAGCAGATGTGTGAAATTGCAAAAGCGATTTCCCATGATGCAAAGGTAATTATTTTTGACGAACCGTCAGCAGCGCTTACAGAGACGGAGATCGAAGAGCTTTTCAAGATCATTCGGGACCTCCGGGAGAAGCAGCTTGGAATCGTATACATATCCCATCGAATGGACGAGATCAAAGTCATTACAGACAGAGTAACCGTCATGAGAGACGGAGGATATGTGGGAACTCTAATCACAAAAGAATCCACAAAGGACGACATCATCAACATGATGGTAGGTCGTGTCATTTATGAAGACCCGAAGACAGAGAGTACGGTAGCGCCGGATGCGCCTGTAGTTCTGAAGGTAGAACACTTAAATGCAGGAAGAATGGTGCGTGACGTAAGCTTTGAGCTTCATAAAGGAGAGATCCTGGGATTCTCCGGACTTATGGGAGCAGGAAGAACAGAGACAGCAAGAGCGCTGTTCGGAGCGGACCCGAAGGAGAGCGGAGACATCTATGTAAATGGAGAAAAAGTGGATATTAAAAACCCGATGGATGCAGTAAAATGCGGAATCGGATACCTTTCCGAGGACCGTAAGAGATACGGGATCGTAGTAGGAAAGAGTGTGGCAGAGAATACCACAATGGCAACAATGGGCGAGTTTATGAAGGGAATCTTCATCAATAAGAAGAAAGAACGGGAGATCGCCCAGCAGTATGTAGAATCCTTAAAGACAAAGACTCCGAATGTAGACCAGTTAGTGGTAAACCTGTCAGGAGGAAACCAGCAGAAAGTCGTTATTGCAAAATGGCTTGTAAGGAACTGTGACATACTGATCTTCGATGAGCCTACAAGAGGAATCGACGTAGGAGCGAAGAGTGAGATTTATCATTTAATGAATGAACTGGTAGCAGCAGGAAAGTCTATCATCATGATTTCCTCTGAGATGACAGAAATTTTAAGAATGAGTGACCGTATCGTGGTAATGTGCGAGGGTAAGAAGACAGGGGAAATCGATATTTCCGAGGCAACCCAGGAGAACATTATGCACGCGGCAACCCTTAGAAATTAAGAGGAGGAGAGAGAGATGGCAGGTAAAGAAAAAAAGGGAAATGCTTTTACCAATAATCCCATTGTAAAAGCAATTGGAACACAGAAAATTGTAGTTGTTTTAGTAATTGTACTTCTGGCGCTGTTTTTCGGAATTAAAAGTCCGGCGTTCCGTCAGTATTCAACAGTAGTAAGTATTTTTGGATATTCTTATTATATCAGTTTAATGGCAATCGGTGTTACATTCTGTCTGATTACAGGCGGTGTTGACCTTTCCATTGGAACAGGTATGATCTGTTACAGCCTTTTCGGAGGATACCTTGTTACAAAAATGGGTCTTCCGGTTGGGGTTGGTATCCTTGCAACAATCGTTCTCGGTATGCTGATCGGTCTTTTAAATGCAGTTCTTGTAGCTGTTATGGACCTTCCGCCTTTCATCGCAACACTTGGTACGATGATGATCTGCCGTGGACTTGGTTCTATCCTTACAGGAGGAATGAGTGTGGCATGGCCGCCAACAGCAACACCACAGGGATGGTTCAGAAATATTTTCAAGATTAATGTAAACGGAACAATTATTCCGATCGGATTTATCCTGATTCTGGTTCTTGTATTCGTAATGTCCATATTCCTGAATAAATCAAGACCGGGACGTTACATCATTGCAATCGGAAGTAACAAAGAAGCAACAAGACTTTCCGGTGTAAATGTAATTAAATATCAGGGACTTGCATACGTTCTTTCCGGACTGTTCGCAGGACTTGCAGGTGTGGCTTTCGCAGCAACATTCCAGTCCATTGCTCCTGGAACAGGTGCAGGACTTGAGCTTGACGCGATTGCAGGTGCAATCATCGGCGGTACTTCCATGACAGGTGGTGTTGGTACAATTACAGGAACACTTCTCGGTGTATTCGTAATGTCACTGCTGAAAACAGGTCTTCCGTTTATCGGACTTCAGGCAAACTGGCAGCAGATCATTACCGGTATTATCCTGATCGTGGCAATCTTTATCGACGTAATAAAGAACAAAAAAACAGCATAAAAAATAAAAGTTAAAAGCCGGGGTGGCAAAAACTATTTTTTACAAGATATGTACCGCAGAGGGTGTCGCGGTTCACATATACAAAACTATATAATTCTTAAGGAGGATTACAAAATGAAAAGAAAACTCATGAGCTTAGTATTATGCGCAGCAATGGTAGGATCTATGGTTGGTGTAACAACAACTGTACACGCAGAGGATGAGATCAACATCGAAATCGTATCAAAAGGTTTCCAGCATCAGTTCTGGCAGGCAGTTAAAAAAGGTGCAGAGAACAAAGAAGCAGAATTAGGATGCAAAATCAATTTCGTTGGACCGAACTCCGAGTCTGATATTGCTGACCAGGTTCAGATGTTAAACTCTGCAATCAACCAGAAACCAGATGCAATCGCATTTGCAGCTCTTGATACAGAGGCATCTCTCGATGCTATCAAACAGGCTCAGGAAGCAGGAATCCCGATCATCGGATTTGACTCTGGTGTTCCAGGTGCTCCGGAAGGCGCTATCCTTGCAAACGCAGCAACAGATAACTATGCAGCAGGTGAACTTGCAGCAGAAGAAACATACAAACTTCTGAAAGACAGAATCGCAAACGCAGACGGACCGGTAAGAATCGGTGTTATGGGACAGGATGCTACTTCCGAGTCTATCGTAAACCGTGGTCTTGGATTCATCGACAAAATCGGTGAACTGGCTATCGCTGATGGTCATAAAGTAAAACTGGAAGGTAACGAGAAATATGTAGGCGATGCAAAAGTAGAATCTTCTGATGACGGAAACGTGATCATTGAGACACTTGTTCCTTCACAGGTTACATCTGAGCTGTCCGCTATCGACTGCCAGACTCTGTTAAACAAAGAAGACACAATCTGTATCTATGGTTCCAACCAGCACTCCGGTGACTCTATGGTTGTAGGTAACGAAAACCTTCAGAAATTCGGTACAGGCGAAGATCAGGTTCTCGGTGTAACATTTGACTCCGGTGCAGTTATCAAAGCAGCAGTTGCTGACGGAACATTCGCTGGTGCAGTTACTCAGGCTCCTGTAGCTATGGGTGAAGCAGTAGTTGAGCTTGCTTACAAAGCAGCTAAAGGTGAAGAAGTAGAAGATATTGATACAGGCTGCCAGTGGTATACAGCTGAAAACATGAACGACGAAGAAATCGCACAGAACCTGTACGACTAATTCGCAGAATTGCAAGTTGTGATGATATGAAATAAAAAGCGGAGATGCCAAAGCATCTCCGCTTTTTGGCATAAAAGAGAGCTTGAGTTTCCGCAAACTGTAATTGAAAAATGAATATGGCTACCCAAAGTGCCAATCGGCCGACTTTTTAGAAAATTCAGAATGGCAGTTCTGTGATTAGAGGCACTTTAATAAGCCCCGCCGGAACCGGGCTTTGGGGAGACCTATTCTTTTATCTATTTACACAGCCAGCTTAAGGCAGAGTTGACGGTATGCCGG
>OLRL01000230.1_pt1 | contig 48867 bp, 45 predicted proteins | sample 1643201 | NCBI WGS metagenome assembly OLRL01 (sample SAMEA3136649, study PRJEB25190) | human gut metagenome | biome: human gut; feature: human-associated habitat; material: faeces | place: Austria | collected 2013
ACCCTTAGCAGGGGCACCTCTTCGGCCTCTTGAGTACTTCTCCAGACTCCGAACTTTCAATTATTATGAAATTCGACTGCGCTCTATCTGAAACGCATTATTGATTATACATAAGCTTTACCTTGTTGTCAACCTGTTTTTTGCATTTATTTGAAATTCTTTTGTTTTTTATGGTTTTTCAGAGAAATAAAGCGCAGATACCCGTAAATATCTGCGCCTGCACTACTCAGATCATATCGAACGAGCGGCTGCACATTCGTGCTCTGCAGTTCAGTTCCAGCCTCCGTTTGCCTTAATGGTTTCTTCTATTCTTCTTTTTACTTCTGCAGCAATTTCCACAGTATTCATATCTTTGTATTCCTCATAATACATAGGAGCCAGAAAATGAACCTGCACTTTCAGCTTCTCGATAGAACCGGTATCAAATGCCTTATAAGAATCCAGAAGTGCCACAGGAACAATCGGACATTTTGATTTTGTGGCAGCTTTAAAGCTTCCGCCCTTAAATTCCTGTGGGTGGTTTCCCTGTTTGCTTCTTGTTCCCTCTGCAAAAATCAGATAGTTTCTGCCTGCCTTTACCTCTTTTGTCACATTTAATATTACCTGCATGGACTGTTTTATATCTTCCCTGTCAATAATAAATGCCTTCATACAGGCAAACACCTGCTTCAGAAAAGGTACGTCTGCAACTTCTTTTTTTGCTACAACCGAAAAGGGAACCGGGCATACCTGAAGAATTGCAAGAACATCAAATAAGCCCTGATGGTTTGGAAAAAACATAAAACCGTTTTCTTTTGGTATGTTTTCCACACCATGCGCTTCGATTTCAAGATTTCCTCCCCATATAGCCCTTCTGTCAATATACTTTAAGACTGCATATCGTTCTTCTTCCGTATAATTATCAACATGAGCTGCATACCAGCAGAGTTTAAACCAGCCGTAAGGAACGAAAAAAAGATTTTTTAATACCATAAGAAGGATTCTTTTCATTTTATCATTTTCCTCCCGATCAAGCCAGTTTACCGGCTATTCTTTCTTCATATCCTGGATTTTTCTTAATAAACGTATCATAAGCCACCGTATAGTCTTTATAAGTATCTGTTGTCATGAATTTTGCATACTCATCGGCTGCTGCCTGACTCATTTCTTCCGTTATTTCAGAAGGAGCGAACACATAGTATTTGTTATCTTTCTCTTTCACCATATAAGTTGCAATACATGGATACTCCTGCTCATTTTCCAGCACAAGATTATACCGTATGTACACATACGTATATTTCTTGTTTTTCGTGAGGACTTCACAGTCGCTAATTTTAACTTCGCTTACATTATGGGCTTTATAATATTTCATTGTGGCGTCAATTTCTGCCTGAAGCTCCTTCGATACTTTTTTCTCTGTATCGTAGCACTTCTTCATATCTTTTTCTTTCCCCTCAACACCAGCCTTAATAAGCGCTTCTACAACTCCCTCCGGTGTTTTATGACTGCCGCCGCAGCCTTTTACCCCCAGAATGATCAAGAAAATGAGAAGCAGGACAGCGCCTCCTGCCAGGATATAATTGCTGTTCAATATAAAGGCGCTTTTTCTCCTTCTTTTCCTGCTTTTGCTCTGAGTCTTTGGTCTGCTGCCGGTTCTGTTACTGTTTTTATTTCCTGATGCTGTCATGATTTTTCTGTTTCCCCTTCAACGCCATCTGGATTTTCTTCCCCTTTGCCTGGCTCTTCTTCCTTTTCTCTTACCTTGGCTACACTGGCAACTGTAATTCCTTCCTGAAGGTTCATAAGCTTCACTCCGGAAGTAATTCGTCCGAGAATGGAAATGTCAGAACACTGCAGACGAATAATAATCCCCTCTGTCGTGATGATCATAATTTCATTTTCTTCGTTTACAGCCTTTGCTCCTACCACATTTCCGGTTTTCTCTGTGATCTTATAGCATTTAACACCTTTTCCGCCCCTGTTCTGGCAGGTAAACTCACTGATGCATGTTCTCTTGCCCATTCCGTTTTCAGAAACCACAAGAAGATAATATCCCTGAGAATTAAGCTGCATGGCAACAACTTCATCTCCATCAGCCAGATTCATTCCGCGGACACCCATAGAACTTCTTCCTGTACTTCTCACATCTGTCTCTTTAAAACGGATACACTGACCGTCTTTTGTCACAAGTATAATATCTTTTTTATTATCCGTTGCTTTTACTTCGATCAGCTCGTCATCATCTCTTAAAATAATGGCTGCAAGACCTGTTTTTCTTACATTCATATAATCCTGGATCGGAGTTTTCTTTACAAGTCCTTTCTTTGTTGCCATCATAAGATAATGTCCCGGCTCAAATTTACTGATCGGAATCACAGAGGTAATGCGTTCTCCCGGCATAAGCTGAAGAAGGTTAATGATTGCAGTTCCTCTCGCCGTTCTTCCCGCCTCCGGAATCTCGTACGCCTTCAGTCTGTATACTCTTCCTGTATTTGTAAAGAACATAAGATAATGATGGGTCGTCGTCATAAGAAGCTCTTCGATAAAATCGTCCTCAAGAGTCTGCATACCCTTGATTCCTCTTCCGCCTCTGTTCTGACTGCGGAAATTATCTACTGTCATTCTCTTGATGTAACCAAGCCTTGTCATGGCAATGACTGTATTTTCCTTCGGGATCAGGTCCTCTGTTGTAATATCATAAACGTCATATCCGATGGAAGTTTTTCTGTCGTCTCCATATTTTTCGGAAACAGCAAGAATTTCCTCACGGATCACGCGAAGAAGCAGTGTTCTGTCTGCAAGAATCGCCTCATATTTACGGATTTTTTCCATAAGCTCTGCATATTCCGCTTCCAGTTTCTCTCTTTCCAGACCTGTGAGAGCGCGAAGACGCATATCCACGATTGCCTGCGCCTGTGCCTCTGTAAGCTCAAAGCGCTCGATAAGCTCCTGTTTTGCAGCCTGTACATTCTGAGAGCCTCTGATAATGCGGATCACTTCATCAATATTATCAAGGGCTTTTAAAAGTCCTTCCAAAATATGCGCTCTTTCTTTCGCTTTGTTCAGATCATATTTTGTTCTTCTTGTCACAACCTCTTCCTGGTGTGCAAGATAATAATTGAGCATTTCCTGGAGATTTAAAACCTTTGGCTCCAGGCTTCCGTGACTTGGGATCAGGGAAAGCATGATCACGCCGAACGTATCCTGAAGCTGTGTATGTTTATAAAGCTGGTTCAGAACAACATTGGCATTCGCATCTTTTCGAAGATCGATGCAGATACGCATTCCCTCACGGCTTGAATGGTCGTTCAGGTCAACAATTCCGTCTATTTTTTTGTCGCGCACAAGCTCTGCGATCTTGCTTATCAGTCTTGCCTTATTCACAAGATAGGGAAGCTCTGTCACGATAATCCTTGATTTTCCATTTGGAAGCGTCTCTATATTTGTCACTGCGCGGACTCTTATCTTGCCGCGGCCTGTGCGGTACGCCTCCTCGATCCCTCTTCTTCCCAGAATCGTTGCACCGGTAGGAAAATCCGGTCCTTTTACGATTTCCAGAAGTTCTTCGATTGTTGTTTCTCTGTCTTCTTCGATGATGTTGTCAATAATTTTTACGACAGCAGAAATAACCTCCCGAAGATTGTGAGGAGGAATATTGGTTGCCATTCCGACAGCAATACCTGAAGTACCGTTTACGAGAAGGTTCGGGTATCTGGACGGGAGAACTGCAGGTTCTCTCTCTGTCTCGTCAAAGTTTGGCTGGAAATCTACCGTATCTTTATTAATGTCAGCAAGCATTTCCATAGAAATCTTGCTTAAACGCGCCTCTGTATATCGCATGGCAGCCGCGCCATCGCCGTCAACGGAGCCAAAGTTTCCATGTCCGTCAACAAGAGGATACCTTGTGGACCACTCCTGTGCCATATTGACAAGCGCTCCGTAAATAGAGCTGTCCCCGTGAGGGTGATACTTACCCATTGTATCACCCACGATACGCGCACATTTACGATGAGGCTTATCGGGACCGTTATTTAACTCTATCATGGAATACAGAACACGTCTCTGTACAGGTTTCAGACCATCTCTTACATCTGGCAGCGCACGGGAGGCAATTACACTCATGGCATAGTCGATGTAAGAATCTTTCATTGTTTTTTCCAAATCCACCTCGTGGACTTTGTCAAAAATATTTTCTTCCATTCTCTGTTCTCCTGATTAAATATCGAGATTTTTTACAAATCTTGCATTTTCTTCTATAAATTCACGCCTTGGCTCTACCTTATCTCCCATCAGTGTGGTAAAGGTCAGATCTATTTCTGATGTTGCCGCCTCGTCCATTGTCACACGAAGCAGAATCCTTTTTTCCGGATCCATTGTTGTTTCCCAGAGCTGCTCTGCGTCCATCTCTCCCAGACCTTTGTAACGCTGGATTTTGTTGTTTCCATCACGTCCGATTTCTGTAAGTATCGTATTCAGCTCATTATCATCGTAGGCATACCATACCTTTTTATTTTTCTCCACCTTGTAAAGCGGCGGCTGTGCAAGGTATACGTATCCCTGTCTGATAAGCTCCGGCATAAAACGATACAAAAATGTGAGAAGAAGCGTTGCAATGTGCGCTCCGTCCACATCGGCATCTGTCATAATGATAATCTTATGATAACGAAGCTTTGTAATATCAAAATCCTCGTGGATTCCTGTTCCGAAGGCTGTGATCATTGCCTTGATTTCCGCATTGGAATAGATTTTATCAAGACGGGCTTTTTCTACATTCAGAATTTTTCCTCTGAGCGGAAGAATTGCCTGCGTCGCACGGTTTCTTGCTGTTTTTGCAGAACCGCCGGCAGAATCACCCTCAACAATGTAAATCTCACAGTTTTCCGGATTTTTGTCAGAACAGTCTGCAAGTTTTCCCGGAAGAGACATTCCGTCAAGGGCAGATTTACGTCTTGTAAGGTCACGTGCTTTTCTTGCCGCTTCCCTTGCTCTCTGGGCAAGAACTGATTTTTCTACTGTCACTTTTGCAACAGAAGGATTCTGCTCCAGGAAAATCTCAAGCTGTTTGCTTACAATGCCGTCTACCGCTCCTCTTGCCTCGCTGTTTCCAAGTTTCTGCTTTGTCTGTCCCTCAAACTGAGGATTTTCTATTTTTACACTTACGATCGCTGTAAGTCCCTCTCGAATATCATCGCCGCTTAAATTCGGCTCGCTGTCCTTGAGCAGCTTATTCTTTCTGGCATAATCGTTAAAAGTTTTTGTGATGGCGTTTCGGAAGCCCATAATATGAGTTCCGCCTTCCGGAGTATTGATATTATTTACAAATCCGTAGCTGTTCTCTGTGTAGGAATCGTTGTGCTGCATGGCAACCTCAACGACAACGCCGTCTTTTTCTCCCTCACAGTATATGATTTCCGGATACAGAGCCTCTTTGCTTTTGTTGAGATACTGCACAAACTCCTGAATACCGCCCTCGTAGTGGAAAGTCTTTTCTCTCTCCATTTCTGCCCTTGTATCCTTCAGAATAATTTTCAGTCCCTTTGTAAGAAATGCCATCTCACGGAGACGCTGTTTCAAAATATCGTAATCATATACAGTCTCTTCGAATATTTCTTTGTCCGGTAAAAAAGAAACCATTGTTCCTGTTTTTTCCGGTTCACATGTATCGATCACTTTCAGAGGGTAAATCGTTTTTCCTCTCTCGTATCTCTGTCTGTACACCTGTCCATCTTTGTAAATCGTAACCTCAAGCCATTCTGACAGAGCGTTTACTACAGATGCGCCTACTCCGTGAAGACCGCCGGATACCTTGTATCCTCCGCCCCCGAATTTGCCGCCTGCATGGAGAATTGTAAATACAACCTCAACTGCCGGGATTCCTGCTTTATGATTGATCCCTACCGGGATTCCTCTTCCATCATCTGTGACTGTGATAGAGTTATCCGGATTAATTGTAACATTTATTTCTTTACAGAAGCCTGCCAGAGCCTCATCTACCGCATTATCTACAATCTCGTATACAAGATGATGAAGTCCTCTGCTGGATGTGCTGCCGATATACATACCCGGTCTTTTCCGTACTGCTTCCAGTCCCTCCAGAATCTGGATTTGGTCTGCTCCGTACTCCGTGTTTTCTCCGCCCATTTTATTCCTCCTGTCATATCTATTTCAACCGGCAGCCACTCTCTGCTGCCCCTTCGTTAAGACACAATAATACTAATTTATTATAGCACAAAAACCTTGTATTTTCCAATGAAATCAAAAAAAATCCCCCGGCAGCTTCATCTTCTGTCGGAGAATTTCTTTATTTCTTATATTTTATTTTTTATTTATCAGATACTGGTAAACATCACGTTTTGTCATCCCTCTGTCTTTTGCCACCAGCTTCATTGCTTCTTTTCGGGAAATGCCTTTTTCCTCATATTGCCGCATATGCTCCTCTATGGGAATACTTTCCCAGGAAGCCTGGGCTTCTTTTTCCATTTCCAGGCGGCTTTTTCCCTGAATGACGAGAACGCACTCTCCAAGAGGCTTTTCTTCGCCGTAATAGTGAATGAGCTCCTCTATTGTTGTCTGAAAAGCTGTTTCATGTTTTTTTGTAAGCTCCCGGCAAAGGGTCATCTTTCTGTTTCCAAGAGCCTTGTATAAGTCCTCCAGCGTTTTTACAAGCTTATGGGGCGCTTCGTAAAGAATAATAGTTCTTGTCTCATTTTTCAGTTCTTCCAGAACTGCCTGCCTCTCTTTTTTCTCCATCGGAAGAAACGCCTCGAACGCAAATCTTCTTGTTGGAAGCCCGGAAAGAGTGAGGGCTGTAATACACGCCGCAGGTCCGGGAAGAGACGTAACAGGGATTCCCGCCTCATAACACATGGCGGTCAGCTCCTCTCCCGGATCGGAAATTCCCGGTGTTCCCGCATCGGTGATAAGGGCGATATTCTCCCCTGAAAGCATTTTTTCCACAAGAAAACGGCCTTTATCTATTTTGTTGTACTCATGATAACTTGTCATAGGCGTTTTTATCTGGAAATGATTAAGAAGCTTAATGCTGTTTCTTGTATCTTCCGCTGCAATTAAATCCACTTCCTGAAGAGTCCTCAAAACACGGAGCGTTATATCCTCCAGATTTCCTATTGGCGTTGCACATAAAAATAAAGTTCCTGTTGTTTTCAATTTTACACCTTCCCGTATATTTCCAGAATTGTTTTCGTATACACGCCCGGCTTTTCGTAAACGACAAGAGGAGGCTCCACCTGGATCCTTGAATTTCCGCCTTTTAAAGCTTCGATCAGAACCATATTCGGCTCCCTGTCCACATAAGGATATACAAGGCGCATTCTTTTCGGCTCCAGTTTATACTTCGTCATCACATTCATAATTTCCACAAGACGGAACGGTCTGTGCACCATGTAAAATCTTCCTCTGTCTTTTAAAACTCTGGCGCCCTGGCTGATCACATCCTCCAGAGTACAGAGGATCTCATGACGGGCAATGGCTTTTGGCATATGGGGATTCGTCAGCCCATGCTGTCCTATCATATACGGAGGATTGCAGGTAACTACATCAAAAGAAGCCGCCCCAAATATGTCAGCAGCCTCTTTTATATCACCCTGTACAATCTTCACCCTGTCCTCAAGCTGATTCATAGCCACGCTTCTCTGCGCCATCTCCGCACATTCACTTTGAATCTCCAGACCTGTAAAAAATTCCCCTTCTGTTTTTGCAGAGAGAAGAACGGGAATGATTCCCGTTCCCGTTCCCATATCAAGTGCATTTTCTCCCTTTTTTACTTTTGCAAAACCGGAAAGAAGGACTGCATCGATTCCGAAACAGAATTTTTCCGGATCCTGGATGATGCCGTACCCGTTCTGAAGATCATCTACTCTTTCGTTTTCTTTTACAAAATTATTTGTTATCTTCAAGCCCTTCCAGCTCCTTTAATTCCTGCTCGGAAATTTTTACCTTCTTTTTTCTCGGACGGAATTTCAGACTGTCTACAGGAAACTCCTGAATTTCTTTTTCATCATTTACTTCCACCACAACTTTTACAAGCTGGCGCAGAACATTTACACTCTGCACAGTTCCCTGCAGCCCGTCCGGAGTTGTTACTGTATCTCCAAGTCCCGGAAGCTTCTTATTCAGTTCCTCATATGTTTCCTGCTCGTTTTTAAGACAGCACATCAGTCTTCCGCATACGCCTGAAATCTTTGTCTGGTTCAGAGAAAGATTCTGTTCCTTTGCCATTTTAATGGATACCGGCGCAAACTCAGACAGATAGGTATGGCAGCAGAGACATCTTCCGCAGATTCCAATTCCTCCCAGAATCTTTGTCTCGTCTCTCACTCCGATCTGGCGCAGCTCGATTCTTGTTTTAAAAATAGCGGCCAGGTCTTTTACAAGCTGGCGGAAATCAATTCTTCCATCTGCTGTAAAATAAAACAGAACCTTGTTGTTGTCAAATGTGTACTCTGCGTCTATAAGCTTCATATCCAGCTCATGCTCCCGGATTTTTTTCTGGCATATTTTAAACGCTTCTTTTTCTTTTACTCTGTTCTGCCGCTCTCTTTCTTCGTCCTCCTTTGTCGCAACACGGAGAACCTCTTTCAGAGGATGTACAACATCCTCTTCTTTTATGTTTCTTGGAGTCAGCACCACTTTTCCATATTCTACGCCGCGGGCTGTCTCCACAATTACATGATCACCTTCTTTTACAATATATTCCTTCGGGTCAAAATAATAAATTTTTCCCACATTACGGAATCTTACTCCTACTACCTTTGTCATTTTATTTCTCCCTGATCGTCAGGAACAGAAGCTCAAGTGCAAGCTCGAGATTTACGTTTGCGCGAAGACGTACCTTCGTCTTTTCAATCGCTTCCAGAATCTTTTCTATATTCTCATAAGAACGCTCGCTTGCCTGTTCCTTAATAAAGTTTATTTCCTGCTTGAATACAAGATTGTCTATTTCCCTTGTTGCCTTAAACATTAAAATATCACGGAACCAGAACTGGAAAATGTCAAGATAATCTCCTATATTCTGCTTATCTGATGCCAGCTCCCGGATTGCGTCTGTAAGCTCATATACTTCCATCGTTCCCGCATATTTTAAAAGCTTCAGGGCATTTTGGGTCATATCTGCAAATTCCTGTGATGTTGCCGCTTCTTTTGCCTTTCCGATGCTTCCGTGTGCAAAAGATACATCTATTTCCGCCTGATAATCCGGTATATGTAAATGTTCCATCAGATATTCTTTGATCAGCCCGTCATCTACCACCTTTAGATCAAGGCGCACACATCTGGAACGGATTGTGGGAAGAAGCCCGTCTATGTTACTTGTAAGAAGCATGATAACTGCATATTCCGGCGGCTCCTCGATCGTTTTCAGAAGTGCATTCTGTGCCTGCGGGTTCATCATATGCGCATCTGGGACAATGTAAATTTTATAAGGGCTACAATACGGTTTTACCGATACATCATGGATAACCTGTTCTCGAATCTCATCGATTGTGATCACACCCGGCTTCTCATGGGAAACCATAATAATATCCGGGTGATTCTTACCCATGGCTTTTTTACAGGAATCACACTTCTGGCACGGTTCTTCTCCTCCAGCCTCACACTGCAGCGTCATGGCAAAAGTGCCTGCCATAAGTTTCTTGCCTGATCCGGGTTCTCCTGTCAGAATATACGAATGAGAAACCTTTCCCGTCTTAATTGCATTTTTCATATGACGTATAATTTCGTCATGCCCGATTATGTTGTTAAACCCTACCATAAAGAATCACCTCTCTTTTTATTACGTTTCATTATACCATACTTTTGTTCTCTTTAAAAACTATTTTTGCTTCATGTATTTTATATAATTTACGATTTCTTCCACACAATCATTCAATTCATTATTTTCAAATGATTTTTCTATACCGGCTTTCTGAATATTCTCTTCCGAAAAATCCTCCTGATCCGCGAGAAATCTCCTGCAAAGCTCCGCATACTTAGGTTTTTCCTGCATTTTTTCTCTTCCGACTGCCCGAAGAAGACGTTCCCCGTCCTCCACTTCAACATAAACAGGACAAACCCGTTCTTCTCCAAAATGCCCCTTTAATTTTATATAGGATTCCAGTGTTCCGATACCCAGATAATCCGATTTCTGTAGATTTATCTGTCCGTCGTCTGCCGTAAAATATCTCCAGATTCCTTCCACGGTAAGGTATTCTCTTTTTTCAATGATACAGCCTTTTTTCTCCATCTCAAAAAACTCGCTGTCTGTCACAAAAAAATACTCTCTCCCATTTTCCTCGCCGCTTCGAATCGGGCGTGTGGTATAAAGCACCAGCCTTTTAAGCGCAAGCTCGCTTTTTTTTATAAGGCTGGAATAAATCCTGTCCTTTCCGGAAGCGCTTTTTCCCATAATGTAAAATATTTTTCCCATTTTTATTTTATCTATTCCTTCACTACGCATATTGTCTTATTTGTGCGGTCACAGAGACCTTCCAGGACTATTCCCTGTTCCATGTATCTTCTCACATTCCGTACAAAAAGTCCAGTAATCTGTTCTCCCGGCGTGATCATCGGGATTCCCGGAGGATAAAGATATGCAAATTCCGCTGAAATTTTTCCTACGCTCTCCTCAAGCGGACAGAATATACTCGGCAAATCCAGCGCTTCTGCTATACGCATAACCTGTTTTTTCTCCCCTATTTTTATATGATCCCGTTTTTCCTTCAAAAAGCTTTCTGTATTTTTTAACGATTCCCGTCTGTCAATCTCTTCAACTGCCTCGCAGAGACGCAAAAATCCCTCTTCCGTATCTCCCACAGAAGTCATGGCAAGAACGTAGTTTTCACATGCCATCTCTGTTTCTATGTGAAATTCCTCTCTTAAAATATCCTGGAGTTCTGTTCCTTTGAGTGAACTGTAATATGACGATAAAATAATTTTGGAGCGGTCAAAATCATGTATTCTCGTATCTCTTCCTGCTTTTGGCGTCACGAGGCGAATGTATTTACACTGCTCCAGACGCTTTCTTGCTTTTTCCAGATTCTCCGTATATTTTATGAACATATTTCTGCCGTCTTCCGCCATTTTGTCAATGCAGGCGTCCATACTTCCCATCAGAAGATACGATGGACTGCTGCTCTGATAAATGCTCATAAAACGGCGGATCAGATTTCTGTTTACCATATCGCTGCATCTGTGGAGAACTGCAGTCTGCGTAAGAGAAGGAAGGGTTTTGTGAAGACTCTGGATCACAAGGTCTGCCCCAAGCTCTGCCGCAGATGTGGGAAAATAATTGGAAAATTTAAAATGCGCTCCGTGAGCCTCGTCCACAATAAGAGGGATTCCGTGACTGTGCGCCGCATTTGCAATACGCTTTACATCGGACACCACGCCGTCATAAGTGGGAGATGTGATCAGTACAGCCTGGATCTCCGGATTCTCATCAAGAACAGTTTCCACCCTTGCCGGTGAAATTCCGCCACTTATCCCCAAAAGCGGATCTTCCTGTGGATAAATATAGGACGGAACAAGATCTCTTATATACATGGCGTTATAAACTGCCTTATGACAGTTTCTTCCCACAAGGATCTGTCCCCCTTTTTGCACAGCGGCAGAAACAGCCGCAAGAATTGCCGCTGTACTTCCATTGACGCTGAAAAACGTTTCTTTTACTTCATACAGCCTTGCCGCTCTTTCCTGTGCTTCTTTTAAAATCCCCCTGGAATGGTGAAGGTCATCAAAGCCTGAAATCTCCGTAATATCTTTTTCGAAAAGAAAATCCCCGTCAACTGTCCCCGGATTTCTTTTATGTCCCGGCATATGAAACGGATAATTTCCCGTATCCGCAAGGCTCTCTAATTTCCTGTACAATTTTTCCATAATTCTGCTGCTCCCGCTTTCTTTATATTATACCTTAAATCTGTATCCGACTCCCCATATTGTTTCAATATACTGCGGCTTTGCCGTGTTAAATTCAATTTTTTCCCGGATTTTCTTGATATGGACCGTAACAGTTGCAATATCTCCCACAGATTCCATATCCCAGATTTCCCGGAACAGCTCTTCTTTTGTAAATACCCGGTTTGGATTTTCCGCAAGGAAGGTAAGAAGGTCGTATTCCTTTGTTGTAAAAGTTGTCTCCTCTCCGTTTACCCACACACGCCTTGCCGTTTTGTCAATTTTGATCCCCCTGATTTCTATTACATCATTTTTCCGTACATTGGAACCAATAAGACGGTTGTAGCGATCCATATGTGCTTTCACTCTCGCCACAAGCTCACTTGGGCTGAATGGTTTTGTCATATAGTCGTCTGCCCCCAGTCCCAGGCCTCTGATTTTATCAATGTCATCTTTTTTGGCGGAAACCATGATAATCGGTGTATTTTTTACCTGGCGCACCTGACGGCAGATGTCAAATCCGTCTACTTCCGGAAGCATCAGATCCAGAATGATCAGATCAAATTCTTCGTTTAATGCCTTTGTAAGTCCCAGATCCCCTCTGTTTGCAATTTCCACTTCAAATCCGGAAAGCTCCAGATAATCTTTCTCAAGGTCAGCGATTGCCTCTTCATCTTCTACTATCAATATTTTACTCATTTTACAGGTCCCTCCTGATATTTTCTAAGTACAAAGTACATAATTGTCCCAATTCCAAGCCGGCTTGTCGCCCATACTTTTCCACCGTGATCTTCCATAATCTTCTTCACAATGGAAAGCCCGATTCCGCTTCCCCCTTTTGAAGAATTTCTGGATACGTCCGTGCGGTAGAAACGGTCAAAAATATATGCTATGTCCTTTGCTCCGATTCCTTTTCCGTTATCTTCAATTTCAACCTGAATAAAATCGCCCACATCTTTTACACGGATCTGAATAATCCCCTTTGGCTTGTCCATATACTTAATGGCATTCCCGATAATGTTGTGAATGACGCGGCGAATCTGCTCTCCATCTGCAATTACCTGAACGTCACCCTCCACATAGTTGGCATATACAAGCTCAATCCCTCTTGTTTCAAGCTCCAGTCCTACCTCCTCCGCACAGTCTCCAAAGTAATCCTCCACATTCAGCTTACTGAACGTATATGGAATGCGGTTTGTGTCGATTTTGGAATAAAACGTAAGCTCATTGATCAGATGGTCCATTTCATTTGTCTTATTATAAATGGTTTTTACATACCGGTCCATTTTTTCCGGTGTGTCTGCAACACCGTCCATAATTCCTTCCACATATCCCTTTACTGCCGTGATCGGTGTTTTTAAATCGTGAGAAATATTACTGATAAGCTCTTTATTCTCTTTGTCCATCAGGATTTTTTCCTCTGCTGACTCCTTCAAACGGATACGCATATCCTCAAAATCCTGAAAGAGTTCTGCAAATTCATCATTCCCCTCTACATCAAGGACAAAGTCGAGATTTCCTTCTTTGATGCTTCTGGTTGCTTTTTTCAGTTTTAAAAGCGGAGCCGCAATGCTTCTGTAAATCCATAGCCCTACAGACAGAGCTGTGCATACAAGGATAATAGAAGCTGTAAGAAACAAATCCTTCGTCATCACACGTATCTGCATCACGCCGTCTGAAACCTCGGCTATGGAAAGCTCATAAGCGCCTTCAGGCAATGCGGCTTCCTCCTGTCCGGCTGCTCTGTTTGCCTGTGAGTACCCGAAACCGTACAGAGTTGTTGCAAACAGGAGCAGAGGAACGAGGATAATCATAACAAACCCTACGATAATTCTTGTTTTCAGTTTCATTCTGTTCTCCGTTCTGTTTTTTCATTTCTGTTCTTATTTCACATTATATCATAAACAGAACTGTTCATCTCTAAATTTTCTATTAACAAAGCACACCTGCCATGAAGAAAAAAATGAGCCTGCATAAATGCCGGCTCATTCCCGTTATTTTTCTTATAAGTATTTTTTCAGATCTTCCACTTTATCAAGATGCTCCCACGGAAGATCTACATCTGTACGTCCGAAGTGACCGTACGCTGCTGTCTGTTTGTAAATCGGACGGCGAAGGTCAAGCATTTTAATGATTCCTGCCGGACGAAGGTCAAAGTTCTCACGGATAATTTCCACAAGCTTTGTCTCCGGAAGTTTGCCTGTTCCGAATGTCTCTACGTTGATAGATGTCGGGTGTGCTACGCCGATCGCATAGGAAAGCTGGATCTCACATTTATCTGCAAGTCCTGCTGCCACAATATTTTTTGCAACGTAACGCGCTGCATATGCTGCAGAACGGTCAACCTTTGTACAGTCTTTTCCGGAGAAAGCGCCGCCGCCGTGACGTCCGTATCCGCCGTAGCTGTCTACGATGATCTTACGTCCTGTAAGACCGCTGTCACCGTGAGGTCCGCCGATCACGAAGCGTCCTGTCGGGTTGATGAAATATTTTGTATTCTCGTCTATCATATCGGCCGGAATGATCGCGTCCAGAACATATTTTTTAATATCTTCGTGAATCTGTTCCTGGGTCACGTCCGGGTCATGCTGAGTGGAGCATACTACCGCATCAATACGGAATGGTTTTCCCTCTTCATTGTACTCTACTGTAACCTGTGTTTTTCCGTCCGGACGAAGGTAGGAAAGTGTTCCGTCCTTACGAACTTTTGTAAGCTGGTATGCAAGCTTATGCGCCATGTTGATTGCATAAGGCATATACTCTTCTGTCTCATTGGAAGCATAGCCGAACTGGATTCCCTGGTCGCCTGCTCCGATTGCATCGATTTCTTCTTCTCCCATTTTTGCTTCCAGAGCCTTGTCTACTCCGAGCGCAATGTCAGCAGACTGCTCGTCTATAGCTGTTATCACACCGCAGGTATCTGCGTCAAAGCCGTATTTTCCTCTTGTGTAGCCGATTTCACGTACAGTATCTCTTACGATTTTCTGAATGTCTACGTAAGCTTTTGTTGTGATTTCTCCCATAACAAGAACAAGACCTGTTGTTGTTGCTGTCTCGCAGGCTACACGGCTCATAGGATCCTGCTCGATTAATGCGTCCAGGATGGCGTCGGAAATGGCGTCGCACATTTTATCCGGATGTCCCTCTGTTACTGATTCTGATGTAAATAAAATTTTCTCCATTTTTTCTCCTTTGGTATTTGTTTATAGTAAGTTTATATAGTTATTATGTTAAGATATGATTACACGAATTGTTCCGTGCTCTGCACTCATAAAAAACAGCCCGAATAATCGGACTGTTCAAAGTTTCATAAACAATCCTCTTATTGTTCGATTTCTCGCTCAGGCTGGCACCTTCCTGCTTTCTCAGGGGTTGCCGTGGCTTCCCGGGTCCTTTGTACCTCCACCACTCTGAATAAAAGGCTATTTTTCTAATATCATCTCAGCCAACACGAAGACGGAATTTTGTAATTTCCTTCTCGTTTGACACTTTTTCAATTTCTGCTCCAAGACTTCTTAATTTCTCTTCAAAATTCTCGTAGCCCCTCTGGATATATACAATATCATCTACGATCGTGAAGCCTTCTGCCGCAAGCCCTGCAATTACAAGAGCTGCTCCTGCACGAAGATCCGGCGCGCTGACTCTCGCTCCTGTAAGCTTCTTCACACCGTCTATGATTGCCGTATTTCCTTCCACCTTAATATTCGCTCCCATTCTGGAAAGCTCGTCAGCATATTTAAAGCGGTTTTCAAAAATACTTTCTGTCACAATACTCGTTCCCTCTGCCAGTGCCAGAGTAACAGCGATCTGCGGCTGCATATCTGTAGGATAACCGGGATATGGAAGCGTCTTTACATTTGTACGGCGAAGCGCTTTTCCTGCGCGGACACGAACTGCATCATCGAACTCCTCTACCTCACAGCCAATTTCCTCAAGCTTTGCAGTCGTAGCCTCAAGATGCTTTGGAATGACATTACGCACAGTAATATCTCCGCCTGTTGCTGCTGCTGCAAACATAAAAGTTCCCGCCTCAATCTGGTCCGGAATAATGGAATATTCTGTTTTGTGAAGCTTCTCAACACCTTTGATACGGATCACATCTGTTCCGGCTCCCTTTATGTTGGCACCCATACTGTTTAAGAAGTTTGCAACATCTACTACGTGCGGCTCTCTCGCTGCATTTTCGATGATCGTTCTTCCCGGCGCAAGCGACGCTGCCATCATAATGTTAATAGTCGCACCAACGGAAACCACATCAAGGAAAATATGGCTTCCATGAAGATTGTTAGCCTTTGCCACGATCGCTCCGTGGAAAATATCCACATTTGCTCCAAGTGCACGGAATCCCTTTAAATGCTGGTCAATGGGACGGCTCCCAATATTGCAGCCTCCCGGCAGCGGAACTTCCGCATGTTTATATTTTCCAAGCAATGCTCCCAGAAGGTAATAGGAAGCACGGATTTTTTTGATATATTCATAATCCACGCTTATGTCGCTGATTGTTGAACCATTGATTTTTACAGTTGATTTATTGATACGCTCCACCTGAGCTCCGATTCCGGAGATTGCCTCAAGCAAAACATTTATATCTCTTACGTCAGGCAGATTCTCAATAAGGATTGTCTCGTCCGTCATGATTGCCGCCGCAAGAATTGCCAGAGCTGCATTTTTCGCTCCTGCAATATCCACTTCGCCAACAAGCGGATTGCCACCTTTGATTATATACTGTTCCATAACACACCTCTATTTTTTTCGCTCCACGAGCAGAAAGGATTTATCGGATTTACAATTTCTTCTGTCTTTTCGAAAGTCAATTTTATATTATATCATAAAATCCCGATTTGTAAACAAAAATATTTATAAACCCTGAATTCCGTCTTTCCCGAGAGCCTCCAGAACAGCCTGAATTCCCTCCTCCAGACTCCTTCCTTCTTCATTTACTACAATATCTGCATATTTCTCATAAAGAGGAATTCTTTCTTCGTATAAATCAAGAAGAGTCTGTCCTTCTTTCAGCACAACACCTCTGCCTTTTAAGTTTCCAAGTCGTTTCTTAATAGATTTATAAGACAGTTTAAGATATACTACTTTTCCCACAGACTTCAGATGCTGCATTGCCTCTTCGCAGTAAACGACGCTTCCTCCTGTGGCAATCACGGTATCCTGCACTTCAATGGACGCATTGACTCTGTTTTCAATTTTCTTAAAGCCTTCGATTCCCTCTTCCTCTATAATGCGGGAGAGCCTTCTCTCTTCCTGCTGCTGTATGAGAAGATCGGAATCTAAAAACTGGTATCCCAGAATCTTGGCAAGGACAACTCCAAGCGTACTTTTTCCAACTCCGGGCATTCCTATCAATGTTATATTATTCATCTGATTTTTGTCCCTTTTTCTTTTGTATTTTAACACATCTTGCAGAAAACCGCAATCCCGGCGCTATTTCCTGGATTTTCTGACTTTTTTACTTTTTTTCTTCACACTGTATCCGAACGTTCCAAGCGTTTTTCCAGTTGCCAGATACTCTCCGTGGGAATATACGAGAAGGCGCGCATCGTTTAAATGGAATTTTTTATTGCAGTCCATAAATTCCTCTTCCGCATGAACGGCGAGAACGTCTGCCAGAAACATATGATGTGAGCCAAGTTCCTTAATTTCCCTCACTCTGCACTCAATACATACAGGTGATTCCTTTATCATCGGCGCTGAGACAAATTCCGCCTTTTCTTTTGTGAGCTTCATCTCTTTAAACTTGTCCACGTCCCTTCCGGAACGCACACCACAGTAATCAGTAGCAAACGCAAGTTTTTCTGTTGTAAGATTAATTACAAATTCCCCTGTTTTTTTAATCATATCATAGGAGTAACGGGAGGGACGGACAGAAATAGATACCATAGGCGGATTGGTACATACGGTTCCCGCCCATGCCACTGTAATAATATTATCCTGCCCTTCCCCGTCTGTTACACTTACCATTACTGCCGGAAGGGGATACAGCATATTTCCCGGCTTCCATGTCTGTTTTGACATCTTTTTCTCCTGTTCCTTATGCAAAATCACTCTGCAGAATCTGCGCTGCCTCCATCATTGCCGGAATAAGCTGCTTCTTTCTTGATACTACGCCTTTCAGGTGGAAAGTTCCGCCCTCAGGTGCCTGATGAAAGGCAAGCTCTGCCATCTCCCTGCTTCCGTCCCCATAGTACAGAAGCTCTGTGGATTCCTCCATAATATTCGTCAGCATAAAATACACCCTTGAAATATTGTGGCGTCCGCATTCACTCATAAGGAAAGGCAGCAGCTTTTCTTTTATCTCGAGAAGCTCCTCGCTGTCCATTGAACTTATCTGGCCAACGCCAAATGTAATTTCGCCTTCCGCAATAAACTTCTTGTAATCCTGATAGAAAATTTCTTCCGGTGCCTTGTCTTTTAAGTTACTTCCTGCCTTAAACATTTCTCTTGCAAAATCCTCAATGTCAATATCAGCGATCAGAGCCAGCGCTCCTGCTGCCATTTTATCCTGAAGCGTACATGTCGGAGAACGGAACATAAGCGTATCGGAAATTATAGCGGCACAGAGAAGCCCGGCTATCGTCTGCGGGATCTCAAGACGCTGCTCCCCGTAAAGCTGATACATGATCGTTCCTGTACATCCCACCGGCTGATTGCGGAAGGAAATCGGCTTCATTGTCTCAAGAGATCCCAGCTTATGGTGGTCAATAATCTCAAGAATTTCCGCTTTTTCAATATTTTCCACAGCCTGATCTTTCTCGTTATGATCTACAAGAATTACTTTTTTCCTGTGCATATCAAGGAAATTCCGCCTGGAGATCGTCCCCACACATCGTCCTCTTTTATCAATGACAGGAAAGGCGCGGTGACGGTTTTTAATCATTACGTCCTGAATATCATCTGTATAATCTTCTGTGCTAAAAGTCACAAGATTATCTGTTTTCATGACATACCGGATCGGAATACTCTGATTGATCAGCCTTGCAATAGTAAACGTATCGTAAGGAGACATGATAATCACAATGTTTCTTTCATGTGCAAGCTTAATGACTTTTTCTGTCACCTGAATCCCAAGTCCTACAATAATGCAGCTTACATTCTGATTGATCGCCTCAAGATGGTCTTCCTCACGGTCGCCCATGATCACCATATCGTCTTCTTCTATATAGGTTTTCATCATTTCCGGATTTGCAGTTGCCACAAGAACCTTTCCCTTTACAAAATAGGCATGTTCATTTCCTTCAATCACAGTTCCTTCTATTGTTTCCGCAATACGTCTGTACTGTGTTCTGGCAGTAGAAAGCAGATAGCTGTCCGTCTTATCCATATAGGTCTTTGCAATATCTCCAATAGTGATAAGCCCCTCAAGTTTTCCGTCCTTATCCCTTATAGGCAGGGAAACAATGCTGTTCTGCTGCATCATTTCCCAGGCATTTTTCAGGGACATACTTTTATCTGCATCAGGACTCATGCGTATATCCATATCTTTTACCTGCGTACCGATATTTGTAATATATCCCGGCGGGTGAACTCCAAAACGGTTCAGAACAAACTGAGTTTCCTCATTAATCTGTCCGGCTCTCTTTGGAATATATTTTCCGCTCTGTGTCGTTCTGTTTTTAATATCTGCGTAGGCAATGGCAGAGCATATGGAATCTGTATCCGGATTCTTATGCCCGATCACAAATATCTTTTCCTGATTCCGCATTCGCAGCCCTCCTGTTTTTCTGTTATTATAATTTAATATTGGCAAAAAGAGAGCCCAGTGATGTAGTCGCTTCCTCTCCGGAATCCGGCAGTTCCACAACTTCTTCCTCAATTTCCTTTGCCATCATATCTGACGCCTCTTTGATACTGAGGCTGATTTTTCCATCTTTGATTCCTGTTACCTTTACTTTTACCTTATCGCCAACAGAAAGTACCTCTGAAGGCTTTTTGATTCTCTTTTCGCAAATCTGGGAAATATGAACAAGTCCGGAAAGTCCGTTTCCAAGATTTACAAACGCACCGTATGTCTGCAGGCTTTCTACCGTTCCCTCCGTGATCAGTCCGATCTCCAGATTGGAAACTTTATTTTTTCTCTCTTCTTCAGCCTTCTCTCTTAAAATTTCTCTTGCAGAAAGAATCAGGCGTTTTTCATCTTTATTTACGTCAAACACCTGAACCTGGATCGGACGGTTAAGATATTCGTTTGTATCCTCCACATACTGAAGAGAAAGCTTTGACGCGGGAATAAAACCTCTTACACCTTCCACATAAGCAACAACACCGCCGTTTACCACGCCTTTTACTACAACGTCGAGAACCTCTTTTGATTCTTTCAGTTCCTGAAGCTTATCCCATGCAAGAATATCCGCTGCTGATACTCTGGAAAGCAGAATATTTCCGTGCCCGTCATCTCGTCTCATCACAGTAGCAGAAACTTCATCTCCCACATGAACCTCATCTTTAATACAAAATCCCGGTTCTCTGCTGTACTCTTCTGCCGGTATGATTCCCTCCGCATAATATTTTAAATCGAGAATTACTTCTTTTTCGTCCGCACTGATCACTGTTCCTGTAAGAATATCACCCTCTTCAATTTTTTTGAAGGACGCCTCCAGCTCCGCTTCATAATCTTTCATCGTCTCTGCCATTTTAACCAACTCCTCATTTTTTATTTATGGTGATTATAGCATATCCTTTTGAGAAATGGAAACAATTATGTTATACTGTAGATGGCAGAACAAGCTGCCTCTATAATCAAAAAAGAAAGAATATGCCTATGAAACAAAAATCTGTACCATTGGAGGATTTTAAAGAAGTCAACGATTGGGACACCGTGATTTTCCTTTATAAATCCGCCTTAAAACAAATTCAGACAAAAATTGATATTCTAAACGATGAATTTCAGAACCGACACAAATATAATCCCATTGAGCACGTAAAAGCCCGTATCAAAACACCGGAAAGCATCGTAAAAAAACTGAAACGCTACGATTATGAATCCAGTGTGGAAAATATGGTTCTCTACATCAACGATATTGCTGGAATCCGCATCACCTGCTCTTTCACATCTGATATTTATAAAATTGCGGATATGATTGCAAACCAGAATGATCTGACCGTTCTTTCTGTACAGGATTATATTAAAAATCCAAAAAAAAGCGGCTACAGAAGCTATCATATGCTTGTAACCGTTCCTGTTTTTCTTTCCGATGTTGTGGTTGATACAAAGGTGGAAATTCAGATCCGTACAGTAGCACAGGACTTCTGGGCAACTCTTGAGCACAAAATGCACTATAAATTTGAAGGCGAGGGACCAGATTACATTTCCAGAGAATTACGTGAATGTGCAGGTTTTGTCACTTTGCTTGATGAAAAAATGGAACAGCTTAATATAGAAATCCAGAAATATGGAGACAAACAGAATAAATCCTGATAAAACGAGGAGTGCCCCGGCAGTGGTTTGCCGGGGCATTATTATGAAAAAACTGTTTGTGTAATGAGTATCATTACATTTTCAACCGTAGCAGTTCTTTCGAACTGATTTTATCATAGCAAATATTTATGAACAAATTATGAACTCGTAATGAACTTTTGTTTTATTTGCATAGTTTTTTTTCATGTTTTTTATGTGTTTTTATAAAATATACCAGTCTGTATTGATGTTTTTCTCTCTAATCATATCAACTTCGTATATTTTCCCTCTTAACCAAGAAGACTTTTTGCAAAATCAATCACTTTTTGAATGAATCCCTTGACTTCTTCCTTTCCAATTCCCATATCTTCCATTTTATCATACACACTCTCAATCTGAGACCGAAGCGCATCTGCATCTACGTCTATGGCAAGAACTTTCTGAGCCACATTTACAATCGCTTCCTTCTCGCTGTCTGTGAGGCTGATCCCAAGCACTTCTGCCGCCATATCAACACCGCTTGCAATCTGATCGCCTGTAATCTGCTGCTGATCGATCAGCTCCTTCACATAAACAATAATGTCCGCTACCTGCCCCGGATCAGACAAAAGATTATCTACATTCTCCATGATCACTTCTTCTGCCTGGCTTCCTGCAGTATCTGCCGCCATAGAAGTAACCGGTGCACAGAAAAGAACTGCAGCTGTCATAACTGCTGCTGTTAATTTTTTTATTTTTTTCATCATCATGTAATCCTCCTGTTTTTTGTTATCTTCTTAAAACAGTTTCCAGTATAACACAAATTCTCTTCCTGTCTGTAAAATTTATATAAAAGGTTTCTGATCATTTTCTTTAAATCCTGTCTTATGTCCTGTTTTACTCCGCTTATTCATAAAACATTCGACATTCGTTCATGATTTTTTCATATGTTACACATGATTCCATCACATTTATTGGATATACTAACACCGTAAAAATAATACAGCCAACATTATTTTTATAAAATTTCTTTTTCATATGTTGATTGCTCCCAAAGCAATCAACTCTCCTTCCTTTTAAAACTATAAACGTAAAAAAAAGTATCCGACTAGCCACCGGATACTTTTTTTGTTATCACTTTTTCTTTTCACCAAACGCATTCGCAATCTCGGCAAATTCGGCAAGGGTCAGCGCCTCTCCCCGGATATTCAGAGGGATTCCGCATGTATTTAATACCTCTTCTATCTCCTCCCTGGAGTAAGAAAGCTCCTGAGAATTTTTGAGACCGTTTACAAGTGTCTTTCTTCTCTGATTAAAGGACGCCCGTATAATACGGAACATCAGCTTTTCATCAGTTACCTGAACCGGAGGTTTCTCATATCGTTCCAGGCGGATAACAGCACTTCCAACCTTTGGTCTTGGCATAAAACAGTTTGGCGGTACATTGGCAACGATTTCCGGTCTTGCATAATACTGAACAGCCAGAGACAACGCGCCATAATCTTTTGTACCCGGCCCAACCTGCATCCTGTCTGCCACTTCCTTCTGGACCATGATCGTAATCGAATCAATAGGAACCTGATTTTCAAACAAGCCCATAATAATAGGGGTGGTGATATAATACGGCAGATTTGCCACTACTTTTATAGGCCTTCCGCCGTTTTTCTCCAATGCCAGCTTCCGAATATCCACTTTCAGAATATCGTCATTTATCACTGTTACATTATCCCAGTCTTTCAGTGTATCTTTCAGAATGGGGATCAGCGTATTATCAATTTCCACTGCCGTAACCTCTCTTGCGTACTCTGCAAGGTACTGGGTCATTGTTCCGATCCCGGGACCTATTTCCAGCACAAAATCGTCTTTTGTGATCTGTGAGGCTGCAATGATCTTTTCCAGAACATGGGTATCGATCAGAAAATTCTGACCGAACCTTTTCTGGAATGCAAAGTTATACTTCTGAAGAACTTCAATGGTGTATTTCGGATTTCCGAGATAAGGTCCGGTCATAATTTACACTTCCTTTTTAATTTTATAATTTTTATTTACCGCTGAAATCTTTTTCGTACAGTACAATATATCCGTCTCTGTCCAGTCGTTTTTTGGACGTATTCTTTTTAAACAGGCGTCCGCCCTGAGATTTACTGATTGCCGCATCGATCAGATTCTTCACAGCGCCAATATTCATTGGCTCGTCCTCTTTCTGATTGACTCCAATGAGATTATAAAGGGCAAGCATTCCCATGTTATCAATTCTGTATCCGTTTTCCTTTGCATAAACCTTCGCAAAATTTGCCAGTTCATCATTTGTGAATACAGGAATATTAATAACGGACGTGAATTTTTTTGCAAGTTTCGGGTATCTTGCAAGCATTTTTCTCATGCCTATTTTTTCGTCCTCCAGAATTACCGTAAGACCGTCTGTCTCCTCTTCCATAATCTGGTTTAACTGCTCTGCCGTCTCCTGGTCAAGCTGGTTTGCATCTTCTATGACAAAGAAACCGCCTGACAGTTTATTCATGATTTTTCGAAGATCTTTTCCATTAATCTGTTCTGCAAAAATATATGCCACATTTGCAGCTTCCAGATTCAGCTCCTTGCAAACTGCAGGAATCAGGCTTGAGATCAGCCTTGTTTTTCCTGTTTCTCTTCCGCCCATCACTACAATATTTCCTGTTTTGGACGTTTTATCTGCCGCTGCAAGCTGGGCATCGAGAAGGGCTTCAAGAAGCTGCTCTTTCATTCCCGGTATCTTGATGAAGTATGTAAACAGCTTTTTCTCTTCTTCTCTCAGTTCCTTTTCTCTTGGAACAATTTTGAGCGCGTCTGTCTCTTCTTCCATATTCATGGAGTCAATAAAACGTTCCAGTTCCTCTTCCTCTGAGAGAAGTTCCTCATCAAGCGCCGGCTCACCGTCCCGTGAACGCATAGAGTCCGGAAGGATTTCTTCCGGAATTTCTTCTTCTTCCTCACCAAAGTCATGGAAAATTTCTTCTTCCTCCTGAATGTCTTCTCCAAAAACATCGCCGAGAAGTTCCTCTGATTCTAAATCCGGAATTTCCGTTTTTTCTTCCTTTTTTGCAGCCGGCATATCGAACGGAAGCTTTATCTCAGGCTCGTCTTTCTGTACTGCAGACGGTCCCTTCATAAACTCCTGCTCTGCCAGTCTTAAATCTTCCTCGGAAAAAATCTCCTCCTCCAAGTCGTCCATTGTTAAATCTGCGACCTGCTTCGGCTCTTTCTTTTCCTCCGGAATATCAATTCCCTGGGCAGAAGCAGCTGCAAGAATGGTATCCTCCAGATTAAAATCAAAATCCGCCTTATCTTCAAACGGTTTCGTCTCAACCTCCGGCGCTTCCTTCGGCGTCATATTTCTCATGGACTTTGGAATATTAAGTTCCGGCATTTTAATTGTCTGTGAAAAATCAAAAGCAGGCTCTTTTGCAGGCGCTTCTTCCTCTTCCTGCAGAACCTCCTGTTTTTCTGAAACTGTCTCTTCCGGTTCTTCTGTCTTCTTCGTTTTTTCAAACTCTTCTTCCAGTTCCGGAACCTTGTCGTATTCCTCCTCGGAAGACGGAGTTTTCAGCATTTCCTTCTGTTCCTCTTCGGAATTTTCTTCTTCCTCTTCTTCCTCAAACTCATCAAAAGATGTTCGTTTTGCACGGAAAATATCGCGGATACCTTTGGAAATTTTCTCCTGAAGAGTTTCTGCCCCTTCCAGGTCCTTATCGCTTCGTATCTGAATGCTCTCAATTTCAGGCTTTTCCGGTTCAGGCGCAGGTTTTTCTTCCTGTTTCTCCATATTTTCCTTTAATGCCTTTGCATCTTCCGGCTTCAGGAGCTTTGGAATAAACTGCTTTTCGTATTTTTCTTTCTCTGCTCCTGTAAGAAGTCCCATACGCATTTTCAGGTCGAGCGCCTTCATAACATATGTACCCTCATTGAACCAGAGAATCAGCTCATCGCAGATTTCCAGACATTTTTCTTTATTTCCCGCCTTATAATAAAGTTTTGCAAGCTCGTATGTCCATTTTTCTGTAAATTCTTTTTCTTTATATTCTTCGAGAATGGCGATCTGCTCATTGAGAGACGCCTTCTTTGCCCGGAATATCTTATATTTCAGAACATATCTTGTGTTATCGTTTGGAGCAATTTCTTTAAACTCGTCAAAATATTCCATTGCCTCCTCAATATCCCCCATTTTAAGGGAAATTTCTATAAGACGGTAAAGAATATTTTTTCCGATTGGCGCTTTATGATAAGCAAGAAGGAAAATTTCCCGGCTGTCCTCGTATCTCTTATTTGCCGCATAGATTTCACCTACAACACATAAGGTTCTCACGTTTTTCACACGACGCCAGTCAATGCTGTCCACAACTTCCATTGCGCCCTTATAATCTTTTTTTTCAACTAAGTTATTAATTTCTTCAAGCTTGATTCGAAATTCTTCTTTATCCAAAATTTTCACCAACTTTCCATAGTTACGAGTAGTTTAACATATGCTTATATACTTGTCAAAATACTTTCTGCTGATTTTTTACAGTTCCCTTTTCAACATAAAACACCTTATTAATTTCAAACTGATGGCTGACAAAGTCATCAAGACCTGTGCAGGTGATCATCGTCTGAATATCATGAATGCTTTCCAGAAGATACGTCTGCCTGCTGCTGTCAAGCTCGGAAAGAACGTCATCAAGAAGAAGAACCGGCGTATCCTTGATCCTCTTTTTCACAAGATAGATCTCCGAAAGCTTCATCGAAAGAGCGGCTGTTCGCTGCTGCCCCTGAGAACCGAATTTACGTATGTCAATCCCATTTACCATCACGCACATATCGTCTCTGTGAGGTCCTGTGGAAGAAAGTTTCATTCTTATGTCCCTCTCCCTGTTCTTTAACAGAGCCGCCTCAAAATCCTCTGTTTCTGTATTTGGTTCATACACAACCTCTATTTCTTCTATTCCGCCAGTTAAATTTCTGTGTATTTCATGAACAATTTCATTTAATTCTTCTATGAACTCTTTTCTCTTCTCAATAATCTTCCTGCCGTAACCTGCCATCTGCATATCCCACACATCAAGAGTACCCTTAAGCTCCGGCTGCTTATGTAAATCCTTTAACAGCCGGTTTCTCTGATTCACAATGTGATTATATGCCGCCAGATCCGACAGATAAATATTATCAAGTTGACATAATTCCAAGTCCAGGAATCTCCGCCTCTCTGCAGGTCCGTTTTTTATAATATTCAGATCTTCGGGGGAGAAAAACACAAGATTTACTACCCCCAGAAGCTCCCTTGCTTTTTTTATGGGAATGCCGTTGATTGCCACACCTTTTGCCCTGTTTTTCTTCAGGTGCATATCGATTTTGTATGATACGCCTTCTTTTTTCACCATCATACGGATGTGGGATTCCTCCTGCTGAAAACGGATAATCTCCTTATCCTTGCTGCCTTTATGAGATTTACTCGTTCCGCAGAGATACACTGCTTCCAGAATATTTGTCTTCCCCTGCGCATTATTCCCATAAAAAATGTTTGTCCCTCTGTCAAATTTCAGCTCCAGGGAATCGTAATTACGGAAATCCTTTAACTGAATGGATTCAATATACATTCCGTCACCTGATTATTTTAATATCCTGACCATTATAGGAAATTATATCGCCTTCCACGATCTTTTTTCCCCGGCGAAGCTCCGTCTCCCCGTTTACTTTTACAAGTCCGTCAGTGATCACGTACTTTGCTTCTACGCCGTCTTCTACAACACCGGCAAGTTTTAATACCTGCCCCAGTTTTATAAATTCATCTCTTATTTTTACTTCCATCTTCCAGTCTCCTTATCTTGCCTGATTCTGATTAATGTTTACAGGAAGGATCAGATACGTATAATTTTCCTCATCGTCCCGGATAAAACATGGAGCCTTTGGATTTACAAGGTAAATATTAATGATCTCATCATCAATTACCTTCAGTGCATCGATCAAAAACTTGGGATTAAATCCAATGAGAATATCCTTGCCCTCTTTCTCTATATCTATGTCTTCATTCATAGAACCCATAGCAGAATCTATTTTCAGCTCCATGTTATTGTCTGTAATATGGATAATGATCGGCTTTTTATCTCCCTCTCTTACAAGAAGAGTGGCTCTGTCGATACAGTCAAGAAACTCTTTTTTGTTTATGGAAAGTTTTGTCTCGTAATCGCTGGAAAGCATCTGTTCAATACGGAAATATTCTCCTTCGATCAGGCGGGAAACAACCATAGTCTGGTCAAATTCAAACAGAATATGATTTTTTGTAAAGAAAATGCTTACCATATCGTCCATTTCACCGGAAAGAATTTTACTGATTTCATTTAATGTCTTTCCAGGAACGACAACCTTACGGTCAGAATACGTTCTCTTTAACGGCATTTTCCGGATCGCAATACGGTGTCCGTCAAGTGATACAACTTTCAGACAATTATCCTTAATTTCAAACAGCTCACCTGTCATTAATTTGTTATTTTCGTTAACAGCAATAGAGAAAATTGTCTGACGAATCATTTCTTTTAATGTATACTGAGAGATAGTTAAAGATTCTTCTCTTTCGATCAGTGGGAGATAAGCAAAATCTTCCCCTGATTTTCCGGGAATATTGAATTTTGCTTTTTCACAGGTGATGGTGGCAGTAAATTTATCATCTGTTTTAATGGTAACGTCATTATCAGGAAGTCTTCTGATGATCTCATAGAAGATTTTTGCATCCAGTGCCACCATTCCTTTTTCAGCAATGTTTCCATCAACAATGGTTTCAATCCCAAGTTCCATATCGTTGGTAGTAAATTTAATCTGGTTTGTGGTTGCATCGATTAAAATACATTCAAGAATAGGCATTGTTGTTTTTGATGGAACAGCTTTTAAAGAAATGCTTACGCTTTTTAAAAGACTGTTTTTGGAACAGATAATTTTCATAATGTGTATAACTCCCTTCTTGTTCGAGGTGGTTTGTTTATAAATAATATTTAAGAAGAAATCCGTCGTAACCGCCGTAGGGGGTGTTAATTTGTGAAAAACTCACTTGAACCCAGTAAATGCAAGGGGTTCGAGTTGGGATAACTTCGTGTAAAGGTCTGGTTAAAGTATGTGAATAAGTTGTGCACAACCGAAAGTGGATTTTTTACCGCAAAAGTTATGCACATTAATACACATAGAATCAACATCTAATCAACAGCTTATACACCCTTCATGTGGAAAACTTTTTCACCCTTGTGGATTAATCTTTTTGTTTAATATATCGATTGTGTTTTTCAGGTTATCATCTGTGATAATTTCTTTTTCAATTTTGTCAATGCCGTGCATTACAGTTGTATGGTCACGGTTTCCAAGACATTTTCCTATATTTTTAAGTGGTGTGGATATAATTTCCCTGCAAAGGTACATGGCAATCTGCCGGGGAACTACAATTTTGGAGTTTCGTTTGTTTCCGCTTAAATCGTTTACAGTTACGCCGAAATGTTCTGCGACAACGGAAATAATATACTCCGGTGTGATTACCTTTTTTTCATCAGGAGAAATAATATCTTTTAACGCCTGTTCTGCAAGTTCAAGAGTCACGTCCTTTTTTTCCAGCTTGGCAAAAGCCATAACTTTATTAAAAGCGCCTTCCAGCTCCCGGATATTTGATTTGATGTTTGTTGCAATATATTTAATTACATCTTCACTGATATTGTAGCCGTCCATTTCTTCCTTTTTATGAAGAATTGCCATTCTTGTTTCATAATCAGGAAGTGTAATATCAGCGATCAGACCCCATTCAAATCTTGAACGGAATCTTTCTTCCAGGATTTCCATATCTTTCGGCGGTTTATCAGAGGAAATGATAATCTGTTTTTTCGCACTGTGAAGGCTGTTGAAGGTATGGAAAAATTCCTCCTGCGTAGATTCCTTTCCTATAATAAACTGAATATCGTCAACCAGGAGAACATCAATATTTCTGTATTTTTCACGGAATTTTGTCATTGCCGTATTGTTTCCGTTTCGAATTGTTTCAATCAGTTCGTTTGTAAATTCCTCACTTGTTACATAAAGCACCTTGCTGTTTTCGTCATGCTCCAGAATAAAGTGAGCAATGGAGTGCATTAAGTGTGTTTTTCCAAGGCCGGCGCCTCCGTAAATAAAGAGAGGATTGTAAGTATCTCCCGGAGATTCCGCAACTGCAAGGGCAGCAGCCTGGGCAAATTTGTTATTGCTTCCTACAATAAAGGTGTCAAATGTGTATTTTGGATTTAAGTGAGCCTCCTCATAGCGGGAATCCAGTACACGTTCGTCATATGTAGGAATTTCTTTTTCCGGAACTTCATCTTCAGGGATAAAGCGGACTTCGCACTCATCAAGTCCTGTTACAACGCTGATCGTTACCTGAAGAGGAAGTTTGTATTTGTTGCTGATATAGCTCAGTCCAAGACCTGCAAGCTCAGAAGGAACAATGATAGTAACCACATTGTTTTCAGCAGTATAAACCTTCAGGGGCTTGAGCCAGGTATTGAAAGGAACTTCTGAAATCTGATATTCTTTTTTCAGAGTTTGAAGAATTTCTTCCCAATTGTCCATTACTATGTTCATTTTTGTCTCTCCTGGTCTATTTTCCATCTAATTTCTTCTATATATAAAGGATTCTATATAGAAAGCTGCCGGTAGAATCACGTATCGTCTTATAAAAAGACATAAATACCCTTTTATATATTATAATAAATAATGGTTTTTCGCAATGAAAAACAGCAAAAGTTTTCAACATTTTAAATGTGGATTAGTGTGGAAAAGTGTGGATAGAGCAGAATCAGTTACCATAAGCTGGAGTAACGTGTGGAAAAGTTGAAAAAAAGTGCATAAAATTTTCCACTGTCGAAAAAGCACAAAATAAAGGGCTTTTTTGGAGATGAGAAAGAATGCTGGTGGGTAAAAAGTGGATAGTTTCTCTGGTATTCCACAAGTTATCCACAAGTTATCCACAAAATGTGGATAATATTACGTAAACCGAATACGTTATACACATTTTGGTATATGCAGGATTTTTTCTCTGTTTTCCCGTAAAAATTAACAAATTCTCTTGACGAAACAGGCATTTATGAATATAATTGAAATGATGTTCTAGTATGATAATTTAATTATGGATAATAGATAAAGGAGGTGCTTTACCTATGAAAATGACATTTCAGCCGAAAAAAAGATCAAGAGCGAAAGTTCACGGTTTCAGAGCTCGCATGAGCACAAAGGGTGGACGTAAAGTATTAGCTGCAAGAAGATTAAAAGGAAGAAAGCAATTATCAGCATAAGACCGCATTTATGTGGTCTTTTCTTCTCTTTTCAAAGAAAAAGAAAACTGTTTGAGACAGAAGGAGGATTCGATGAAAAAATCAGAGTCCTTGAAGAAAAATAAAGATTTTCAAATTGTATATCAGAAAGGAACATCGCAGGCAAATCGGTATCTGGTGATGTACGTACTGAAAAATCAGTGCATGAAGAATCGTCTGGGAATATCAGTAAGCAAAAAAGTAGGGAACAGTGTGGTACGCCACAGGATCACCAGATTGATAAGAGAAAGCTATCGCTTAAATGAAGAAGAATTTAAAAATGGTTTGGATATTGTAGTGATCGCAAGACCATCTGCAAAGGACAGAAGCTTTCAGGAGATAGAAAGCGCACTTTTGCACGTATGGAAAAGGCATCATATAACAGGTGAAGACAATGATTAAAAAATTTCTGATTAAAGCAATTAAACTCTATCAAAAGTATTTATCACCGATGAAGAGAACAAAATGTCCGTATATTCCCACATGTTCTCAGTATGGATTAGAAGCAATTCAAAAATATGGCGCAATAAAGGGCAGCCTTCTTGCAGTATGGAGAATTTTAAGATGTAATCCGTTTTCTCACGGAGGGTATGACCCTGTGCCATAAAAGAGCAGGAAGTCAGATGACTTTCAGATTCTAGGAGGAAGTAAAATTGGAGATGATGATTTTAGCCACAAAGAGTGGCACTCCGATTATCGGCCAGGTCGCATCTGTAATGGGATGGATTATGGACGGTATTTACAAAATGCTGGACGGTTTATTTGGCGTTCAGAACCTTGGTATTTGTATCATTATTTTCAGTATCATCATTTATGCGCTGATGACTCCTCTGCAGATTAAGCAGCAGAAATTCTCAAAACTCAGTGCATTTATGCAGCCTGAACTTCAGAAGGTACAGAAGAAATATCAGGGGAAACGCGATCAGGTTTCCATGCAGAAAATGAATGAAGAAACACAGGCAATTTATCAGAAATACGGTGTTTCTCCAACAGGTAGCTGTGTGCAGCTTGCAATTCAGTTTCCTATATTGATGGCGTTGTGGCAGGTTATTTATAAAATTCCTGCATACGTTGGAAGCGTCAAGGATATTTTTACAGAAGCTGTTTCTCATATTACAGCAGTAGATGGATATACACAGCTTGTTCAGAATTTTATTACAGATAATAAAATAACAAGAGTTCAGCTTATTATGGACGGAAGTCAGGCAACAAGCAACTCTATTATTGACTTTTTATATGCTTTATCTCCTTCACAGTGGGAGAAGCTTGCAACAGTAGACCAGTTTTCCGGTTTTTCCGGAATAATTGATACAACAGCTCATGAAATTTCAAAAATGCAGAATTTCTTCGGGCTGAATATCGCAGATCAGCCGATGACTTATATTAAGGCTGCTTTTACGGGCGGTGCAATTATTCTTGCAATCGCAGCTCTTATGATTCCAATTCTTTCATGGGTAACGCAGATGCTGAATATTAAGCTTATGCCGCAGGCAGCACAGCAGGACGGCGAGCAGAATGCAATGATGAACTCCATGAAGATGATGAATACGATCATGCCGCTTATGTCTGCGATTTTCTGTTTTACATTCCCGGTAGGTCTTGGTATTTACTGGATTTCCAGTGCGGTGGTGCGAAGTATACAGCAGCTTTTGATCAACCGTCATATGGATCGAATGAATATTGATGACCTGATCAATGAAAATATGAAAAAGATGGAGAAGAAGAGGGAAAAAGCAGGACTTCCTCCTCAGAAGATCACAAATCAGGCTCATCAGAATGTAAAAAATATAAATAATGCAAAGGCTCAGAAGGGTGCAGAAGTAAATAATGCAGCCGAAAGAGCAAGAAAAGTTGAACAATCTTACCAGAATGCAGCGAAAGCAAAACCCGGAAGTATAACAGCCAAAGCAAATATGGTCAGAGATTTCGATGAACGAAACAGGAAGAAGTAATTAAGAACGGAGGGGTTTCAGATGGAGGATTATATTCAGTTTTCAGCAAAAACAAAAAATGATGCCATTACAAAAGCGTGTATTGAGCTTGGAACATCAAGTGACCAGCTTGAAATTCAGGTGGTCAGTGAAGGAAGTTCCGGATTTTTCGGAATCGGAAGCAAACCTGCCGTAATTAAAGTGCGCAGAAAAGAAACAGTTTCCGAAGAAGAAGAGATAAAAGATATTATTGGTTCTGTAAAACTGGATTCCTTTAAAACGGAGAAAAAGAAAAAAGAAAATTCCTTTGAAAAACCTGCAGAAAAGATGGTTTCTGAAAAAACATCAAAGGAAAACACATCTGCCAGATACGACAGAAGTGAAAAATCTGCCAGAAATGAAAGGTTCGAGAAAAACGACAGATTTGAAAGACCGGCGAAAGAAAGATATACAAAGGAAAAACAGGAAAGACCTGTAAGAGAAAAACCGGTAAGAGCGGCAAAACCTGTACCTGTTCTCACAGATCCTGAGGAAATCAGAGAAGCAGAAGAGAGAGCAAAAGTATTCCTTCGCGATGTATTCGCCTCCATGAAGCTTGGAGAAGTAGAGATTACTGCTGTTTATAATAAAAACGACGGAAGTCTTGATGTAAACTTTGAAGGGGAAGATATGGGAATCCTCATTGGAAAAAGAGGCCAGACACTTGATTCTCTTCAGTATCTCACAAGCCTTGTTGTAAATAAAGGCAAGGAAAACTATATCCGTGTAAAACTGGATACAGAGGATTACAGAAGACGCCGTAAGGAAACACTGGAAAACCTTGCAAGGGGAATCGCTTACAAGGTAAAGAAAACAAGAAGACCTGTTGTTCTTGAACCGATGAATCCTTATGAGAGAAGAATTATCCACTCTGCACTGCAGGGAAATAAATTCGTAGAGACAGTCAGTGAGGGCGAAGAACCTTACCGTCATGTAGTTGTAAAATTAAAGAGAAATTAAGACAGAGAATGTTATTCCTGGTGAAAGCATGAATAACACGCAATACTTTGCGTGGCTTTTCCGGGAATAACATTTCTTTTTTATAATGGAGGAAGATTATGGAGACAACCATTGCTGCAATATCCACAGCCATGAGCGAGTCGGGAATCGGGATCATAAGAGTCAGCGGACCGGAAGCGTTGGATATAGTAAGTCGCATATACCGTTCAAAGGGCGGAAAAAAAGATATAAATAAAGTTCCCACACATACCATCCATTATGGATATATATATGATGGGGAGGAATTAATTGATGAGGTTCTTGTGATGGTAATGAGAGCGCCGAGAACCTTTACAGGAGAGGATACGGTAGAAATAGACTGTCACGGCGGCGTGTACGCCATGAGACGTGTTCTGGAAACGGTTCTGAAAAACGGAGCAAAAACAGCTTCTCCCGGAGAATTTACAAAGCGGGCATTTTTAAATGGCAAGATGGATCTTTCTCAGGCGGAAGCAGTAATGGATGTCATTCAGGCAAAAAATGAGTATGCCCTCAAAAGTTCTATGGAGCAGTTAAGGGGTTCTGTACAGAAGGCGATTAGAGAGATAAGAAAAGACCTGATTTATCACATTGCATATATAGAATCAGCCCTTGATGATCCGGAGCATATCAGTCTCGACGGATATTCACAGGAGCTTCTTGAAATTGTGGAAAAAGCACAGGAAGAAATTGCGCATCTGTTGAAAACTGCCTCAGATGGAAAAATGATTAAAGAAGGAATCCGGACAGTCATACTGGGAAAACCAAATGCAGGAAAGTCCTCTCTTTTAAATGTTCTTGTAGGAGAAAACAGAGCGATTGTTACAGACATAGAAGGAACAACAAGAGATATACTGGAAGAATATATTAATCTTCATGGAATTTCCCTTCGAATGATCGATACGGCAGGAATCCGTGAGACAGAAGATATAGTGGAAAAAATCGGCGTAAACCGTGCCAGAGATATGGCGAAAGAGGCAGATCTGATTCTTTACGTTGTGGACAGTTCCCGTCCTCTTGATGAAAACGATGAAGAAATCATATCCATGCTTGACAGCAGGAAGGCGATTGTTTTATATAATAAGACAGACCTTGAACCGAAAGTGGATATGAAAGCGTTAAAGGAAAGGGTGAACCGTCCGGTTATTTCTGTTTCAGCAAAAGAGGAGACAGGAATCCGTGAGCTGGAAAAAGAGATTAAAAATATGTTCTTCAGCGGGGAGATTTCCTTTAACGATGAGGTTTATATTACAAACGCCCGCCACAAAGAGGCTCTTATGGAGGCGGCAGAGAGTCTGCGTCTTGTAAAAAACAGCATAGAAATGGATATGCCGGAGGATTTCTTTTCCATAGACCTTATGAACGCCTATGAAAGTCTTGGCCGCATTATAGGAGAATCTGTGGGGGAAGACCTTGTAAATGAGATTTTCAGTAAATTCTGTATGGGAAAATAAGAGAGGAAAAACAGATGAAGACAGTAACAGAAAATTATGATGTTGTGGTAGTGGGAGCAGGACATGCAGGCTGTGAGGCTGCACTTGCGTCTGCGCGTCTGGGACTTTCCACCATCATGTTTACGGTAAGCGTAAACAGCATAGCCCTGATGCCATGTAATCCAAACATTGGAGGAAGTTCCAAAGGCCATCTCGTAAAAGAAGTTGATGCTCTTGGAGGAGAGATGGGAAAAAATATAGACAAAACCTTTATTCAGTCAAAGATGTTAAACCGTTCCAAAGGACCGGCAGTGCATTCTCTCCGAGCGCAGGCAGACAAACAGGCATACAGCAACGAGATGAGAAAAACTCTGGAAAATACAGAAAACCTTACGATCCGTCAGGGAGAGGTGACGAAGCTTCTTGTAGAAGAAGGGAAAATCACAGGGGTTCTGACGTATTCCGGCGCTGTTTATCACTGTAAGGCAGTGATCCTCTGTACAGGAACGTACTTAAAGGCAAGATGCATTTACGGCGATGTGAGCAATGCAACAGGACCGGACGGACTCCAGGCTGCAAATTATCTCACAGACAGCTTAAAGGAACTTGGAATTGAAATGTTCCGGTTTAAGACAGGAACGCCTGCCAGAATTGCAGGAAACAGTATTGATTACAGCAAGATGGAGGAGCAGTTCGGAGACGAGAGAGTAGTTCCGTTTTCTTTTTCCACAAATCCGGAGGATGTGCAGATTGAGCAGAAATCCTGCTGGCTTACTTATACAAATGAGAAAACACATGAGATTATAAGGGCAAATCTTGACCGCTCTCCTTTATATTCCGGAGCGATTGAGGGCACAGGTCCCAGATACTGCCCGTCCATTGAAGATAAAGTTGTGCGCTTTGCAGACAAAAACCGCCATCAGGTATTTATTGAACCGGAAGGCATGTATACAAATGAAATGTATATTGGCGGTATGTCGAGTTCTCTTCCCGAGGATGTACAGTATGAGATGTACCGATCGGTACCGGGACTTGAAAATGCCAGAATTGTAAGAAATGCCTATGCGATTGAATATGACTGCATTAATCCGAGACAGCTTTATCCTACCCTTGAGTTTAAGAACATAAAGGGACTGTTCAGCGCCGGACAGTTTAACGGAAGTTCAGGATATGAAGAGGCAGCAGCTCAGGGATTGATCGCGGGAATCAATGCGGCGATGGAAATAAAAGGACAGGAACAGCTGATCCTTGACCGTTCAGAAGCATATATCGGTGTTCTCATAGACGACCTTGTAACAAAGGAAAACCATGAGCCGTACAGAATGATGACAAGCCGTGCGGAGTACCGCCTTCTTTTAAGACAGGACAACGCAGATCTCCGTCTCCGGAAAAAAGGTTATCAGGCTGGTCTGATCGATGAGGAGACTTATCAGAGATCTGTGGAAAAGGAAAAACAGATACAGGAAGAAATCAACCGAATCGAGCACGTGAATATCGGCGCGTCCGAAAAGGTACAAAGCCTTCTGGAATCCTTTGGAAGCACACCGCTAAAATCAGGAACAACCCTTGCAGAGCTGATACGCCGTCCTGAGCTTTCTTATGAGGCAGTTGCCCCGATCGATGAAAACCGCCCGGAACTTTCCTGGGATGTGAAAGAGCAGGTAGATATTAATGTAAAGTATGACGGTTATATAAAAAGACAGCTCCGTCAGGTAGAACAGTTTAAAAAGCTGGAGGCAAAGAAAATCCCGACAGATATTGATTATGAAAAAGTAGGAAGCCTTCGTATTGAGGCGAGACAGAAGCTTGAGATGTACCGACCTGTATCCATTGGACAGGCTTCAAGGATTTCCGGTGTTTCACCGGCAGACATTTCTGTACTTCTTGTTTATATGGAACAGTATGGAAGAAGGAGGGAAGAAGTATGACGTATGATATGACCGTTCTGGAAAAGGGCTGTGAAAATCTGGGGATTTCTCTTGATGAGAAACAGAAGGAACAGTTTATTCAATTCTATGAGTATCTTGTAGAAAAAAATAAAGTTATGAATTTAACGGGTATCACAGAATTTCAGGAAGTTCTGGTAAAGCATTTTCTCGACAGTCTTGCCTGTGTGAAGGCAGTTGACCTTACAAAAGTAAAAAAAGTGATGGACATTGGAACAGGAGCCGGTTTTCCAGGCGTTCCTCTTAAAATCGCCTTTCCTCATCTGGAAGAATGTCTTCTTGATTCCCTGAAAAAAAGAGTAACCTTTCTTGAAGAAACATTCGATATTCTGGGATTTGATAAAATAGCAGCCATTCATGGAAGAGCAGAGGAATTTGCAAAAAATAAGGCGTACAGGGAACAGTATGATTTATGTGTTTCAAGAGCAGTATCAAATCTTTCCACACTTTCCGAGTACTGTCTTCCTTATGTAAAGAAGGGCGGAATGTTTATTTCCTATAAATCAGGAAAAGTACAGGAAGAGGCAGAAGGCGCAGAAAGAGCGATCGAACTTCTGGGAGGGAAAATAAAAGATATTTGTTATTTTATGCTTCCGGATTCAGAGATAGAGCGTTCTCTTGTTGTCATTGAAAAAGTAAAAAATACGCCGGGAAAATACCCGAGAAAAGCGGGAACACCGTTAAAGGAACCGCTTTAAGAGAGAGAAGGGCTTTTTAGTCCTTCTTTTTTCATGGAATAAACACAAAATCCTCACACTTTCATCGGATTTTCCTCACATTTTATCCATAAAATAGAAATTGTAGAGATAGCAGAACTCTGGATTCCCCATTCTCTGTTTCAGTCCGGAGGCTGTCTCTACAATTTTTTGTAAAACAGGAGGAGAGTAAATGATCGAAGTAACGAATCTGGTTAAAAGATACGGGGATCATACAGCAGTGGACCATCTTTCTTTTCAGATTGAAAAGGGAAAAATCTACGGTTTTCTCGGACCCAATGGAGCAGGAAAATCCACTACAATGAATATGATAACCGGATATATTGCCTCTACAGAGGGAAAGGTTGTCATTGACGGACACGATATTCTGGAAGAACCGGAAGAAGCAAAAAAATGTATCGGTTATCTGCCGGAACAGCCGCCGCTTTATTTTGATATGACAGTTCTGGAGTATATGAAATTTGCGGCAGATCTAAAGAAAATCCCAAGAAAAGAACGGGAATCCATGATTGAGGAAGTTATGGATATGGTAAAAATTACAGATATGAAAAACCGTCTTATAAAGAATCTGTCAAAGGGCTACAGACAGAGAGTAGGGCTGGCACAGGCGATCCTGGGGTATCCGGAAGTGATTATTCTTGATGAGCCTACGGTTGGTCTTGATCCGAAACAGATCATAGAGATTCGTTCACTGATCAAAGAGCTGAAGAAAAAACATACTGTTATTTTAAGTTCACATATACTGTCAGAGGTGAGCGCAGTATGCGATTATGTGCTGATCATTTCACACGGACGTCTTGTGGCAAGCGATACGCCTGATAATTTAAGCCGTCTTGCAGAGGGTTCCAATACTCTGAATATGCTTGTGAAAGGCGAGAAAGAACAGATAGAGACAGGAATGAATTCTATAGATAAAGTAAAAGAAACAGAGATTGTATTTAACGAGGAGGAGGGCGCCTGGAATGTGAGTGTTTCCACAGAGGAGCAGGAAGATATACGTGAAGAAGTATTTCTGAAAATGTCAGAACTTCACTGCCCGATTCTTGAAATGAAGTCGAAAAAGGTATCTCTGGAGGAAATTTTCCTGGAGCTTACAGAATCTGAAAAAAATGAGGAGACGAACCATGACAGCAGTTTATAAAAGAGAGTTAAAAAGTTATCTGACTTCTATGGTTGGATACTTGTTTATATTTTTTGTTCTGATCGTGACAGGAATTTATTTTTCTGCCTATCAGCTTGCAGCAGCTTATCCAAAGTTTGAATATACATTAAGCGCTCTGACCTTTATATTTTTAATCGGTGTTCCGATTTTGAGTATGAGAGTTCTGGCAGAAGAGCGGAAACAGAAGACAGATCAGCTTCTTCTTACATCTCCTGTTTCTGTTGGCAACATTGTAATGGGAAAATATCTGGCTCTTGTTACGGTGTATGCAATTCCTGTTTTGATCATGTGTGCATACCCTCTGATCATGTCAAAATTTGGAGCCGTTTCTTTTGCGTCTGCTTATACGGCAATTCTGGGATTTTTCCTTCTTGGCTGTGCAAACCTTGCAATCGGCGTATTTATGTCTGCTCTGACAGAAAGCCAGGTTGTAGCTGCAGTCCTTACTTTTGTATTGCTGTTTGCTTTTTATATGATGGGAGGAATTTCTTCTTTCTTTTCCCAGACGTCTGTATCTACCTGCATTGCGTTTGGACTTCTGATAGTGGCGGCAGCCATTATTATTTATATCATGATAAAAAATATTTTTATCTCTGTGATAACAGGTATTGTGGGAGAAGCGGCGCTGGCAGTCATTTACTTTGTAAAACCGTCTGTATTTGAAGGCGGAATACAGAAAATACTTGAGGTCTTTGATTTGAGCGGGCATTTCAGCAATTTTACAAATTCCATGCTGGACGTAACAGGAATTGTATATTTTCTTTCTGTAATTGCCGTGTGCCTTTTTCTTACAGTACAGTCCATTCAGAAAAGACGTTGGAATTAGGAGGGGAGAGACGGAATGAGTTTCAGAAAAAAAGCAGAAAAAAATAATGAGCAAAACAAAGAAAAAAAGAACAGAAAATTCAATATAAAAAAGGTAGTGGGAACTGTAAGCAAAAAGCATATCAAAAATGGTTCTTACAGTATGATAATGACAGTTGTTTTTGTGGCAGCAGTTGTTGTTATCAATATGATCGTGAGAGAAATTCCTTCTAAATATACGCAGATTGATGTGAGTGATTCCGGTCTTTATTCCATTGGAGAGGAGACGAAGAAAGCATTAAAAGATCTGGATAAAGATGTTACGATTTATCAGATCGCACAGAGCGGATACGAAGATGAGAACATATCATCTCTTTTAAAAAGATATAAAGATGAATCCAAACATATTAAGGTAGAGGTGAAGGATCCGGTTGTAAATCCAAAATTCGTTTCTGATTATACAGACGAACAGGTTTCTGCAAACAGCCTTATTATCGAGTCAGGAGAAAGAAGCAAAGTAGTAAATTACAGCGATATGTATGAGAGCAGTCTGGACTATAATACCTACAGCTATCAGACAACAGGATTTGACGGAGAAGGTCAGATCACAAGCGCTATCGGATATGTGACATCGGAAAATCTTCCTGTTTTATATACTCTGGAAGGTCATGGGGAAAAATCGCTTTCTGCAGATTTAAAGGACAGCATTGAAAAAGCCAATATTGACGTGCAGGAACTGAATCTTCTCACAGAGGAAAGCGTGCCGGAAGATGCAGACTGCCTTATGATCATTTCCCCAACTACAGATATTTCTTCTGCTGAAAAAGATGCTGTTTTAAAATATCTGGAAAATGGTGGAAAAGCCATGATATTTTCCGATTATACAGAGACGGAATTGAAGAATTTTGATGCAATATTAGAAAATTATGGTGTAAAACGTGCAGAAGGTCTTGTTTTTGAGGGAGATGCACAGCATTATGCAATGCAGATGCCGTATTATCTTGTTCCTGATGTTAAAAGTACAGAGGCGTCATCTGAGGCGGCAGCTTCCGATTATTTAACGCTTGCACCGTTTGCACAGGGTATTCAGAAACTGGACGATGTGAGAGATACTGTAAATATAGAGAGTATCCTTACAACATCAGACAGCGCTTATTCAAAAACAAATGTGAACAGCTCTCAGATTGAAAAAGAAGAAGGCGATGTAGATGGTCCATTTGATATTGGTGTAAGTATAACAGAGAGCCTTGCTGACGAAAAAGAAACGCAGCTTGTATATTATTCTACTGCCAATATTATAGACAGTCAGATCAATCAGATGGTTTCAGGCGGAAATCAGCAGCTTGTTACAGAGTCGCTGAAATGGCTGGTAGATACGGAAGAAAGCGCAAGTGTTTCCATTCCTTCTAAGAGCCTTCAGGTTGCATCGTTGTCGTTGACAGAATATGATACAAGCTTCTGGAAAATATGGGTAATTGGCATTATCCCAGGTGTTTTCCTGATACTTGGATTTGTGATTTGGTTTAAGAGGAGAAGAGCCTGATGAAGAAAAAAACAGTAAAAATGATTTTGGCTGTGGCTGCACTGGCTGTTTTATGTGGAACGTATGTGGGAGTGAGCACATACGTATCCAAACAGGAAGAAGCAGAAAACAGCAAAGAAGAAGAAAAACAGGTTTCTGTTACAGATACTTCCGCAGATGAAATAGAATCTGTACAGTTTTTAATTGATAAGCAGGAAATTACCTTCCAGAAAAAAGAGGATCAGTGGGTAAAGAGCGACGATAAAGCCTTTCCTGTGTCTCAGGATACCTTAAATAATGCCGTCGGTATGCTGGGAGATTTAAAAGCAGAAAGGGTTCTGAAAGATGTGGATGATCTGTCAGAATATGGATTGGATTCCCCTGTAAATACCATTGTTTTTACAACAAAAGACGGAGAGGAAACTTCCATAAAAATCGGTGCAGAAAACGAGTCTGTAAGTCAGTATTATGTGAAGAAAAATGAGGACGATAAAACAGTATATCTGGTAGCAAACGCATCGCTTACACCGTTTATGAACAGTCTTTATGATTATGCAGAAGCAGGAACTTTCCCGGAAATCAGTTCGGAAAACGTAAAAGAGATTCAGGTAGAAGGAGAAACTTCTTACAGTCTGTCGCAAGATGAAAACGGATTCTGGTATATTTTTGATGGAGAAAATCAGGAGAAGGCAGATTCCGCAAAAGCGACGAGCACAGCATCTGCTTTTAGTACCCTGGAATATGCTTCTTTTGTCGATTATAATGCATCTGAAGAAGAGATGGAGAGCTATGGCTTGAATGAACCGTATGCGAACATAACAGTAGATTATAAAGAAAAAATTCCTAAAAAGGAAACGGATAATCTGGAAACAGAAGAAACAGAGTCAAACGAGGCAGAAAATACAGAAGAAAAACAGGGAGAGACAGGAGAAGAAGAGACAGAACCGGAAATGGTGGATAAAAGACTTGTGATACATATAGGTAAGGAAACAGAAGAGAGCGGCAGGTATGTAAGCGTTGACGATAGTAAAGAAGTTTATACAATGTCGGACGAGACACTTTCTACATTCCTGGATAAAGAAAATGCAGATTTCTGGGATATGAACGTATGCTATATTTCCATAAATGATATAGAAAGCGTTGAAGTTACCTATAAAGGTGAAACAAAGAATGTAAATGTTTCACGTGAAACATCTGAAGATGAAGACGGAAATGAGACAGAGACTCTTACTTACGAAATGAACGGCAAAGAACTGGACAGCACAAAATTCAATACTTTCTACAATAAAGTCAGCAATATGACGGCACAAAAGAGAGTGACAGACGATACGACCCTGGATTCAGAACCGGAAATGAAAATTGTTCTCAGAAAGACAGATGGAACAGAGAAAGAAGTATTGTATCATGGCTATGATTCTAATTTCTATGGTGTAAAAGCGGAAAACAAGATTTACATGGTAAATAAGATGAATGTAAAAGAAATGTTTAAAGCTTATGAGCAGATTGGAGAAGAAAATAGCGAAGAAGCTTCTGAAGCAGAAGAGTAAAAGCGACAGATGAAGTAATAACTAATATGGAAGCGCAAATTCCTTTTTATCTCTGGAATTTGCGCTTCGTTGTATGGAGTGTGGTATATTGAATTGTGTCTGAAAGCTGCAGTAATAGGTTATGAGAGGTATTTTGACAGCTGCATTTTATGGCTAAAAGAAAATGCCAACTTGTTCAAGAAAGTGTTCCGGGTCTTCCATATGCGGCAGGTGTTTTGTTTTTGAAATCTGGACAGACTCGATAGCCGGATTTAAACGAGTATATTCATTTGAAATAAGCTGGCTGTTGCTGTCCTCGCCAGATACAATATAAATGCAGTTGTCAATGGAGGAAAGTGCATGGTTGATGCTGATATTAACATATTTTCCAATAAGGCTGCCTAATAAAAACTTCGCATAACAGCCGCCCTTATGCGCTGCCTCGTAATAAGTATCAATAATTTCATCTGATACATGAAATGGATTGTGATACATATTTTCTATAAAAAGATTGCTTGTGTTTTCACGTGAAACAATCATATGATATACCAGTGTGCCGAATACAGGAATTTCCAAAGCGGTTTTCAGTAACTTTTCTTTATAACCGGGCATTTTCTGGAGTGAATTAAGGCTCGGAGGATTTACAAGCATAAGTTTGCCCAGATATTCTTTTTCGTTTAAACAGGACATAACCGCAAAAGAAGAGGACATTCCGCTTGCTATAATATCTGTTTTTTCTTTGATCACATCTTTAACAAAGTCACAGATTAGCTGTACATATAAAAAGTTTGTATAAGTGATTCCCGGTTTTGCAGAACGTCCGCAGCCGAGTAAATCTATGGTATAAACTGTATGCTCTGTTGAAAGTTCCTTTTCGATACGATTCCATTCATATCCGGAAGCTCCAGGGAGTAAGTCGTGTATTAGAAGAATGGGGGTCCCTTCTCCTTTTTTTGTGTAGTAAATATTTCCTAAACGCCATTCATAAAAGTTTCTGCAGGATATATCTAACATCTCTTTTAACTGTGAAGTTGCAGCGATAAATTTGTTTGCAACATGAATAATTGTTGTAGCGCTTCCGGCAAGCACAGCTAAGGTCAGAAGTTTATGGTTCTTTTTTTTCATAATAAGCCTCCTTGTTTTGCTGGTATAAACGGGTATTTATTGTATTTATTATACGTCAAAACCATTGATTTTACAATGTTTTTTCGATTTGTCAGACGACAGGAAAGTACAGGGAGTGCTGTTCTTATGTCGTTTTACAAAGAGGGGCATAAAAAGGTTTGTGCAATGAGAGGCGGTTCTGCTTATGGAGAATATTTTTCGATTCGTTGTATACGGCTTTATTGGTAATAATAAGAAACAGATATTTATAAAAAAGCAGATTTCAGGTACAAAAGATTAAAAACAGAAGGATTGGGTATACTATACAATAAAAGGAATAAAACAAATTCTTTTTTTTATGTTTCACGTGAAACATTATGTAGAAAGATAAAAATAAAAGTGCTATAATGAAATCAGCAAACTTATACAGAAAGGGAGGGTGAAGTTGGGCAGAATTATTGCAGTAGCAAATCAGAAAGGCGGAGTAGGAAAATCCACCACAGCTATTAATCTCTCTGCATGTCTTGCGGAAAAAGGGAAAAAAGTATTGGCGATTGATATTGATCCACAGGGAAATACCACAAGCGGATTAGGTGTTGATAAAAATGCAGTAGAAAAAACCTTGTATGAGCTTCTTTTGGGTGAAGCAGCTGCAAAAGAAGTGATTATAAAAGATGTAGTAGAAAATGTGGATTTAATACCATCTAATATGAACCTTTCCGGCTCAGAAATCGAGCTGATTGGAATTGAGAATAAGGAATACATATTGAAGGGCATAACAGATAAAATAAGAAGAAAATATGATTATATTATTATGGATTGTCCTCCGTCATTAAGTATGCTTACAATCAATGCACTGACAGCAGCGACGTCTGTTTTAGTACCGATTCAATGTGAATACTATGCTCTGGAAGGGCTGTCACAGTTAATTCATACGATTGAGCTTGTGAAGGACCGCCTGAATAAGAGGTTAAAAATAGAGGGTGTAGTATTTACTATGTATGATGCAAGAACAAATCTTTCTCTCCAGGTAGTGGAAAATGTGAAAGACAACTTGCAGCAAAATATCTATAAGACAATTATTCCGCGAAATGTACGATTAGCAGAAGCGCCAAGTTACGGTATGCCTATTAATTTGTATGATTCAAAATCGGCAGGAGCGGAAAGTTATCGCCTTCTGGCTGACGAAGTAATAAACAGGGAGGGTGAATGATGGCAGTGAGAAAAACAGGGGGACTGGGAAGAGGCTTAGACGCTTTAATACCTGCAAAAACATCAGCAGAAAAAGAAGCGGTAAAAAGACCACAGACAGAAATAAAAGCTGAGAAAAAGACAGCACCTGTTGTTGCAGAAAAAAAAGTGAGAATTTCCAGTGTAGAGCCAAATCGTTCGCAGCCAAGAAAACATTTTGATGAAGATGCTCTTTTGGAACTGGCAGAATCTATCAAACAGTATGGAGTTTTGCAGCCACTGCTTGTATCGGATAAAAAAGGATATTATGAAATAATAGCAGGAGAGCGCAGATGGCGTGCGGCGAAAATTGCGGGATTGAAAGAGATTCCTGTAATCGTAAAAGAATTTACAGAGCAGGAAGTTGTGGAAATTTCTCTGATTGAAAATATTCAGAGAGAAGACTTAAATCCTATTGAAGAAGCTATGGCATATAAAAGGCTTCTTGACGAGTTTCATCTGAAACAGGACGAGATAGCGGAACGGGTTGCAAAAAGCAGAACAGCCGTAACTAATTCTATGCGTCTTTTAAAGCTTGATGAAAAAGTTCAGCAGATGTTGATAGATGAGATGATTTCTGCGGGTCATGCACGGGCAATTCTGGCTTTGCCGGATAAGGAAAAACAGGCGTCTGTTGCCGCAAGGGTGTTCGATGAAAAAATGAGTGTAAGAGAAACGGAAAAGCTTGTAAAAACACTTATGGAGCCGCCCAGGGAGAAAAACGCGGAGAAAAACACCACAGAAGATGCTGTTTATGAAAGCCTTGAGGAAAAGATGAAGGCGATTATGGGAACAAAGGTCGTTATCAATAGAAGGAAAAATAATAAGGGAAAAATTGAAATCGAATATTATTCAAGAGATGAGCTGGAAAGAATTATAGAGCTATTTGAATCAATCAGATAAGGAGAATATTGAATGAGCGGTATTTTTGACAGTTTGGGAATAGACCCGGGAATTATCATTATTATATTGCTGGTTCTGTCCATTGTCCTTATTATAAATGTAATCAGCAGTAATATGCGTCTGAGTCGACTGGAAAGAAAATACAGGATTTTCATGAAAGGGACAGACGGACAGTCACTGGAGAAAATGTTCATGAGAAAATTTGCTCAGATAGACAGACTTTACGAGGCAAAAGAGGATCATGAAAGAGATATTAATCATCTTAAAAAGGCTTTTGGATATATTTTCAGTAAATATGGTGTCGAAAAGTATGATGCTTTTGAAGATGTAGGAGGAAAGTTAAGCTTTGCCCTTGCGATGCTCAATAAGGATAATTCCGGTCTGATTTTAAATGCAGTGCACAGTCGAGATAATTGTTTTCTGTATTTGAAAGAAATTGTAAAGGGAGAATCTTATGTAATGTTAAGCCAGGAAGAGGTAGAAGCTCTTCGAAAGGCTGTGAATTTTGGAATTGGAGAAATAGGAGAAAAAGAATAAATAACAGGAGGACAATATGTTAGATATTAAATTTGTGAGAGAAAATCCGGAGATTGTAAAACAGAATATCCGTAATAAATTCCAGGATAGTAAGCTGGAGCTGGTAGATAAAGTGCTGGAACTTGATAAAGAAAACAGAGAAATCAAACAGGAAGTAGAAGCCTTACGTGCAGAAAGAAATAAAATTTCAAAGCAGATCGGAGCTTTGATGGGACAGGGAAAGAAGGAAGAAGCGGAGGAAGTAAAAAAACAGGTTGCTGCTTCCGGCGCAAGAATTGAGGAACTTTCCACGAGAGAAAAAGAAGTAGAAGAAGAACTTCTGAAAAACATGATGGTCATTCCGAATATTATCGATCCGTCTGTTCCGATTGGTAAAGACGACAGTGAAAATGTAGAAGTTGAGAGATTTGGCGAACCGGTTGTTCCGGATTTTGAAGTTCCGTACCATACAGACATTATGGAAAGCTTTGATGGAATTGATTTAGACAGTGCAAGAAGAGTAGCTGGAAATGGATTCTATTACCTTATGGGGGATATTGCAAGACTCCATTCCGCAGTAATTTCTTATGCCCGTGATTTCATGATAAACAGAGGATTTACTTACTGCGTACCTCCGTTTATGATTCGAAGCAGCGTAGTGACAGGCGTTATGAGCTTTGCGGAAATGGAAGCGATGATGTACAAGATAGAAGGCGAAGATTTGTATCTTATCGGTACAAGCGAGCATTCTATGATTGGAAAATTTATTGATCAGATCATTCCGGAAGAAGAGCTTCCGAAAACTCTAACAAGTTATTCTCCGTGCTTCCGTAAAGAAAAAGGCGCACATGGACTGGAAGAGAGAGGCGTTTATCGCATTCATCAGTTTGAAAAACAGGAAATGGTTGTTGTGTGCCGTCCGGAGGAAAGCCCGGAATGGTTTGAAAAACTCTGGAAGAATACAGTTGATCTGTTCCGCTCTATGGATATTCCGGTTCGTACTCTGGAATGTTGTTCTGGAGATCTGGCAGATTTAAAGGTCAAATCTATTGATGTAGAGGCATGGTCTCCACGCCAGAAGAAATATTTCGAGGTGGGAAGCTGCTCCAATCTGGGAGACGCGCAGGCACGCCGTCTGAAAATCCGTGTAAATGGAAAAGACGGAAAGAAATATCTGGCTCATACTTTAAATAATACAGTTGTAGCACCGCCAAGAATGCTGATTGCATTTCTTGAAAACAATCTTAATGAGGATGGTTCTGTGAACATTCCGAAAGCATTACAGCCTTACATGGGAGGAATGACAAAGATTGAGAAAAAACGTGCATAAAACTGACTGTTTCAGGAGGTGTTTTTGTGCATAGCTATTTAAGAGCAGTTGGCTTTTCGGAGCTAAAGAAGAGAACGCAAATAGAAGAAATCATACAAGATGTAATCGAGACATATGATGAAAAAAATGTTATAGAAGATTACGAAGACGGCGTTTTTGCGGAGTTCTCCAAAAATTATGGATGTGACTGCGGCATTACAGTGTGCGGACAGTATGATGAAAATAATGAGTTTCACGTGGAATATTATTTCCCATTTTTTCGAGGGACCGGAATTACAACAGATGAAAATGTTGTGATAGAACGCCATGCGGCATGCCAGTCTTTTTCGGGGGCGTGTGATGATTTGAGGATTGGTGTAACTTTGATTTTTTATCTCCAGAATGTGGTTGAATATATGCTGGAAAGCCGGAAAGTGACTGCGTCCGAGGGTCGGAAGACACTCACAATTTCCGGACTTGCAAGGGAGGGGAGAGTTCTTCTTCCTCTTCAAAAGGATAAGGAGGCTGTACGGGAAGAACGTGAGTTGGCAAAAAACAGGAGCAATCTGATTGCAGCGGCCAGAAATGGCGATGAAGATGCAATGGAAAGTCTTACGATGGAAGATATGGATACGTATTCTATGATTTCTCAACGTATTGTCAGAGAAGATATTTTTTCTATTGTAGATTCTTATTTTATGCCGTATGGGATTGAGTGTGACCAGTACAATGTAATGGGAGAAATTCTTGATTTCATGGAGTTTAAGAATATTCTTACAGGAGAAAAAATTTATCAGCTTACGCTGGATAGTAATGATGTACAGTTTGATGTTTGCATCAACAAAAAGGACTTGTTGGGCGAGCCGCAGGCGGGGCGCAGATTTAAGGGAATCATATGGCTCCAGGGACAGCTTCATTTTTAAATTGTACTTGTATTTCTTTTGAAAATATAGTAGAATAAAAGTGTCGCTTGAGAAAGAGCGACATTCGTCCTGTTAGTTTAACGGATAAAACAAGCGCCTCCTAAGCGCTAGCTGTGGGTTCGATTCCCGCACGGGACGGTTCGATAATCGCCCGGCTGTTGTTAAAATGACAACAGCCGGGCGATTTTTTATGGTGCGCCTGGCGGCGCACGTTTCTAACGGGTGAAAGTCCCGAATCCGCCCGGT
>OLRL01000231.1_pt1 | contig 48758 bp, 47 predicted proteins | sample 1643201 | NCBI WGS metagenome assembly OLRL01 (sample SAMEA3136649, study PRJEB25190) | human gut metagenome | biome: human gut; feature: human-associated habitat; material: faeces | place: Austria | collected 2013
TGAAGTTTAATTTTGAGCTGATGGCAATGCCGGGATTTCCATGTAAACCGGTGGAGAAACACTGCTTTGGGCTGTATGTAGACGGAGAATGGTTCCATCTGAAGGCATATCCGGATATCTATGCGGGTAAAGACAGCGTAGGTCAGCTGGATGTGTCTATTCTTCAGGATAAGGTCCTGGGTCCGGTTCTGGGGATCAGTGACCCGCGTACCGATGAGAGGATCCGCTTTATGGGAGGAAACCACCGGCTGAAGGATCTGGCAGCAGCTGCAGATGAGACAGGAGGAGCTGCCTTTGCCATGTATCCTACATCCATGGAGGAGCTGATGACGATCGCAGACGAGGGTAAGCTTATGCCGCCAAAGAGCACCTGGTTTGAACCGAAGCTCCGCAGTGGTCTTTTTATCCATAAGCTTTCAGACTGATGCCGGATGCTTTATAGATTTTTAATAAAATTGTCAGGAAAATCTTAGGAAATCACTACAGATTGCTCACATTTGTCCGGTAAGATACAAGTATATTCTGAGCAAACGCGAAAGAGGGTTTTTCATGACAAACGAACAGTATTACGATTGTATCCAGCCATATCAGAACGCATGTCAGATCATGCGCGCCAAGCTTGAGGTGCTCAACGGAAGCCTGTATCAGAAGTCTTCCGTATCTCCGATCCACAATATCCAGGAACGGATCAAATCCAAGAAGAGCATCGAAAAGAAGCTGGAGAAGCTGGGACATTCGGACAGTGTGCAGAACGCCAAGGATCATCTCCGGGATATCGCTGGGATCCGTGTGATCTGCTACTTTATTGATGATATATACAATCTTGTAAATGCGCTGAAGCGGCAGAGTGAACTGATCTTTATCAGGGAAAAGGATTACATACAGAATCCCAAGCCTAACGGATACCGCAGCTTTCACGTGATCATTGCAGTTCCGGTGTATTATCTGGATACCATGGAGTATTTTCCGGTGGAGATCCAGCTGAGGACGATGACCATGGATCTCTGGGCAAGCATGGAGCACCGTGTCTGTTACAAGAAGCTTCCGGAACACAGGGATGAGCTGGCGGAGGCCTTCTGTCAGTATGCAGATATCCTTGGAAAGATCGAGGAACAGTTTGAAGCCTACAATGAAACAGGAATGCTGGAGGAGATCACACCTGCCCAGATTACTGAGAATCCGACGGAGGGATAGGAATGGAGATCGAAGAGGAATTTATATCCGGTTTCTGCCGTACCATGAACGGGGGCGAAACCGTCTGCTGTGAGTATACACGGCAGGAGGACAGCAGCAGGAAGCTGACCTTTATGGACTGCGCGCATGAAAGATGTGTAAACACAGGCGCCTGTGAGATCTTCAAACAGGCCCATGAGCTGGAGCAGAAATAAAAGATCAAAGAAAAGAAAACAGCGAAAAAGCAATAATGATAAAACAGCAATTATAAAAAATCACAGAATACAGGAGGAGTGAGTATGAAGCACACAGTAGATGCAATGGGGAAACAGTGTCCGATCCCGGTTGTAATGACCAAGAAGATCCTTGACAAGGCAGAGCAGGGAGACGAGATCTTGATCCTGGTAGACAACGAAACAGCAGTAAACAATTTGAGCAGACTTGCCGGAAGTACCGGATGCAGTTTCGTATCCAGAAAAACAGAAGGTGGTTACGAGATCAATATGACAGTAAAATCTGATCCTGCTGCAAGAAGCCAGGCAGAGCCTGAGATCGTCTGCACACCGGCTGTTCCGCAGGGAGATTATACCGTTGCCATCACTTCCGATAAGATGGGAGATGGAGATCCGGAGCTTGGCGGGATCCTGATCAAGGGATTTGTGTATGCGCTGACACAGCTGGAGACACCGCCGTCAGTTATGCTGTTTTATAATGGCGGAGCCAGACTTACTGCACAGGATTCACCATGTATCGAAGACCTTAAGACCTTACAGGAGCAGGGAACCGAGATTCTGACCTGCGGAACCTGCGTGAACTTCTACGGACTGAAGGAACCGGCAGTGGGAACCGTAACAAATATGTATACCATAGCGGAAAAGCTCACAAAAGCAGGAAAAGTGATCCGCCCGTAAACAGAGAAACATATAGAAACAACAAAAGTATATAGAAACAATAGAAACTTACAGAAACAGACAGAAACAAATAGAAATACACAGAAATGCCGCAGAGCCATTTTGAAGCCTGCGGCATTTTTGATATCTGGTTGATATTCGCTTGATATCCGGTTATGAGCAAGCAACGAAGAGGATCGGATCGCAAATATCCGCCTGACTTAGTTCCGAACTTACAATTCCACATCAAGCTGCTGCTCCTCAATATGATGGCGTTTTGCATAGCCGGTGAGCATCAGCGTCAGTGCACCGTCGCCGGTCACGTTGCATGCAGTTCCGAAGCTGTCCTGCAGTGCAAAGATGGTAAGCATCAATGCAGTGCCGGAGCTGTCGAATTTCAGTATTCCGGTGATGATGCCAAGGGATGCCATGACGGTTCCGCCGGGAACACCGGGAGCTCCGATGGCAAAGATACCCAGAAGAAGGCAGAACAGAACCATGGTACCCGGCGTGGGAACGGAACCGTACAGGATCTTCGAAATCGCCATACAGAAGAAAACCTCTGTCAGAACGGAGCCACAGAGATGGATGTTTGCAAAAAGAGGAATCCCGAAGCTGACCAGATCCTTACGGAGTGGTTTTGCCTTGGAGGCGCACTGCAGTGCAACGGCCAGTGTGGCTGCAGAGGACATGGTCCCTACGGCAGTTAGATAGGCAGGACCATAATGGCGGACAACCTCCAGAGGATTTTCTCCGGAATAGATACCTGCAAGGATGTAAAGAAGAGCCATCCAGATAAAATGCCCGGCAAGCACCAGTACGATGATCTTCAGAAAAACAGGCAGCTGTCTGGTGATGGTTCCCTCGTAGGCAAGGCCACAGAAGGTAGTGCCGATAAATAACGGAAGAATGGGGATGATGATTCGAGCCACCAGAGAAAGAACGATTTTCTGAAATTCATCCAGGAGCCCAGTGATCAGCTTCGCCTTTGTCCAGGTAGCGGCAAGTCCCAGCATCATTGCAAAAACAAGAGCACTCATAACGGACATGATCTGCGGGATCTCCAGCTCAAAGATCACCTCCGGCAGCCGCTTCAGTCCTGCAGCATAGGAATGGATGGACAGATGTGGAATGATGAGAAAGCCAGAGGCTGTGGAAAAAAGCGCTGCGCCAACAGAGGAGCCGTAAGCGAGGACAACCGCAACACCCAGCATCAGCGAAGCATTTTTGCCAAGCCTGGTAATGGACGGAGCGATAAATCCCAGCACGATCAGCGGCACGCAGAAGGTAATGATCTGGCCCAGAATGTACTTGATAGTAACTGTGATATTAAGAACTGCCATGGAGATTCCGTTGGTGCTGTACCGGTTCAGGATAAGACCGGCTATGATCCCCAGGATCACAGCGACCAGCAGCTTAAATGGCAGACTGTTGAAAAAAGATGTTTTTTTCATTGGAAAACCTCCTCGGATAGTATAAAATAAAGCCAGAGTTTATTATAAAGGTATTTGATAAAAATCACAAGGAGGATGAAATGATTTATCTGGATAACGCGGCTACAAGCTTTCATAAGCCGGACTGTGTGCCGTGTGCTGTGGTGGAAGCCATGCAGCATGCAGGAAACAGCGGAAGGGGCAGCAGCGGCGAAGCAATGGCAGCCTCAAGGCTTATTTTTAATACAAGATGCCAGATCGCAGAGATGTTTGACGTATGGGGACCGGAATGTGTGGCCTTTACATCCAATGACACGGAAGCGCTCAATATCGCCCTGCAGGGAACACTTCATCCAGAGGAGGGAACTATCCATGCGATTTGTACAGAGATGGATCACAACAGTGTGCTCCGTCCGCTGTACCGCCTGGAAAAAAAGGGCATGAAGCTTACGATCCTGCCGGCAGACCGCAAGGGACGGATCTCCCTTATGGAGCTTGAAGCAGCCATCCGTCCGGAGACGAAGGTGATCGTCTGTACCCATGCTTCCAATCTGACAGGAAATCTCAATGATATCCATGCCATCGGTGAGATCGCACAGAAGCACCAGAAGCTTTTTATTGTGGATGCTGCCCAGACAGCAGGAGTATTTCCGATTTCCATGAAAAAAGATCATATAGATATTCTTTGCTTTTCCGGACATAAGGGCCTTATGGGACCCCAGGGCACAGGCGCCATCTGTGTCCGGCCGGGGGTATCTGTGGAGCCTCTGAAGGTAGGCGGAAGCGGCGTCCTCACCTTTCAGAGAGAGCATCCGCAGGATATGCCGGAGACACTGGAGGCAGGCACCCTGAACAGTCACGGGATCGCAGGTCTTGGCGCAGCCATCAGCTGGATTACCGAAATTGGAACAGAACAGATCCGAAAAAGAGAGCAGCAGCTGATGTGGCGTTTTTATGACCAGGTAAAGGAAATTCCGGGAGTCACCCTGTACGGGGATTTTTCCAGGGAAGAACGCTCCCCTGTGGTGACTCTGAATATTGCAGGGATGGACTCGGCAGAGGTGGCCATGGTCCTTGATGAAGAGTACGGGATCAGTGTAAGAGCCGGCGGCCACTGTGCACCGCTGATGCACAAAGCACTGGGAACCGAAAAAACAGGAGCCGTCCGCTTCAGCTTTTCTTATTTTAATACGGAAGAAGAGGTGGACACTGCTGTCGGGGCGGTAAAGGAGCTTGCCGCGGAATAAACAGCGAAAGACGGACAGAAAGGACACAGAGAATGTATCAGACAATATATGATGTGGTAGAAAAAAGAGGGCGTGTAAAAACAGGAATCCTTCTGAACGGAAAGGATGCCGGGCTGAAATATCTTTTGGAAGAAAACAGCTTTTTTTATCCGGAGGGAGCAGAAAGAAATAAAGAAGCAGAAGAATTCCTGAAGGCTTCCGTGGAAGCAGCTGTGGAAACCGGCGTTGTGAAAAACGGAGACCGGGAGATATTTGTGGAAACCTACGAGAAGAATCCCAGGCTGATCATACTGGGTGGCGGCCATGTTTCTCTTCCGGTAGCAGAGATCGGCAGGATGCTGGGCTTTCATGTAACAGTCATGGATGACCGGGAGGAATTTGTGACGGAGGAAAGATTTCCCATGGTAGATGAGAGAATCTTTGGAGATTTTGATACCCTGTCCGACAGGATCCCTCCCTATGAAAATGCCTACTATGTAGTGGTGACACGAGGCCATCTGGGAGATTCCGCCTGTGCAAGAGCGATCCTTAAGAGACCCTTTGCATATTTCGGAATGATCGGAAGCAGGACAAAGGTGCGGATCACCAGGGAAAAGCTCCTGAAAGAGGGCTTTATGGAGGAACAGCTGGATCAGATCCATGCCCCCATCGGACTTCCCATCGGAGGACAGATGCCGGCTGAGATCGCCGTGAGCATCATGGCAGAGATCGTGCAGGAAAAGAACCGGCATTTCCGCACCTACTGTGATGAGGAGGTGGAGGCAGCAGTACGCCGCAGGACACCGGGAACCATGGTCACGATCATCGAGAAGAAGGGCTCCTCACCAAGAGGAACTGGGAGCAAGATGTTCGTATTCCGGGACGGAAGCACGGCAGGAAGCATCGGCGGCGGAAAAGTGGAGTTTGAAGCCGGAAAACACGCAGTAAATATCCGAAATACGGAAACAAAGGTTTACGAGCTGGGACAGGGGGCAGGAGATCTGGGAATGATCTGCGGCGGAACTGTCCGGGTGCTTTTTGAGCCGGTAAATATGTGAAAGAACCGGCCAGGACTTGCATAATATTGCAGAATCGTGTATATTGGACGCAGAGAATTTTTTACCGGCGTATAAGGAGGAATCAGATAACATGAAGAAAAAATGTATTATGGCTTTGATAATAGGCGCGGCTTTCCTTGCACAGGGCTGTGGATATGAGGAAGGAACCGATGCAGTGGTAACAGTAGTAGATTCCACACCGACGCCGGAGCCCACAGAGAAGCCGAAGGCAACTGCAACACCTACACCGAAGGCAGCAGCAGATTCCACAGCAGACGGAGCAGCAGCGGCAGCGGATTCCACGGCAGACGGAGCAGCAGCGGCAACAGATCCCGCAGCACAGACAGCAGCTACGGAGCAGACCCCAAGCGGCATCAACGTACAGGCTCAGGATGCCACCTACTATGCAGTGGAGGGTGTGAATTTACGTTCTGACGCCAATGCAGAGGCAGAGTTTGTGGCAGGTGTCCTTTCCGGAGAATCCCTGAAGTGTACCGGTGTCTGTGACAATGGATGGATCCGTGTGGATTATAATGGCCAGACCTGCTACGCATCCGGCGACTACGTCAGCACAACCCCGCCGGTAGGAGCAGTGGCAGCAGATACTACTGCAGAAGATAATACCGCAGAAGCAGCACAGTAGCGCACAGACTACAGGCTTTTGATCAGATCAGGGAAATCCTGATCCTGCTTCAATTGCAGATATCTCCTTGATATAACAAAAAACAGGCAGCTATATCCGATGAAATACATCGATACAGGCAGCCTGTTTTTTTGTTTCGGCATATACTCCAGTCCGTTCAGAACACAAGGATCATGCCAGCGGATCGTACCCGCAGATCATTCCGGATAAACAAGACGGTCCGGCTTGATATCGTAGAGAACTTCGTTCAGGAATTTCTTTGCCAGATATTTTGCCATGCCAAGGTTCATATCCAGATAATTTCCGCAGTCCTTGGGAGAGGCTCCCGGGATCTCACCCTCAAAATCACGGATGAATTCAAACATCTCGATCATTAGCGGAACGATATCTCTGGATTCATAATCCCCGTTAAGAAGAAGATAATTTCCGGTACGGCAGCCCATAGGACCCCAGTAAATGACCTTCGGGCCAAACTCCTTATGGTTCCGCAGGAAGGTAGCCGCCAGATGCTCCATGGCATGAAGCTCGGCTGTGTTCATAACAGGCTCCTCATTGGGAGAAGTCATACGGATATCGAAGGTGGTGATCACCTGATCTCCGACCGGATCCTTACGTGAAACGTATACGCCAGGCTGAAGCTTGATATGGTCAATGGTAAAACTTGTGATCTTTTCCATGTTGATTCCTCGCTTTCTACTTATATGTACGGAGCCCATGATAAGCTCCATACATGATTTTAGCAGAGAACCGGAAGAGATACAAGGCAAAAACAAAGGGAATCCTGCACGTTACTGAAAACGGAGTGAATAGTAACTCCTGCACCTGGTTCCGTGTAAAGTTGACTTTATGAAAAGATGATGTTAAACTGAGAAAAGCTTACAGGGGGAGAGTGAAAAGCTCACCTGAAAATGCCGGAACAGGCGTTTTCGGGATCTGATAAGGAGGACTTATAAATATGAAACGTAAGGTTTTAGCCGTATTATTTGCGACAGCTCTTACCGCAGGAATGCTTTCCGGATGCGGAAGCACAGACAGCACTTCTGACAAAGCAGACAAGAAGGAAGAATCTCTGGAGGAAGAAACCTCAGAAGGACAGACAGGCGTAGATGAAGAGACAGCAGCCAATGCAGTATCCGAGGAGGAGGCTGAGGCGGCAGGCTTTTCAGATCATGAAGAAAGCGCCGATGATCAGGAGGCTTCCGGTAATGCAGGGGACACTTCACATGAAACCGAAGCTTCTGCAGACAGTACAGAGGATACAGACAGCGCAGACGGAGAATTTTCCGATGGTTCCGAGGATGCACAAATGGCAGGAACAACTGTGATCGATACCAGCCAGCAGCTGACAGGAACCCATCATGCTGCCATCACCGTAAAGGACTATGGCGAGATCGATGTAGAGCTGGATGCAGACACTGCACCCATCACAGTTACAAATTTTGTAAAGCTGGTACAGGACAATTTTTATGACGGTCTGACCTTCCACCGGATCATTGACGGATTTATGATCCAGGGCGGAGATCCAAACGGAGACGGAACCGGCGGAGCAGAGGACACCATCAAGGGCGAATTTTCCAGCAATGGAGTGAAGAACGATATTTCTCATGTAAGAGGAACCATTTCCATGGCACGCAGCACAGATCCGGACAGCGCAAGCTCTCAGTTCTTTATCGTACAGTCCGATTCCACACATCTGGATGGCGACTATGCTGCATTCGGACACGTGACCTCCGGAATGGACATTGTAGACCAGATCTGCAAGGACGCCAAGCCGACAGACGGCAACGGAACCATTGCAAAGGACCAGCAGCCGGTGATCGAGAGTATCCGTATGGTTGACTGACAGGAGGGAGAAGGATGCTGAAAGGGAAAACAGTGCTTCTTGGCATCACAGGAAGTATTGCTGCGTACAAGATCGCATATCTGGCAAGTGCATTACATAAGCTTCATGCAGATGTTCATGTACTGATGACAGAGAATGCAACGAACTTTATCAATCCGATCACATTTGAAACACTGACCGGGAATAAATGCCTGGTGGATACCTTTGACCGGAATTTTCAGTTCCAGGTAGAGCACGTATCCATTGCCAAGAAGGCAGATGTTGTGATGATCGCACCAGCCAGTGCAAACGTGATCGGAAAGCTGGCCAATGGCCTTGCGGATGATATGCTCACCACTACGGTAATGGCCTGCAGATGTCAGAAAATTCTTTCACCGGCCATGAATACTGCCATGTATGAGAATCCCGTGGTACAGGACAATATCCGGAAGCTGAAAAACTACGGATATGAGGTGATCACACCGGCCAGCGGCTACTTGGCATGCGGAGACACCGGAGCCGGAAAAATGCCGGAACCGGAAACCCTTCTGGAATATATCCTGAAGGAAGCCGCCTTCCAGAAAGACCTTGCCGGCAAAAAGCTCCTGGTAACGGCCGGACCTACCCAGGAGGCCATCGACCCGGTCCGCTGTCTCACCAACCATTCATCCGGAAAGATGGGATACGCCATTGCAAAAATGGCCATGCTCAGAGGAGCGGAGGTTACGCTGGTAAGCGGACCTACTGCTATTGAGCCGCCCCTTTTTGTGAAGGTCGTACCTGTGACATCTGCCAGAGATATGTTTGAAGCAGTCACCGGCTTAAGCGATGAACAGGACATCATCATTAAGGCTGCCGCAGTGGCAGACTACCGTCCGAAGCAGGTCAGCGAAGACAAAGTCAAGAAAAAAGACGATCAGGCTTTCATAGAGCTGGAGAGGACAGACGACATTCTGAAATATCTGGGCCAGCACAAAAAGCAGGGCCAGTTCCTCTGCGGATTTTCCATGGAGACCAGAGACATGATCCGCAATTCCAGAGCCAAGCTTGAGAAGAAAAATCTGGATATGGTGGCAGCCAACAACCTGAAGGTAGAGGGCGCCGGATTCCAGGGAGATACCAATGTCCTGACTCTGATCACGCAGGATGAAGAAGTGTCACTCCCGCTTATGAGCAAGGAGGATGCAGCGTTAAAGATCCTGGATAAGATCCTTCTGCTTACCACAAAGGCAGAAGCATAGCTACAGAGCCGGTTGAAGAGCCGGTTTTAACAACGAAAAGCGGAACAAAAAGATCACCGCTTTCCATCACCGTATTGTATCCGCAGAAAACGCCGGGAAATGCTGTATTTCCGGAAACATTCACAGAGCGGAACGGTAACAAGGAGGAGAAGAAATGAAAAACAACAGATTTACAACAGCGCAGCTTACATTACTGGGCCTGATGGCAGCAATCCTTCTGCTGATGGCCTACACACCACTGGGATATCTGAATATCGGGCCACTGGCCATTTCCTTTAACGTGATCCCGGTAGCCATCAGTGCAGTCGTCCTTGGACCCGTAGGAGGAGCCGTGGCAGGTGCGATCTTCGGCCTGACCAGCTTTCTCCAGTGCATCGGAGTAGGCGGCTCCAGTGCAATGGGAGTTGTGCTTTTCGGTATCAATCCGGTATTTGCCTTTATCCAGCGCTTCATCCCACGTCTTCTGGACGGTATCTGCCTCGGATATATTTTTAAAGGCATGCGAAAGGTCAGCAATACCTATGTGGCATGTGCAGTAACCGGATTCTTTTCCGCATTCCTGAATACCCTGTTCTTCATGTCAGCACTTGTAGGACTGTTTGGAAATACCGATTATGTAAAAAATCTGATGGGTGGTCATAACATCATCATCGGCTGCTGTCTCATGGTAGGAATCAACGCAGTATGCGAAATGATTTCCTCCACAGTGATCACAGGAGCAGTGGGAGCTGCACTTTCCAAGGCACATCTGATCCCATCCGCACAGATCAGCCGTGAGAAGACAAAAGCATAAAGACAGGGAAAATAAAATTATGATTTTAGCAATTGATATTGGAAATACCAACATAGTCGTGGGCTGCATCGATGATCAAAAAACATACTTCATCGAGAGACTTGCTACCGTAAGAACAAAAACAGAACTGGAATATGCCGTAGACCTGAAAACCTTACTGGAAATCTACCACATCAAAAAGGCAGACATAGAAGGCTGTATCATTTCATCTGTAGTCCCGCAGATCACCAACATTGCCAGACTGGCAGCAGAAAAGATCCTCAAAAAAGAAGTCATGGTCCTGGGACCAGGAGTAAAAACAGGTCTGAACATCATGATGGACAACCCCGGACAGCTGGGCGCGGATCTTGTGGCAGACGCTGTGGCAGGATTAAATGAATATCCGGTTCCGTTTATTGTGATCGATATGGGAACCGCCACTACAGTCTCGGTTGTCAACAGTAAAAAGCAATACATTGGCGGAATGATCCTTCCTGGCATCGGAATATCCCTGGATGCACTGACAGCCAGAGCATCCCAGCTCAGCGGGATCAGCATCGATGCCCCGAAGCATGTGATCGGGCGCAATACCATCGAATGCATGAAAAGCGGCGTGCTCTACAGCAACGCAGCAGCCATCGACGGGATCATAGACCGGGTGGAAGAAGAGCTTGGTGAGAAAACAACTGTGATCGCAACAGGTGGTCTTGCAAAAAAGATCATTTCTCACTGTAAGAAAGAAATCATTCTGGATGAGGACCTTCTGCTCAAAGGACTCCTTGTGATCTACAAAAAGAATAAATAAAAACAATAAAAAAATCAGCTGCCGGTGCAGGAAACACCTACCGGACAGCTGATTTTTTTACTGCGCAAATGCTCTGCGGAAATCCTCAGGCACAGGTGCCAGGAAACACATAGGCTCCCCGGTAATGGGATGAGCAAATTCCAGCTGGAGGGAATGCAGGGCCTGGCGTCCGATCCGGTCAAAAACCGGATGATACAGAAAATCCCCCGGTAGCGGACAGCCGATATACTTCATATGCACCCGGATCTGATGAGTCCGCCCCGTATCCAGATGCAGCTCCACAAGAGCATATCCGTTGCTGACTGCAAGACGCTCAAAATGAGTCACGGCAGTCTCTCCACGCTCAAAATTAACCTCCCTTGTGATCACAGAAGCATCCATTCTCGCAACAGGAGCGGAGATCGTCCCCCTTTCCGGCGGGATCCCGTCAGTAAGTGCAAGATAGGTACGCCGGATCTGGCGCTGCTTCATCTGGGCAGAGAGAAGAGCCCCGCTCAGAGGGTTCTTGGCAAGCACCAGCACCCCGGTGGTATCCCGATCCAGCCGGTTGATGCAGCGGTAGACAAAAGCCTTCCCCTGCTGCTTATAATACCAGGAAACACCGTTGGCAAGCGTATTCTCGTAGTTCCCGGCAGAGGGATGCACAGGCATATCAGCAGGCTTGTTCAGCACAAGGATATCCTCATCCTCATACAGGATATCCAGAGGTAGCGGTACCGGAATAATGGAAAGCTCCGCTCCGTCCCCGGTCTCTTCCGGAACAAGGATCCGAAGAACATCCCCCTCCCTCAGGACCGTTCTGCCAAAAGCCGGCTGCCCGTTCAGCAGGATCGCCTGCTCCGCCCGCTTCATAGTAGTCAATATATGTTTGGAAAAACCCTTTTTCCGAAGAAATCCAAGAACATTTTCCCCGGACTCCCCGGTTGAGATCGTATAGGTAATAATTCTCTCCATAGAAAAAAATCCTTTTCTGAAATTTGGCAGGCCAAAAGCCAGATCGCGCGGCCTGCGGATATAGTATAGCATTTGGGAATGGAAATGTCGATTAGACATAAAAAAAGAGCTGGTACAAGAGAAAACATTCTTGGACAGCTCGTGGATTATGGGATTTGTGTCGCTTATTATCTTCATTAGCGAAAAAGAGCTTGAAACACTGTTAAATGCTGCTTTTTTCGACACAGTTGACCACGATTTTGACCACTAATAATTGGAAAGAAAAAGGAAAAAAGTTTGAAAAGTATTGATTTTACGCGGATTTACGCAAGAAAAAAGTGACCACTTTTTGTGACCACTAATGTTAGATTTCGATGATTATCAGACTGTTTATTCACTTTTTGATAGAAAACGACTGCATATGATGCTTAAAAAACGACATTATTAGCATGCTTCATGTCTTTGGCACGCCTTGACAAAGGAAAATATCAATGGTATCCTTACATATGGCTGTAAAATATATCTTTTTTGGTCTGTGACTAATGAAGATATTAAGCGATACCTGACAGCAGAAAGAGATGCCATGAAAACAGGATACAGTATCAAAACATGGAAAATGCGGCTCTTTTGTCCGGAAAAACAGATGATCGAAACAACCGAAGCCCTGTATCGGGAAGCTGTAGCCTTTTACTATGAGCTCCTGAAAGAAAGCGAAGAGCTCTGGGCCGAAAATCTGCTGACCATCCAGGGACATCTGGAAAAACTCACTGTTCCCGGAAGAGACGGAAGAGAACCAAAGTACATCCCGCCAGGCGGAAAGCTTCCCGTTTACTTTCGGAGATCTGCCATGAACAAAGCTGCAATGGCAGTAAAGACCGCAGCAAGCGCAGAAAGCTTCCCCGAAAAGATCGATGCCAACATCACCTTTTTCAAGGGAATGTACAAAGACCTGGCAGACACCTCCGTAGTGCTGAAGCTCTGGAACGGAAAGAAATGGATCTGGGTACTCTGCGGACTTACAGGACGCCCCTTCCCCAAGAAAGCAGCGATCCTTTCACCGACACTGGTCCATGAGGAAAAATGGCTCATGTTCCATGTACCTGTCAAGCAGGAAAACTCCGATGCCCGGACAGCAAAGGAACGAATGCAGGAAGGCGCCAGAGTATGTAGCGTCCGTTTTACCAATACGGACAGCTTTGCAGTATGCACAGTTCTGGATGAAGGATCCAGGCAGCTGGCTGTAAAAAACTGCAGAGGTGGAAATGCATACCGACATCATTGCAAATCTTTGCTGGAAAAAGTAGAAGCATCCAGGACATTTACCGATAAAGACAACGTCAGTCAGCCAAACAGGAAATATTACATGCATCTCAAGCACCTGAATGAACATTATGCACATCAGGTCAGCAAGGAGATCATAGATTTCTGCAAAGAAAAACACACCGGGATACTGGTACTGCCGGAGTATGATGAAGATTTTTCCAGGATATCCATGTACAGGAGTGGCAACTATTCGCCCCTTCACTTAAGTATCCGCATTCGGAATTATCTGAAATACAAAGCCTGGGCAGAAGGAATCCTGGTACTAGAGCTACGCGCCGACGGAACAGAAAAGCAATGTTCCATCTGCGGAGCCACCGGAAAAAAACAGGGCAGCGTATTCATTTGCCAGAACGGCCATCAGGTCAACCGCTTCCTGAACGGCGCCCGAAATCTGGGCCGCAAATGCCAGGAAAGCTTCCGGAAAAGCAACAAACCAAGTTAATAAGCGGCAGGAATGCCTCTTATATATAAATGCTGAGCAATCAGCAAGAGAGGAAGCGCCAGTGACGCCTCCTTTCCGGTTGAATACCGCCAGGCGGCCCAACGCAGGCGTCGCCGAAGAACTGTGCTCTTGTGGTGCGGGGTGTATTCGAAGTTATAAGAATGTGAAATTGCTGAAACTTGGCCTGGGGCTGGGTTCAGTATAGAGACGATAAAAAAATGAGGGTGGAACAGAAATATGGATTCTAGAAAAGAAGTATAGCGATGATACAGATTGAATGATAGTTTGTGTAATCTCTATAGTGCTAATAAGTACTGAATAAAACTTATAAAATTTATAGAGATTTCTATATCACTACACACCCAAATATAAAGTATGGTGATTTCTGCAAAGCGTTGAAGCTTGTTACATTTATGAAAGAGACTATGTTGGCACACTTGGATTTTACTGTACATGTTGAAATTTGTGATTAGGAGCTATATAAGATGAAATATATGAAAGACAAGAAAAATCTCAAAATCTGTTTAGTAGGCTCTTCCGGAGGGCACTTAACACACTTGTATATGTTGAAACCTTTCTGGAAAGACAAGAATCGTTTCTGGGTAACATTTGATAAGGAGGATGCAAGAAGTCTTTTGGATGGTGAAAAAATGTATCCTTGTTATTATCCAACAAACAGAAGTATCAAAGCTTTGATAAAAAATACTGTAATTGCCTGGAAGGTATTGCGTAAAGAAAAACCAGATTTAATTATTTCATCTGGTGCTGCTGTAGCTGTGCCATTTTTTTATCTTGGTAAGATTATGGGAGCAAAGTTGATTTATATTGAGGTCTTTGATCGTATTGATAAATCTACGATGACAGGTAAGATGGTTTATCCGATTGTTGATAGATTTATCGTACAGTGGGATGAACAGAAGAAAGTGTACCCAAAAGCAATTAATTTAGGCAGTATTTTTTAGAGAGGGAAAAGATGATATTTGTAACGGTAGGAACGCATGAACAACCATTTAATAGGTTGATAAAAGCGGTGGATGAATTAAAAAGAGATGGAGTTATTACGGAAGATGTTGTTATGCAGACTGGGTTTAGTATATACGAGCCTCAATATTGTAAATGGAGTAAACTTATTCCTTATCAGGATATGATAAAAAATGTAGAAGATGCACGTATTGTAATCACACATGGCGGGCCAGCAAGCTTTATCATGCCTTTACAAATTGGTAAAACGCCTATTGTAGTGCCTCGTCAGCATAGATTTGAAGAACATATAAATGATCATCAGGTTGAGTTTGCTAGAAGTGTTGCTGAAAGAATGGGGACGATTATTCCAGTCGAGGACATCAGCAAGCTTGGAGATATTATAACAAATTATGATGAAATTGTTGCTGGCATGGGACATCAGATGAGTAGTAATAACAAGAAGTTTTGTGATGAACTAGAAAAGATTGTAGATGGGATAATAAAATGAAGGTAATTCAACAGTTAAAAACAAAATTGAATACTGGATGTTCAATTGATTCTGCTGGCATTATCAAAAAAATAGAAGAATATGATGTTGTGTCGTTTGATATATTTGATACATTACTAAAAAGAAATGTAAAAAAACCTACAGATGTTTTTAAATACATGGAAAAAAAATATAATAGAGAAGGTTTTTTTAACGAAAGAATTGAAGCTGAAAAAAGGGCCAGAGCAAATAACAAGATTGAAGTAACTCTTAAAGATATATATGAGGAGATGCCATTTGATTTTTCAAAAGAAGAATTAGAAACAGAGTCAGAATTATTAATTCAAAATGATTGGATTATATCAGTGTATAAAAAAGCAGTACAATCTAAGATTGTGATAATTACTTCTGATATGTATTTGCCAGAAGAGTTTATTATTCAAATACTTAAAAGAGAAAAGATTGAAGGCTATAAAAAATTATATTTGTCTTCTGCTGTTGGCAAAACAAAGAGTTCAGGAGAACTTTTTGATTTAATTTTGGAAGAAATTGGATATGATAAGAAAATAATACATATTGGTGATTCTTTTAAAGCTGACTATGAAGTTCCTAAAAGAAGGGGGATTTCTGCTATTCATATTCCGACTAATGTTACGAAAGAATCTTTTCAATTAAAAAAAGATGATATAGAGTGTAATATTTTAAATACATTTTTAAATAATACTTTGCCGATTTATCAGAATAAGTATTATAGGTTTGGATATGAGAGATTTGGAATGTTTTTATGGGGATATTCAAGATGGCTGCATGAGTCAATTAAAAATGCAGGCATAGATAATGTTTACTTTTTTTCCAGAGATGGTTTAATCATGAAAAAAGCATTTGATGCTATTTATAGTGATGTTCAGACCCACTATTTGGAAGTTTCTAGAAGAGCATTACGAGTTCCAATTTTGTGGATGAATTATGAATTAGAGCATGTGATAGATATGATTTCACCTTCTAAGTTAGTGTCTCTTGCGACTATCTTTGATGGTGTAGGATTGGATATAAACGACTATGTGGATTTAATAAAAAAATATGGATTTGATTTAAATTCAACTTTTGATAGAAAAGACTTACTTAATAACAGAAATTTAAATAATTTGTATTCAGAATTGAGTTTTGATATTGAAAATGTTTCTAAACAGGAGTATCGGTTATTAGTAAAATATATTAATCAAAATAAATTGGTTGGAGATTTTGCGATAGTAGATATTGGCTGGTCGGGTGGTATGCAACGATATTTAGTAGAAACATTGAGTAAATTAGGCATTAAATCACATATTAAAGGGTATTATATTGGAGTTGCCGATTATTATAAGCGTAATATCGCGGTTATACCTTCCTTAGATTTAAATGGATATCTTTTTGATTTCTTACATGATGAGAATGCAAAAGATAAAAGAAGCGCATTTGTTGGTTTATTTGAAACCTTGTTCTTGGAACAGGATGGATCAGTAAAAAATTATAAAGAAAAAAATGGTTGTGTTGTATCTAATCGTTTGCCATATGAATATTTAGAAGATGGAAAACCTACATTTGAATATCAATGTGTAATGGATATTCAAAATGGTGCATTAGATTTTATACAAAAATTTGGCAACTTGGATATTGATCTTACTCCAGATATATTATTTCAAGGCTTGTCTGAAACGGGGTTAACACCAAAACGTCGTGATATAAATATGTTTGCTGATTTTAGATTCTTTGATGAGGGAGAAACTCAATACTTAGCAAAGCCTAGAAATATATTCTATTATATGATTCATTTGAAAACTTTAAAAACTGATTTCTTATCAAGTAGATGGAAAATTGGTTTTATGAAGAGGTTATTTAAAGCTGATTTGCCATATGAAAAAATATACAACAAAATGTTGAAATATAAGTAAGGTGGAGATTATGAATACAAAAAAACGTATATTACAGGCAAATTTAAATAATCAAGGTGGTGCTTTTTCCGTTGCTTATGAAGCACAGAAAGAATTGCAGGATGAATACATATTTGATTATTTTTTTCCAGATGATTTTGTGGAAAATGATGTGTATGACCATTTATTATCAATGGAAAGTAGATGTGTAGGTAAGCTGAATTGCAAAAATAGGTTTTTGAAGCAATACGAAATCTATAAAAGCTTTTATAGATACTTGTGTGAGAATAACTACGATACAGTTCATATTCATTCAGATACAGCATGGAAAATAAGTGTTTACTATTTAGCAGCAAAGAGAGCAGACATTCCGCGTATAGTTGTTCACTCTCATTCCAGTGGAATCAATGGACATTATAAAACAATCAATTATTTATTACATTTGATTGCTAAACCAATTATAAAATCTGCCAAATATAAATGTGCTTGTTCTAAAATTGCGGCTCAATGGATGTTTGATACTACTGATAATGTTTCCATCATACGTAATGGAGTGGATATCAATAAATTTAAATTTAATCTTGCGGCGAGAGAAAGTATTAGAAAAAAACTGAAGATAGATGGGAAAATAGTGATTGGCAGTGTTAGTGATTTTTCCCCTCAAAAAAACCCAGAATTTATACTCGATCTAGTTAAATCATTTCAAAATGATAATCAATATGTTTTTCTGTTTGTAGGTAATAGAGAAAGCGGATGTGATTTAAAAAAGCTTGTCGATAATGATATATGTGTTAACAATGTAATATTTGCTGGTGCTGTAACAAATGTTCCAGATTATTTGAGCGCAATGGATATTTTTATTTTGCCTTCAAAATTTGAAGGCCTACCTATGTGTGCATTAGAAGCACAGGTAAACGGTTTATATACCATTGTATCTGATAAGGTCACGGATGAAACAAAATGCTCAAAATATTTTAATAGATTATGTTTGGACATTTCAACTTGGAAAAAAGAAATACAAAATATTGATATTGCTAGTAATAGAACTGACATGAATTCTTTTCTGGATTTAGAAAAAGCAAGTTCTACTAATATGGCAGATGAATTTAAAAAGGTATATACGGTGTAAAGTAAATATGTGGTTAAAAGAATTATATAAAAAGTTAAAATATGGGGTTAGGTACAGTTCAGAAACTTATATCAGCTATCTTAGAAAAATAGGAATTAACATTGGATGTCGAACTACAATTTTTGATCCTCGAACTACAATTATTGACGAGACACGTCCTTGGATGATTAGTATTGGAGATGATGTGCAAATTACATCAGGAGTAACTATTTTGTCTCATGGTTTTGATTGGTCAGTGCTTAAAGGTACATATGGTGAAGTTTTAGGTTCATCGGGGGGGGGGTGGAAATTGGTAACAATGTTTTTATTGGAATGCATACCACAATTTTAAAAGGGGTACACATAGGCAACAATGTAATTGTCGGTGCCAACTCTTTAGTAAATAAAAATATTCCGGATAACTGTGTGGTGGCTGGAAATCCTTGCCGAGTTGTTATGAGCTTAGATAAATATTATGAAAAGAGAAAATCTAGTCAGATGAAAGAAGCAACCGAACTTGTGAGATTGTATAGAAAAAGAATAGGTAAAGAACCCGATGAAGTTGCATTACACGAATTCTTCTGGTTATTTTCTGATGAACCAGATACTCTTCCGGATGTTTGGCAAAAAATGAATCAGATTACCGGAAATGAAGAGTTTACGATTGAAGTGATGAGAAAACATAAAAAACAGTATAAGAATTTAGATGATTTTTTAAATAGTATAGAATAAATTTGGAAGGAGGACCATTGATGGATGAATTAATCAGTATTATTATTCCTGTTTATAATGTTGAAAAATATATACATAGGTGTGTTGATTCAGTTATTAATCAGTCTTATAAAAATCTTGAAATAATATTAGTTGATGATGGATCTCCTGATAGTTGTGGCTCAATTTGTGATGACTATGTAAAACTAGACGCTCGTATAAAAGTAGTTCATAAAAAAAATGAAGGACTAGGATTTGCAAGAAACGCAGGCCTTGATTGTGCGTCTGGTAAATATGTAACCTTTATTGATGGCGACGATTATATAGGGCTCGAACATATAGAAACTATGTATAAGAACATTAAGAATTCAGCTACCGATACATGTATGGCAGGTCATACTAAAGTTTATAAAGATAAACATATCGAACACGCTAATGTTTGTGCAGGAAAAGTATTTAGAGATAATGTTAAAGAGAATATCTTACATAGAATGTGTGGTGCAGATGCTCATGGAAATGATTATATTGAGATGTCTGTTTGTATGGTTCTGTTTTCAAATGAGATTATTCAAAAGAACCATCTGAGATTTGTTTCTGAAAGAGAATATGTTAGTGAAGATCTTGTGTTTGATTTTGAATATTACCCACTGTCAAAAGGTGTTTGCATATTAGATTTAACGGATTACTATTATTGCGATAATGAGGGGTCTTTGACTACAAAATATAGAGAGGATCGTTTTGAAAGTCAAATAAAACTTTATAAACTCTTAATAGATAAATCAAAGAGACTTGATATAGAAGGGCTTTGCAAGATTAGACTGCAGAATACAGTTATTGCTATTGCAAGGTACTCAATTAAACTAGAATATAAATTTGCTGGTGAGAACGGAAAGAATGTTGCAAATGAAAATGTACATAAAATATGTGAAAACGCAACATTAAGAGAAGTATTGAGTGAATATGATGATCACGATATTAGAGTGGCATCTAGAATAATAAATTATATGATGAAATTTAAAAAATATACTTTGCTTAGGAATGTGATGTCATTTAAAAATTTATTAAATATCTAATTTTTAAATATTTTCATATGATTAGATCATTGTAAATTCCAATGAAAGCGAATAGTAGCATTAGAAAAGGATAAAAGAAAATGATGCAAAATATTACTATTAAAAAAAGTGAATTATGTGCTATGACTTTATTTATATTGATTATTATGGAAACTGCATTTGAAAATACTCCACTGCAAATATATAATTTGATGGTAAACCGTATTTTTTTACTTGTAGAAATAGTAATATTTATCTTGTTCCTAGCAATGGAAAAATATTCTAAAAAAATTTTCTTGATGCTTATGGGCGCATTATTGTTTTTTGTAGTTAGTTATTTTGTTTTGAATGCAGCTATATTAGTGAAGATGTTTATGGTTTCTATGGTTGTTAAAAGAATAGGAATTCAAAGAGCATTTGAGATAATATTCAAATTCAAGGCAATTATGTTGTGTATAATCATATTTATGGCATTGGTTGGAATTATTCCTAATGAATATGAACAAATTGAAAAAGGAATAGGATCAACTTACGGATATGGATTGGGTTATACACATCCTAATAGACTAGCAAGTGCTCTTTGTTGTATTTTATTATGCTATATCGGATGGAAGAAAGATCAATTACGTTGGAAAAATATTTTCTGGATTGGTATAGTTACTATTTTAGGATATTTCATTACTAAATGTCGAACTCTTCTTTATTGTATGACATTATTTTTAATATTTTATATTTTGTATAAAACAAAGTTTACAAAAAAATTTACAAATAAGATTACTTCAATAATAGGTATTGTATCAGTACCATTGTGCATTGCCACTTCTGTTATGATTCCAACATTATTGCTTTCTTCATCCGGAAAATTGCAACAGATTGTTTATGGTATTAATTTATTATTTAGTCGTAGATTTACACATGTTGAACATATGTTTATGACATATCCTGTTACTCTTTTTGGAGGATTATTTGAAACATCAATGATGGAAGAAATGTTCGGTTATTCTGTTGTTGATAACGGATACATAAGATTTTTATATCAATATGGTATAATTGGGTTAGCTGTTTTTGGAGTGATTTCTGTTATATGCTTTTCTAAGATAATGAAAAAGAAAGAATATATTTGGAAAGTGATTTTTATAATAATCGCAATAGAAGGTTTACTCGAAAATATATATATTGATATTAGTTTGAATCTGATAGTTATTTTTTGGTCTGAATTATTATCAATGAAAAAGAAAGGTAAAATCAAAAATTATGATTCCTAAAAAGATACATTATATATGGCTTGGTAAAAACAAAAAGGATAGAGCTTCTCAGATATGTATAAATAGTTGGAAAGCTAATCTTACAGATTATGAGCTTATTGAATGGAATGAAGATAATTTACCTTTGGATGAAATAGCTGCTAATAATCGTTTCTTTTCATATTGTAGGAAGTATAAATTATGGGCATTTATGTCTGATTATTTGCGATTGTGGATTTTATATCGTGAAGGTGGTATCTATATGGATACTGACGTGCAAGTCATTAAGCAGTTTAATGATTTGCTGTGTAATCCCATGTTTCTTGGTTACGAGATGAACGACTACGTAGGAACAGGAATTATTGGTTCTGAGAAAGGTAATCAATTTGTCAAGGAATTGTTAAATTTTTATTCGGATAAAATTTGGAAAGTTAATTATTACAATAATCCAATGATTTTCAGTAATGTTTTAAAAGAAAAACCTGAATTAAATAAGTATTGTATTATTTTGGATAGAAACTATTTTTCACCCTATGATCCATTTAAAGAGTATAAAACAGATCGAGTAGAAACAGAAGAAACCTATACTATACATTGGTATAATGCAAATTGGGGAATGACGAGAAAAGGGTATGTCTTTTTAAATACCAAGCAGTTTACGGGCATACAAAAAGTTATTGAAATAGTTAGAAAGAATATTGGGTATGAATTGCGATCAAAAGGATTAAAACCATTTTGAAGTGATAGTTTGGTGAAAGATATTTGTAAGTTAGCTTTATTTAAAGTTAATTTCCAGTTTAATACTTGATAATGAAAATTTAGCATGAGCTATATTGAATGAAAATACAGTCCCATAGCTATTGATTAAATCCAGATAGCATTACGGTAAAAGCAGTATTCAATGAAAAAACAATGGATAGTTATTGGATTACAGAACAATATTTATAAGATTTTCTTTTATTTGATTTGCAATATTATTAGAGAACGTATGAATATTTACTGAAACAAACTTTAATTAATACAGGCAAAATTTGTAACCAGTCAAAGAAAATTCGAGAATCAGAGTTTGTATTGACGTCGTATTTAAAAAGAAATATTTTAATAGACTTAAAACTAATGATTCCAAAATGATGAAGATAGAGAAAACCTGGAAAAGATTTCCAGGTTAGGTTATTGAAATTACATATATGACAAGATTTAATGTTGAAAAGGAGATAAGTTCAGTGAATCGTTATAAGTATCTATTAAAAAATGTAGGACTCCTAACACTAAGCAGTTTTGCAACAAAGCTTCTCAGCTTTTTTTTGGTGCCCTTATATACAAATATTCTAACAACTACTGAATATGGAACTTATGATCTTTTCAATACGACTATTGGTATTTTAATTCCGATTCTTACATTAAATGTCCAAGAAGCTGTTATGAGATTTTCTATTGATAGCAAATATAATAGAAAATCTATAGTCACTGTTTCGGCGAAATATTTAATTTTTTCAAATACAGTGGTAGCCGTGGGATTGTTACTCAATAATCTGTTTGGAGTCAGTTTTATTGTAAAACAATATGCTTTGTATTTCTTATTAATGTTCATAGCACAATCGTTTTCTGGAATGATAACAATGTATATACGGGGAATAGATAGAATTAGTGATCTTTCTGTATCAAGTGTTATTGCTTCTATAATTACGATATGTTTAAATATTTGTTTTTTAGCAGTTTTGCATTGGGGGCTGCCTGGATATTTTCTTGCAAATATAATTGGGCCTTTATTTCAATCTATCTATTTGATTATTAGAGCAAATGTTATTAGAGACATCAATTTTAAAAATCGATATAAAAATGAAACTAAAGAAATGGTAGACTATAGTCGACCTTTGATTGCAAATAGCATTGCCTGGTGGATAAATAATACCTCTGATAGATATGTTGTTGTGTTTTTTTGCGGACTTGCCGAAAATGGTATATATTCTGTAGCATCTAAAATTCCATCTATCATCAATATCTTTCAAACAATTTTTAATCAAGCATGGACTCTATCTGCTGTAAAAGATTTTGATCCAGAGGATAAAAATGGATTTTTTACTAATACATATAAAGTATATAATTGTATGATGGTTATCGCTTGCTCAGCAATTATAGTATTTGATAAATTCCTTGCAGGGCTTTTATACGCAAAAGATTTTTTCATTGCGTGGAAATATGTACCATGGCTAACCATTGCAATTTTGTTTGGTGCAATGTCAGGATATATTGGTGGCCTTTTTGCAGCGGTAAAAGATTCAAAAATTTTTGCAAAATCGACGGTTTATGGTGCAGTCACGAATATTGTCTTGAATCTGATATTTACTCCAGTAATTGGTGCATTAGGAGCTGCAATTGCGACAACGGTTTCCTATTTAGAAGTATGGTTGTTTAGGTATTGGCATTCAAAGAAATATATACACATTAAGATCAATTTGGCCAGAGATATCTTTAGCTATGTTTTACTGATTATTCAATCAATTGTTCTGTTATTTGATTTTTCAAATATATTGTTGTATTCAATAGAATTGATATTATTTCTTAGTATTTTATTACTTTATTTAAAAGATATTATTATGCTATTAAATAAAGGAAAGAATACTACATTACGGAAAGGTGGAACTAATTAAGAAATATGAAAATAGGGATTATCACGTGGTTTACGGGGCCGAATTATGGAACAAATCTTCAAGCTATTGCTCTTCAATATTATTTGAGAAAAGAAGGCCACGAAGTTAAAATAATCAATTACGAAGTTCCGCCTTTACAATCACAAAAAGAGAAAAAAAGTATATTGAAGAAAATAGCATATCAACCACAAAAATATGCAATCAAATATGCTTTGCACAAATATGCTAAGGATATAGTATCTCGAAATGAAAAGATGACAAATGCAATACAAAATCATTGTATTTTGACATCAAGAATCACAAATGTCAGACAGCTGATAGATACGTGTAATACTTTCGATTTATTAATCTGTGGTAGTGACCAAATATGGAACCCTAATTGGTATGATAGATTTTATTTTGCTGATTATGATGATATTAAAACAAGACGAATATCATATGCACCTAGTATGGGAGTAAATGCTATTCCGAAAGATGTTATCCCAGAAATAAAGAGAAGTGTCAGTAAATTTGACACGATTTCAGTGCGAGAAGAAAAAGCAGCGGAATTACTGGAACCATTTATGAAGAGTAAGCCAACTGTTGCGGTTGATCCCACTTTATTGCTATCAGAGAAAGAGTGGAATGATCAATTCAATAAAAGAAAACCAGAAATTGATAAATATGTATTAGCTTTTTTCTTAAATGATGAAATGACACATTTAAAAGCAACTAGAAAATTTGCTAAAAAACATTCATATAAATTGATTGTTGTTCCTTATAAAGGTATGACATATTTACAGAATGCAGATATTCGAGCAGATGCTGGTTTGGAAGATTTACTAAACTTGATTAGGAATGCGGAATATGTCATTACAGATTCTTTTCACATTACTGTATTTTCAATCATTTATAAAAAACAGTTTTTTACATTTCAACGATTTAAAGAAGATGCATTTACATCACAAAATATAAGAGTTATAAATTTGTTAACAATGACAAATTTAATTGCAAGAATGCTTCCATATCAATCGACATTTATCAAGGAACTTGATGAAATAAGTTATGAGAATCACTGCACTGAACTTAAAAATGAAATTCAAAATAGTAAAGAGTTCTTAAAAATGGCAGTAAAAAATCGCAATGAAACTGATAATTAAAGTTGGTTTGTTGAAGTCGTTTGCGATGGTTAGAATTATTAGAGGGAGGAAAAGTAATTTCACTTCAGAGTTACTATGAAAGAGTACAATGGAAAAAGTGTCAGCAATTGTAGCAATATACAAATCAGAAAAATTTTTACCAAAATTGTTAGATTCGATAATAGAACAAACATGGGAGAATCTAGAAATTTTGCTTATAGACGATGGATCTCCTGATAACAGTGGAATTATTTGTGATGAATATGCTTTACGAGATAAGCGCATCAGGGTTATTCATAAAAAAAATGGAGGAGCATGTGAAGCTAGAAATGTAGGCCTTAATGAGGCTACTGGAGATTATATTCTTGTGATTGACGGCGATGATTGGCTAGAAAGAGATTATGTTGAATATCTTATGAATTTAATACATAAAACAGGCTCTGAGATGGCAATGACAGATCATATATTTACTACACGAGACAGAAAACAAATTGAAAGTGATAAAATTGAAACATGGACACCGGAAGAAGCTTTCTGTAATATTATTTATCCTAAAATTCCGATAGGACCATGGAACAAGATATATAAAACTTCCTTATTAAAAGAAAATCATATAGATTTTAATCGACCTTGGTCAGGTGAAGGATTGTATTTTTCTGCAATGGCTGCCCAGTATTCAAATTGTGTGGGTGTCGGTCATAGGAAAATATATAATTATAGATTGAATAACGCAAATAGCGGACTGACTCATTATAATATTGTAATGGGAACAAACGCTCTGGAGAACATCAAATATATTAAAGATCACAGAAATATTGATTCAAAGCGTACTAAATATGCATGTGATTGGCATATATGGAAAAATTATGGATATACTTTATTTTTAATAATTGCAACAAAGTCTGTTTCAGAAAACAATACTCTTTATAAAGAATGTATTCATAATATACGTGCAAGGTTAGTAGATGTTTTGCTTCATTCAGAATTGGGGATTAAAGCAAAGATAAAAATGTTTATTCAAGGTGTAGCTCCGGTTTGGTGGGCAAAGAGAGATTTACAAAAACAACAGGTTGCATTTAAAGCAGATATTATGGAATAAGGAGAACAAGACAGATGGGTTTAAAAGGAAAAATCAAAAAACTATTTGCACAAAAGGAGTATATGCCCATTTTTCATCCAGTTTCTACATCAAAAGAGTTTGAAGAAAAGGTTGTTTTGATTTCTGGTGGATCTGGAGGTATCGGTTTGGCAATCGCTAAGTCACTTCAAGAAGCTGGGGCTGTTGTAGTAATTGCTGGGACAAACGAAAATAAACTTAATAAAATGAACGAAGAAACAAATTTAGAAACGATTGTAATGAATTATTCTAAACCAGAAACTTTTAAATCGGTTATTGAAAAAGTGACAACAAAATATGGAAAAATAGATATATTTATTAGTTCGGCTGGAGTCCATACAGAAAATGTAGATTTTTGGACAATGAACCAAAAAGAATATAATAGAGTAATGGATATCAATTTAAAAGGGGTATTCTTTGCTTGTCAAGCCGTTGGAAAGTATATGGTTGACAATAACATTAAGGGAAGTATTCTTCTCATCTCGTCATCCAGAGGATCGGAACCAGCTTGGTCTCCATATGGAATTTCTAAATGGGGATTAAAAGGTTTAACAGAAGGTTTGGCACAGATTCTCATACCATATGGAATAAATGTTAATTCTATTGCTCCAGGCTCGACAGCAACTGGATTAATAGGAATTAAAGAAGGAGATAGTATCACTTCTGAAGAAAATGGAATGAATAGATTAGTTATGCCTGACGAAGTGGCGACACTTGCAAAATTGCTTGTAAGTGATTCTGGTAAAATGATTGACGGAGAAGTTGTTCATATTGCTGCAGGGCGAGGTACTTTTGATATTAGATAGTTATAAAATTAACCGAATTAGGTCTTGTTTTTATTAAGATATAATTCGGTTAATATTTTGTAGGCTTGTGGCAAGAATATAAGAAAATTTATATTATAAAGAACGGTCAACTTCGTAAGCGTATATTTTTTATATGCAAAGTGAAAAAGCTGTGATTGACGACAGAGTAAATATTTTTTGTGTTAACGGGAGGGATAAACCTATGTGTGGAATCGTTGGTTTTACAGGAAAACGGCCGGCAGCACCGATCCTGCTGGACGGTCTGTCGAAACTGGAATATAGAGGATATGACTCAGCTGGACTGGCTGTCCGTGATGGAGAGGCTCTGGCAGAGGTCGTGAAGGCAAAGGGCCGTCTGACGAATCTGGTCGAGAAAACAGATGCAGGCAAAGCGTTAAAAGGAGCCTGTGGTATTGGACATACCCGTTGGGCTACCCATGGTGAGCCCAGCCAGATCAATGCACATCCTCACGTTTCTGGTAACTGCAGTAAATCAGGTTCCGGTGCAGTGGAGTCTGAGGTCGTTGGTGTACATAACGGCATCATTGAGAATTACACAGAATTAAAAGAGAAGCTGCTGAAGCACGGCTACACTTTTTACAGTCAGACAGATACAGAGGTGGTTGTTAAGCTGGTTGATTACTATTATAAAAAGTACAACCTTGGTCCCATTGATGCCATTGCGAAGACAATGGTCCGTGTCCGCGGTTCTTATGCTCTTGAGCTGATGTTCCGTGATTATCCGGGCGAGATCTGGGTGGCGCGTAAGGATAGTCCGATGATCATTGGTATTGCAGATGGCGAGACTTATGTGGCTTCCGATGTCCCGGCAATCCTGAAATATACGAGAAATGTATATTATATCGGGAATCTTGAGTTTGCAAAGCTGACACCGGGCGAGGCTCATTTTTATGATCTGAACGGTGACGAGATCGAGAAGCAGACTACAGAAATCAAGTGGGATGCGGAGGCTGCTGAAAAGGGCGGCTTTGAGCATTTCATGATGAAAGAGATCCACGAGCAGCCGAAGGCTGTCCAGGATACCCTTAATTCCGTGATCAGGAATGGTGCGATCGACCTGTCCAGTGTGGAGATCAATGAGGACGAGATTAAGAACTTTGAGCAGATCTATATTGTTGCCTGTGGTTCTGCATGGCATGTTGGTATGGCTGCTCAATATGTACTGGAGGATATGGCTGATATCCCGGTACGTGTGGAACTTGCGTCAGAGTTCCGATATCGTAAAATGCCAGTTGACCAGAAAGCTCTGGTGATCGTTGTCAGCCAGTCTGGTGAAACAGCAGATACACTGGCAGCACTGCGGCTTGCAAAGGAAAAGGGTATCGCTACGATGGCAATCGTCAATGTGGTTGGCAGCAGTATTGCCCGTGAAGCAGATAAGGTGTTCTACACACTTGCTGGTCCGGAGATTTCTGTTGCTACGACCAAGGCATACAGCGCACAGCTTGTGGCTATGTATTGTCTGGCTGTCCAGTTTGCAAAAGTCAGAGGAAAGATTACAGACGAGCAGTATGGCTACTATATTTCTGAGCTGCAGACCATTCCGGAGAAGATGCAGAAGGTTCTGGAAGATAAAGAACGTATCCAGTGGTTTGCCGCAAAGTATGCCAATGCCCATGATGTATTCTTTGTGGGCCGTGGTATTGACTATGCGGTTTGTCTGGAAGGCAGTTTGAAGTTGAAGGAAATCAGCTATATCCATTCTGAAGCATACGCAGCGGGTGAGCTGAAACATGGCACGATCAGTCTGATCGAGCAGGGAACGTTGGTTATTGGTGTATTGACTCAGAGCGGACTGTATGAGAAGACTGTAAGCAATATGTTAGAATGCAAGAGCCGCGGATCTTACCTGATGGGGCTGACTACATATGGCAAATACGAGATTGAGGATCAGGTGAACTTCACTGTGTATGTACCGAAGGTAGATGAGCATTTCGTGGGCAGTCTGGCAGTGATTCCTCTGCAGCTTCTGGGTTATTATGTTTCTGTTGCTAAGGGGCTGGATGTCGATAAGCCGAGAAATCTTGCAAAGAGTGTTACAGTGGAGTAAAAAATACGTGTACAAGGCTGATTTATTTGCAGATTTGTGATATACTAAAATGCGAGTGAAAGACTGAAATAAAAATAATGCCGTGTGTGAAACACATGCTCTTTCAGAGCCAAAGCACACACGGTATATTTTAAAGCCTGCTATATAGTTTATAACGAAAATAAAAAACAAAAAAGGAGTACAAAAAATGAACTTATCTAAAATACACCACATCGCAATCATCGTATCCAACTACGAATCCGCAAAGGATTTCTACGTAAACAAGCTTGGCTTTTCCATCATCAGAGAAAACTATCGTGCGGAGCGTAAGGATTGGAAGCTGGATCTACGTGTGGATGAGCATACGGAGCTGGAGATCTTTGCAGAACCAAATCCACCGAAGCGGGTGAGCCGTCCGGAAGCTTGTGGTCTGCGTCATCTTGCTTTCTGCGTGGAGAGTGTGGAGCAGACGGTGAAAGAGCTGGCGGAGGTCGGAATCGAATGTGAGCCGATCCGTGTAGATGATTTTACCGGCAAGAAGATGACATTTTTTCATGACCCGGACGGACTGCCGCTGGAGCTGCATGAGTAAGGGGATGGAACAAATGATATTTCGTAAGGCAGTAAAAGATGATTTTGACAACATAAAATCTCTGTACTGGGAGCTGATCGATCAGGAGCAGGGGGATCCATCGTTTCCACATTGGAAGAAAGGTATCCAGCCTTCTGATGAAATGCTGCATAACAGTATTGATAAGAAGAAACGGTATGTTCTGAAAGATGGCGGCGAGATGACCTTCAAAATGTATGAGCTGGTTTTGTGATCTATGGGTGAGAAAAGAGCGTATAAACCAAGAAAGCCTGGCGGCGGCCGCAGGAAATCTAAGCCGGAGTATGATGCCGGGAAGATCCTGGGGGAGCTGATGGATTCGGCTGTTGTGCTTTATGAAGCGGGGATGTCTTTGCAGGCCATTGCAGATGAGCTGGGGCTGAACCCGATCAAGGTTCGGAAGCTGCTTATCACGGCCGGTGTGTATGTATCGGATGTGGCGGAGAAGGTGCAGGAGACCTTTGATGATTTCAGAAAAACACAGAATCATAAAGCTGCTGTCCTTTCAACTGCAAATGCTCTTGGCCTGTCCAGGTCCTCTGTTACTTCATATCTTCCGTACAAAAAGGGTGTGTATTTTCCATGCACAGCACCGACAGATAAGATCAGTGTTGGAGCTGAGCGGCAGCGGAGGTACAGAGCGATGAAGCGGTGGAGGAATGCCACAACAGAAGAAGGATCAGCAGATGTTCGTATAACAGCGAGATCAAAATGAAATAATGGTTGACAGAACTGGGAAAGAACGTACTGTTCGAGCAGGGTTTGTATATGTTGCATGAAGTAAAACAGCCATCAACTTGTTATTTGCTCTGTGAAATGATAAAATCAAAATAAAACAGGTGAGTTGTAACCTCGTGCTTGAGGAACAGCTTCAGAAAGGAGTCTGAATAGCATGGGAAGATTTGTGAACCCGGACAACAGTGCATTTCAGGTTGCTCTTAACTCCAGAATATATGTGGATAAGACTGGCCTGATCGAGTACACAAACAGTGTTCTTGATACAACAAATGCTTATATCTGCAATAGTCGGCCGCGCCGGTTCGGAAAATCTTATGCGGCTAATATGTTGGCTGCGTATTATAGTAAAGGCGTAGATTCTGAGCAGATGTTTTCTGGATTGCAGATAAGCAGGGAGGCCGACTTTAAAAAGCATCTTAACAAGTATGATGTGATCCGAGTGACTTTGGAACATAATTGTATAATAAAAAAACACAAAATACAAAGACAGCCGCAGGTTTCACACCTGCGGCATTTTGCAGTTTGTACAAAAAACACAGAAAATATATTGGAAAAAGAGCGGGAAAAGGGTATAATGTCAGAGAAAGTGTGATTGATAAAATACAGACGATTTTTTTCTGCTTTGTCAGGTCATAAATAAGTGGGGCGGAGGATGTAACAATGGAACAGCAGCATATGTTTACCAATCGGATGATCCGTAATCTTCTGGTGCCGGTAGTTCTGGAACAGATTTTGAATTCGATAATGGGAACCGCAGATACCATGATGGTCAGCAATGTGGGATCTGCGGCTCTTTCTGCGGTATCGCTGGTGGATTCCATCAACGTGCTTCTGATCCAGGCTTTTTCGGCGCTGGCAGCGGGAGGCGCCATTGTCTGCGCCCAGTATATCGGACAGAGGAATTACGAGAAGGCGAATATGTCTGCCAGGCAGGTGCTTTTTATCATCACAGCGATCTCTGTAGTGGTATCTGCAGTCTGTCTGATCTTTCAGAAGCCGCTTTTGAGGCTGATCTTCGGTGCGGTGGATGCGGATGTTATGCGTGCATCGGAAACCTATTTCTTTTTCACGGCACTGTCATTCCCCTTTATTGCGGCTTATGATTCTGCGGCTTCGATCTTTCGTGCCCAGGAGAATACCAAGGGGCCTATGGCCATCTCCATGATCTCCAATATCATGAACATTGGCGGAAACGCGGTTCTGATCTGGGTTTTCCATCTTGGTGTTGCAGGAGCGGCGATCTCCACACTGGTTTCCCGTATTTTCTGTGCAGTGGTTGTTCTCTGGCAGCTGCGTAAGGATCGTCAGCCTGTCGTTGTGAAAGATTACCTGAAGATCCGTCCGGACTGGAGCATGATCGGACGTATCCTGGGACTTGGAATCCCTTCGGGAATTGAGAACAGTATGTTTCAGCTTGGAAAGCTTGCCATCCAGTCTACGGTTTCCACACTGGGCACAGCAGCCATCGCAGCGCAGGCAATGACCAATATCCTTGAGAACCTGAATGGTATCGCGGCCATCGGAGTAGGTGTGGGCCTGATGACCATCGTAGGCCAGTGTCTTGGTGCCGGCCGCAAGGATGAGGCGGTCTATTACATAAAAAAACTCTGCGTCATTGCAGAGGCAGTTATTATCGTAAGCTGTCTGATCGTGTATATTTTGGTCAGACCGGTGACGATCCTTGGCGGAATGGAGAGTACCAGTGCGGAAATGTGCATCCACATGATCACATGGATCACCATCGTAAAGCCTGTGGTATGGACAATGGCGTTCGTGCCGGGGTATGGTCTTCGTGCAGCCGGTGATGTGAAGTTTTCCATGATCACCTCCTGCTGTACCATGTGGGCGTGCAGGTTCTGTCTCTGTGTTTTCCTGATCCGTGTCCTGGGCTTCGGGCCTATGGGTGTCTGGATCGGAATGTTTGCAGACTGGACTGTTCGTGGAATCATTTTTACCTGGCGTTTCCACAGCCGCAAATGGCTGGAGCACAAGGTAATCTGAAAAGGAGGGCATCGTATATATGAAGAATGGACTGGAAGACCAGTATGTCATAAAAAACAACAAGCGCCTCCGTTATGGCTACACAACAGGCTCCTGCGCAGCCGGGGCAGCCAGGGGTGCAGTCCGGATGCTGCTTTCGGGTGAGACTCTTTCCGAGGTAGAGCTTGATACCCCAAAGGGGATCACTCTCACATTACAGCTTCACGATATTACCCGGGGCGAAACCTATGTCTCCTGTGCGGTACAGAAGGATGCGGGGGATGATCCGGATACCACCAACGGGATCCTGGTCTATGTAAAAGCGGAGAAGTTTTCTATTTCAGCGGCAGAACAGGTCGGGCAGCAGCAGAAAACAGAGAAATCCCGGCCGCAGATCATCCTGGACGGAGGGATCGGTGTGGGGCGTGTCACCAAGCCGGGACTTTCCCAGAACGTGGGCGAGGCGGCGATCAATCCGGTTCCCAGAGCCATGATCCTGCGGGAAGCCGAAGAGGCGGCCCAGGAATATGACTACGAGGGCGGTCTGAAGCTTACCGTATCCGTCCCTCAGGGGGAGGAGATCGCAAAGAAAACCTTTAATCCCCGTCTTGGCATTCTTGGCGGGATCTCCATACTTGGAACCAGCGGGATCGTAGAGCCCATGAGTGAGAAGGCTCTGATCGAAAGCATTCATGTGGAGATGAAGCAGCATTTCTGCCAGGGAGAAAACTATATCCTGGTGACACCGGGGAATTACGGTGCGGATTATCTCAGGGAGCATATGTCCATTCCCTTTGAGAACAATATCAAGTGCAGCAATTATGTAGGAGAGACCATTGACATGGCCATTGATATGGGCGTAAAGGGCATTCTTTTTGTGGCTCATATCGGTAAGTTTGTAAAGGTTGCCGCCGGGATCATGAATACCCATTCCCACTGTGCTGACGGAAGGATGGAGGTTCTCTGTGCAAGTGCTATCCGTGCAGGGGGCTCTCTGGAATGTGCCAGAGAGATCCTGGAGGCGGGGACTACGGATGAGGCGCTGGCTGTTCTTGACAGCTATGGTATCCTGAAAGAGACTATGGCTGTGGTCATGGAGAAGATCCAGTTTTATCTGGACCACAGATCCTATGAGCAGATCCTTCTGGGTGCTGTGGTGTTTTCCAATGTATACGGACTGCTGGGGCAGACCCGGGATGCAGAGGAGCTGATCCATAAGATACAGGAGCAGGCAGTCGGGGTGGATGATATTTCATGCGTGAAACCCTGATCCGGATGGAGATTTTTGATCCGGGGACAAAATTTGATATAAATAACAGACAGGTTTTATCCTGTCTGGAAAATATAGTTAGGAGGAAAGAAATATGGCAGGTAAATTATATGGTGTAGGTGTAGGACCGGGAGATCCGGAGCTTCTTACCTTAAAAGCACTTCGTCTTGTAAAGGAGGCAGAGGTGATCGCACTTCCGGGACAGGTTCCGGAGGATACGGTAGCGTTTAAGATCGTGGAGGGGGCTTATCCGGAGCTTGGAAAGAAGGAGCTTCTTGCAGTTCCTTTTCCAATGTCCAAGGATCCTGAGGTGCTGAAGAGCTATCACGATGCAGGAGCAGATAAAGTCAAGGCTGTCCTGGACCAGGGGAAAGATGTGGTATTTCTCACACTGGGAGATCCTACCGTGTATTCCACATATCTCTATATCCATCACAGACTTGTGGCTCAGGGCTATGAGACGGAGATCGTCTGTGGCATCACATCCTTCTGTGCAGTTTCCGCCCGTCTGAACACCGGACTTGTGGAGAAGGCAGAGCCTCTTCACGTGATCCCGGCTTCCTATCAGATCGAGGATGCGCTGAAGCTTTCCGGTACCAAGGTCCTTATGAAGGCCGGAAAGAAAATGAAGGATGTGAAGGCGGAGCTTCTTTCCCAGGGGGCAGAGGCCATGATGATCGAAAACTGCGGAATGCCGGATGAAAAGATCTACCGGACCGTGGAGGAGATCCCTGAGGATGCAGGATATTATTCCCTGATCATTATCAAAGAAAACAAAGACAGAAGAGAGGAATAGATTATGGTACATTTTGTAGGAGCAGGTCCGGGAGCACCGGATCTTATCACAGTAAGAGGTAAACAGTATCTGGAAGAGGCAGATGTGATTATCTATGCGGGATCTCTTGTAAATCCCCAGCTTCTGGAGTATTCCAAGGATGTGTGCACCATCCATAACAGTGCAAAGATGACCCTTGAGGAAGTGATCTCTGTTATGGAGAGAGCAGAGGCTGAGGGTAAGATGACCGTTCGTCTCCACACCGGCGATCCATGTATCTATGGTGCGATCCGTGAGCAGATGGATATCCTGGATGAAAAGGGAATCGCCTATGATTCCTGCCCGGGTGTCAGTGCCTTCTGCGGAGCTGCATCTGCACTGAACCTGGAGTATACACTTCCGGATATTTCCCAGAGTGTGATCATCACAAGAATGGAAGGAAGGACACCGGTGCCGGCAAAAGAGAGCATTCAGTCCTTTGCCGCTCATAATGCCACTATGGTTATTTTCCTCAGTACAGGTATGCTGGAGGAGCTGAGCCGCAGACTGGTGGAGGGCGGATACCGTGAGGATACACCGGCTGCCATCGTCTACAAGGCAACTTGGCCCGATGAGAAGAAGTTTATCTGTACAGTGGGTACTCTGGCGCAGACAGCAAAAGAGAACAAGATCACAAAAACAGCGCTTATGCTGGTAGGTGATGCGGTCAATGCTGCAAGCTATGACAGATCCAAGCTGTATGATCCGGGCTTTACCACAGAGTTCCGTGAGGCTACGAAATAAAATATGAACATTTCCATCATTTGCTTCAGTATGACAGGGCTGGAGACAGGGGAAAGGCTTCAGAGGGCTCTGGAAAAAGAGGGTGAGAATGTCACCCTTGCAAAAAAGAGCCGGTACCTTCCGGATCCGATCTCTGTTTCCACCTCCCAGTGGGCAGGGGAACAGTTTCGGACAGGAAAAGAGGGCGTGATCTTTGTTGGTGCCTGCGGGATCGCAGTGCGCAGTATCGCACCTTACATTGCCGGAAAAAAGACAGATCCGGCTGTGCTGGTGATCGATGAATGCGGAAAATTTGTCATTGCTCTTCTTTCCGGACATCTGGGCGGAGCCAATGAGCTGGCTCTTCGCTGTGCCGGATATCTTAAGGCGGTGCCGGTTGTGACAACAGCCACAGATCTTCACAGCCGTTTTGCAGTGGATGTTTTTGCAAAAAAGAATGGCTGTGCTATTTTTCATATGAAGGCTGCAAAGGAGGCTTCTGCGGCCCTTCTTGCTGGAGAGAGCATTGGCTTTTACAGTGAGTTTCCATGGGACGGGGAGCTGCCGGAGGGTCTGGTGCTTTGCGGGAAAGACGGAAGGCCCTCAGCTGCAGCGGATCCGGAGAATGGTGAGAAAGCCGGTGAGGCACCGGAAACAGGTATTGCGGTGACGATCCACAGAGGCTGCCTGCCCTTTAAAAATACAGTCCATGTGGTGCCGCCCTCTGCAGTTCTGGGAATGGGCTGCCGCAGGGGAAAGGATGCAGCCTCCATCCGGAAGGCGGCAGAGGAATGTCTGAAGGAATCGGATGTTTACAGAGAAGCACTGAGAGCCATTGCCAGTATCGATCTGAAGAAAGAAGAGGTGGGACTTCTTTCTCTGGCAGAAGCCTGGCAGCTTCCGTTTCTGACCTTTACAGAGGAAGAGCTGAAGGCAGTGCAGGGTGAATTTACCCCGTCACAATTTGTAAAAAAGATAACAGGTGTAGAGAATGTCTGTGAGAGAAGCGCGGTTCTGGGTTGCGGACAGGGTACACTGATCAGAAAAAAAACAGGCCGGGACGGTGTGACCACCGCCCTTGCAGCCGGAAATCGGAGGATACGTTTTGAGTAAGATTTATGTTGTAGGAATTGGCCCGGGTGCGTATGACCAGATGACTGGAAGAGCGATCCGTGCATTAAATGAAAGTGATGTGATCATCGGTTACACGGTGTATGTGGATCTTGTAAAGGAGTATTTTGCTGGTAAAGAGTTCATGACCACACCGATGAAAAAAGAGGTAGACCGCTGTGTACTTGCTTTTGACGAGGCAAAAAAAGGAAAAACCGTTTCCATGATCTGCAGTGGTGATGCCGGTGTCTATGGTATGGCAGGTCTGATGTATGAGGTGGGAGAAAACTATCCGGATGTGGAGCTGACCATTATCCCGGGTGTGACAGCAGCCACAGGCGGCGCCGCAGTGCTGGGTGCACCGCTGATCCATGACTTCTGCCTGATCAGCTTAAGTGATCTTCTGACTCCGTGGGAGAAGATTGAGGCAAGGCTTCTGGCAGCAGCACAGGCGGATTTTGTGGTATGCCTTTACAATCCGTCCAGCAGAAAACGTAAGGATTATCTTCAGAAGGCCTGTGATCTAATGATGAAATACAAGTCTCCGGATACTGTCTGCGGCACGGTTGCCCAGATCGCACGTGACGGCGAGACTGCACAGGTCATGACACTGAAGGAGCTCCGTGATACAGAAGTGGATATGTTTACTACCGTATTTGTGGGAAATTCACAGACTAAGAATGTAAACGGCAAGATGGTAACACCAAGGGGATATAAGAATGTATAAAGCCATTGTTTTTGCAGGGACCACCGAGGGCTATGCACTCTGTGAGTTCCTTGCGGAAAATCATGTTCCGGTCTATGCCTGTGCAGCCACGGAATATGGCGGCTCCCTTCTGAAGGAAAATGAATTTCTCCATGTCAGCGCCGGAAGGTTGAAAACCGAAGATATGGAGGAGCTTTTCCGAAGGGAAGCGCCGGAGATCGTTCTGGACGCTACTCATCCCTATGCAGCAGAGGTGACCAAAAATATCCGGACAGCCTGTGAGAACGGAAGCATCCGCTATCAGCGTGTCCTTCGCCCGGAGGGGGAGAAGAACAGGGAAGCCATCTATGTGGAAAGCACGGAGAAGGCGGCAGAGCTTCTTTCCGGCACAGAGGGGAACATTTTTCTTACCACAGGAAGCAAGGAGCTGTCTAAATTTACAGTGATCCCGGATTACCAGGAGAGGCTTTTTGCCCGGGTGCTGTCCATCCCTTCCGTGATCAGCTCCTGTGCGGAGCTGGGGATCGAAGGAAAGCATCTCATCGGTATGCAGGGGCCATTTTCCACAGAGATCAACGAAGCCATGCTTCGACAGTTTCAGTGCAGCTATCTGGTCACCAAGGATACCGGTCTGGCAGGTGGATTCCCGGAAAAGATGGAGGCCTGTCAGCGCTGCGGCGTTACACCTGTGATTATCGGAAGACCATTGCAGGAGGAGGGGCTGTCCCTGCCGGAAGCAAGGGTATTTCTGGCAAAGCTGTTCGGCCTTACCCTGTCACAGAGGGTTTCTCTTGTAGGCATCGGCATGGGTGCGGAAAAAACACTGACCCTGGAAGGAAAGAAGGCCTTTGATGAGGCGGAGCTTCTGATCGGTGCAAAGCGTATGACAGAGGCCGTACAGAGGCCGGGGCAGATGGTTCTCCATGAGTACCGCAGTGATAAGATCGTGGAGTATATCAAGACACATCCACAGTACCGTACCGTAGCCATTGCCCTTTCCGGCGATGTGGGCTTCTACAGCGGTGCAAGGAAGCTGATCGATCTTCTGGATGGCGATGTCCAGGTGATCTGCGGGATTTCTTCCGTTGTTTATTTTATGGCGAAGATCGGTCTTTCCTGGGATGATGCCAGAATCGTCAGCGCTCATGGAAGAGACTGCAATCTGATCGCCCTGATCCGGCATAACCCCAAGGTTTTTTCCATTCTTGGAACAGAGGATGGGGTAGCTCGTCTGGCTTCTCGTCTGGTTGCGTATGGAATGGGTGATGTGACCCTTTATGTGGGCGAAAATCTTTCCTACGAAAATGAAAAGATCTTTCATGCCAGTGCGGCAGAGCTTACAGAATACCGGGGAGATGCGTTAAGCGTGGTAACTGCGTGCAATGAAAAGGCAGTACCTTTGCCCGCAGTTCACGGGATCTGTGATGAGGAATTTCTACGTGGGAAGGCGCCTATGACAAAGGAAGAGGTGCGTACGGTTTCTCTGTCCAAGCTTCGTCTTCAGGAGGATTCTGTCTGCTATGATGTGGGAGCGGGCACGGGCTCGGTTTCTGTTGAGATGGCGCTGCGTGCCTGGAAGGGGCAGGTCTATGCCATTGAGAAAAAGGAAGATGCCCTTGCTCTTCTGAAGGAGAACAGGCGGAAATTTGCCACAGACAATCTGGAGATCGTGCCGGGTACTGCACCGGAAGCGATGGTGGAACTGCCTGTTCCGACACATGCCTTTATCGGCGGGTCCTCCGGAAATATGAACGAGATCATCCGACTTCTTCTGGACAAAAATCCAAAAGTACGGATCGTGATCAACTGCATCACCCTGGAGACGGTGACGGAAGCCATGAATGCCATACGAGATTTCAGCCTGACGGATGTGGATATCGTACAGCTGTCTGCGGCAAGATCCAAATCTATCGGAAGGTATCATATGATGATGGGTGAGAATCCGATCTATATCATTTCCTGCAGCGGAAGAGGGGAGGAGATTTAGGTGAAGATCCCGAGAATACTTCTTGCGGCAGGTGCCAGCGGAAGCGGAAAAACCCTGATCACCTGCGGGCTACTTCAGGCGCTGGTGAACCGTGGCCTTAAGGTGGCTTCTTTTAAATGCGGCCCGGATTACATAGATCCTATGTTCCACAGCCGTGTGATCGGTACAAGATCCCGAAACCTGGATACGTTTTTTACAGATGGAGACAGAACCCGGTATCTTCTGGCAAAGAACGCATCGGACTGTGAGATCGCAGTGATGGAGGGAGTCATGGGGTATTATGACGGTGTAGGAGGGATCACCTCCAGAGCCAGCGCCTATGATCTGGCCTCCACCACAGATACACCGGTGATCCTGATCGTAAACAGCCGTGGCATGAGTGTTTCCCTGGCTGCCTATGTAAAGGGCTTTCTGGAATACAAAAAGGACAGTCATATCTGCGGCGTGATCTTTAACCAGATGTCTCCCATGCTGTATCCCAGGATGAAGAAGCTTCTGGAAGAGGAGCTTTCCGTAAAGGTGCTGGGATATGTTCCGAAGGTGGAGGACTGTGTGATCGAAAGCCGTCATCTGGGGCTGGTGCTTCCGGAGGAGATCCCGGAGCTGAAAAGCCGTCTGCAGAATCTTTCCGAGGTACTGGAGAAAACCCTGGATATCGATGGGATCCTGGAGCTTGCAGGGGAAGCACCGGAGCTTGCGGCACCGGAGACGGAAATGCTGATACAGAAGGATACTGCCTTCGGATACCGTACAGAGGAAAAGGTGCGGATCGGTGTGGCGGATGATGAAGCCTTCTGCTTTTTCTATGCGGATAATTTAAATCTTCTGGAGCAGATGGGAGCGGAGCTGGTGCGTTTTTCACCCATTCATGACAGAGAGCTTCCGGAGGATCTGGACGGGCTTCTTTTAAGCGGCGGTTACCCGGAATTAAACGGGGAGGCGCTGGAAGAAAATCAGGAAATGTGCACCCGGATCCGGGAAGTCATCCTGGACGGAATGCCCTGTCTGGCAGAATGTGGCGGATTCATGTATCTTCATCAGGAGATGGAGGATATGGAAGGAAAGCAGCGCAGAGTCTGCGGGGTGATCTCTGGAAGGGCTTACCGCACACCGAAGCTGAACCGGTTCGGCTATATCACCCTTACGGAAAAACAGGATACCGGACTTGGTGAGATTCCGGCTCATGAATTCCATTACTTTGATTCTACAGATTGCGGAGAGGATTTTCATGCGGCAAAGCCGGCATCTAAAAGAGGATGGGATTGTATCCATGACCGAGGCAGGCTGATGGCAGGATTTCCGCATCTTTATTATTACGGAAATCCCAGGGTTCCGGCACGCTTTCTGAAGAACGCACTGGAATATAAGAAGGAACGGAGGCAGAAAAAAGATGCTGAAATATAGTCTTCCTGCACTGGTCATAGGATTTGTGCTGGATCTTCTGATCGGAGATCCCAGATGGCTTTATCATCCGATCTGTGTCATCGGCAATCTGATCTCAGTGCTGGAAAAGGTGATCCGGAAGATTTTTCCGAAAAATCACGGCGGTGAGCTGACAGGAGGCTTTCTGATCGTAGTGCTTGTCTGTCTGTTCAGCGGCGGGGTGCCGCTTCTGGTGCTTTATTATCTTTACCGGTATCTGCCGGTGGCCGGATTTGTGCTGGAGGTTTTCTGGTGCTATCAGCTTCTTGCCACCCGTTCCCTGAAAGATGAGAGTATGAAGGTTTATGACCGGCTGAAAAACGGAACTCTGGACGAGGCACGCTATGCGGTGTCCATGATCGTAGGCCGTGATACCAGAGAGCTTACGGAAACTGGCGTGACAAAGGCTGCTGTGGAAACCGTTGCGGAAAATGCATCCGACGGCGTGATCGCCCCCATGCTTTATATGGCTATCGGCGGGGTGCCGCTGATGTTTTTGTACAAGGGTATCAATACCATGGATTCCATGCTTGGATATAAAAATGACAAATATCTTTATTTCGGCCGTATTGCGGCAAAGCTGGATGATGTGGCCAATTATATCCCTGCCAGGATTTCTGGATGGCTGATGGTGGCAGGAACTGTTTTTACAGGAATGGATACAAAAAATGCGGCAAAGATCTACAAACGTGACCGGAGAAATCATGCAAGCCCCAACTCTGCTCAGACAGAGGCTGCTATGGCCGGAGCGCTGGATGTACAGCTTGCGGGAAATGCATATTATTTCGGGAAATTATATGAAAAACCCACGATCGGGGATCCGATCCGCCCGGTGGAGCCGGAGGATATCAAAAGAGCTAACCGGCTGATGTATGCGGCATCCATACTGGGAGTGGTTGTATTTGGACTGCTCAGTGCGGGGATCCGGTTCGGGTTATTAAGGTAACAATAAATACAGACAGGAGAATGACCAATGACAAAACACATACATGGAGGAGACGTATATAAACATAAAGACTGCCTGGATTTTTCGGCAAATCTGAATCCTTTGGGAACACCGGAAAGTGTGAAGCAGGCCATTATCCACAGTCTGGATCATATTGCACAGTATCCCCAGGTGGGATGCGGCGTTCTCAGGGAAAGGATCGCAGAATCGGAAGGGGTAAAAGCGGAAGAGGTAATATGCGGTAACGGAGCGGCAGAAGTGATCTTTACGCTTTGTCATGCAGTAAAGCCAAAGCGGGCTCTGATCCCGGCGCCTACTTTTGCGGAATACGGACAGGCTCTGGCCAGCACTGGCTGTGAGCTGGAATATTACATGCTGACGGAAAATGACGGTTTTGTGCTCAGTGAAGCATATCTGGATATCCTCCATAAGGGACTGGATATGGCTTTCTTATGTAACCCCAACAATCCTACCGGCATGCTGATCCCCCACAGGCTTCTGAAAAGGATCCTGGAAAAATGCAGAAAGCTGGATATCCTGCTGGTGGTAGATGAGTGTTTCCTTGATTTTGTAAAGGAACCGGAAGAGTATTCTCTGAAGCATTCTCTTTCCGGGTTCAATAATCTTTTTATCCTGAAAGCATTTACAAAAAGATATGCCATGGCCGGTGTGCGGCTGGGCTATGGCCTCTGTTCTGACAGAAAGCTGATGGAAAGGATGGAGCTCTGCGTTCAGCCATGGAATGTTTCCACCATGGCCCAGGCAGCCGGGATCCAGGCACTTACAGAGACGGAATATGTAGAGGAGGGAAGACAGCTTGTTTTTCGGGAGGCACAGTGGCTGAAGGATGAGCTGGTCCGCATTGGGTATAAAGTATTTCCGTCGGAAGCAAATTATATTTTCTTTAAAGGACCGGAGGAGCTCTTTGACTTCTGTCTGCGCAAGCGGATCCTGATCCGTGACTGCAGCAATTATCCGGGTCTTACAAGGGGGTATTACCGGATCGCGGTAAAGCGCCATGAAGAAAATGTAAAACTGATCGAAGTACTTGAGGGAGGTATATTATGGCAAAAGCAATAATGGTACAGGGAACCATGTCCAATGCCGGAAAAAGCCTGCTGGCTGCGGGACTTTGCAGGATCTTTAAGCAGGATGGATATCGTGTGGCTCCTTTTAAATCACAAAATATGGCACTGAATTCCTTTATCACAGAGGATGGTCTTGAGATGGGACGGGCTCAGGTCATGCAGGCAGAGGCAGCCGGGATCCGGCCGTCTGTCCTGATGAATCCCATTCTTCTGAAGCCTACCAATGATGTAGGCTCCCAGGTGATCGTAAACGGAGAGGTTCTTGGAACCATGAGTGCCAGGGATTATTTCAAATATAAGAAGACCCTGGTTCCGGATGTGATGAAGGCGTACAACGCTCTTGCAGCGGAAAACGATATCATTGTCATCGAAGGTGCGGGAAGTCCTGCCGAGATCAATCTCAAGGATGAGGATATTGTAAATATGGGTATGGCAAAGATGGCCAAGGCACCGGTCCTTCTTGTGGGAGATATTGACCGTGGAGGTGTTTTTGCCCAGCTGATCGGTACGATAGAGCTTCTGGAGGACGATGAGAAGGCTATGGTAAAGGGGCTGATCATCAACAAATTCCGCGGAGATAAGACTATTCTGGACCCTGGTGTTGTCATGCTTGAGGAAAGAAGCGGGATCCCGGTGGTGGGTGTGGCGCCTTATCTGGATATCCAGGTGGAGGATGAGGACAGCCTGACGGAGCGTTTTGACCGGAAGCAGGAAGCCGGTGTCATTGATATCGCAGTGGTCCGTACACCAAGGATCTCCAACTTTACGGATTTTAATCCTTTTGAGAGCATTCCCGGAGTTTCTCTCCGCTATGTAAAACACCCGAGAGATCTTCACTCTCCGGACATGATCATCCTTCCTGGAACCAAGAACACCATGGGTGATCTGATCTGGATGCGGGAAAGCGGAATGGAGGCAGCGGTTCTTAAGGAAGCCTCCAGAGGCAAGCTGATCTTTGGTGTCTGCGGTGGCTATCAGATGCTGGGTGAAACCTTAAGCGACCCTCATGGAGTTGAAAATGGCGGTTCCATGAAAGGAATGGGACTTCTTCCCATGGAAACGGTATTTGCCGAAAAGAAAACCAGGACCAGGGTGCAGGGGCATTTCGGTCAGCTGTCCGGTGTGTTTGCTCCTCTTTCCGGTGCGGAGATCGAGGGCTATGAGATCCATATGGGCGAAAGCATCCTGAAGGACAATGCAGGAACAGCCACGAAGATCACAGACAGCGTCAGCGGTAAGAAAAAAGAAGAGGGTGCTTTTGCGGGAAATGTGTGCGGAACCTATATCCATGGCGTTTTCGATAAGGAAGCATCTGCAGAGGCGATCATCCGCGTGATCGGCGAGAAAAAAGGTATTGATGTGGAAAATATGACAGGCGTGGATTTTGCGGCATTTAAGGAACAGCAGTATGATATCCTGGCTGCAGAGCTGCGGAAGCATCTGGATATGAAAAAAATCTATGAGATACTGGAAAACGGGATTACGGAGGAAGAATAGAAATGAAAGTTGAGCTTGAAAATGTAAAACCCATGGAGATCGAAAAAAGAAGCTTTGAGATCATCACAGAAGAGCTGGGGGATACTCCCCTGATTCCGGGAACAGAGCTGATCGTAAAACGCTGCATCCACACAAGCGCAGATTTTGATTATGCAAAAAATCTCTGCTTCTCGGAGGGGGCAGTGGAGATGGCCATGGACGCCATCCGCAACGGTGCCTGTATCGTCACAGATACCCAGATGGCAAAGGCCGGGATCAACAAGCGTGCACTTGCCCGCTACGGCGGTGAGGCTTACTGCTTCATGTCCGATGAGGATGTGGCTGCCCTTGCAAAAAAGAACGGGACTACCAGAGCCACAGCCAGCATGGACAAGGCCGCAGAGATGGATAAAAAGCTGATCTTTGCCATTGGGAACGCACCTACCGCACTGGTACGTCTTTATGAGCTTATTGAGAACGGAAAGCTTTCTCCTGAGCTGATCATCGGTGTGCCGGTAGGCTTTGTGAATGTTGTGCAGTCCAAGGAGCTGATCATGCACGCAGATGTGCCTTATATTGTGGCAAAAGGACGCAAGGGTGGAAGCAACATCGCTGCGTGCATTGTAAATGCCCTGCTCTACATGATCGATAACCGGAGAGATTAGGAGCCGGTAACCTCCTTCAGAAGCTGACAGGCAGGCAGAAAATCCTTGGATGGAATGGAGGAGCAGGAGAGGACCAGGGTGACCTCGGCTCCGTTTTCTCTGAGAACCTCCAGTCCCAGACCACGGTTCCGGGCTCTGTCTGTCAGTTCACTGCCTGTGAGAGAACAGGGAAGAGTAAGGGCAAGGCTGGTTCCTGCGGCTCCTGTTTGGATCTGGCAGTCCTGGCCGAAGGTTTCCCGGACAGCCTGGGAAAGAGCCTTCAGCTTCTGGGAATAAAGGCGGCGGAGCTTTCTAGTCTGAGAAGCCAGATGCCCGTCGCGGATAAACTGGCAGAGCGCGATCTGTTCTGCCTTGGAAGCAGTCTGATTATAAAAGGCTGCTTTTTTTGTATATTTTTCCCGGAGAGAGCGTGGCAGTACCATGAAGCTGACACGGATGGAGGGCAGCAGCAGCCTGGAAAAGGAACCGATATAGACAACGTTTTCACCACCTGCAAGACCGAAAAGTGAAGGCGTCGGCTTCTGGAAATAAACAAATTCGTTTTCGAAATCATCCTCAATGATCAGATGGTCATTGATCTCCGCATGACGGATCAGCTCCAGGCGTCGTTTTACCGGCATGATCTCGCCCCATTTCGTCATGTGAGCAGGAGAAACATAGATCACATCGCAGCTTTTGTCCCGGTAATGGACATCAAAGCCGTAATCCTGAAAGATGGTGCTGCATGTGGTGAAGGACGGTGTGGGGAACGAAACGGTTTTCCGTTCATGGATCAGAGGACAGAGGATCTGGAGAAGGGGCTGGAGACCGGCCCCTACTACAATGTCATCCGGGGAGCAGATCACATTTCTGCGTTCCCGGATATAGTCTGCGAGAACCTCCCGGAAATCGCTTTCGCCCTGGGGTTCGCCATAAGAAAGCATACGGTCGCCCTGGCGGAGGGCGCTTTTGATGTAACGCTGCCACAGATCAAAACGGAAGCTTTCCCGGTCAACACCGGAAGAGGCAAAATCATAAAGGCAGGGCGTGATATCCTTATCCTGTTTTTCGGGGGTAAGCAGATGCTGCTTGGAAGCAATGCCGGTGACATAATAGCCGCTCTGTGCCCTGGCGATGATATAGCCGTCTGCTGCAAGCAGAAGATAGGCATTTTCGATGGTGGTACGGCTCAGCTTCAGCTCCTGGGCGCATTTGCGGAGGGAGGGCATTTTGCTTCCGGGAAGGAGACGGCCTTCCAGAATCAGCTTCCGGTAATAGTGATAAACCTCCAGATAAAGGTGTTCTTTTTTGTGTTCAGCGGATATATTTAACATAAGTATGATGATTTCCTTCCAAAAATGATTGCGTAAACCTGACAGTTCATTCTATAATATTACAGAAAAAAACTCAAGACTGGAGAATTACCATGAAAAAAATAGCAGTGATCAATGATCTTTCCGGGCTGGGGAAATGTTCACTGACAGCAGCGATCCCGGTGATCTCGGTGATGGGAGTCCAGGCGTGTCCACTTCCCACCGCTGTTTTAAGCAACCAGACCGGTTATGAAAGTTATTTCTGTGAGGATTTCACAGAGCATATGGAACCATATATGGAGCAGTGGAAAAAAAGAGGATTTTTCCCGGATGGGATCTATACAGGATTTCTTTCTGATGATAAGCAGGCAGACAGGATCCTGAAATTTATGGATGCGTTTGCAGGAAAGGATACTTTGATCCTTACAGATCCGGTGATGGGGGATGACGGCGCGGTTTATCCGATCTATACAGAAGAACTCCGCAGCCGGTTCTGCGAACTGACACGTCGTTCCTATGTGATCACACCGAACCTTACGGAAGCCCTCCTTCTTCTCTACGGAAAAGAAAAAATGGAGGAGATCTGGAATAAACTGCAAAAGGTATCAGAGGCCCGGCGGATGGAAGAAATCCGGGAGATCGGGTGCGGACTTGCCCGGAAATTTTCACTTCCTGCCGTTGTGATCACTGGAGTGGATCACAGGGAGGAGGGGCAGCCTCTGAAAATGGGGAATCTTGTCCTGGAAAACGGAAACAGCTCCTGGGTATTTGCAGAGAAATCCGGCGGAAGCTATTCCGGGACAGGAGATCTTTTTGCATCCGTGCTCAGTGCAGGACTGGTAAAAAGATATTCCATGAAAACCTGTGCAGAGCTGGCCGTGGATTTTATCTCGGCATCGATCCGGGATGCGGTGGAGGAAGGAACAGACCGTAACGATGGTGTATGCTTTGAACAACATCTCGGCATGCTGCTTCCATAAAAACATAAGGGGATAAAAAAGAGCTGACCGTCAGGCCAGCTCTTCCCATTTTTCATAAAGCTCTTCCAGTTCTTCAGCGATGGCTGCTTTTTCGCGGCTCAGCTTTGTACATTCCGCTACATTGGTGCAGACATCCGGAAGGACCATGGTTTCGTCGATCTCGCTGTCTCTTGTTTCCAGCTCTTCGATACGGGCTTCGACTTTTTTCAGCTCGGCTTCCCGTTTTCGTTTCTTTGCCTGTTCTTCCTTCATCTGCTGCCAGGAAAGCTTGTTCTCGGAAACCGCTTTTTCTTCGGCAGGTGCCTCCGGAGAAGTGCTTCCCGGTGCATAGGTACTGGTCAGCTCCTCCTTCTTTTCCAGATAGTAATCATAATCACCGATGTAATTTACCACTGCCTGGTTTGTCAGCTCCATGATCCTGGTCGCAGTCTGATTGATAAAGTAACGGTCATGGGATACATAAAGGACTGTACCGGTGTAGCTGACCAGTGCTTCCTCCAGGATCTCCTTGGAGGCAATATCCAGATGGTTGGTAGGCTCGTCAAGGATCAGGAAGTTGGCTTCGGAAAGCATCAGCTTTGCAAGGGAAACACGGCCTCTTTCTCCACCGGAAAGTGCGGAGATCTCCTTGAAAACATCATCTCCGGTAAAGAGAAATGCAGCAAGCATATTTCGGATCTCGGTCTCTGTGAGAGTCGGATAAGTATCGGAGATCTCCTGGAAAATTGTCTTGTCCATATGCAGAACATGATGTTCCTGATCGTAATAACCGATCTGCACCTTGGAACCAAGGGAAAATTTGCCGGCATCTGCCTCAATAAGACCGTTGATGATCTTCAGCATGGTGGTCTTTCCGGTTCCGTTGTTTCCGATCAGTGCCACACGCTCGCCGCGTTTGATATCAAAGGAGATATCGGAGAACAGTGTCTGTCCCGGAAAGGCCTTGGAAAGTTCTTCCACGTGGAGCACATCGTTTCCGCTTAACACCCGTGGTTCCAGCGAGATACGCATCCGGTCCTGGAGCTCAAGAGGCTTTTCGATTCTCTGTACACGGTCCAGCACTTTTTCACGGCTTTCCGCACGCTTGATGGATTTTTCACGGTTAAAGGATTTCAGCTTGGCGATAACGGCTTCCTGATGCTTGATATCCCGCTGCTGATTTAAGTATGCCTTGTACTGTGCGTCACGAAGCTGAGCCTTCTTGAGAGCATAGGCAGAATAGTTGCCGCTGTATACGCGGGTCTGTCCGGCTTCAATCTCAATGACCTTGGTGACCACCTTATCCAGAAAATAACGGTCATGGGAGACGATAAAAACAGCTCCCGGATAATTCAGAAGATAAGTTTCCAGCCAGGAGATGCTTTCCATATCCAGGTGATTGGTTGGCTCATCCAGAAGCAGGATATCCGGCTTGGAAAGAAGCATCTTGCCCAGCGCCACGCGGGTTTTCTGACCGCCGGAAAGAGTTTCGATCTGCTTGTCATAATCTTCCTCTGTGAAGCCGAGACCCTTTAAGACACCGGTCAGCTCACTTTTGTAAGCGTATCCGTTCTCCAGCTCAAACTGATGGGTCAGGCGGGTATAGGTTTCCATCAGACGGTTCAGCTCATCACCGGTCACCGTGTTCATTTCCTGTTCCATATTGCGGATACGACGTTCCATATCGATGATGTGCTGCTTGGTGGTAAGAAGCTCCTCGTAGATGGTATGATGTCCGTGGATATCTTGGTACTGGGCAAGATAGCCGATATTTTTATCCCGGGCAAGCACCACGGTACCGGAATCAGCAGAAAGCTCCTGCATGATGATACGCAGCAGTGTGGTCTTTCCTGCACCGTTGCATCCGATCAGAGCAGCCTTTTCACGGTCTTCAATGTGAAAGGATGCATCATTTAAAATTACTTTTTCGCCAAAGGCCTTGCATATATTCTGACATGATAAAATCATAAAAACTGTCCTCCTGTATAAAGAAT